>Ga0181527_1001864_pt1 | contig 20853 bp, 13 predicted proteins | sample PEATcosm2014_Bin_30_FD_119762 | JGI IMG/M metagenome (GOLD analysis project Ga0181527, IMG submission 119762) | Peatland microbial communities from MTU Mesocosm Facility, Houghton, MI, USA - PEATcosm2014_Bin06_60_metaG | ecosystem: Environmental > Terrestrial > Soil > Wetlands > Peat | place...
CCGCCATCGCCGCCAAAGCCCTGCGCGCCGGTGCCGGCAACGGTGCTGACCAGGCCGTCCAGATTCACCTCGAGAATCACGTTGTCGCCGGTGTCGGCGATGAACAGATCTCCAGCCGCGTCGAAGGCCAGCCCGCCGGGCAGATAGAGAGAGATGTTGGCCGCCTCAACCGTGCCGGTCGGCGGCGTGAATTCAGGCCGTGCGCCCGAGCGCGCCATGCCCATCCGCGCCAGAGCCGCGCGCTGCGCCGCGTTCTGCGCCTGCGCGCCCTGTGTACTCAGACCCATTGCTAACCCGGTCAAGGCGGCCACTGTTGCCCATGCTCTCAAACGATGGCTCAAACTTCCGCTCCATATCCGATTTATCTTCATCGCTCTTTTGCCGCCTTCACGGTTTCTCTTCCACAGACTGCATTTCATCCGCCGCGCTCCAAACCATTTCCACAGAGACACCCGCTTCGCTGGCCACGCGAAAACCCAGCCGTTCATACAGACGCCTGGCAGGATTCTCCGGCCTTACCTGCAACTCCAGCCTTGCTCCAGCCGATGCCGCCCGCTGCTGGCACTGCCGCACTACTTCGGTTCCCAACCCCTGGCCGCGCCGCGCCGCCAGCACGGCAATGTCCACAATCCGCCAGCGATCCGGTTGGCGGTCCAATAGCAAGCGACCCGCCGGCTGCCCATCCTCATCGAGCAGAATCGAATCCTCTGCCTGGGGATGCTGCGCCGCGTAGCTCATCGCACGTCCGCGATACTGCATCTCCACCAGCGAGCGCCACAGCGCCTCATTCGACCGCAATCCGGCAAGCTGATCCTGCGACTCGGCAAACAGCTCGAAGAGGAACGACTCGTCCGCTGGGCAGGCTGGGCACAGACTCGCTGTATCATCCCCCTGGAAAGCGCTCCGAGCATCCATCCTGTCCATCGTTTGCCTCAATCTCAATGCTTTGGCGAAAAAGAGAGCGGGCCTCGGCAGCCCGCTCTCCGATTCCTGAGCTATGGTCTCGACGGATAGATGCCGTAGACGCAGATGATGTAGCCCAGCGCCAGATACGGCGGCTCGATTGCGACTGGTGTGCCGCCGCCCGCAGAACCGCTTTGATAGGCGCCTGCTGTCTGTCCGGAGACGGCAGCAGTGGCATAGCTCTTGGTAACCGCTGTCGCGCGTCCACCCGAGGGGTTCGTGACCGTCACCACCGTATCATCAATCGCCGGGAATCCACTTACCGGGCTGTTGGAGGTCCCAGCGGCGTTGGAAACCGGCGGAGTGATCTGATGCGTATGCGCCGGCAGGTTGGCAACTTGCAGCGCGACGCTTGCCGCGCCGCCCTTGGCGCCCAACGCGGGCGAAGGCCCATTGGCCGCATAGCCCATTGGAAACGCATTGCGCAGATCCGGCAGCGCGAAGGTAGTTGTGCCGTTACCGCCAAAGGTGGTGCCGAGCAACGAATACAAGGCCGAATATTGTTGGATTTGCAACACGGAGCCATCGCAAAACATCCAGTTCTGTGGCGCCCAGCCAATGGGCCACAACATGATCGATCCCATATATGCATCCATGTTCCCGTTCCTCCTCGTGGCCGAAGACGCTGACCGTTTCGGCCTTGCTGTTGTCTTGCGTTGATGGTGAAAACGCTTCACCGTGCGCAATGGGCAGTAGCTTCAAAAGGAATGCCTGCCCATCGCCGTGCTGCCGACTGGCGTGAAATCGAATCCGACCATCCGGATTTCACCGAGATACGGACCCGTCTGCGTTTCCTTTCGTGATTTCTCACCGTTGATCTTGCGTGATTGTTGTCGCTGCGAGATCTTTCTATCGCAGCAGCCTGCTCATAAATCGACTTACTATCCTGCTCACCTAGGTTCCGCGGCATCGAATATATCCTTCTCCTTGGCCATTCCTGCGGCATTATTACTGCTTGCGGCTACTGCGGTCTCACTTCTCACTCATGTTGCGATGAAGCTGCGTCATGAATCGGGCGCCCGATAGAGATAATGACTATTCTTCGGACTTGGATGATGGAGAACTGGACAATCCGAGAACCGTGATGCAATACCGCTCTTCAACCGGAGAATTCATCATCTGCGGGGGCCCTCCGGTATAGCTCGGATCCAACGCGGCAATGGCTCCCGCCCTGACCAGGCGATAAGTCCCCGGTCGAATCACTCTCGTAGTCGTGGACCTCGGACTCACCGTGATCTCGACATGGAAAAAACCATTCCCCAGCGGGGTGATTTCCGATGGAGTGTAGCGCGATTCAAGAATAAGGCCCGTCTGTCTGCTCAACTGTTTGAGATTTACTCCGTCGTCCGCGACCGCCGCGAAGGTCAACCCGAAGCCGCTAAGACCTGTGACCGGCCAGATCGGATCGAAGTTCGGATTCCAGTCCAGGGAGACCCTATCCCCGATCTGTACAACGGGGCAGGAATCCGTAACCAGCGGGATCGTCCTGAAGCCGGCCGTCTTGGGGGCTTGCGCGCAGACAGATGCCACGGCCAGCAGGGCAAGACCGCCCAAGATCATCCGCAAATGGTTCGAAGCCGTCCTTCCACTGTTCATGTTAACTCCTTGGCTCTTTCTGACTAGGTACTGCCTGCTGTTTGCGCTCATGGCATCCAATCAATCGCTCGCGGCATCCATGAGCCATCCCTTTTCTTTCGATGAACCTGCTGCACTGCTTGCCTCCTCCCACATTTCGGAAAAAATGTGGGAGGAGGGCCTATCACTGGCAGGTGAGAATCATGCTGTACCCGATCGTGGTGTAGTGAGCATTGTCATTCACGTTCTCTGCAGCGCCAATGGATAGCCGCTGGCCGGCGGTTACAGCGAATGTGTGCGTTGTGTCCGAACACGAGCTGGTATCGCCGGCGGTCGAAGTTGTCGTGACATTACAGGACATGGATTTTGCGGAATCGTTGAGGTAAACGGTGAACGTCGTTGTCTCGGCCTCGGGAACGGTGCTTGATCCTGAATTGTCAGTTGTGATTCCATACACTTGAAGGCTTTTGACCGTGCAGGCGGAGGGTACCGAACTAAAGGCAAGTTGAGATTCGTATTGCGACGAGCTGCCGCCGGCGGGAGCAGTAAAGAAGGGGCCGGTCAAGGTTTGATTTTGGTAGTTGCTGAGCCAGGTGAAGCCGGTGCTGCTCGACGAGGCCGGGAAGTTGATATCAATCTTTGGATTCGTGGGCGTTGAATTGTCGATCGATAACGTGCCAGTCGAGCCGCTGTTGGTCACCGTCCCCGCTGAAACCGATTGCACGTCATTGGGGAAGTTGATATTCACGACGGGATTCGCCGCCGTGCCGCCGATGCTGGCCGTTCCGGTTCCCGCTGTCGCGGAGTTCAAATAGTTGGCAGTGATCGCCTGCACCACGCCGGCTGCGCCTGCCGTACCCTGTGGGCCAACCAGAGAGGTTCCACTGGGCCATACGCCGCTTGCTTTCGGCCCATAAATATTGTTGGCGGCAGTATCGATGTAAAAGTCGCCGTTGTTCCCAACGCTATTAGAGGGAGCACCCGTGCCATACAACACAGTATTCCCATTGGCGCCGGTTGCGCCCTCTGCCGCCAGCAAATACCAGTTTGTAGTGTCCAAGTCTGGGCTGGTGGTGCCGCTATTTGCTAACTTCGCTATATAGCTGGAGCCGCTGTAGGAAACTGCATCTCCAACGGCATACGGACCACCGCTCGACCAAGCGCCTTTGAAACTGACTGGATTGCCTTGTGGGCCGGTTGCGCCTTGCGGACCTTGCACACCTTGCACACCTTGCACACCTTGCGGGATGCCCAAGGAGAGCGTGGTGGTATTTCCGACCGTGTTGGCACTCGCCGTCGCCGACGACCCAGCAGACAGCGTACTCACGTTCACAGTGGAATTGATCGTCGGCGTGACGCCCGCCTGGGCGATCATCTGCCAATCAGACGAAGCGGTTGATGGATCATTCCCCTGATTGCTGGCAATCAGCGAAACATAGCTGGAGCCGTTGGTGGCGCAGGTGTTTTCGCAGAAAACCACATTTCCGGTAGCATACGTGGCCCCGGAATTCCACGCCGTCGCCGCGCCGATGGTGCCGGTAGCGCCCTGCGGAATAATGAAATTCAACACTGCCGCGCTGCTGCTTCCACCGTTCGTAACAGATGCCGAGCTTCCTGGTGCGCCGGTGCTTACGGTTCCCACGCCTACCGTGGCCGCTGTGCCAGCGACCCCTTGTGGGATGACGAAATCCAATTTTGCCGCATTGGATGTACCACTATTGCTCACAGTAGCCGAAGATCCCGCGGCACCGGTGGTGGTAGAGTTTAGGACCACCGTAGCAGCCGTACCGTCAGCACCTGTGTCTCCCTTGGGAACGATGAAGTTCAAAACTGCCGCGCTGCTGCTTCCGCTGTTGCTCACAGAGGCCGATGATCCGGCCGCGCCGGTCGTCGTGCTACCAACAGTGATCGTGGCTGCGGTGCCGGTCAAGCCGGTGTTGCCTTGCGGGCCTTGCAGTCCTTGGATTCCCTGAATGCCCTGGATGCCTTGTGAGCCGGTATCGCCCTTGGCCGCCAGTACCGCCCAGTTACCGCCTGAGCTGGTCACATCCGTGGCGGGATCGACATTTGAATTGGCCGCCAGGGCAATGTAGCTGCTTCCGTTTTCAGAGACCGCGTCGCCGATGGAATAGCTAGTGCCGCTGCTCCAGGCAATCTTGAAGGTGACCGGTGGACCTTGCGCGCCGGGTGCGCCTGCAGGGCCTATGGGGCCAGCGGGACCAACTGCACCAGCTGCACCATTAGCGCCGGTCGGGCCAGCAGGACCGGCGGGGCCAGTAGCGCCTGCGGGGCCAGCAGGACCGGTCGGACCAATGGGACCCGTAGCGCCAGTCAAGCCGTTTGTACCAGCGGGACCCGTCGCGCCCGTCGCGCCGGTTGGACCAACTGGACCCTGTGGGCCTTGCGGTCCTTGCGAGACGACGGTAATGTCCAGATGGGCGACGTGGCTGGTCTCATCGTTCTCCTTGGAGTCGAGGATTATAGCGCCCGCCGAGGAGGTAAGAGCGATTCCGTAGTTGCTGGCAGGCGTGGTCACCCATCCCTGCACCAGCGAGGTAATGTCGATCACGATAAACTGCTGCGGCGCGGTGGGCGTGAAGGTGGCCACCGCCGAGCCCAGCGCGGGAATCGTCGCATAGGTCACCGCCCATTCGCTCCACGCACTGGTAACCGGCAGCACACTGACCTGGCCGGATGTATTGATCCGGTTCACGTAGAGCTTCAGCGTGGCCTTGCCGATCTGCGCCGCCGTGGTGCCCGCGGGCAGCGAGGAGAGGTCGAACTGAATCAGCGCCGTGCCGCCGTTCCCCACATAGAGGTTCGACAGGCCGCCATAGTTGACGGCTGGGTGAGCGCTGTTCACATACGCATCCCCTGCCACGGTGGCATCGGTGGCGTACGCCGCGCACGTTGCCAAAACCATCCACACTGCCGCCACACCCTTCATCCAGACCCGCTGGCTCATCGTTCATCTCCTGATTGAATTTCTAAACCCGGAACACTTTAAATCACGGCGCGCATCCGGCGCCACTGCACACTCCTCTTTCGTTTACATGAGATAACGAAAGATTTGAAAGATACCTAAAGTAAGACCTGAAAGGCACCAAAAGTACCGTAAGGCCGGCTGGCGCTCGCAAACCGTGGACCCGCCAAAAGGCGCTGCCTGATCAGTCTGCTAACCGTTCCAGAGCCACGGAGACACGGATCTTGAGCCCCAGTTGGCGCCAACAGACCAACGTACTCATCGAGCTTGCTTTACTCATTTTTCGGAGTTCCGGGCGGATGGGCCACTACTCGGCAGTTACCTTGCGGTTAACATCTCCGTGAACCGGCCTCACAATGGACTGGCGTTAGAGAGAGTATGTGCCGGTTTCCCGCTACGGCGTGGCCGGTACTGGGAAATGCCCTAGCCGTCTGGAGCGCTTCTCGCTTTACGCCAAATCGCCGAAGCGCTCGCCGACCTTCATGAGGCCGATTCTATGCGGCATCAATCGATCTATTATCAACAAGATAAGCGTTGTTTCCACACTTATCACGCATTCATCGTTTACATAATGACAGGACTATTAAAATTAGATATTTACGATCTGGCGGAAGCGGCGGGAGTCGGATTAAAAAGACGCGTTAAAACAAATAAGTTAATGAAAACAAATGACGCTCGGAATGATGAAGCATGAGTGGGCAACGCATGTCTTTCATCGGCAGCAACATGGAAGTCTGAGAGGCGATTGCTTCATTGAGCTTGGGATTCGAGTCGAGATATTGCAATACTCTGCCTGCCGGGTATCGTATTCAGGGCGCGGATATACGCGACAATGGCTTGAATTTCTTTTGCGTTAAAACTGGTGGGAGGCATGCCGCCCTCTCGCATTCGCGCGCTATAGTGACGCAGCAGGCTCTCCAGCGTTTCCGGCGGCAACAGAGAGGCTGTGCCAGCCAAGCCTGGGGCCGCGACGGTTCCATTCACTCCCCCGGTGCCATGGCATGTTCCACACGCGTTGCTTTGGAAGAGCGCCTGTCCGCGCAATGCCTCTGGACTCAATGAGGTGTTGGCCGGCTGAATCAGAGCGGCTTGGATCGACCGATCCGCTTGAAAAGCCGGTTGCGCCGTTACCAGCCGGGCTTGGCTATCGGGCGGCCCATGAGGCGGTCCGGAGGGCGTCAGTTGCAGACCTCCAAGATAGGCCACCAACTCGGCTAACTGCGGGTCGTCGAGTTTTACGGTCGGCATTCCTCCGCCGCGCATTTTTTCGGTCGGATGACGAAGCAGGGAATGCAGCCGATCGCCAGGAAACCTGGACCCAATTCCAATGAGCGAAGGGGCAAGGCGCGTTCCTTCAGCATTTTGCCCGTGGCATGCAAAGCATCCCTGGGAAAGAAAGAGAGCCCGTCCGCCGGGGGCCACAACCGTTTCCGCCACAGTCATCATCTTCCCCGACGCGGCCTGTTGCATGACTGGGACGGTAGTTATAGAGGACGGTGGCGCGAGTGTGGAGGAAGGCGAAGCGAGGGCGGGATGCTCCTCTGACATTGCCCTTTCACTATGCTCCGATCGCTCGGCTGCCTTTGCCTTTGAAGGCAAAGGCAGCGAGCGTAGATAAGAGACCAAGGCGTCAATTTGTTCAGGTGTTACAGTAACGGGCGGCATACCTCCCGCCGTCATTTTTGCGTTTGGGCTGGCGAGCAGTTCCTTCAATTGTGTGTCGGATATTCTGGCTATAAGCGGGGCAATCGCAGGCTCGCGTCCGCCAGAGCCGGCCTCGCCGTGACAGGCAAAACAGGCTCGCTCCTGAAATATTTGCCGCCCCACGGCGATAGCAGATTGCGACTGATCCTGAAGGCCGTCTAAGCTCACTCTCTTCAAAGCGGGAAACCGGTAAACTCCTCCAGCAGGTAAGGGAGATGGAGAAGGCGAACGAAAGACTGCCGGTACGTTGGCTGCCGGTGTGCCGAGCGCGCCGAGATAAGCTACGAGAGACGCCACCTCGCTGGCTGGCGCGTCAGCCAAGGCAGGCATGCGTCCCGCTCTCATTCTCGCATTTGGATTCCGCAGCAGGGCATCAAGTTGTTCCTTGTTGAATTTCTGTGTTACTCCCACCAGACTCGGCGCGGCTGCTGAGCCAATGCCTGTTGCACCGTGGCAGCCTACACATCCGTGCTCGATAAAGATCCCTTTGCCCTGCGCTACCAGAGGGTCTACAGAGCCAACTGGTAATCCAACCGCAACCATACCTCCGGCAGGTTCAATATACGGCTGAAAGGGCGCAGCGGTGTACGCCCTCTCTTCTTCGGCCTGGTGGGCAAGCTGCGCGGCGATCGGACCCTCACGGTCGTCGATTTGGCTCTTCACACCTAAATAAACCATCCCCAGGATTACGATCGCGACCGCCAGCGCGGGAATCGGCCTTCGCCACGGTCGCCGCTCCAGCTTACGATCCAAAAAGGGCATCAGGAAAAAAATCAACGCCAATAGGCCAGGAATCACGACAATCCCAATCACCACCCTTGGCCCTTCCCAGAATTTTAACCACTCGAACATCGGCAGATAGTACCACTCAGGCCGTGGAAGAAAATGTGTGTCCGCGGGATTGGCGATGGGGCCGAGTGTTACCGGGTGATAATACGAAAGACCCGCTAGCGCAGCCATGATAAGCAAAACAAAACCCATATCGAAGAGAACCTGGCGCGGATAAAAGGATTCCGGAGCTAGTTTCGGAACGACCGGGTCTTCATGAATAGGTCCAGCGGGGCCTGCCTTGCGAAACAAGAACACATGAGTGGCAATGAACAAAAAAATCATTGCCGGGATCAAAAACACGTGCGCCACATAAAAGCGCGACAAGGTCAGCGTGCCAATGGTGTCCCCGCCGCGCATTAATCGCGTGAGCAAGTTACCAATAAACGGTGCTTCACCTGCTACGTTAGTACCAACGGCCGTGGCGAAATATGCTTTTTGATCCCAGGGAAGAAGATATCCGGTAAATCCCATGCCCAGCACGAGCAACGATAGTAGCGCCCCGGAGAGCCACAACAACTCGCGGCGGCCTTTGAACGAGCCATAAAAGAATGTCTGCAGAAAATGCAGCGCCAACACGATAATCATCGCGCTGGAACCATACGAATGCAGGCTGCGCAGAAACGCTCCGCCAACCACCTGCTTGGTAATGTATGCAACGCTGGTGTGCGCTGTCTCAGCCGTGGGTGTGTAATAGAGTGCTAGCGAAACGCCCGTTACCGCTTGCACAAGAAAGATGAACAACAGGCCGGAGCCGAAAATATACGCAAGGCGGGCTCCGCCTGGTATCGGCTCGTGGAGCGTCTTGTGCAGTATTTCTTTGATGCCAGTGCGCACATCGATCCAGTGAAAGATGCGAGCAGCAAGGTATTTGTCCTTAGGCGGGGTGCTATGGGGAGTGCCATTCATAGGTCACCTCTCTGATCTCAGCTCAACGATTCCTGGTGAGGTGCATTCGAACGAAAATACTTGAACTGAACCTGGAGCTTTCCGTCCGCTATCTGAACTTTCAAATTGTCGAGTCCGCGTGGCGGCGGGCCGGAAATGCGCCGCCCATCCGGCATAAATTGCCCTCCATGACACGGGCAGACAAATTTTCCCTGCTTGTCTTGCCATGCAACCGAACACCCAAGGTGAGGACAAATGGCCGACAGCACCTGAAGTTGCCCGTCGGAGGTGCGGTTTACATAGACTGATTGCGATGAGACGACCTCTCGCCATCCATCGTTTTGTACGACGGTTATGTTCTTGACGATTGGCGCTTCGCTCTTTTCGAATTCACTTGTATCTCCGACATCCGACCACGCGCTGCTCGAGCTCTTTGCGTAGACCGGGTAGAGTACAAAGCGAAGCAAGGGGGTTCCCAGGATCGCGCCGATGGCCAGGGAGCCAGTGCCGAGGAGCGCTCCGATAAATGTTCTCCTGCCCACGGTTGCCACACTGGCCGCCGCGCACCCAGCACATTTGTGAACGGCGGTCTCTGTATCTCCAGAATGTGTCATAGATTTGTCCTCCTTGCGATTCTTCTTAGAAACTTAGCCAGAGCGCCATGTAGACGGTATTGTTATCCGAAGCGTTGCGTGCTGCGCCGTCGTAATTGCTGATCGCACCATTGAATTTCCAGTAGCCCGTGTAGTCCACGTGGAGGCCGATATTCTGCACCGGCCAATACGCCAATTGAGCAATGTAACCGCTGCTGTTCGGACTTCCGTTGTCGCTGCCTGTCAAGGGCGCCGAAGCAAAAAGCAACGGGTCGGTCGTGCCGCCGGTTGAGAACACCGCGCCGGCCGCGCTGTACCTGTTTCTCCAGTGGTACACGCTGTCCAGCTTGTACGTGTTCAAGCTGTGCGCGGTGATGGCGGCGTTGCCCGCAGCACTGGTAGCGCCCAGATTCGATTTCTCGTGGATGTAACTTCCATGCGCATCGAGGAGGTTGGCGCCAAAAGGATGGCTAAATTGAAAGTCGAAGGCTGAGTCAACGTAGCGGTCCTTAGGTCCTGTGATGGCATTCGGAGTTGAACTCATATATAACCCGTAAGCGCCAATCATCAGGTAATTGTGTTCCCAGTTCTGCTGCCATGCCGCTCTCCAGTAAGGAGCAACTCCGCTGATATTAAATTGCTCGCCGATACCGGTGACGGGCGCGGAAGCGCCTGCGTGTTCCGAACGATATGCAGTTAAGGCGGTGTATAGGTGGTTGTTCCACATACTATATCCGCCCAAACCCGCCACATCTCCACCCAGCAATCCGTTGATAACAGGAGCAGCAATTGGACTAATAGCAGCGCCGGACGAGACCCACGGGAATCCCCAGGCGGGAGTGCTGTTCCAGAGATCTTCGATTGTGGGATTATTGTTCAACGTAATTCCGTAGTCCCATTGCCGTCCGCCGAGCGTTCCATGATCGGCAAAGCGCAGGTCGGTATTGTCCATGCTGAAATGATCGTTGGAATGCGTGTAAGTAACTTGCGCTAAACCGCCAAAGTGCTGCGCGTAACTTCCGGCGAAGAAGATGCTCAACTGCTGCGGGAAGCCCGCGGCATGGTTCTGACTGCTGGGCTGATCCGTCTGGTACGCGGTGTCTGAGAGCAGCATCATGGCCGAAAGCAGGGAGTACTTCGAGAGCAGCAGGTCCTTTGTGTCGCCGACTTTTTCGCCGGCGGGAAGCGAGCCAAGTCCATAACCCATTAGCTTGAATCGACGGCCGAATGGCGTCAACTCCGGCGGGTTCCTATGGCACACATTGCACGACAATCCCGTTTGTCGCGCAAAACTGGGGACGGCATTGGCGCGGTCAGCGCTTAACAGAGCACACAGAACAAAAGCTGCAATTAGAGTATTTCGCATCGGCGAACCCCTCCATCGTGATTAATAACTTTCTGTCTGGAATATCCAACCGCAATTTGCAAGTTCGTGCATCGGTATTCTGCAATCCTGTAACACGGGCGCATAGTGCCTGCTTCTTCGCAGTAGCATCCTTGGTATGAACCGACAGCAACGTTGGTACAGTTTGCATCGTACCGTTGGTTCGATCCTCAACTGTTTGCTTGATGTCAACGTGCTTGTAAAGCTTTGTAAGGAGCATGTAAGAAGGTGATTACAACGGGAGGATGATAACTTCACTGGATGAAAAGGAGCGATCGAGGAGATCCGAGCCGCGTGGTCTCTTCTTCTTCGGTCTATGGCCGGTGTTGGCATACAGACGCAATAGTTGCATCCCAAGTGTGGGGTAGATCGGTAATTGCGCTCTATCAAGTTGATAAGCGGCAGGCGAGATTATGCTTGAAGTCGTATTGCAGGACGGTTGACTTCCACCAACCGCGCTACATCGTGCCGGCCATTTTTTTCGCGTAACGATGCCTGTGCCAGGGTTGGGCGTTGACTCCGGATCGACGAACACATGCGGTCCAAACAGTCTTCGCGCGAATCGACACCGAGAAGCTCATTGCGACACGGTCATCCTTTCCATGCGGCCTGCGATGCGAAAGGAGAGCGTAATGCATTCGTCCCATCAGTTGCGCACATGGCCAACAAGACAACTAATCGCATTGGGGGTTCTTGCCCTGTTAAGCTGCTCCGCCCTCGGCGCGCAGCAAGCGTCCAATGAGCAAGCCTCCGACAAGCAATTGTTGCAACTCCTACTGAAGAGGATTGACCAGTTGGAGGCCAGGGTTAGCGAACTTGAAGCCAGCCAGCGGCAAGCCGATGGTGCTCATCTTTCGCCAACGTCGAATTCGCCGGTCTCGCAGTCCAGCGTCCAGACTCCACCAGCAGCCGTCCCTGCCGCTCAGTCAAGTGTCACTTCAACAACTGCGGCTCCTCCAGTACAGGAGAGCGAGCCGGCACAGTCAGAAAACACAATGAACGAAAGAATGGACGTGAGTAAGACCTTGCTGCGTATTCGCGGCTTTGGAGATGTCTCGCTTCACGGCGATACGCAGAAGGGCGACACAACTTCGTTTTCGCTGGGGCAACTCGACCTGTTTGTTACCTCTGACGTTTCTGAAAAATTCAAATTCCTCAGCGAAATCGTTTTTGAGGGCGGACCGGACAACATCTATGGCAATACTGTGGGTGAACCGAACTCATTCAGCGTGGATGTGGAGCGATATCTTCTGCAGTATTCCCACAACGACTACTTCAATATTTCAGCAGGCAGGGGACATACCGCCATAGGCTACTACAACACCGCCTATCACCATAGCACCTGGTTGCAGACAACTACGGGCCGGCCATTCTTGTTCGAATTTGAAGACAAAGGAGGAATCCTCCCCATCCACATGGTCGGCGTCTCCGCATCGGGTCTTGTTCCCTCCGGCTTACTGGGATTGCATTATGTGGCCGAAGTTGGCAATGGACGCGCATCGCGAACTCCGCTGCAAGAAGAATCCGTTCAAAACGAAATTGACGACCAGAACCATAAGGCATTCAACTTCGCCGTGTTCGCCAAGCCTCAAGCTATCCCCGGTCTTCAGGCGGGCTTTTCGGTATATCACGACTTGCTTGCTCCCGCCAACACACCCAGAATCAGCGAGACCATTCTCGCGGCCCATGCAGTTCTCATCCGGCCTAAATATGAATGGCTCAATGAGGTCTTGCTCGATCGCCACGTAGTTTTGGGAACATCCAGGATTCTTAATACGCCAGGCTTCTATACGCAGGTCTCAAAGCAGTTTGGCATCTATCGCCCGTATTTTCGATACCAATATGTGAATGCGGCAAACGACGAACCGGTGTTTGCCGACGTAGCCTTGCGGCACGGCCCTTCATTGGGACTGCGTTTTGACGCTAGCGAATCCGTGGCGCTGAAATTTCAGTACGACTACACCTTCTTGCGCAACCAGCCCGATGTGACTGGGCTCAACCTGCAACTGGACTTTACGTTCTAACAGGATCGCATCCATGCTTCGAAACATGGCGAAAATCGCGATTGTTACGGTGTTGATCGCTTGGCCGCAGGCTGACGCGGCGCGAACGCCTGCATTCATTCGCGATCCACAGCAGGCGCAACCGAGTGCGTTGTCGGAGCCGCTCGCCATCGTCGTCAATCAATCGAATCCGGTGGACAATCTCTCTTTCAGAGAACTGCGCAGGATTTTTCTTGGGAACCAGAGCCACTGGGCCAACGGACGCCGTATCACGCTAGTTATGCGGGATACCGATGAACCGGAAAGCAAAACTATCCTTCGCGACGTCTGCGAAATGAGCGAAGACCAGCTCAAGACTCATTACCTTCACGGTTTATTCACGGGTGAAATACTGGTCTCGCCCAAGACACTTGCCACTTCCATGGGGGTCCGCAAATTCATCTTCAATGTTCCCGGTGCAATTGGATATCTGCGCAAAAGCGATGTAGACGCCACCGTCAAGATCGTGCGCATCGACGGCCTTGATCCCGACGACAAGGATTACAAACTTCGCGTACAGCCAATGGGGGCCAATAGTGGAGAATAAGCGGCCGAATTCCGTGTGGTTTCCACGCTCATGGCAATTGCTGCCAATGATAGACCGTGCCCTGAATGCCACCTCGCGCTATCATGCATCGCTCTGGCTCTTCCTGGTTTGTTGCGTCGTAGCGACAATCGGGGCGTTCGCGATCCGCGACCTGCAAACCGCCAGCCGCGATGCGCAGGAGATGTATGCCGGGTCTGTGCATGGACTCCAGCGTATTGGGGAGCTGCAATACGATACCCAGGAGACCCGCCGATCAACCCTTTATGCATTGACGACTACCGACAGCAACCTTCAGGTTGAATATGCAGACCAAACGCGCGCCGCCGATCAGCGCGTCAAAGACGGCATAGCCGAGTACCGGAGCCTGGCAAAAAAACCCGCTGAAATTGCGCTCGCCGGCCGCCTCGCTCGCGATTGGGCGAACTACCTCAACGTGCGCGATGAAGTTCTCGCCTCGATTCTTGAAGGGAGTACGAAAGAAGCTGTGAACCTCGATCTCTCTGGCGGCGTGCCCGCTTTTGAGTACGTTCGCCAGGACTTGAATGAGGTCAAGCATCTTTACGATTCAGATGCCTCGCAGCGACTCGATAATCTTGCAGCTTCGTGGCGTCGAGCTTCCTGGAGGCTATTTGGAACGCTTGGTTTTACATTTTTGTTATCTGGCGCAGCAGTATGGACCATACAGAGAAGCCGCATGTTGAGCGCGATTCAACTAGCCAAGCTGCAAATGGAATTCGTTGCATCGGTTTCGCACGAGCTTCGCACGCCTTTGGCGGTCATCAGCTCGGCCGCGGACAATCTAGCCGATGGCCTCATCGCAGGGAAAGGCTCACTGCGCAAGTACGGCGCTATTCTGCAACACCAAAGCCGTAATATGGGCCATCTGATCAACGATATTTTGCTCTTTGCCTCGACTGAAGACGGCGCCAAGCACTATATCCTGCAGCCTGTCCAGGTTTCAGCCATTGTCGATTCGATTGTGTCCGCCACCGAAGGACTTATCAAGAACGCAGGCTTCACTCTCGACCGGCACATTGAACCTGACCTTCCTCTTGTGATTGGAGATCTCACGGGTATCACGCAGTGCCTGCAGAATCTGATAGGCAACGCTATCAAGTACGGCGGCAATGTCCGGTGTATTTCTCTGCGCGCATTTCGTGCCCCATCTGACAAAAGGCCGGATCGCGAGGTCAGAATTTCCGTCACTGACCAGGGCATTGGGATCGACCACTCTGAACTGTCGCACATCTTCGATCCTTTCTACCGCAGCCCGCGCGTGCAGGCAGCACAGATTCACGGTACCGGCCTGGGGTTGTCGCTGGCCAAAAGGATCGCCGAAGCCATGAACGGGAGGCTTTCTGTCGTGAGCGAGCTTTCCGCCGGCAGCACGTTCACGTTGCATCTGAATATTGCGAAGGGAGAGGAGATCGAGATGGCCAGGGAAGTTCTCGGGCTGCCTTCATCGTCACTGCTATGAATGAGACAATCCTGTTTGTTGAAGACGAAGAAGAATTGTGCATGACGCTGGGAGATCGTCTGCGGAATCATGGCTACACCGTCGATATCGCTTCCGATGGCGACATTGGATTCGAAAAAGCAACCCAGCTTCCCTTCGATCTGATGATCTTTGACATTATGCTGCCTTTCCGCAGCGGCCTCGACCTTTGTTTGGAGGTTAGGCGCGCCGGAATCGGCACGCCCATTCTCTTGCTCACTGCCTTAGGCCAGACAGTCGAAAAGGTGGTTGGCCTCAAGCTGGGAGCGGACGACTATGTAACCAAACCCTTCGATACATTCGAGCTTATGGCTCGTATTGAGGCGCTTCTGCGTCGTAAATCAATTAATTCGGGTTTGGGACCGACCAACGGATCGGGCCGTTACGCCTTCGGTTCCGTTGTCATGGACACACGTCGAACCGAGGTCACGTGCGACGGTAAGCCCGTCAATCTTACGGCACGGGAGTTCAACTTGCTACGCTACCTGGCGGAGCATCCGGGAATCAACATTTCGCGCGATGAATTGTTACTCGAGGTTTGGGGTCATCAATCCGGTACTTTAACTCGCACTGTCGATGTCCATATTGCAAGTCTTCGCCAAAAACTGGAGACAATTCCCAAGAAGCCCAAGATGATTATTACCGTTCAAGGAACCGGTTATAAATTCCAGATTTGAGATTTCGAATTCGGTCTCCTGCAAACCTTTATGGAAAGCGCTACAAGTTCAATTTAACTTGTTGCTCTGAATATTCGGGTCAAAACGAATAACCCCCAGGGTTATGAACAAGAATTTGCGATGTGCCGCAACTAACATTTGACTCTATGCGGGAATCTGCCCACCCCAAATCGGTAGAACGATGGAATGAATCCGATAGAAGAGAGTTGCGCTTTTCCTGCAAGAAACAACACTTGCATTAGGCGGATTTTGCTTAATTGTACCAATTAAGATGTTTATAAATAATTATTTAATATGGTGGAGGCGGCGGGAGTCGAACCCGACATCAGTGTTGAAAACACTCAACTTACTGATTCTGGGAATGCCAGCTTTGCAGGAAATGCAATGATTTCCAAATCTGCTGTACAAACGCTGTACAAACTTTTCCAGGAATTCCCAGAACGCCAATCTTCGGACATTCCCTCTTGGCGAAGGAGGAGGATTCTGAAGCGCTCTTGAAATAGTTATACATCAGCCGATGCAGACCAAGAGTTGAATTGTGTCTGAATCCCTGCCATCTTGATCCGGAAGTCCTGGATGTGTCGGGATGGCAGGCTCCTCACCTCGATGCAGGTGTTGAGAAATGCTTGTTTTCCAGTACGCCTGCTTGGCGGTCAAGGAGCGATGAAGGAATCAGGAACAGGAACTTCGTTTCAACCTTGCGGCGGACCGGAGATCAGGAAGTCTTCCCAACTGACGCTTGCGACGCTGTGGCGCCGGGCAATCTCTTCATCGCCAGGCGCACAGATGACCAGAGGCGTAAACGCGGGATTGCGACGGCAGAATTCAAGCACGCCGCGAAGCGCCAGGACATCGAATCTCCCGGTCTTGACCTCCACGGCCCACTTCCCCCAACTCCCATCCATGACGGCATCGATCTCCAGCGGTTCCTCGCGCCAGTACGCTACCTGCTGGCCCTGGTTGATCGCAAAGGCCAGGCAGGCGTTTTCTACCCAGAAGCCAAAACGTCCCGGCTCACGATCCCGGTCAGGAGCGCCATCAGGGTGCATAGCCGACAAGAGAGCGTTGTTGAGCGTTACGAGTTTCGGCGGAGATGCACGGCGTCTGAGAACCTGTGTCGAATACTTCTCCAGCGGCGCGATCAAATATGCGTCTTCGAGCAAGGCCAGATAATGGGCGACTGTTTCGATGGCGCCGCTGTCCTGAAGTTGGCCCTGCAGCTTTTGCAAGGAGACAATTTGCGCGGGTGAGCCAGCGGCAATAGCGAAGACTTGGCGGAGCAGAGCGGGACGACGCACTGCGCCTTGCGCCAGCACATCGCGGCCGATAGCAGGCTCAATGATGGCGTCGCGCACATAAGCGCGCCATCGTTCGAGAGATTTTTGAAATTCGACTGCGCCAGGATAGGAGCCGAAGAGAACGAGATTGATGGCGGCTTGATGCGGCGAAAGATGGAATGCTTCAGCCAGCGAGGCGGCAGGCCAGTGACTCAGCGTCAAACGCTCGAAGCGTCCAGCCAAGCTCTCTCGCGAGGCTTGCGCGACGCGAAGTGCTGAAGACCCTGTAGCGACCACATGAATGGGAAGATGGCGACGGCGGGCGCGGTCCCAGTGCCCTTTGAGCCGTCCTGCCCAATCGGATAGATGGTGCACCTCGTCCAACAACAGAACCGCCGTCCCCTGCTTCGCGCGCGTTTCAGCTTCGGCCCAGCGGCGCTCCCAAAAACCAGGCAGAGACGCGTCAGGATCGTCGCCAGCGGCGTAGATGGCTTGGTCGCCGAACTTTGCGGCAATGTCCAAAAGCAGCGTAGTCTTACCCACCTGCCGGGGACCGGTGAGAAGTTGGATGCGACCGGGTGCAGCTTCACCGAGCCGTTCGAGCAGCACTTCGCGGTAATGCAAGTAGGCGTTCTGAATCTCAGCCATAGTCTAATAATTATTCGACTATGGCTGAGATTATGTCAAATCGTGTGTGACCAAACACACGTTGTGTCCTGCAAATCGCGATCTCAACCAGCCATAGAGAAATGCCACCCTGTCCCCGCATCCGGGCACAGGTAAACATACTTTTCTCCGGAGTCAAGAAAGCGAATCGCAGGTTCGTCATAGCGTAGCACTTCGCACATGGCCATCGTCGCCATACCCGCCCACACACAAGCAATACTTGAGAGCCAAGCGATTTCACCATAATTGCGGGAGTAAATATATTCTATGCGCAATCGACTCACCAACGACGATAGCGATCGCGGCGGGAAGCCCAAACTGTTAGCAGTCAAGCGAATCATACGTGGACATGACGAACACCCCATTAACAGAACACAACCAGGGCAGAAATAGCGCCTTCAAATGGTTGATATGATTCTCCCTCGAAAGGAGGATGACACCGGGCGCTCAGGCACGTAGCATTCGCTCGATGAAGTTCGTGTGCAATCCTGCTTCCTGCGCGGTAGACAGGTTACTTCGCACAGTTCCCAACCGCAGGCGTATGAACTCCAGATGCGAGCCAATATCAATCCAGAGGACAATGATGATTAACCACTTTCTGAACACTTTCGGGAGGCGCCGCCTGGCGCTCGCTAGTTGCTTCATCCTGCTGCTTATCATGCCGATTCAAGCGCACTCTCAGCAACTGGCGACTGCGTCTCTTGGTGGCACGGTGGGGGATCCAACAGGGCTTACGGTCAGCCGGGCGACAGTGACCTTGACGAATTCGGCTCAAGGCACCGTACGCGCTTTTACGACAGAAAAGGACGGGGGATTTTCCTTCACCAACCTGGCGGCCGGTGAATACGTGCTGGCGGCTCATGGCGGAGCGGGTTTTTCTGACTTTCATCAGTCTTTGATCCTGGCTGTAGGCCAGTCACTGCAACTTTCAGTAAAGCTTAGCGTCGAAAGAACCAGGACACAAATAGAAGTCACATCTGGAGCAACTTCAGAGGTGGACACAGTGAACTCCGTCGATGGCGGCGTAATTGGCGAGCACCAAATCGCCAACCTGCCATTGAACGGAAGAAACTACCTTGAATTATCATTGCTGGTGCCTGGAAATGCGCCTGCTCCCAACTTTGATCCGACGAAGGTGAACACTGTTGTCATTTCGTCGGCAGGCCAGGTAGGGCGCGGCAGCAACGTGTCGATCGATGGTGCTGACAATAACGACGATGTGGTCGGTGGCTCTCTCGTCAACATTCCCGAGGATGCTGTGCAGGAGTTCCAGATTGCGACCAATCGCTTCTCTGCGGCATTGGGCCGGTCGGGTTCGTCTGTCACAAATGTAGTTACCCGCCAAGGCTCCAACTTGATCCATGGCGATGCAGGGATGTATGAGCGCGACAAGGTTCTTCAAGGCTTGCCTGCGACTTACGACCCATCAATTGGAGCGACGCCCGCATTTCATCGCCAGCAATACACCGGGGATGTCGGAGGTCCTATCAGGCAGGGCAAGGCATGGTGGTTCGCCGCTGTTGAAGACCGGCGCCAATTGGGCGCTGACTTGGTAGGCGTCCGCAACACGGCGAAGAAGACGATTGGCAGAACTTTTGCCACGGCCCCACTGCACGACTTTCTCAGCACGGAGAGGCTTGATTGGCAAGTTACGGAACGGGATCGCGTGGGCTTTCGAGAATCGCTCCAACTTGAAGACGATCTCAGCCAGAGCCAATTGGACCGGTCGTTGGGAACAGCGAATTACCGGCAGAATGCGACCAATCATTTGCAAGGCCTCATGGCCGATTGGGTTCATATCTTCCGGCCTAACCTGGTCAACCGAATGAGCTTTGCGGATAACAATTTTGTCAACAACACCGCGCCCATTTCGCAGGCGCCACAGATCAGCTATCCCGATCTCGATGATGGAGCAACGTATCGCGATCCACAGAATACCAAGCAATTTCGTCTTCAGTTCGACGACACCATATCCTGGAATAAATCTCGTCATGCCTTCAGTGCAGGATGGGAGTTGCAGCGAGTTGATGCCGACTTCAATCTCGGAGTATTTCAGCAAGGCAACATTCAGGCCGTCGAAGACTTTCCGGATTTCGATAGGAACGGAGACGGTAAAGTTGATGACAATGACCTTCTGTTTGCCGTTGCTTTGCGCAGTTCCACACCCACCAAGCCACTCCTATTGCCAGACGACGACAGCTACCACTCGGCGCTCTTCGCGCAAGACGACTGGAAGGCAACCAAGCAACTGACGTTAAATCTCGGATTGCGATGGGAACTGGACAGCAATCTCAATAATCTTAGCTGGTATGGAAATCGCAATCCGCTCGTGCAGTCTTTCTATCAGGGGACTCGTCATCGTGATTATGACAATTTTGCGCCTCGTGTCGGATTCAACTATGCTCCCAGTGATAAAACCAGCGTGCATGGCGGATACGGCATCTACTACGACCGCATCACGCTTGAAATCATGTCTCTAGAAAAGGGCTTCGACGGACGCGCGCTGGCGCTCAATGTGACTGCGGGCAACGCCGTTACCGACCCCAGCGGCAATCCTGTTTACTTGAACTCCAATGGCAGTTTTGTTCTAGGTGCGCCGCAACTTGTTTCCAGTCCCTTTAGCGGGTTTATCTTTGCCGGTGCGGGTTCTACCGGCATCGATGTTATCGACAACCGCATGCGCAATCCCATGGTCCAGCAGTTCAACCTCGGCATCCAGAAAGAGATCGGGAGCAATCTGGTTGTCACTGTGGATGGCGTACACAATTTAGGCACTCGCTTTATCATTGGTGTTCCCGTCGGGTCGGTCTACAATCCCGTTACAGGAGGACCCGATGAGGTCACCAATCTTGAATCCGCCGTAGGCACAAAGTACGACGGATTGTGGGTCACCGTCAGGCGGCGATTCAGTTCCCGTGGCGAGTTCTACTCTGCCTACACGCTGGCGAAGGCCTTCAACTATGCAAATGACGATCAGATTCCATTCGAATACTCGCCAATCGATCCGACCAACCTGCGCCGCGAGTATGGACCACCGACAAACGATCAGCGCCATCGCCTGATTCTCTCTGGTGTTGCCAACCTGCCCTACAAGTTGGGTTTTTCGGGAACCTGGACAATCTCGTCAGGAGTTCCCATGGATATTCTCCTGCCTGATGGCAGTGAGCGTGTGCCTACCCTGCAGAGAAACGCTGGAGGCCGTGAATTTCACAACGCGGCGCAGTTGAACAC
>Ga0181527_1001866_pt1 | contig 20842 bp, 12 predicted proteins | sample PEATcosm2014_Bin_30_FD_119762 | JGI IMG/M metagenome (GOLD analysis project Ga0181527, IMG submission 119762) | Peatland microbial communities from MTU Mesocosm Facility, Houghton, MI, USA - PEATcosm2014_Bin06_60_metaG | ecosystem: Environmental > Terrestrial > Soil > Wetlands > Peat | place...
AAATCCTGCCCCCGCAACCAACAAGCCAACAGCCCTCGAAGCAACCGCTTCGGGGGCTTTTTGCCTTCGCCGCCTAAACGCCTCCACAAGTCCCGCCGCCTGCATCACGCCGGCGAACTTGCCGTGGAGGGTCGCGCCGAGCTTCCGCCCGGCTGCGGCGTAACGACGATCTTATCGATTGCTCCTCTCACCGCGTCCCGCAGATCGGCGGCAGCGGGATCATCCGCATCGCCGAAAAAGTGAGCCAGCCGGTCCCTGACGGCCTCGACGGTCGCCGGCGCCTGATCCGCGACGATGGCGGGGGTCGGCGCGATCGCGTCGATGCGTTCGATTTCGGGGGGCAGGCGCTTGGCGTCCGCTTGGAGCGCCAAATCGCGTTGAATCATTGCCCTATTTTTGCTTCGAAGGTCAGCCCGCTTGGGTGACAGGCGCGGGCGGGCCGGGACCACCCCGGCGGGGAGCTGGTCGGGTTCGCGCGCCGGAATGCGCGGGACGACGCGGCCTCCCAGGTTATTGCGGTTCGTCCAAAAGAAAGTCGCAGGTCTCGAAGACGCGGCGCCGGTTGTATCGCTCCAGGCGCGCTGAAACCATCCGTAAGCATCACGAAGCCCGCCAGTCATTCTGCAGCGAGGCTGTCGACTTACTTAAGGGCCGAGCAGCATCGCCCGAGGGTCAATCTTGACAAGACTGTATCTTTTCATGCAAAGCACATGGGCGTCAAATGCACGAAACGACCAGGGGGCCGAAGGCTACGTGAGTCCGGAGGATAAGGAGTCGTTGAGTCCCGAAAGAGACCCGACCTTGGCGCTCGTCGTCGACGATGACGCGGATGTGCGTTCGGTCCTCCGTGTCGCGTTCGAGGCGGAGGGCCTAGCGGTCATCGAGGCGGCCGACCGGGCGACCCTTTTCCGGTGCGTGGAAACCCAGCCCGTCGGAATCATAACGCTCGATCTGCAGCTTGGAGACGACGAGGGTTTGGATCTCGCGCGCGAGATTCGAGCGATCCGCAACGTGCCGATCATCATGATCTCGGGTCGCGGCCACCCGTTCGACCGCGTGACCGGTCTGGAACAAGGCGCCGACGACTATATCGTAAAGCCCTTTCATATCCGCGAGGTGTTGATCCGGCTGCGCAGCGTTCTGAAACGCTATCGCCTCGAGGCGGAGTCGGCCGCCGACTCGGGACACGAGGGGGGGAAGGGGCGGCGCTACGCCTTCGACTCGCTCATCCTCGACACGCGGAAACGGCGTCTCACCGATTTGAGCGGGAAGCCCGTCGACCTGACCGAGACCGAGTTCGAGCTGTTGAAGACGTTCTTGGCCTACGCCGGCCGCGTGCTTTCGCGGGACGAGCTTCTGCAGGCGCTGCGCGGTCACGACTGGTCGCCGTTGGACCGGACGGTAGACGGACACGTGGCCCGGCTACGGCGCAAGATCGAGCCTGTCGCCGAAGAGCCGAAACTGATCAAGAGCGTAAGGGGCGTGGGCTATGTATTCACCGGCGACGTCTCGAGCGTCTGACCGGATGTCCCCTCGATGGCGGATCGGATGGCCTGCGCCAGCTGCGCTCGCGTGAACGGCTTCGCCAGAACGGTGAGGCTGGGGACGAGACCGCGATCGTCGCGGGCGCGATCGCCGGGATTGTAACCGGATGTCAGCACGACCTTGACGCCCGGCTTCTCGGAGAAAATCCAGCGCGCGACATCATAGCCCGTCATCCCGCCCGGCATGACGATGTCGCTGAGAACGACATCGGGCGCCTCGCCGCGCTTCAGAAGCTCGATCGCCTGCGGCCCGGACCTCGCCTGGCAGACCGCATAACCAAGGGATTCCAATCGTCTGAGGGTGACTTCCCGGACGCGGTCGTCGTCCTCGACGACGAGGACGGTCTCGCCGTCGCCAAGCGGCGCCTCGTGGTTTGAGGAGGCTTCGACGACGCCGGCTTCGGCGGACGATCGCGGCAGGTGGAACACGACGCAGGTTCCTTTGCCGATCTCGCTCGCGACCGTCACGAACCCTCCAGACTGCCGGGCGAAGCTGGCGACGCTGCTGAGCCCGAGCCCCGTGCCCTTCCCGGGCTCCTTGGTCGTGAAGAATGGCTCCGTTGCGCGCTTCAGTTGCTCCGGCGTCATGCCGATGCCGGTGTCCACGACCGCCAGCGCCACATAATCGCCGGGCTCCGCTTGCGGGTGGAGCAGACGCGCTCGGGTCTCCAGGGTCGCGTTGCGCGTCTCGATCGTGAGCGTTCCCCCGTCCGGCATGGCGTCGCGCGAATTGCCGGCGAGGTTCAAGAGGGCGCTGTCGACCTCGCCGCGATCGGCGCGCGTCTCCCAAAGGTCCGGCGCCAACGACAGCTTGAGCGCGATATGCGCGCCGAGCGTGTGCCGGACCAGGCCGGCCATCTCGATGACCCTGCTGTTGACGTTGAGAAGCACGGGCTGAAGGTCGCGCTTGCGGGCCAACGACAGCAGGCGCCGATTGAAGCTCGCTCCCGCCTCGGCGGCGTCGAGCGCGGCTTGGATCAAGCGGCGCACGGAGGCGTCCGTTATGCGGGGCTCCGCGATTTCCAAATTGCCCGCGATGACCGCCAGGAGGTTGTTGAAGTCGTGCGCGACGCCACCCGCGAGCTGTCCCACCGCTTCCATGCGCCGCGAAGCGGCGAGTTGTTCCTCGACCCGCTTGCGTTCCGTGATGTCGCGCATGATGCCGGTGAAGAGCCTGCGGTCGCCGTGCCATTCCGCCACGGCGAGGTCGACGGGAAAGCTCGCGCCGTCCTTGCGCCGCCCTTCGACCTCCCGACCAACCTCGAACACCTTTCGCCGGCCCTTGCGAAGGAGCCGTGCGAGGTAGCCATCGTAGCCCCGCGCGTACTTTTCCGGCACCAGCATACTCATGTTCCGGCCGATCATCTCGCTCGCGGAATATCCGAACATCTTCTCGGTCGCCGGATTGACCGAGTGGATATCGCCGGCTTCGTCGATAAGGACGATCGCGTCCGCCGCGCTGTCGAGGATGGATCGCAGGCGAAGTTCGCTCTTGCGCAAGGCGACCTCGGAGAGCCGGAGCGGCGTCAGATCCGTTATGCTGACGACGTGGAGCGTCGTTGCGCCGCACTCTCCTCGGATGCTGGCCGCGTCGAAGCGGACATGGAGCTGGCGGCCGTCGTCGCCGCGAACGAGGACGACGTCGAAATCGCGCACCGTCTCTCCGCGCAATAGGCGGGCGAGCGGCCATTGGTCAAAAGGAATCGTAGCGCCGTCGGGATAGCGCAGTTCGAACAGGCGCTCGCGGTCGAACAGCGCTCTGAGAGCGTCTTGCTGGGAAGCGAAGCCGAAGAGCCGCACGGCCGCTGCATTGATCGACCGCGGCGCGCCGTCGCCGTCGTAGATGCAGACGGCGGCGTCGATCGCATCGACGATGGCTTTCAGCTTGTCGCGCTCTAGCTGAAGCTCCGCCCTCGTCCGCTTGATGTCGGTGACGTCGCGCGCGGTGACCACCGAGCCCACGATTTGACCGTTCCGGCTCCAGATGGGCGCAAAACAGTAGCTCCCGATCCAGGACTCGCCCGTGTCCTTGCGCCGAAGCCGGTATTCGACGAACGCGCCCGTCTCACCCCGCAGCGCTCTCGGAACGGCCCATTGGTCCAGGGGCGCCGTCTCGCCGTTCGCCATGAACACCTCGAGGAAGACGGGATATTCGGCTAGCGTCTTGGGGCACTTCCCCTTTGCGCTGAACTTGTGGAACGTCGCGAACGCCTGGTTGATGTGGGTGAACCTGCCTTCGGCGTCCGAGATCAACACAGCGTCCGACATGCCGGCGACGGCGGCCTTCAGTCGCTCCTCGCTTTCTCGGGCCGCTTTGAGTGCAGAGCGGTCAGCCTCCGCCGCGCCGACGAACACTCCGGCGAACTCGCCGGTCTCGTTCCGCAGCGCGCTCAACGAGATCGATAAGCGGGTCGTGGGTTCCGCGCTACGCCGCTCGCCGCCCTCGGGAATGGCGACGTCGAACGTCGCTGCGCCCTGCTTCCGCGCTCGCTCGAGCTGCGGACCAATTCTGTCCCAGACGTCCGCGAAGGCGTCGCGCGCCGAACGGCCCAGTGAATCCGCGCGCGCTCCGAAAACGCTGCGCGCCGCGTCGTTGGGGACCTGGACGAGATCGGCGCCCCACCACACGAGACTCGCGCCAAGCGACCCCAGGCAAATACGAACGGCGGTCTCGAGCGTCGATGGCCAAGTGTCGGAGGGTCCGAGCGGGGTAGACGCCCAATCGCGCGCGCCGATCGTGTCGCGCGTCCTGCCGCCGCTAGGCGGCGGCGGTTGAAGAAGTCGGGACGAGGCCCTCACGGACGTTGCTCTCCCTCCTGCGGGTCAGGCCGGAATCCAATTGCGTGATCCTCGGAGAGTCGGCCGGACTCCCAAGCGCTCGGATTCGTCGCGTAGACTAAAAACTTCCTTATAATAATCATACTGCAGTCTGGCCGCAATCTGAGGTGATTCGTCGCGGGCTATTGCTCGCCGCCGCTCAAGAATTCGCAGCGTCGCGCAAATGACGCCGCGAACCGAATCGATTGGGACGCGCGCTCCTATTTCTCTCTGAACGCCCGCTGCATGCTGTCGTGCAACGGCTTGACCAGATATTGGAAAAACGTGTGGTCGCCGGTCTTGATATAGACTTCGGCCGGCATCCCGGGCACCGGGGCGAATTCGTGGACCTGGCGCGTGCTTTCCGGGTCGAGCCGGATGCGCGCCACGTATTGGTCGTTCGCCATGGCCTGCATGCGCCGTTCGTCGGGCAAGGTGTCAGCCGACACATAGATCACCTCGCCTGCGACCATCGGCGTGACGCGCTGGCTGAGGGCGGTCAGGCGCACGCTGGCGAACTGCCCGACGCGCAAATTGGAGATGTCTTCCGGGCGCACCCGGGCCTCGATGACGAGTTCGTCGCCCGCGGGCACGATCTCGAGGATGCTCTTGCCGGGCTCCACGACGCCGCCGGGCGTGTGGTAGCGCAGTTTGACGACGATGCCGCGCACCGGCGCGGTGATCTCGACGCGGCTGAGCACCGCGCTCGCCGAGCGTATGCGCTCGCGAACGTCGTTACCTTCGGCGTGCATCTCGTTGAGCTGCTCGGAGGCGGTCTTCGCCGCGGCGTTGCGTACGCCGATGATTTCCTCGCGCGTGCGAGCGATGCGCTCCCGCGCGTCGCCGATGTCGCCGTCGAGCCGGCCGATCTCGCCTTCGGCGTTGGCGATCGCTCTTTGAATCGCGAGCACTTCCGGCTTGCGGACCTCCCCGAGCTTCAGCAGCGAGCTTTTTCCTGCGAACTCCTGATTCAAGAGATCGATCTGCTGCTGCGTCGAGGCCTTCTGCTGCTGGCTGCCCCGGACCTTTTCCTCCAGCGCCTCGATGCCGTCCTGCAGGGTGGCGGTATCGCTGGCGAGGTTTGCTCGGTGGGCCGTGAATTCGAGATCCTGGTTGTGAACCGTCGTCCTGTAATCGTCCGCGTCGAGCGAGGAACTGGGCTCTGGATAGGTCACGCTGTCGTCGCCGTGCACCTCGGCCAGCAGGCGGGCTTCGACCGCCGCGAGCTGGTCGTGCTTGAGCAACAGGCGGTGCAGCTCGGCGCGCGGCGTCGTATCGTCGAGCCGGATCAGCAACTGGCCCCTTTGGACGAGGTCGCCTTCCTTGACCAGAATTTCCTTGATCACCCCGCCTTCGAGGTGCTGCACCGTCTTGTCCTCGCCGCTGGCGACGAAGACGCCGCTGGTGACGATGGCCCCGGCGATCGGCGCTTCGTTCGCCCAGAGGCCGAATCCGCCGACGAGAACGCCCAGGAAGACGAAACCGAAGGTCGTGTGACTGCGCGTCGTGTGCGGAACCGCGGCGTACCATTCTTGGCGTTGCGGGACGAGGACGGCCTTGGCCATGTCGGCTCCTGAAGTCTGGTTGTCCTTACCCGGCGACGGGTACGGCGGCTGGAACTGCAGCGGCGGCAAGACCGGCGCGCTGGCTCGGGTCGGGCGCGCGCCCAAGCACGTGCGGCATCATCTCCTGACGCGACCCCATCGCCTGGATCGCGCCCTCCCTGAGAATCATGATTTTATCGACGCTCTGAAGCAGCGCGGGGCGCTGCGTGATGGCGATGACGGTGGAGCCGCGCTGCTTGGCGCGCTCGAGCGCTCGCGCCAGCGCCATTTCGCCGGGCGTGTCGAGGTTCGAGTTCGGCTCGTCGAGAACGACGAGACGCGGATTGCCGAAGAAGGCCCTGGCGAGGCCGATGCGCTGGCGTTGCCCGCCGGAAAGCGGGCTGCCGTCCATGGCGACGACGGTTTCGTAGCCATGCGGAAATTGGGAGATGAGCTCATGGACGTCGGCGGCTTCGGCGGCGTCGTAGACGGCTTCGTCCGTCGCGTCTTCCCGCATACGGGCGATGTTCGCCTTGATGGAGGCGGGAAAGAGTTGCACGTCCTGCGGCAGATAGCCGATCGTCTCGCCGAGCTGTCGCTCGTTCCAGTTGCGAAGATCCATCATGTCGAGCCGGACGGAGCCTGCGGTCGGCGCGATGGAGCCGACCAGCATGCGCGCCAGCGTCGATTTGCCGGTGCCCGACGCGCCGACGATCGCGAGCAATTCGCCGGGCGCGAGCGAGAATGTGACGCCGTTGAGGATGACCTTCTTGCTCGGCTGCGGCACATAGAGAATGCGCTCGACGTCGAGACGTCCAGTGGGGCGCGGCAGCTGCAACCGATCGGCGTTGAGCGGGCTGTTGAGCAGCAGCGTGCGGATCCGCTGATAGGCGGTGCGGGCGTGAATGAAGCTACGCCAGCCGTCGATCACGTTCTCGATCGGGGCGAGCGCGCGGCCGCCGACGATCGACGCCGCAATCATCATGCCGCCTGTGAGCTTGCCATCGAGCGCGAGGGCCGCGCCCCAGCCCAACATCATCACCTGGGTGCCCTGGCGCACGAACTTCGACAGCGCCGCCATGACGATGTTGCGGTCCTGCGCGGTCACCTGCGCCTTCAGGGATTCGATGGTCTCTCGGCCCCAGATCATCACGCTCTCCGGGATCATGCCCATGGCGTTGATGACCTGGCTGTTGCGCGCCATCGCGTCGGCCTGCAAGTTCGCGCGCGAGGCATAGGCGCTGGATTGGGCGAACGGAACCGCGGTCAGCTTCTGATTGATCAGCGCGAATCCAAGCAGCGTGACGCCCGTCGCCGTGACGATCCAACCGAGCTCCGGATGGATCAGAAAGACGGCGAGAATATAGACGGGCACGACCGGCGCATCGAACATGATCAGCAGCACCGGGCCGGTGATGAAGTTCCGCAACTGCTGGAGCTCGGAGAGCGTCTGGAATTCGCGGGACGAGCCGCCGATCGAGGCGCGTGCGGCCGCCGCGAGGACCGGCGCGCCAAGGCGGCATTCGACCTCGACGGCGACCCGCATCAGGATGAACCGCCTGACCATGTCGAGGACGACATGGCCGAACACGGCTCCGCCGATGACGATGGTCAGCATGATGAGCGTGTCGACGCTGCGGCTCGTCAGCACGCGGTCGGAAATGTTGAAGAGATAGATCGGGATGCCGAGGATCAGCGAGTTCACCCAGAACGAGAAGAACGCGACGATGATAAGCTTCGTCCTAACGCCCCTGAGGCCGGGGCCGAGCGCCTGGCGGAAGTCATGATTGACGAAGCGCCGGTGCAGCGGGGCCGCGCTCTGGCCTGCGCCGCCGCTGTCGCCTGCGTCGGCTTCGTGTTTTCGCGCGGCGGATGGGGCGGACGCGGCGTCTCGCGCAGGCGTGGACGGTTTCGAGGCGCTGGCCGTCGGGTCAGGGGAGGCGACGGACTCCGCCTTGACGGTCTGCGGCTCGAGCTTCGGCGCCGGCTCGGCCTTGACCGCGGACGACGCTTCAAGTTTGGGCGGCGGCTCGGCCCTGACGGTCTGCGGTTCAAGCTTCGGCGACGGCGCAACTTGGAGCGCGGGCGACGGTTCGAGTTTGGGCGGCGCATCAGCCTTGACCGCGGACGGTTCAAGCTCGGGCGCCGTCGCGGCGTTGACGATCGAGGCTTCCAGTTTGGCCGGCGGCTCTGACTTGACCGTCGAGGACTCAAGTGTCGGCGGCAGCTCGACCTTTGCCGCGGACAGTTCAAGCTCGGGCGCCGCCGCGGCGTTGACGGTCGGCGCTGCCAGCTTTGGCGGCGGCCCGGACCTGATTTTCGACGGGTCAATCCTGGGCGGCAGCTCGGCTTTGACCGTCGACGGCTCAGGCACAGCCGGCTCGTGCTTGGGGATATAGGCCTCGCCGGCGTCGCGGCGATAGGTCTCTTCGAGCGCGTCGAGCCGTTGGCGCAAAGTCGGCCCTTCCGCGGCGTTGAGCTTGTCGAGGGGGCTGAATTCGCCTTGCGCGTTGTTCGGAGGCCCCGTGTCCTCGTCCTCGCTCATGTCCTGATCCCCTGACCGATCTTTGTTCGTTGACGATGCGCGTTCAGCTCATGACGCCGTGAAAGAGGTCCTGGTGATGGGTGGCGTCGCCTTGCGGCGTCGCCCATGTCTCCATCCCGGTATAGGAGGCGAGTTCGGCGCCCAGGCTCGGCGTTTCGCCGATCGTGGTGTGGCCTTTCTCGCTGACGTAGTTCGCCTGGACCAAGATGGCGTCGGAATAGGCCTGGCCGCCGACGTACTGGAAATTGGAGGTGCCCACGGTGGCGATTTGGGCGAGGTTGAACAGCGTGTTGCCGCCGGCGTTGACCGTTTCGGTCGAGGAAATCGGCGCTCCGGTCGGCGCCGTCGTGCTGCCAGTCGACGGCAGGTACTGCGCCACCGCGTCGCTATTGAGCATGATGTTGGTCTGGCCGATGTAATTGATGTCGTAGAAGTCGCCGGTGACGTAAAGGACATTGATGGTGCCCGAGCCGTTGTCCGGCAGCATCGAGGCGAGCAGGGGGCCCACCTGGCCGTTCTCCGCGGCGGTGACGGCCGCGCTCAGGGACGCGTTGAGCGGCTGGTACGTGGTCTGGCCATAGGTGTCGATCGATGCGGCGTTGGTCAGCGCATTGCCGCCCGTGGTGATCGTCTCGCTCGCCGTGTCGCCAGCCGACGTGCCCATCACGACGGTGTCGTCGTTCATGAGCACGTTCGTCTGGGCGACGACGTTGGCGGAGTAGAAGCTGCCCTGAACGATGACGAGATCGTAGCTGCCGTTGAGCAGGCTCAGCGGGAGCTCGTTGACCTGGGCGTTGTTCCCGGTGTCGACCTCGCTGAAGACGCTCGTCGCCGCCTGAACCACGACGTTGTTGTTGCTGAGATAGTTCGTTTGTTGGATGCCGTTGATGTCGTAAAAATTGCCGTTGACCTCGTCGACGTGAACGTTCGCGCTGGGCGAAAACGACACCAGCGAGGGCGAGCTGAGCGGGTGGTTGGCGAGACTGGCGAGATTGTCGGCGCTGTCGCCGCCGGTGACGATGTCGAGCGCGGCGGCCGCGCCGTCGACCTGGATGCGCGAGTAGCTGGCGAGCTCGTTGACCTGATAGATCGCGTTGGTGGAATAGGCGTTGTCCATGACCACCAGGCCGCTGCGCGAGGTGTCGTCGTCGAGGATCGAGGCGAGGTTGACGGCCAGGTTGCCGCCGGCCTGGACGTCGAGGCCCGGGTTGGTCATGCCGTTGTGCGATGTTTCCGTCGGCGGGTTGAGCAAATTGGTCAGATCGGGAACGTTCGGGTTGAACGTCGCGCTGGCGGGCTGCAGAACGCCATTGTCGTAGATGCCCGGCGCCACTTCCGAGGCGCTCGACGGGTTGGCGGCGAGCGCGGCGTCATGCGTGACGACGCCGTCTTCGATCGTGGTGGTGTCGGTCGTTCCCGGCACGAGATCGCTCGGCAGGTAGCCTTCCGCGTTGTCGACCATATGGGCGAGAATCGTGGCGTCCGTGGCGCTGTGATTGGATGGACTCGGCCCGTCGTACGGATTCGGCCCGTCGTTCAGCGCCTGCACGACGTTGTTGTTCTCCATCACGTTGTACTGCGCGACGGCGAGCAATTCCTGATTGGGCATCGGGAGGATGTAGATGTACGAGGAGACGGACTCCGCGGATGCGCCGCCGCCGCCGTCGGTTGGGGTCTCTTGAGGCGGCGTCGAGGGACTCTCCGCGGTTGGCGGCGTCGAAAGGTGTATGGCGGCATGGTGCGGCGGCGGCTCGTGGAGCCTGGTGTGCCGCAACGGATCGACGTTGGGCGTGTACAAGCCTTGATAAGGTTGGCTGTCGGGGATGTCGACGGGAGGCGGCGGCCCTTGCGGCGGCAGCAACTCCGGAACATAGGGCTGCGGCCGCGGCGCGAGCGGACCCTCGTCATAGACGATCCGGTGGCGAACAAAGTCCTCGGGAATGTGGATGTAGCCCGCAAAGTGGGCGATCAGGGTTTCCGTAACGCCGCCGGGACCCATGAGCGCCTCTCCTGTTTAGCGGCCTAAGAGGGTAGCCGCGATTGCGAAAGGCCGCCGCGAGGGCGGCCTTGCGGCAAACGAGAAACACTTGCCTACAAATAGAAACACTTGCCTACGAATAGAAACACTTGCCTACGAATAAGGAGCAACGGCCCGCAAAGGATTGCGGGCCGCGCTTGGCCGAAGCCGCGAGACGTCAGCTGGAGTGGTGATCGTAAATGCTTCCGCTGACGCCGGAGATCGAATCGCCGCCGACGACGCTGATCGGCATGCTGTTGTACTGGATGTTCGAGCCCAGGATGATGTGCTGGGTGAACGCTTCCTGGGTCACGCCGGCAGCCGTGCTCGCCGCGCCGCTGACGGACGCGTTGGTGCCCGACGAGTACGCATCGTCGCTCGCCGTGCCGCCCGCGGTGGTCGCCGACTGGGTGAACGAGAACGTGCCGCCGCTGCCGCCGCCGCCGCCTCCGCCGCCGCTGCCGGGATCATCGCCTGAGGTCCAACCGCCCGCGCCGCCGTCGGCGGACGCCGAGGCCCACAGACCATTGCTGACGCCGCACACCGAGCCATTGTTGACGAGGTCATTGACCTGATCGAGGTTGAAGATGTTGCCGGAGCCGGTAATCGACTGCGAGCCGAGATCCGGCATGACGAGGAAGATGCCGTCGGCGTTGAAAACATGCAGGCCCTGCATGTTGAGAACGCCCGTCTCGCTCGGCGGGCCGAGGTCCGCGCAAACGTTCACGTTGACGTTGACGTTGTCGCAGACGTTGGCGGCGGCGTTGGCGTCGCTGGTGGCGCAACTCGCGGCATCGCTACCCGCCTGGGCCGTGTCGGAGTTCCAGTTCGCGTTGCCGTTGAAGTTGCCGTTGCCGTTGAGGTTGCCGTCGGAGTCGGCGTTGAGGTTGCCGTTGCCATTGAGGTTGCCGTTGCCATTGCCGTTGCCGTTAAAATTGTCGGACGACTGGCTCTGGCCCTGGAGCTCACCCTGGCCTTGGCCCTGGAGGTCGCTCTGGCCCTGGTTCTCGCCCTGGCCCTGGCCCTGGCCCTGGCCTTCACCCTGGCCCTGGCCTTCCAGCTGGCCCTGGCCTTCCAACTGGCCCTGGCCCTCGAGCTGCGCCTGCAGTTCGCCCTGCGAGATCGGATCTCTGTACTGTTCACCCATGACACATCTCCTTGTTCAGGATCGATGCGTCGGCCCTCTTCGCTGAAGCGCAAATCTTCTGCGTTTGCGCTGTCGCCAAGCCGACCCGACGCTTCCTCGCCAAGCGCTCCATTCGGAGGAGACATCCCCTCGCGAACGCGCCTAGCAGGGGACAGTGTGTGCGCTTTTGTCGCATCCGTCAGGGTTGATAAAACCTAACCGGCGGTCAGGAAAATCCTGACAATGTAAGGGTTTTTACCCGCCGGCGATGAGACGGTCGCCGATCATCTGATCCCAGAGTTGCGCCGTTTCCGGCTCGACCTGTTCGGCCGTCGGCAGCCGCGCGGCCTCGCTCTGCAAGAGCGTGCGGCGGAAAATGAGGGCGTTTCGGCAGCCCAGCGCGAAGTCGGCGTCCTCGGCGAGGCTGAGCGAAAGGATCCGCTCGCCGATCATGGCGGGATCGACGTGGGTCAACTGGCTCCAGCTCTCGAGTTGCACGAGCCCGAGCGCGCCTTCGTCGAGACCTCCGCTCGCCTCGCGGGCGATTGTCGTGATGAGCGTCGTGACGAAGCCGGCGACGTAGGGATCGCTCCAGTTCGCCGAGGCGAGCGGCCCGCGCAGGCGCGACGAGCGCTGCAGGAACGGCCACACGAATCCGGTCGCGGCGCGGCGAGCCCGGCGCGCCGCCCAGAGGCTCCAGAGGGATCGTCCGCGCCACATATCTCGCTCCGAAGATTAACCAAGTAAAGGCAAGGCTGGCCTTTCTGTCAACGATGTTGCATGATTTAACGTGTTTACCTGTCGTTGCCGGAAGGGTCTATCGGCATGCGAACGTCGCTTCCCCATGCGCCCGACTTTTCGGCGCTCGAAGCAGCGGCTCCCGAGTTCGCCGACCGCCAGAACCAGATTCTGGCTCAAATCGGCACGCTGGGCCTCGCCTGGTCGAACAACGAGAGCGTCTTCGTCTACGTTCTGATGATCCTCCTGGAGACCGACGAAGTCTCGGCGGCGATCGTATTCGCGACGCTGAACACGACGCGCGCCCGGATCGACCTCATCCGTCGCTTGGCGACGGTCAAGATTTCGGATCCCGCGATCGCTCAGACGCTGACGCGCATCATCCGTCGCTTCGACGCCTGCACGAACGTGCGCAATGAGTTGAACCACTGCGTCTTCACGCTCAACAGTCGGGGCGAGATTACGCATACCCAGACGATGCGCGTGGAGGAGCGTAAGGGCGCGCTTTCGCTTGGCGCGGTCCGACCGATGGACGATCGGCGGCTGAAGGAGATTACGGAGGCGAACAAGCAGTTGAAGCGGCTGAACCGCGACGTCTGGGACTTCTTGCCAGTATTGAAGCGCCATATCGAGACGCGCAACGGGTCGACCCCAGCGCCTAAGGCGTAGACGGGCACGGAAAGAGGCTCGGCTAGCCGGCGAACCAACCGTGAGATACGGCGTATTGCACGATCTTCGCTCGGCTTCCCAGGCGCAACTTCTGCGTCGCTCTGGACTTGTAAGTCTCGATCGCCTTTTCGGTAATGCCGAGTTGCGCGGCCGTCTCTTTGAGCGTGAACCCGTAGGCGACCAGGCGCAGCACCTCTTCTTCGCGCGACGTCAGCCGCAGATGGTCGCCATCGAGGTCGGATGAATTGTCGAACCGGGAGTATTGCCGCCTGGCGAATATCTCGCTCGTGAGGGCGGGATCGATGTGCATGCCTCCCGCGGCGACCGACCGGATGGCGAAAGCCAGGCTCGCCCATGACGATCTCGTCACGACGAAGCCCTGAAAACCGAAGTCCAATGCGCGTCTCAGTTGCGCGTGGTCCTCGTGAACGCTTAGCGCGAGCAGCTTGCTCGGACACCCTTCGCGCATCAATCGCCTCGCGATCGTAATGCCGTCGAGGTCAGACATGCCGATATCGAGGACAGCGACTTCGGGCTGATGTCTCTTCACCAGCGCATAGGCTTCCGATCCTGAGCTGGCTTTGCCGAGCAACTCCAAATCCGGTGTCTCTCGGATCAGGGACGCCAGACCCTCAAGGAGCAGCGAATGATCGTCCGCAATCGCAACCGAGGTCTTGGAGCTGTCGGTCATCGCGCAGCCTCCTCAGCGACGGCGGCTGCGATTCCCGTACGATCGCTCCGGAGACTCGAGCTATGTTCCCTGGTCGAAGGCCGCGGCCGATCGTTGGAGGACAGGATTGTGGATTGAAGCGCCTCAAGGACGCGCCACGCCGCCCGTCGCACCCGCGGTCTCGACGGAAGCTGCGGACGCAGCGCTATCTCTCGCCCTGCGATTCTCGAGCGACGCCGCACGTTACGCAACGCACCCTCCCACTCCAAGGCCATCAGTGTTTGCCGGACCCACCTGAATGCGTCCGCGGCCCCTTACGTAGCGACGGTATGTTACATTTAAGTCAAATTCGGCCGGGCGCCTCTTAGGAATTTGTAAAGATTTGTTGCGTCCCCGGAAAAGTGGGGGGAGCCGCCCCGCTAAACACCGCTCGCTGAGATGAGAGTAGAAAGAGCCCGGCTCGCGAATATGTCGAGGCGGTTTCCGAACGCCAGGGAGAGGACCTGACTTGAAGGAAATGGCGATCAGCTTCCATCCGAACAAGGATCACCTGCTACGCAGCTGTGACGATAGCCAAACCGCCCTTCGCCAGCCTACCGATCATCTCGCCGTTCGAGGCTCCGATCCGGTGAAACACAACTTTCACGGAGCCGACCATGGCTGTCGCGCCGATCGGCGTTCGGTCCCGACTGTGAATAACAGCGGGCGCCCGTCTCATTGGGATTCCATTATGATCGTCAGCGACCGGCGCCTCTGCTATGCTGGCCCCAGCATTCCGCAGGCGGTCATCGTTCCCTCAACGCTTCGGACCCGACCTCGACGAGGGGCGAGAAGAGATATTCGAGGATGCGGCGGTTGCCGGTGGCGATTTCGACGCTGACGGCCATGCCGGGGGTGAGCGGCACGATCTGCCCATCGACGTTCATGACGGTTTTGTTTGGCGTCAGCGTCACCGAAAACACCAGGTTCTGGGTGCGTTGAGCGCCGGCAAACAGCTTGTCCTGCTTGTTTGTTCTGGACGGATCCCCCTCCGCCTGTTGCGCGTCGGGCTCGGGTATGGCGTCATGGGCGACGCGCCGCACTTGCGCCGACAGCGTGCCGTAGCGCGTGAACGGAAAGGATTCGATCTTCACCACAGCAGTCTGGCCGGGCTTCACGAAGCCGACATCCTTGTTGGCCAAATAGCATTCGATCTCCAGCGTGGCGTCCTCGGGCACGATGCGCATGATCTCGTCGCCAGTTGCGATGACCTGACCGACCGTCGTGACGGAAAGGCCGAGCACGACCCCGTCGATCGGGCTGGACAGCGTCATGCGGCCCGATTTCAACCGGGCCTTGGCCAGCTTTTGCTCGAAATCGTCGGCCTGGCGCTGCGCCTCGGCGAGCTTTTGGCTATTGTCGGCGGTAAAAGCGTCGATGATTTTCTGACGTTCGCGCGTCAGCACGTTGAGGGTGGCCATGGCGTCGTCGCGCTGGCCTTTTTGGGTTTGCAGCACGGTCTGCTGATATTTCATGGTTTCCATGGCGTCGATAAGGGCTGCTTTCGAGCCGGAACCCGAATTGGCGAGCGTCGAGCGCATATCGACGCGCTCTTTCAGCGTGGCGATGAGATCTTCTTGCGCTAAGATCGTCGCATTCATGCGGTCTCTCGCGACTTCTTTCTGCTGCGCCTGCGCATCGAGACTGGCGAGGGCCGACGCAAGCTGCGCCAGATCGCCGGAGAGAACCTGCTCCTCGCGCGTCCGATTGGCTGCGGGAATGTCCTCCGTCCAGGCGATGGTTGCGACCGGCGACAATTGCTGCTGATTGGCGGCGTCGAGCGCCGCGCGTCGCCGCGCAGCCTCGGCCCGGTAGGAGGCGAGCGCCGCCGCTGCGCCTGCCTCTTCCGCCTGCGCGTCGCCCCGCTCCATCTCGATCAGCACGTCGCCCGCCTTCACATGGCTGCCGTTCTCGACGCGAATCGCCGCGACTTTGCCCGTCTCCAGCGGCTCGATCACCTTGACTCGTCCAGCCGGCTGGACCTTGCCCTGCGCGACGGCGATAATGTCGATCCGTCCGAACCAGCACCAGGCCAAGGCCACGACGACAAAGGCGCAAATCAGCAGGATGAACGCCATCCGCACCGGCGAGGGCGGCGTCTCCAGTATCGCCAGGTCCGCCGGCAGAAACTCCTGATCGTCGCGATGCGGCTTGGGCGGCTGCGCTGCGGCGGTCCGTCCGCCGGTCTTTTCGGCCACCGCGCTCATAACGGCGCCGCCCGTTCGTTCTGCAAGGCCCAAAGCCGCGCATAAAGCCCTTTCGGATTGGCGAGCAGTTCATCATGCGCGCCGGCCTCGACAATGCGGCCATCGATCATGCCGATGATCCGGTCGCAATCGCGCACCGCCGCCAGACGGTGCGCGATGATGAAGACGGTGCGGTTCTTCACGATCTGTCGCATATTGCGCTGGATCACTCTTTCGCTCTCGTAATCGAGCGCGCTGGTCGCTTCGTCGAAAATCAGAATCGGCGGGTTGGTCGAGAGCGCCCGCGCAATGGCGATGCGCTGGCGCTGGCCGCCGGAAAGATTGGCGCCGCGCTCCTCAAGCATGGTGTCATAGCCCTGCGGCAGCTTGCCGATGAATTCGTCCGCCCCGGCCAACCGCGCGATGGCGATCACTTGCGTGCGCGCCATGGCAGGATTGGCCAGCGCGATATTGTCGTGGATCGAGCGGTTGAACAGCAGGTTTTCCTGTAGCACCACCCCAATGTGCGCGCGCAGCCAGGCCGGATCGACCTGGCTGAGATCGGCGCCGTCGAGCAGAACCTGGCCCTCCTCCGGCACGTAGAAGCGCTGGATGAGCTTGGTCAGCGTCGACTTTCCCGAACCCGACGGCCCGACAATGCCGAGCACTTCGCCGGGCCGCACGCCAAACGAAATATTCTTCAATGCCTCCGGCAAACCGGGCCGGTAACGGAAATTGACGTTGCGAAACTCGATCTGGCCGCGCGGCGGCGGCAATTGCACGCGCACGGAAGGCACAGGCTCCATCGGCGCGTTGAGAATGTCGCCAAGCCGCTCTACCGAAACCTGAACCTGCTGGAAATCCTGCCAGATTTGCGACAGCCGCAGGATCGGCTGCGCCACTTGGGCGGCGATCATATTGAATGCGACCAGTTCCCCGACCGAAAGCTCGCCGTCGATCACCGCCTTGGCCCCGAACAGCAGCAAGGCCGCGGTCGAGAGCTTGCTGACATATTGGATGGCGTTCTGGCCCTTGGCGCCGAGCATCGTCGTCTTGAAGGCCGAACTGACATAGGCGGCTAGCCGCTCCTCCCATTGCGTCGCCATCACGGGCTCGACGGCGGCGGCCTTGATGGTCTGCATGCCGACAATCGTTTCGACGAGAAACTGCTGGCTTTCGGCGCCTCGGTTGAATTTCTCATTGAGGCTTTCACGCAGCAGCGGGCGCGCCACGGCGGCGATGGCGAGATAAAGCGGAATCGTCGCCAGCACGATCAGCGTCAGCTTCCACGAATAAGCAAAAAGCACCGCGATGAAAACGAAGGTGAAGAACAGATCGAGAGCCGCGAACAGCCCTTGTCCAGTGAGGAAGGATCGAATGGTCTCGAGTTCGCGCATGCGCGCGACCGTCTGCCCGGTCGCGCGCGTCTCGAAATAGCTTACCGGCAAGCGCGCGAGATGACGAAAAAGGCGACGCCCCAGTTCGACGTCGATCCGGTTCGTCGTGTGCGAGAGCGCATAAGTGCGCAGATATTGCAGCGCGATATCGAACAGACCGATAATCGCCAGCCCGCCGACAAGCACGAAGAGGCTTGAATAGCCGCGATGACTCAATACCTTGTCAATGACCACCTGGAAAAACAGCGGCGATACGAGCGCAAAAATCTGCACGAACAGCGAAGCCAAGAGAACATGGCCTAGCGGCTTGCGATAGCGCCACAGCGAAGGCAGAAACCAGCGAAAGCCGAATGTGCGCGGGTCGAGACCGGCGCCGCCAAAGCGGCGGGCGATCAGAATGACGCGGGGCTCGATCGCAGCGATCAACTCCGCCGGCGGCAGTTCGCGATCGATGCGCGTCACCGGATCGACGATGCGCCAGAGGCCCGTCGGAGTCTTGCCGCCGAAGACGTAAAAGCCCGCCCCCTTTAGCCGAATGATGGCCGGAACCGGCATGCCGGCCAGCCGCGCCTCGCCGACATTTTCAACGATTCGCGCTTTAAGACCTATCGTGGCCGCGGCCCTGACAATGTCCTTCTCCGCCGGCTCTCGTTCGTGAAGAGCCAGCTCCCGCTGAAGATGCGCCGGGTCCGCGGCGATGCGGTAGAAGGCCGCAATGCCGCACAGAGCTCGAAAGCCGGAATAGTCGAGTGGGCTGGCTGAACGATCAGGCGGGAGGGTCTGATTCATGTTCCCTGTTAGGACGAGTAAATCGAGCGTCGCACTGAACAAAAAACGCTCATTTCGACAGTCGAAACGACATTGTCCGTCTCAACCGACGGCCTCGACGCCAAAATAAATCGAGCGCGCATCGGCGCGCCCAATCTGTGTCTATCGCAAAAAATGCAACGTCGGCGCCGTTTCATACGAATTTGAAGTCCGCCGCATTTGCGGCCAGTGTCGTCTTGGCGACGGCGTTCAACGTCAAGGAATCGCCCAAGCTATCGGTGATCACGGTATTGCCCGCCGCGGTCTGGGTCGCATTACCGAGCACGGCCGCCAAATCCGCCGCCTGCGACTCCCCAGGGGTCAGATAGCTGAAGCTCGAGGCGTTGAATTGCAGGAGGTCGTGGTTGGCTCCCGTCGCGAGGAAGCCGGTGATGGCGTCTTGGCCAAAACCCGGCGTGTAGACGAACACATCCTTCGTCGTCCCGCTGGCCGTGATCGTCTCGACCGAATGCGGGTTGAGCGCGAACGTGTCCACTCCCGTCGTCAGGCTCTCCGCCCCGGACGCCGAGGTGACGGTCAGGCCGTTGCCGTGGAGCGTCAAGCTGCCGGACCCATTCAGATTGTCAAAGGCCTCCGCCACTCTCGTCCCCGCGGAATTGTAAATATTCTCGTAGGAGGAATAGGTTTGACCCGTCACATTGGCGTAGGCGATGTCGTAGCTGCCGTCCGCGTTGACCGTCTTCTGCTGGATCAGCAGGCCGTTGGAATAGACCAGATCGTCGCCATTGGCGAAGTTTTCGGTCACCGTATCCGAGCCGGTCGCCGCGACTTCCAATCCCCGGGAAAGAATGGCCGAAGTCTGCGCTGCGGTGTAGCTGACGTTGGCGTTCGTTGAATAGAGCTCGTCGACGCCAAGCCCCGGAAGCGCCGTGATCTGCGCCGCGGTCAGCGTCTCCAGATGCGCCGCCGTGTCCGACAACGTCACATTGGAGCCGGTCGGCGCGCCAACCGAGATGTCGGCCCCTTCCAGCGCAACCGCCTGCGCCACGCTGAGCGCCACGCTGGTATCGCTCGCCGAAATTTTCGTCACATGTAGCGCCGACAGGTCGGCGATCTGCGCCGCGGTCAATCCGTCAATATGCGCCGCGGTGTCCGACAATACGGTGTAATCGCCGGCCGGAAGCGAAAGCGTGAGCGCGGCGCTCTCCAGCGCTACGGCCTGCGCGACGCTGAGCGTCACATTCCTATCCGTTGCGACCAGGGCGCTGACGCCCGCCGCCGGAAGGGCGGCGATCTGCGCCGTCGTCAAGGCCATGATATTCGCCGCAAGGTCGGAAATCGTCACCTTGTCGCCGCTCGGAACCGTAACCTTGAGATCAGCCGTCTCCAGCGCCAAAGCCTGCGCGCCCGTAAGAGCCACGCTGCCGCCGGTCGCCGCAACGCCGCTGACGCCCGCCGCCGGAAGAGCGGCGATCTGCGCCGTCGTCAAGGCCGCGACATTCGCCGCCGTGTCCGAAATCGTAACCTTGTACCCGCTCGAGACCGTGAGTTTGATGTCGTCGCCTTCGAGCGCTAGCGCCTGTGCGACGCTTAACGCGACGCTGCCGCCGGTCGCCGCGACGCCGCTGACGCCCGCCGCCGGAAGCCCCTCGATCTGCGCCGTCGTCAAGGCCGCGACATTCGCCGCCGTGTCGGAAATCGTCACCTTGTCGCCGTTCGGGACCGCGAGCTTGAGATTCGCCGTCTCCAGCGCCAGAGCCTGCGCGACAGTAAGAGCAACGCTGGCGTTGGTCGCCGTCACGCCGCTGACGCCGATCGCCGGAAGCCCCCTGATCTGCGCCGCTGTCAATGTCTCCAGATGCGCCGCCGTATCTGAGACCGTGACTTTGTCGCCGGTCGGCGCAACGACATCGATGTCAGCCCCTTCTAACGCAACCGCCTGCGCCACGCTCAGCGCCACGCTCGTATTGCTCGCGGCGATCTGCACGACATGCAACGCCGACAGACTGGCGATTTGCGCCGCGGTCAACGCCTCGATATGCGCCGCGGTATCGAGCACTCCGATCGCAAATCCATCAGCTATCAGGGATCCCACCGTGGCCGACGTCAGAGCCAAGGTCGTCGCCACCGTGCCGGCGACAATCGCCAGGCCGCCCGTCACCTTCAGGTTGTCGCCCGACAGGATCAGGGCCGTCGCCATAGTCAGCGTCACCGCGCCGTTGGTTGAAGCGATGCTGGTATAGCGGGCGGCCTTCAATGCGTTCGCCTGCGCTTGTGTGATCGAGGCAATATTCGCGGCCGTATCGGCGACGGTGACCGTGTCGCCCGAGGGAACATGGATCACGATGCCCGCCAGTTCATCGGCGACTGCGGTCGCGATATTCAAAACGACCGATCCAGTTGCGGCGTCGCTGTCGACGACCGTGGTCGTCGTGTCGACCGTGGGCGTTCCATAGACGCTGCTCGTGTCGCTCAGCGCAAAGGTGCTGGTCGAAATGCTGTACGGCGCGCCGGCTTTGGGCGTGAAGGACAAGGCGTCGAGTTCGCTGGTGACCGTCGCCGCAGAACCGGTCAGCGTGTAGACGCCCGCCGTCCCGCCGCTCAGGCCGGTTCCCGAAAGCGCGCCGCCGGAGCCGCCGACCGTGATCGTCAGCGTGTCCGTCGCGCCGGCGTTCGGATCGGCGATCGTCACCCCGGAGAACGGCTTGATCGGCGCCTCGGAGGTCGTTGTCTGACCCGCGACCGTGCCGGTGATCGTCGGGGCTGCCGCCGGGTCGCTGTC
>Ga0181527_1001867_pt1 | contig 20840 bp, 25 predicted proteins | sample PEATcosm2014_Bin_30_FD_119762 | JGI IMG/M metagenome (GOLD analysis project Ga0181527, IMG submission 119762) | Peatland microbial communities from MTU Mesocosm Facility, Houghton, MI, USA - PEATcosm2014_Bin06_60_metaG | ecosystem: Environmental > Terrestrial > Soil > Wetlands > Peat | place...
CGGGCGGCATAGGCTCGCCTGTCCCCGAAAATCATCAGAGGGATAGACCCCGATGCCTTGAAAATCCAAAGCCTCCCCACCGAAAATGCTTGACTTGCAACAGAGAATCTACGGGACTCCGGATATATTGTTGGTTGCGCCAACCCCACGCTAAACAGTCTGTTACGAAACTCGGGAGCAACGAGGAAAAGCATGGCATGATTCATATATGGGTTATATCCAGGGTGAAGCGCGGAATCAGCAGACACTGTTTCCGGTGGCATTGGATGATCTGCTGCCAGCCGATCATGTGTGTCGTGTGATCGAGGCCTTCGTCGAGCGTCTTGACTTCCAAAAGCTGGGTTTTGTGCGTTGCGAAGCGGCTGAGACGGGCCGTCCGGGCTACGATCCTCGTGATCTGCTGAAGCTGTATCTGTACGGATATTTGCAGCAGGTCCGTTCGTCGCGGCGGCTGGAGGCCGAGTGTCGGCGCAACGTGGAAGTGATGTGGCTTCTGGGGCGGCTGGCGCCCGATTACAAGTCGATTGCCGAGTTTCGCAGGCTGCACCGTGAGGCGGTGACCGAGGCGGGAGCGGAGTTGGTGTGTTTTGCGCGCTCGGTGGGCTTGGTGCGCGGCGAATGGGTGGCCATCGACGGGTCGAAGTTCCAGGCGGTGGCCAGCGCGCGCAGCGTGGCCGAGCGGGAGTCGGTGAAACGGTATCTGGATGCGGTCGAGGCCGGGGACGCGGAAAACGAGCCGGTGATCGATCCCAGCGCGGTCGAGGCGGCGCTCAACAAGCTGAAGAAAGATGCCGAGCCGGAGGCCGGCTTCATGCGCATGGGCCAGGGCCATGGCTCGCATCCGGCCTACAACGTGCAGACCGCCGTTGATGCCGAACACGCGCTGATCGTGACCCATGAGGTAACTGTGGAGAAAAGCGACAACCGCAGCCTGGAGTCCATGTCCACGGCGGCGCAGAAGGCGCTGGGCGATCCACCCTTGTTGAACGTAGTGGCCGACACCGGCTACTCCAACGGCACTCAGGCCGCAGCCTGTGAGGCGCGCGGCATCGTGGCTCATGTGCCGGCCCTGCGCGGAGTCAACAATCGCGGCGACGGGACGCTGTTCGATCGCACCCAGTTCAGCCACGACGCGGCCAGCGACACGCTGCGCTGCCCTGGCGAACAGACGCTCACACGCAGGGGCATACAAACAGACAAGCCTCGCGTACTCTACGCCGCGCCGCGTGAAAGTTGCAGCGCCTGTGCCTTGAAGAGCCGCTGCACCACGGCCGCGCACCGATCTGTTTACCTGCACCAGCATGAGGCCGCGCTGGCTCGAATGCACGAGCGCGCCACTCCGGCCGTCATGCGACTCAGACGATGTACGGTCGAGCATCCCTTCGCCACGCTGAAATACCGCATCTTCGGCCATCCACGCTTCCTGCTGCGCGGCGTTGCCGGAGCCAGGACCGAGATCGGTCTCGGAACCATGGCTTACAACCTGAAACGCATGATGAACGTGCTGGGCGGCGCAAAACTGGCCGTAATGCTGCAAACCTGACCCATAATGGCAAGAAACCTCGCTTGCCGAAGTGCCGGAAGCGCGCTCAAAGACAAGAACGTCCTCCCGGCTCCAACTTCGGAAAACCGTTTCGTAACAGACTGTAAAGCGCGGGGCTAACAACCCCTGCGCCTCCGGCGCGCTTATCAGAAGCCCATGATGTTGTAGCCGCAATCGACGTACATCACTTCGCCGGTGACGGCGCTGGAGAGGTTGCTGGCCAGAAAGAGGGCTGCGCCGCCAACCTCCAACTGGTCGACGTTGCGGCGCAGCGGGGCGCGGTCAGCGTGGGATTTGAGCATCTCGCTCAGCGAGCCCACGCCGCGGGCGGCGAGAGTTTTAATGGGGCCGGCGGAGATGGCGTTGACGCGAATGTTCGCGGGGCCGAGGTTCCAGGCCAGGTAGCGGACGGTGGCTTCCAGCGCGGCCTTGGCCACGCCCATCACGTTGTAGTTGGGCACCACTTTTTCCGCGCCAAAGTAACTCAGGGTCATGATGCTTCCGCCCTCGGTCATCAGGGGCGCGGCGGCGCGCGAGACGGCGATCAACGAGTAGACGCTGACGTCGTGGGCAATGCGAAAGCCCTCGCGGCTGGTGGCGATGAATTCGCCGCGCAGCTCCTCGACCGGAGCGTAGGCCACGGCGTGGACCAGAATCGCGATCTTGCCGTATTTTTCTTTGATGGCGGCGAAGAGTGTTTCAATCTCCTGGTCGTTGGAGACGTCGCACTGAAAGCCGGTTGCGCCGGGCAGCTCGGCGATCAACTCCTCGGCGTCGGCCTTCATGCGTTCATTTTGATAACAGATGGCCAGGGTGGCTCCTGCTTCGTGCATTAACTGGGCGATGCCCCAGGCAATGGAACGCTTGTTGGCCAGCCCGAAGACGACAGCCGTCTTGCCAGACAAATCGATCATGCTTGCGAACGTCCTCCAGGGTCCGGGCATTGGGGATACCGGACACCTACCATCTAAATAGAATATCAGCCGCCCAGGTCCACGAGCTCGACTTTGCCGGTGGGCTGGCCTAAGAAGCGGGAGCCGAGGCGCTCGAATTTTTCAACGGAATCGGTAGCGAAGCAGCGGATCTGATCCTGCGCGGACGAGTCCTGTGTGGACGGGTCCTGTGCGGACGGCGAAGGTTTCTCTGTTCCAATAAGCCTGACAGCGGCAGCGGCGGTGGCATCGGCGGAATCGATGACGCGCATGTTGGGGAGCACGGCACGTTCCAGCAACGGGCGCAGAAGCGGGTAGTGAGTGCAGCCGAGAAGCAGAACGTCAGGATTCATGCCGTGGGCGGCGGCTTCGGCGGTGAGTTCGGCGAGATAGATGCGGATGACTTCGGCGGTAACTGGATGATCGGTCCAGCCTTCTTCAACCAGCGGGACGAGCAGGGGACAGGCCTTTTCCAGAGCGCGCAATCCATGTGCGCGGCAGGCGGCGGCGTAGGCATGGCTCTGCACGGTGGCGTCGGTGGCGATGACCAGCACGTCGCCCGAGCGAGAAGCGGCACGGGCCGCTTCAGCGCCGGGCTCAATCACGCCCAGCACAGGCACCCGCACCGCGTCCTGAATGGCGTCCAGCGCCAATGCGCTGGCGGTGTTGCAGGCGATGACCAGGAACTCCGCACCCTGTTCGCTGACCAGAAATTGCGCGCACTGGGCGGCATAGCGGGCGATGGTGCGGCGGGACTTTGAACCGTAAGGCAGGCGCGCCGTGTCTCCGAAGAAGGCAAAGCGCGCGTGGGGAATCTGGGCCATGAGCGCGCGCAGCACGGTGAGGCCGCCAAATCCGGAATCGAAGACGCCGATGGCGGGGGTCATGGTTTGATCGCATCCTTTGTGCGCCGTACCGCATCCAGAGCTACCAGGCATAACTCTCTGAAGACACTCGCAGCATAAAGGTTGCGCGTGCCGGCACCGGCCAGAATCCTCTCAATATTACTTTCCACCAGGCGGTAGGTTGCCATCATACTTTGAACTGATGGAGCGCCGTTGCGCACAAATGCATTGCGAAGTTCGCTCAGAATGCCCTCCACTGTGCCGGAGTGGATATAGGGGTCGGTGCCATCCAAATCACTCATCGACTTTTGCAACCGTCGCGGAGTTGACTCCCATAAGAACCAGGTGTGGCGCTTGGGGTACAGTTTGGCCCATGTGATTGTCAGGCCCAGTTCAAGCGGCATATTAAATCGAGGCGTGGCTGGCGGGGCCGCACTCAATTCAATGCGCGAGAGATCGTGGATGGAGTAACGGCAGCCCTGAATCAGCGCAAGAACCCTATCGAGTCTGCGCTCTCCACCCGGAATCCCCGACGTGATACAGGGGTCAAACCCGAGCTGAGAAAGTCCTACAATGTACGCAAGATAGAGTTTCTGAAACTCTTCGTCGTAAGGAATATTCAGGAAAACCGCATTGGGATTAACGTGTGGCGGAGGCACTTTCCAGCTTCTCTCCCCGCTGAACCGAGACAATCGGGCGTTTTATCCGGTCAACGGCCAAACGAGCCCAAGCCTCATCCATAATTGCCAACAATTCCTTTTGCCTTGCTTTGGGGATGCGCAGGCGCTTGATCCGGGATTCCAGCGGCTCGATAGGGGTCGTGATGTGTATAGGGCGCGGCATAGCTGTACCTATCATACCGCGATTAGCAGCTGGAATGAAGCCGGAACACCAGGGTTGCTCATGGCTGGACTTCCTCAGTTGTCAGAAGATCGGAGGTCAGAAAAGTGCGGGTCAGGTCGGCGTGGCCAGCGAGGGTGGCGCGTTGCTGGCCATCCACCAGAAAACGTACCTGAGTGACGCGCGGCAGGTTAGAGCGCAGCGTGCCGCAGATGGAGAGCACGGTGAGCATCTCCGTCTCGATGCCGGAAGGGTGGGTGGCGGCAAATTTGCCGGTCAGGTTGACAACCGCCAGCAATGGGCCGGTTTGCTGCGCGTCCTGCGATGGCGAAACTGGGGTTACGGATCTGGATTCGCGGGGTAAAATGACTGCGGTTCTGGAATCTGCGAATTTTGGCTTGCCGGCTACAGGAACGGCGCCAGCAATCTCCGGGGCGGGCAGCAGAAAGACCTGCATCACAGAGTTTGCACCGCCGGGTACGGGGTGGGTGGCATCAGGTGCGGCATAGAGATCCAGCAGCTTGCCCAACACGGCGCGGGCGCGAGCTCCGGGGTCGGCGGGCAGCGGCAGGGAATGAAGCTGGGTGAGGATGGAGCCGTCGCTGTCATTGGCCACCAACAGGGCTGCCTGCTCGGCGGGGGCCACGGCAGGAGCGCTGGTGGGCGCAGAATCCTGGCCAGCGAGCAGTCGCTGGTGGGCGCGCCCGCGCAAGTGCCACAGCGCCGCGCCCATGGCCAGCGATGCCAGTAGAAGAAAGGTAAAGAGGTAGATCTGGTAGCGGGGAATCATGGCTGGCGATCCTCCGTTCTCCACTCGAGAAGCGCGGCAGCCAACGCCGCAGCCACGCGCGCCTGGTAATCCTTGTTGTCCAGCCCGGCGATTGTGTCATGTTTTGCGTTCAGCTCAGGCGTAATCTCTACGGCCACCGCCGGGCAGGTCATGCTGTCCATGGCAGGCACCGAGGTTCGGCTCAGGGTTACGCTCATGCCGGCGTTGAGCAGAGCGGCGTTGAGCACTCCGGCCAGCTTGATGCTGCGCGTTACCCAGGCGGCCTGTGCCGTCTTCCATGCAGGGAAGCGCGTGGGATCGGCGGGTGCAAGCGAAGAGGCAAAGAGGTAAACGCCCGAGCCGCTTTGGGAGGCGTGCAGGCTGAGGCAGGCATGGGCAGCGGCGTGGTTGGCGATCTCCGCTCGTTTATCCGGCTCGACCGTCGCATCGGAATCGCGTGTGGTGACCACCTGGATGCCGCGCGCGGCCAATAGTGATCGCAACCGCGCGCTCATGGCCAGGGTAAAATTCTTTTCGAGTTGGCCGTTCGCGAGGCGCCCGCCGGTGTCGTTGCCGCCGTGGGCCGCGTCGAGAACGACGACGAAGCGCGCCTGCGGGGCGGGAGGGGCGGGTTGCGCGGCGACCAGTTGTGCGACTGACGCGAGGAACGCCAAGACACAAACAAGCAGGCAGCCCCGAAGCGCCCAATTACAGGCTGTGGATAAGCAACGAATTTCTAACCTGACCTGCAAAACGTACCCCGCTCCTAGATTGTCCACTCCCCATGCTCCTGGATTGCGGCGTACATCGCATCCGGGGCAAGGTCCAGTTCACCGGGCCAAGCCACAGCGCCGTAATCCAGCGTGACCTGAGCAAATAATGACGGGTCGGCAAGCGCGGCAAATACCCCGGCCTGCGGCGAATGTACCAGGCGAGACATATCGACGATCCCGGTAAGGCCATCGGCAAATGCAACCCGCAGCCGGAACTCCGGCAGGGCCTCGACTTTAGTTATACGCCAAGGCGAACGGGGTGTGACCTCCTCGGCTAAGGCAGAGGGAGAATATTCACAGGCAGCTGATTCTGTACGCATAGTTCCCAATCCCTCCTTAATTCGTCGCGGTGCAGCTGTGCCCATTCCAGCACGAGCGCCATGGCGAAAAATAGAATCTCTGCCGTGTTGATCCCATAATTGTTAGCCTACACCACGAGCGCAGGCCAAACATTCATCACAGTGCGATGGAGGAAGTCAGATTCTCATCCTGCGATTCAGTTCCTCTTCCTTGCGATTCAACAATTCCAGCTTGACTCGTGAGAGAAGCTTTGGATCTGACCCGACATCCAGTCCCAAACTCTTTAACCCAAGCAGGATGCGATACGCTTCGGGTGGTTCGATGCTTCCCCGGAAGATCGATTTCTTTTCGCCGTTCACGAGAAACCGAATTCCGTAAACGTTCCCACTCCGGCCGGAGCCATAGAACTTGAGGCGAAATCCCGATACGTCCGAAGTGTTATAGGCGCGGATTACCCAGCGGCCAGTGAAGCAATACCAGGGGATTCTTATTGTCGTCACCTGATTGCGATTGCAGACTAGAATCGCGCCGGCCGGACAAAGCAATCGAATTCCAAGCATTAAAAACAGAACATAGATAACAGTGGCTATTACGACGCTATTGAAATCGGATACGGTATTGTAATGCGCCAGATACCACCAATTGTTATGTCCATGGGAGTCTGACGACAACCACGCTCTGTAAATCCCCCAAACCGCGCAGCCGAGAAGCAAGGAGCTAAATAAGATGCAGTTCCGTTTAGGGCCAAATGGCAGGTTACACCGTGCTTCCACGGAGTCGGTGGTGACTTTGATGTCGAATTTCTGCCGTCCGTAATATCGTTCGCGCATAAGAAATTGCAGCATTTCACCTGGGTGCGCGTCCTGCGACGCTAATCCAGGGCATAAATCGTCAAACCGCTGAGCAGCTTGGGAAAGAAGTCGGTGGATTTTTGCGGCATCACGTCGCCGGCAAAGGCCACCTCCCGGAGCTGCTCCATGGAAACCGGGTTGGTGAGGAAGGCGACGTCGGCATCCGCGCTGCGCACCTGTTCGACGGCCTCAACGGCATTGCGCATGTAGCGAATGTTGGTTTGCTCGCGAACCTTTTCTTCATTCAAGCCAAGCAGGCGGTCGAGGACGATGGAGTGCAGGCAGCTCAGATCAAGCGAACGCTGGCGCTCCGGCAGGTGGGCCAGCGCTTTGGACACCGGCTCGGGCTTGGCGCGAAACAGATAGGCTCCAGAGCGGGTGACGGCGATAAAGGCTGTGCCTTGCTGGTTGCTCAGAGTGTTGATGAAGTCAGAAGAGTCTGCTCCATGCAATGGTTCGACCTGGAAAAACGCCACTGCGGCGCGCGCAAAGGCGCCGGGATCGAAGCTCGCCAAGCTATGCACGACGCGATGCGTCGGCAGGATTACCAAACCGTCGGAATCCATGTTGACGAAGGTCATCATCACCGCGGCCTCGGGGAACTCCGGTTGCGGCAGCGCGAAAGCGTTGGTCTCCGATTTGGCCGGCGAAGTAGCTGGGTGTTCTCTGGCGTAGTTCAGCGCCGTCTCGTAGCGGTGATGCCCGTCAGCGATAATCAGTTTCTTGTCGACCATGGCCGCGGTCAACCCGAGGATAGCCGCCGGATCGCTGATCTTCCACAGCCGGTGCAGCACGCCGTACTCATCGGTGACCTCCGCATCGGCTGGGCCGGCGCCGTCGTAGAGAATCTTCTCGATGCCGCCCACAGGGTCAGAGTAGAGCATGAAGATCTGCCCGAAGTGGGCGCGCGTGGCCTTGAGCAGGTTGAGCCGGTCGCTCTTGGGCTTGCTCAGCGTCTGCTCATGGCGGAAGACCACCTGCTCGGAGTAGTCGTGCAGCTTGCCGAGAGCGATGAAGCCACGCCGTTCCTTGACGATCTCCGTGCCGGGAACCTGAAATCTCTGTGAATAGGCGTATATGCACGGACTACCATCCTGCGCCAGCACTCCCTGCGCACGCCAGGCGCTGAAGTCGCGCGCCGCACGGGTATAAACGCTCTCCCCGCGTTCGGCGTCGCCGGGCTCGGGGAGGCCGAGGATGATGCGGACCAGATTGTAAGGGCTGCGCTGGTAGTAGGCCTGCTGCATCGCCGGAGAGATCTTGTCATAGGGCTGGGTAACCACATCCTCCAAGCGGACGGCGGAGGGTGAGTAGCGCCAGGCGCGAAAGGGATAAATGCGGGCCATGCGAAAGGTTTTGCTCCCCGATGTAACGGTTAATTTTGCGCTCGAAAACCCCATTCTGCACGATTTGAGGCCGTTTTGCGCTGGTTTGATTGTATCCCAGCGGTCTTTGCGCCCTCGCGCTGACCGGTCCAACGGCTGACGCGGCGGCAAATATCGTAAAGTGAAGGAGAGGGCCAATCTTCCATGGAGATGGCCCGCGCGGATTGTCCATGCCCACACCGACTCCTATGCGTATTTGTAACCTATCGCTGCTTTTTGTCCTGATGGCTCTGCCGCTGACGGCGCAACCCTCGCCTGAGCAGTCCGCGCAGCAATCGTCCGCGCCACCAGCGGCAGACAAGACTCCGGCGCAGGCTCCCTCGCTCACCGTGGATCGCGACCCGGTGCGCTCACCGGATGGCGAGCCGGCTGCGCCCCCGGTCCTGCGCAAGGAGGGCGATGGCTACGTTCTGCACACCGACGTGGATGAGGTAGCGCTCAACTGCACGGTGCTCGACGGCAACCGCATGGTTCCCGACCTGAAGAAGGAAAACTTCCAGATCCTCGAGGACGGCATCCGGCAGAAGATCATCAGCTTCCAGCACACGGACCTTCCGGTTTCCATTGCGCTGGTGGTGGACAATTCCGGCTCCATGGCCCGCAAGCGCCCCTCGGTGAACAAGAGCACCCTGGACCTGATCTCGGCCTCCAACCCCCAGGACGAAGCCTTCGTGGTGAACTTCAGCGACGAAGCCTTCATCGACCAGGATTTCACCTCGGATGTGAACCTGCTGCGCGCGGGGCTGAGCCACATCGAGGCCCGCGGCGGCACCGCGCTCTACGACGCCGTGGCGGCCTCGGCTGACAAGCTGGCAACCGACGCCAAGCGCCCCAAGCAGGTCATTATCCTTATTACCGACGGCGACGACAACGCCTCCACCCTCAACCTGGAGCAGACCGTCCGCCGCGTCCAGCTGCTCTCCGGCCCCGTCATCTATACGATTGGATTGCTCTTCGGCGAAGAAGATATGAGCCGCGATGAAGTGAAGAACGCGCGGAAGGCGCTCAAGCAGCTCTCGGACGAGACCGGCGGCATGGCCTTCTTCCCAAAAAATATCGAGCAGATCGACGAGATTGCCGCCGAGGTGGCGCGGGATATCCGCAACCAGTACACGCTGGGCTATCACTCCACCAAGCCGGCTACCGATCTGGGCTTCCGGCGCGTGGAGGTAACGGCCGAGGGCAAGGGCAAGAGCAAGCTGATTGTGCGTACGCGGACGGGGTACTATCCGGTGACGCGGGTGGTGAAGCAGGTGGCGGTTCCGGATAAGAAGTAGGCCAGCGGATTTGCTCGAACACGATCCGAGGAGTGATTACAATGCGTCGGATTGCAATGCGGATTGGTTTGATTCTGGCTTTGATCGCGTTTGCGCTGCCTGCGCGGGCACAGTATGAACTCATCGAAATCGAAAAACCGTTCCGTGCTCATAATTTGGCTGGAGTTGTGGTGGACTCCACTGGAGCGCCGGTGGATGGCGTAGTTGTTGTGGAATGTGATGCTATATTCATTCCACTACATGCATGGAACTCCGCAGGAGAGTCCGTCCCTGATGTGTTGGATACAGACTGTGATCGGGAACCGAAGCATATCCTGCGATCTACAACGACAGATGCAAATGGTCACTTCGCATTTCCGAAAGCGAAGACTGGAACAACACACTATCTGTATCTACGTTCCAAGGGATTCGATCCGATGAAGATCACTGTAAAGTCGCGATTTTTTGCAAAGGGACAATTGCGAATTAAGCTCGTAATTGCAACTTAATTCAACCAGGTCACATGATGCAAATCTACGCAGGTTGCAACGAATTGAACTCGCGTAGCAGCTACGGATTCACGAGATCAACGCTGGTCGCCCGCATCGCGTTGATGAGAGCCATGTCCAGAGTCGCTATGGGAAACCCTGTGCGTAAGCCCAAATCCAGATAGGCAGCGTCATAACAGGTGAGCCCGTATCCCATCGCTAACGTCGCGAGCCGGGCTGAAGCGGCGCGCGTTGCAGGATCGATGGCGAAGTCCATTGCCGAAAGCTTCTCGAAGACCTCTTGCAGGGCCTCAAATCCGATGCGATTCCTGCGATGGGCCATTACCAGCGCATTCGATAGTTCATAGACGAAGAGTGCAGGAACTCGTATCTCTCTGCCGGTCAGAGATTGCAGAACCCATTGGCCGTATTCCCGGCCCTGCTCATCGGCCAAATACCAAGTCATGGCCAGTGATGCATCGATAATCCAGGGCGTCACATTCGCCGCCCTTCTTCAATGAGTTCCTTGATCGTGATGCCGTTCAAAGGTAAGGCTCGATTTTTTGCAAAATCGAGAGTCCATTCAATGGCCTCGCGGTGCCTTCTCCAGCGTTCGGCTTCATCGTTCTGCGCGCGGACGCCTTGCTGGATAATCTCGTCGACCGACTGAAAGCGGCCGCTGGCGATCTCCTGCTCCACCAGACGCTCTGATTCGGGGCTGAGTTGGATGGGCATGGATTTGCCTCCGTCTCTTTTAGTATGGCGCAAATCGAGGCGCGGCGCCAATGCCCCCCTCGCCGCGATAAGCTAGAAATAAGAGGCAATCGCTGACATGTCCAACTACAAATACTCGACTCTTGCCGTTCATGCCGGGCAATATCCTGACCCGCAGACGGGCGCGGTGAACGTGCCTGTTTACCTTTCCTCGACCTTTGAGCTGACCGGGCTGGGCACGGACCGGGGCTGGGACTACTCGCGCGCCGGAAACCCCACGCGCGACCGTCTGGAGGAGGCGCTGGCAGCGCTCGAAGGCGGAACGAGCGGCCATGCCTTCACCACCGGCATGGCGGCCATCTCCGCGCTGGTGGCCATGCTGCGCGCGGGCGACCACATCGTCTGCCCCAAAGATGTGTACGGCGGCACGGCGCGGCTGTTTAACCAGATTGTGCGCCACTACGGCATCGAGATCGAGTACGTGGATACAACCGACCTGAAGGCCGTGGAAGCCGCCATCCGGCCCACGACCAAGCTGGTGCACCTTGAGACGCCCGCCAACCCGCTGATGACGCTGACCGATATTCGCGCGGTGAGCGAGATCGCGCACAAGAAGGGCGTAGAGGTCAGTGCGGACAACACCTTTCTGTCGCCTGCTCTGCAAAACCCTCTGGAGTTGGGCGCGGACATCGTGATGCACTCGACGACCAAGTTTCTCAACGGCCACTCGGACGGGCTGGGCGGAGCGCTCATCGGCTCCACGCCGGAGCACAAGGAGCGCTTTCAGTTTGTGCAGAAGGCTGCGGGCGGCGTGATGTCGCCCTTCGAGTGCTTCCTGGTTCTGCGCGGCATCAGGACGCTGCCCCTGCGCATGATGCAACACGAGGAGAACGGACGCGCCGTGGCCGAGTTCCTCTCGACGCAATCCAAGGTGAGCCGGCTGGCCTATCCGGGGCTGAAAATGCACCCGCAGCACGCGCTGGCGGTTAAGCAGCAGAAGGGCTTCGGATCGATGATGAGTTTCGATCTGGGCTCGAGAGAGGCCGCCTCACGATTCCTGGGCGCGATTAAGCTCTTTCTCAACGCCGAATCGCTGGGAGGGGTGGAGTCGCTGGCCTCGAACTCAGCCACCACGACGCACGCCTCGGTGAGCGAGGAGGAGCGCTTGACGAAGGGCATCACGCCGGGGCTGGTGCGGCTCTCGATTGGCATCGAGGACAAGGACGACCTGATCGCCGACCTGGAACAGGCGCTGAAGGCGGTGTAAGGAGACGCATGGCGGAATCGATGCTTCTGCTGGCCATTGACACCTGCGGACCTACCGGCTCGCTGGCGCTGGGGATGGTGTCGAACGGGGAGGTTCACATCCTGGGCGAGACCACCCTGGGCGGACAACGCCCCTCGGAGACGCTGGTGGGCTCCGCCTGCGAGATGCTACGCATGGCCGGAGTGCATCTGCAGAAGCTTGGCGCCATTATCGCAGTCAACGGGCCGGGCGGCTTTACCGGCGTGCGCGTAGGGCTGGCCGCCGTCAAGGGATTGGCGGAACCGGCGCGGACACCTGTAGTCGCCGTTTCGCGGCTGGAGGTGCTGGCGGCGAAGGCCGGCGTTCAGGCCGCTGCTCTCGATGCGCATCGCCGTGAGGTGTTTTTGCGGGTTAGCGGCGCGGATGGGCAGGCAAGGGAACTGCTGGCCGGCGCCGCGGAGCTGGCGGCGCTGGATTTGCCGCCCAAGCGAATTGCTATTTGCGAGGAGGCTGCCGCTGAACTGTTGCAAGCGGCTTGGCCGGAGGCGGAGCTGGTTCGTGTGAGCGTGCCCACGGCGGCGGATGCGATCCGGCTTTGCGCGGCACGGGCAGCGGCTGGCGAGTTTGTGGACCTGGCGCTGCTGGATGGCAACTACTTGCGCCGCTCGGATGCGGAGATTTTTGGCGAGGCAGATGAGGCTGCCGCAGCGGCTGAAGAGGCTGCCGCGGCGCGCAGGAAGCGTGTGCCGCCCGATGCGGTGATTCAGGTGCGGATCATGCGCGAGGAGGACCTGGATGAGGTGGTGATGGTTGCCGCCAGCCTGAGGCAAGCGCCCTTTTGGCCGCGCGAGGCGTACAGAGCGGCGCTGGACCCGGATGCCACGCCGCGGCGGATTGCGCTGGTGGTCGATATAGGTGGCAAGGTGGCGGGCCTGGCGGTGGCCAGCCTGATTCCGCCGCAGGTCGAGTTGGAAACCATCGCGGTCGATACGCATTACCAACGCTGCGGCCTGGCGCGGAGACTCTTTGAAGAGTTGGCCGGCAGGCTGCGACTGGCCGGGATTACCGAGATTATTTTGGAGGTGCGCGCCTCCAACCAGGCGGCGCTGGGGCTTTACCGGAGGTTGGGCTTTGTGGAAACAGGCCGCCGGCCAGGCTATTATGTGGATCCACCGGAACCGGCGGAAGATGCGGTTTTGATGCGTTTGGGGCTGGGGGGCTCGTAATCACACATTTCCGGGCAAAGAACGTCTGTAGGTAGGGGGGAAACCGGCTGTGCCGACCAAACGGACGAACGTGATTGCGGTCACGCTAGTGGGCATTTCGGAACGAATTCCACAACAGGGATTACTTCCGTTCCTTATTTGACTTGCGGTTTGTGCGCCGGGAGCGTTATACCTAAGTGTTCCTTCATATTCGGAGGTGCTGGATGGATGAAGTACAGGATTCGACGCTGAGCGCAGAAATTGAACGCCTGCAAGCAGAACATCGACACTACGCTCAGCGGTTAGAAGAGTTGGTTCAGAAGCCTTACCTCTCCACAGAGGAGCAGATCGAGGAAATCAAGCTGAAAAAGCTCAAGCTGCACGCCAAGGATATGATCTTTGCCCTGGAGCGCAGGCAGCCTGCCGTCGCTTAGGTTCTTGAATCAGCAGGCTATTGCAGGCAAATTGACAGAGCACACGCTCCGCTAAGCCACGACGGGGCTTGTGTGCCCCTGAATTCATGCCTGGCCGTCCAAATCCATTATCCATAGAGCGAAATCCCCGTATAATCGTCTAGACCATGGTACGCGACGGTTACATCTACGGTTTGAGCCTGCTGGCAGTGGCGGCTGTGCTGGTGTGGGTCACGGGCAACTGGGCGTGGAGCATTGCGCCCGTGCTTCTGGCGGCGTTTTTTCTCTGGTTCTTCCGCGATCCTGAGCGGACGATACCCACCGGTCCCGGCCTGATCGTCTCGCCCGGAGACGGACTGGTGACCGAAACAGCCTCCATCAACACACCTGAAGGCCCCCGGCAGCGCGTCAGCGTCTTCCTCAGCGTTTTTGATGTGCATGTAAATCGTTCGCCCATTGGCGGCGTTCTCAGCTCCGTGCGCTATCAGAAGGGCCAATACATGAACGCCATGAACCCTGGTTCGGCCGACCGGAACGAGCAGAGCATCGCCACGGTTCGCGGCGAGGGCATAGAAGTCACATTCAAACAGATTGCCGGCCTGCTGGCCCGGCGCATCGTCTTTAACCCGATTGAGGGCGACACACTGACCCGCGGGCAGCGCGTGGGCCTCATCAAGTTCGGCTCCCGCGTGGATGTGATTATGCCGGCCGAAGCAGAATTGCGCGTGAAGAAGGGCCAGCGCGTCAAAGGCGGCTCGAGCGTGCTGGCGTCCATGCCCGGCGGAGGCAGCCGATGATGAATACCAATGCCACACAAGTCAAAGCCCGGGCGCGGGCGCAACTACGCCGTGGAATGTTTTTGCTGCCCTCGCTTTTTACCGTGGGCAACATCGCCGCCGGCTTCTTTGCCATCATCCAGACCATGGTGGCCCTGACGGACACAGGCAACGCGCACACTCACCTGGACTGGGCGGCCATAGCCATCATTCTGGCCATTCCCTTTGACGGACTCGACGGCCGCATTGCGCGCATGACCAACACGTGCAGCGATTTTGGCAAGGAGCTGGATTCGCTGGCCGACGCTATCACCTTCGGCGTGGCGCCCAGCCTGCTGGCGCTTATCTGGGGCTTCCATTTCCTGCCCGATACCATGAATCCGGAGCTACACGAGAACCTGCTCCACGCCGGCGTCTTCATCTGTTTCCTCTATCTTATCGGCGGTGTTTCGCGCTTGGCGCGCTTCAACATCAGCCACGACCCCTTGCCGCGTAATCCGGGGCGGCCGGACCGCAAGTATTTTGTGGGTATGCCGATTCCAGCGGCAGCGGGCCTGCTGGCTGCTACGGTGCACTTTTGTGGCGGTTACCCGGTAGAGTCGAGGTGGGTCGCTCTTATCTGGATTGGAATTGTCGGCGTGAGCGGCTTTCTGATGGTCAGCACCTGGCGCTTCTGGTCGGGCAAGGAACTGAGCTTTTCCCGCCGCCACTCATTCCGGACGCTGTTTTTTATCGCGATTGCGCTGTTTATTATCATCAAGTTTTCCCAGGCGGTGCTGTTTTTATGGGCTCTGGTGTATATGTTCAGCGGCATCTGGGCGCGGGCGGCATACTCCTGGTCGCGCCGCCGCCGCTGGCGATTGAAACGAGCTCCGGCTGCTGTTTCCGAACACGAGCCGCTGGACCATTCCTGATCATTGCCGTTGAACCAAAGGTCGCCGAGTGTACAAGATCGCCATTGCCGGAGCTTCAACCCTGGTGGGCCGGGAACTGAAGGATGTGCTGTCGGAGTCGCCCCTGGCGGCAGCCAACTTCGTGCTGCTGGACGAGGAGGAGGCTGAGGGCAAGCTGGATCAGGTGGGCGATGAAATCACTTTCGTCCAGGCCATTGCTGCGGATGCATTCGAGCGCATGGACTTCACGTTTTTCTGCGGCTCCGAGGACCTGACGCGCAAGCACTGGCGGGACGCGCTCCGGGCCGGCTCAACCGTTCTCGATCTCTCCGGGGCTTTGGATCAGGAGACGGGCGTCGTGGTGCGCGCGCCGCTGCTGGACGACGAAGCAGTAACCGTGGATTTGTTTACGCCTGCCGTAGTTCCGGCGCACCCCGCGGCGCTGGCACTGGCCCTGGTGCTGGAACGGATGCAGCAAGCCGTCCCGGCGCGCATCGTCTTTGCCACGCTGCTGCAACCGGCCAGCGAGTATGGCCGCGCGGCCCTGGACGAGCTACACCAACAAACAATGAGCCTGCTCAGTTTTCAAGGGCTTCCGCGCGCCCTCTACGATGCGCAGGCGGCCTATAATCTGCTTGCCGGCATGGGCGAAGCCGCTAAAGTAAGCCTGAGCGCGGTGGATGCGCGTGTGCGCCGCCACTACGCCGCGCTCTCCGCCGGTCGCTGGCCCGCATTGGCCCTGCAAGTGATTCATGCGCCCGTCTTCCATGGCCACACCTTTTCGATTGCCATCGAACTGGAGCGGCCGGTGGAGATTGACGCGCTGGAAGAGACTCTGAGTGGCGGCCGCCTTGACCTGGTCCTGGAAGAGACTGATTCGCCCTCCAACCTAGCTGCAACGGGGCAAAACGATGTGCTGGTACGCTTGCGTCCCGAGTTGGATACGCGGAATTCCACCTCTGTCTCCCGCCTGTGGCTGTGGGCCGCTTCTGACAACCTACGTCTCCAGGCGCAGAACGCTGTGGCCTGCGCCATGGACCTGCGCCGGTTGAGGCCGCAGGGGACGGTGCAGTAAGTCGGGCCAATCGACTATATCCTTTGGCCAGAAGGGTTGGTGGAATGGGCATGAAATCCGTGGGTGAGATTGGCCTGAAAATTACCGCCGCTCAGCGCGAGTACTTCCGCTACACTGGTCCATCGGCCGAGTTGGAGCGTCGCGGGGCTGGAACGTCGCGGCCTGACCTTGCCTGGGTGCGGCGATCAAAACAACAGGCTCAGGAAATTCGTGCTGAAATTAAGTCCGGCTCCGCAAACGACTCACCCGCCTTTTGCCGGAAGTCTGATCACCAATAGTGCGTGCTTTCTTTGAAGGTTGCGGATTTCATCCTTAAGCAGAGTTCGAGTCTCAAGCTGGTTCGACGTCACAACTACGACAGTTGAATTCTCGCTTGCTGTCATTCCGACAATCGCGGAGCCTGTTGTATCGGTGATATACCAAACCTCTTCCAAAGCAAGCTCATCTCGGACAATGATTCTAGCCCCTTGTGATACTGAACCATCAGCCTCCAAAATCTTGATTTTCAAATGGCTTCCCGGGTCATATATCCAAGATTCATTTATGATTGGTTTCAAATCCAGAATTAAATCAACCTTCATATCTTCCTGACAGATAAGGATTTCGCGAACTAATGTTTCACAAGGCCCATATGGGCACGTTGCGATAATACGATATAATCCAGGTATAAAATTGTGACGGGGCATATTGCCATTAGCGTCAGTCAACATTCGAAAGATCTCATTTTTCTCTGGAAGCGACTGTACGATTACGAGTACATCTTGAAATCCAGCTTTCGTTTTGTCGAGTACCCTGATATCGACAGGAGTTGCATATATCTTATAAGGAAATAGGAATGCGACAGCGAACAAAAGTCTCAGATGCGACCACCTAATCATTTTTACCTCCCATCCGTTAGTGATCTATTCATGGCTAGCTCGATTTGTTTGATTTGATCTTAATTGCTTGTGTTACTAGTTTATTAGCAGAAATCCTTTCCGATTCCTTTTCTGCCCCATCTGCTAGGATCTTATTTGCTTAGCGGTCAGTCTGGTCGTTTGGAACGTATTATTCACCTTGTTTCCCAAGCGCATCCATTACCTCCCCAGTCATAGCTTCGGCGGATCAATCACGTACTCATCGCCAATGCGCTCCAGCATCAGGGCGCGACGGTCGGTGAGCAGCTTCAGCCGGTTAGTCAGCTCGATGAACTCCTTTTTCTGCTCAGCCGTCAGCGGCTTGTTAGGCGTGTAGAGTTTGTTCAGCTCGTCCAGACGCGCCTGCACACGGGGAATCTCGCGGTCGATCAGGATGGGACGAATCATCGGCGTCCTGGTTTGGCCGCGAGCCAGCTCGTTGCGATTATTTTCGCCCCAGACGGCGAGAACGCCCACGTGGCCAAGTTCGACGCGCACGCCTGCCGGCCCGTAATCCTTGCGCACGGCGGAAAACAATCCGATCATCGAGTCGCGCAGGTCGCCGGCTTTGTCCGGCATCAGGCCGTCGATGTAGGTACGCGACTGGTTCGACAGAAAATTGCCCAGCGAATAGTAGATGACCGTGTCGCGCCCGTCCTGAGTCCGATAGGTCTCAACCGGATGCAAAACGTGCGGATGATGGCCGACGATTACAGCGGCTCCAGCATCGAGCATCTTGTGCGCCATTTCCACGTCCGCGGGCCGGGGCGCAGGCGAATATTCCGTGCCCCAGTGAATAGATACCACCAGAAAATCACACTGGGCGCGCGCTTTCTTGATGGCCTCCAGCACTCCGGCCTCGTCCATTCCCGGCGCGCCCTTCGCTTCTCCGGGATAGGGGAAGAAGTTCACATGCGGCTGGTCGTCCTTATCGGGATTGCGATTGCCGTTAAGCCAGCGCGTCATGCCCAGCCAGCCGACGCGGATGCCATTGGCCTCGGTGATGACCGGCTGCCAGCTCTGCTGGGCCGTGTCGCCCGTGCCGGCAAAGAGCATTCCGCGCTCGCGCAGGTGCTCACGCGTTTCGGCAAAGCCCGCCCAGCCCTGGTCCATCATGTGATTGTTGGCGGAGGAGACGATTTTGATGCCGCTGGCCTTCAGCGCATCGACGAGCGTGACGGGCGCGTCAAACATAAATTCTTTGGTCCCGTGCGAGTGCTCCGGAGCCACTGGAGTTTCCAGGTTCACAAAGCCGAAATCGGCGTGTTGAAAGACGTCGGCCACATCGGCGAAGAGAGCGTTCCAGCCCGCGGCGCCGTCTCCGGCAGAGGCAGCGGCGGCGCGCACCGCTCCGTGCGGAATCACGTCGCCGGCCACGGCAAAGCTCACTTGCGCCAACTCGTGCGGATAAGGAGTGGTCGTTGCCGCCGAACGGTTGTTGTGAGAGCTGACAAGCAGGGCCGCGCCAACCGCCACAAGGATCACGACGGCCACGCCCACCCAACGCAAATACTTCATCCTGTCCCGCATCGTTTTATTCATGCCCGCCGCTCCACGTTGCAAAGTCCAATGTCCGCGCCAAATCAAACCTCGTTCAAGCCGTTTGATGGAATGCAATCAGGATACAGGTTCGGCGCTGATTCGCCGCAGTCTCGCAATGGCAAACAACAAAACAAATAGCGAAACGATGAACACCGCGCAAGCGAAGAAGAACGGCTGGTCCATACCGGTCTGGGTGATCGGCCGCTGGGTGAAATCGCCTGCGATGCCACACCACCAATAAGCTAAGAGCCCAATGTCCATCACGACGTGACCGAGGATGCCCGGAAGGAGCGATTTCGATGCCCAGGCGAGAAGGCCCAGCAGCACGCCAGCGCCGAAAACGATGGGAATCATGCCAACCAGCGCCCATGCCTTCGAAAGGTGCACCGCCATAAAGAACAGCGACGAAATCAGGATGGCGATCGGCGCTCCATGGCGCTGTTCGATGGGGCGCTGCATATAACCGCGAAAGCCGATTTCTTCGCAGACCCCCGCCGACAGGGCAGAGACTACGACGGCCAGCCACTTCAAAGGCAGGGTGGGGATAAACGAGAGATCATAGCCCTGCCGGAATGCGGATGCGGGAAAGGGCACAAAGCGGAAGAGCAGGAAGATGGACACATGAACCGTCACGGCAAAGAAAAGCGCCGCGAGAATGCCCCATAACCATTGCCTGGACGAGAGCGCGTCGCGCCGGAACGCGTTCGCGCGGGCGGCTTGCGTTGTGCGTGGGAAGCCTCCGCCGGCTGCCCACCATAGATAAAGGCCAAGAAACGCCGCCTCTACGATCGCGGCGAGTGGTACTTGAAAGTTGCGAAGCAGGAGCAGCCACACGTTGGCGGCCACCATCGCCATCAGCAGGCCAGAGACGATGGCTCTGAGCGAAAGCGGCAACTTTAACCAAAGCCGCGCTGTGCCATTCTGTGTCATCCTCATGAACTCAACCGGGGATTACATAAGATATTACCCCTTCAGCATGAGCGAATAAAGGTCTTAACGATGTTTTAACAGTGAATGTTCCCTTACTGGACGAGCAAGAGACATTATTTTATTGAGAAATACGCTGTTGGGCTGAGTGAGTGCCCCCGGCCCTATTCAGAGAGCTGTTACATTGGAGGCCTTATGGAACAGATGCAAATACTGCGCGAAGGAATCGACCATATCTATTGGCCCGCGACCGTCAGTTTCAGGCCTGCGCTCCACTCAGGATGACAGCGGGGGTGGGGCGCCAGGCCGTGAAATTCCGTTCAAGATCAATTCTCGGCGTCCAGCGCTAAAGTCTCGCCGGAGGCCGCCTTCGAATCGAGGACGTTAACCAGCGGCCAGGGATTGCCGGACAGATCATAGCGAAACACTCCTTGCTGATCGATGACGAGTTTGCTTGCCGGATACAGGAATCCAGTGCTCTTGGTGTTGTCGGTGTCATTCAGGTCGAATTGGCCAACGGCCACGTCGAAGGACTGGGACTGCGCGCCGGGGTCGGCTTCATCGAGCTGATGCGGGCGGCTGGCGATAAAGGTGATCTTCCGCCCGGTTGGCGTAACAACCATTTGGATGAAATTGACGTCATAGCTGAGAGCCCCTGTAATCGAGCAATGCCCGACCGCTTTGGTTTTGGAAAGCGCGGCGGCTAATCCTCGATCCTGGCCCTCTTCGAATGCCCGTGAAAGAACTTGCAGGTCCGATGAAGTGGAGTAGTTGTAAATGATCAACGTTATACCGATGGTTTTACCTGCCTGAGCGTAGGTGGCTTGAATGGTCTCGGAATTCGGGCTGGCGGAGAATCCCAGGGTGGTTCCCAGCATGAATGTACACACCAGCAGCAGGATGGAGAATCCTGACGTGCGGGCACATCGAGTCACGTTCTTAAGTGGTCTCATTTTGCGATCCTCCAGGGCATCCGCATTGTGACAGAATCCTTCGTGCCGCAAAACTTCGTATTATGCGGCGACTTTGTGTTCGCTGGGCTTTTTGTCCTGGAGCAGCTCATCGAAGATGGCGCGATATTGGATCATGGCGACGCGGAGCTCTTCGGTGCTGGCTTCAAGCTGGCCGGGGCGGAGGGCAACGCCGTGCGCGATGCGGTAGTTTTCCATGA
>Ga0181527_1001871_pt1 | contig 20815 bp, 10 predicted proteins | sample PEATcosm2014_Bin_30_FD_119762 | JGI IMG/M metagenome (GOLD analysis project Ga0181527, IMG submission 119762) | Peatland microbial communities from MTU Mesocosm Facility, Houghton, MI, USA - PEATcosm2014_Bin06_60_metaG | ecosystem: Environmental > Terrestrial > Soil > Wetlands > Peat | place...
AAAAATATATAGAAGGTATTGATTAAATTAACAATATGTCAGTGCAATGCCCCGTGCTAATTCTTAAATTAGTAAGCATAGGTTGCCGATTCACATGCAAGCACGGAAATTGTAGAATAGATGGTACGCATGATCGCTACTGCTCACATTTTCTCGGGGAGGCAACCATCCTTTCTATGATTCCACACATACTCAAATGCGCTTCAATTGCGTTGGTATTCTCATGTGTCTACGTTTGTGCCGGTCAAACCGCGAGCGACTCCACTGCGCCTGGCAAAAAGATCGACGTTTTCGGTTCGGGCGCCATTGAGGCAGGCGAAATTGAAGACGGGCATTACGGAGGGAATGTAAATGCGGAAATTCAGCATCTCTGGATCGGACATGTCTATGCCGATCTCGGAGTAAAGGCCAGGTTGAATGAACATTTTTCCGCTCTTGTTTCCCTCGAATCGCGGATCTGGTACAACACGAGTCCTTTGGATGCGGTCAGGGACAATTCCACGTTCGGCGATCCCATGCAAAATTTCGATATTACCATTACCAATGCCGAAGGCATTCTGTCGTTTGGGAAAAGGGATGTTGCCGAGCTTACGATCGGAATAGGGCGTTTTGAGTACAAGTATAATCCGCAGTCGCAGGATCTGGGCGAGTATATGTTCCGGACCGGATGTTATCCGGCCTATATCGAAACAAATTTCGACCTTCCCTTGGCGCGCCTCAACGGCCTGCTCCTCTCGTTTAAGCTTTTCGATTTTTTGAGGCTGGACCTCATTATGAATACGATGTCGGACATCGAACCGTACTATAATTGGAACGGGACATTTATCGCAGATGCGACCGTGGGCAAGGTTTTCGATGTGGGTGCCGGAGTTCAATGTGACGATCTTATTCCCGTTGATCAAAAGAACGATATGCAGACAAGCGTGCACGATTACTCCACCAACGGGTATCTTACGGCCCCGGGCGATACGGGCTACTACACATTCCAGGGAACAAAATTAATGTTCCGGTTCATGTTCGATCCCAAGAGGTTTTTTGATGTTCCTCTTTTCGGGGAAAATGACGGTCAGCTCTATTTCGAAACGGCAATCCTCGGCCTCGAAAATTATCCGCGAAGCAACGCAATCGACACGAATAATCTCTGCAATAGTTATGGGTACGATAAGATCTTTCAAAAAATGCCTGTCATGTTCGGGGTAAATGTTCCCACCTTCAGGCAACTTGATGTTCTTTCCGTGGAAGGTGAATGGTTCGGGTCCAGATATCCGGATAGCTACAAGCCCTATCTGGATGGCCTCTCCTCCACGCCATCAAGTCTGGGGGCAAATGAAACTTCTTATGATTACACTCATGACGATTGGAAATGGGCAATCTACGGTAAGAAAACCATTTGTGGCGGATTATCGTTCATCGGCTTGGTGGGTCGCGACCACCTGCGAACGGAAACCTACATAAAATTGTATCAGGATTATGAGGAAGCGCTCATCAGGAACAGCGCCTGGTATTGGATGCTAAAAGTAAAATACAGCTTTTAGCAACTGCACTGGAATGCAATTCTTGTCTTTCAAAATGGAGGGTTTTATGTTCAGGGCAAAGGGTACTTTGGGCAAACACATGGTGGAATTGATTCTTCTGGGGTTGATAGGAGCAGGATTGATGGCGCCTGCCCACGCGGTGCTCAAGGCCAAGTGGCGCACGTCAACCTCGTCCAATCCGTGGGTGGCCGAACAGCAATTGCAAGTAGTAAATCACACAACCCAGACAACGGAAATCGATATTGACACAACAGTCAAATACCAGACAATGACCGGTTGGGGTGGAAGCCCGAATGAATCCGGAGTACTGGGGCTTCATAAGTTATCTGCTGCGCTCCAGGACAGCGTGATGAGGGCCATGTTCGACACCCTGAACGGTTGCAAATTCAATATGATCCGTTTACCCATCGGCTGCAGCGATTTTTCCCTCAACGGGTATTCGCTTGATGATTACGCGGGCGATTATGCGATGAACAGCGTCAACATTCATCGCGACAGCTTGGTGACTCTTGATTTTTGCAAGAAAGCAGTAGCGATTAACCCGAACCTCAAGGTGTGGGGAAGTCCTTGGACCGCGCCGGCCTGGATGAAAGCCAATGACAACTGGTCTGGCGGTGCCTCCTATCCGAGCACGGCTTGCGAACTTCATCAGGATAACGCGACATTGACCGCCTACGCGCTCTATTTTTCCAAGGCGATTACACTCTATAAAAATTACGGCATTCCCTTTTTCGCGCTCTCATTCCAAAATGAGCCGTACACCTGTCAACCGTTTCCGTCAATGATTTGGCCGAACGGCGCCACCATGCTGAATTTCATGAAGAATTATTTGGGTCCGCGAATGACAGCCGATCATCCTGATGTCGAGCTGTGGACGCCCACCATGAATCTGAGCGACACCAGTTATTATTCCATGCTCAATGACCAGTATTGCTCTTCCATCGTCACGACGGTTTGTTACCAATACCAGGGCGAGTCCGCCATGCCGACAATTCACAAGTTGCACCCTGCGGTGAGAGGATACAATACGGAATTGACATGCGGAGCAAACTCCAACAGCTGGAGTTATCCACAGACCCAGACATGGCCGGAAATCAAGATGGGCGTTTCCAATGGAAACTCGGGTGCCTTTCAATGGAATTTGCTGTTATGCAGCTTGCCCGGTGCAGCATATGCAGACCTTTGCGGCTATAGCGCACTGTGGCAAAGCGCTGATGGTTCAACGGGAAATTGGCCTCAGCAACCCATAATTTCGATAGATACTGCAGGGAAGAAGATTGCCTATAATACTGAGTTTTACATGTTGAAGCATTTGAGCTATTATATCAGGCCGGGCTCCAAGGTAGTCAAGGTGAGCGGACAATACGACACGAATCAGATTTCGGTAAAGAATCCGGATGGAAGTATTGTCGTGGTCACCAATAACCAGAACAACTCTCCGCAGAACGTCGCAATCTGCTTTGGTAATCAAATGGTGACCGCCTCCTTGCCTGCCTTGTCGTTTGCCAGCTTCATGATCTACGACTCGTCTACTACTACCGGCGTCCGCGGGTCTTTGACCAATGCAACTAATCTGCAAAAAGGAATGTTCCAGATTTCGGGAACAAGAAACGGCATTTCGATTTCTCCTCAGGGAAATTCCTACGAACTTACGGTGATTGGAATTAACGGAGGCACCAGAGCCGTCCTTTCGTCCTCGAGAAACGGAACAAATATGCTGTACTTCAGGAACATGGCGAGGGGCATTTATTTCGTTAAAGGCTTGGTTGACGGCAAGGCCTTCATTGCGTCGGTTCCGGTCCTGTAAGACGGAAGGGTAATGGTTGATGCGACACTTCTTGATTCGCGCAGGAGCAACCTGACGTGCTCCCGTTACGCCGTTCTTCTTCGACGCCCGCAGGGTCCAAGCACACTTCATCTATTGATGTACGGAGTAATCATTTCTCAAGAGGGAGATTGGAAATGAAAAGGGCCATGTTCGGTAAGGCAGGAAGCCCCATCGGATTGCTTTCCATCTGCTTTGTCGTTTTAGGAATTACCTCCGGAAGCGCCGAGAACTTTGTTTTCACCTCGGGAATTGCCAAATACGATAATCCGTTTAAGAACGCCAAAGCGAACATCGATACCAATACCGTGACGTCGGTCGATGGCAGCACGGTGTTCAATGCCGGGGCATTCTGGGACGAAGTGTGGGAGCGCGACGGCTCGTATTCCATCGAAATGGCCTGCGGACATCTTGATCCTGTTACGTCGAAGAACACCTTCAGTTATAACACGGCGACATGGAACGGTCTCTCCGTGCAACGGCAGGATGTGTGCGGTCATTTCGGCGGATGGCCGAACTTGACCGACGGCATAGTGTGGGCCACCGGTGCATGGGCCTATTACCGGGAGACGGGAGACGCATCATTTCTTGCCTGGGCGTACCCTATTATAAGAAACTCTTTGTTTATGGCCGAAACGCCTGCAACCACTGATCATTGGATTGTGCTGGATGCTACCGACAGCTTATACAGGGGATGTTCGTCCTTCATGGAATCCAACAGCGCGTATCCCCCGATGTTTGCGAGCAATCAAAATTATTCCGACCTCAGCCATCCGGCCGTTGGTAACACCAAATGCGGAAGTACCAATATGCTTTACTACCACGCGTGGGTGATCGCGGATTCCATGGCAAAACTACTCGGGAAGCCGAAAGCCACGCAGGATTCCCTCAGCGCAAGAGCGTTGACTATTAAGAACGCCATTAACAAGCAGTTGTGGAATGCGATAAAAGGGTATTATTATTATATCAAGTATCCCGACGGCACCACCAGGCTCGACCGCAACGAAGGGCTTGCTGATGCCTTTGCCATTCTCTATGACGTTGCCGATTCCGCCCAGAAACAGAGCATCCTCGACAACACAATTCCGTGTGCATGGGGATACAGGTGTCAGTATCCGCAGGACACCAATTGGATGTGCTACATAAACGGTTGTCCCACCTCCCAGGACGCCGATTACTACCATACCGGGATGGTCTGGCCGTTTGTCCAGGGATACTTGGCCTGGGCGGCCACCAAGATCAAGAACATGGCTGCCTTTACAAATAACATAGACAAACTGGCCCAGCTGTGGGCGCACACTCCTGGCGGTGAATTCATGGAATTCTATCGCCCAGAACAGGGCACGCCCGACGGCGGTCACCGACAGCTTTGGAGCGCGGCAGGATACATTTCGATGGTGTTTCACGGCCTTTTCGGCATGAATTTCGATGTGGATGGCATCAGGTTTGACCCCATGGTCCCAGACACTTTCAAGAGTGCAATGACCTTGAATAATTTTGTGTATCGGAAAGACACCCTTAACATGACTGTGACCGGGCCCGGAAAATACATTCAGACTTTCACGCTCGACGGCATAGCCCAGGCCCCGTTTTTCCCGGCCACGATGACCGGCAGGCACACCATAGTCATGACAATGGGCAATACTACTCCGGTAGCTGTTCTGCACCAGCCCAGCGGCGCTTCCGGTTTGGAGAACGAACAAATCAAGATCTCCTCCAGTTCCAACCAAGGGATCAGTTTGACCTTTGGCTCGTGTCGAAATGTGAAGGCGTCGATTTATTCCGTTACCGGGAGATGCATTGGTGTATTCGCCACTTCCAATGGGACCGTGACTATGGGCAATCACAGGATGTTGCCCGGAACGTATGTTGTCAAATGGAATTCGGACAAGGTTGATTGGCTCCAGAAAATTATCCTGAAGTAATTCTGGCCCCGCAATACTTCAACCTTGTTTCTCTCTGGTTTCGGATACTAGCCTACAACGCCGATTGCCTTTTTGTCGCTAACCTAAAAACTGTTTCCATACAAAGGATATCTTTCATATGATGGATAACGGGAATGCGCGTTTGAAGAAATTGAGCCTTATGATTCTCGTGATTGCAATTCTATTTGATGCAAACCGGCCCTGCATGGCGGAGAAACCGGGCATTACCTTTGACTATTCCGGATACGTTGCCTATCAGGATGGCGAAATAGTGAAAGGCATGTATGGAAACAGTTACGACGTATTGGACCATCAATGGCAGCAGTTCTTGTATGGAGGCTTCGACCTGATCGCCACAGTCGACAAAAGGCTCCAGATTGTCGCAGGGACCGAATGTGAATTGGCTCAGAGTGTTCTTGACCCTTCGACGATTGCGTTATACGCGCAGGACCTCGACTCGTACAATGTCTTCTACAAGTTCTATCCGGATCAACTGAAAGGTGCATACTCATTCGGCAATTTAGACGACCCATATTTGAGAGTCACTCTGGGATATTTCAAGTATACCTATAATCACGATGTCAAGAGCCTTGGAGAATACCTCTTTCGTGCTACCGCCTATCCTGGTTATATCATCAACAGCTTTGAGTCGGTATACGCTCGGTTGCCCGGGCTTTGCCTGGAATCCAAGCCCATTAGGGGGTTGAAGATTGATGGACTGTTTACAAGTGAAACCCAGTATCCGGTTGGAGATTTTACGCCTTCGCTTCTGGCAAGCTATGATATCGGCGGCAGGGAAAATCACCCCCTGGTCGAGGTGGGAGCGGGAGTAAGTTTTACACGGCTGATTCCCATCAATCCTACTCTCACCAGCCCCCGCTACATACAAAACGCGCTCATTTCATACGACACGCTCTATCCCACACCAACGGAAACCACAATCGTTTCTGACACAACGTACTGCTCCTTTGCAGCCACAAAGGTAATGGCCCGATTTTCGTTCGACCCCAAGCAGCTTTTTGCTGGCCCGGGCATCTTCGGCGATCAAGACCTGAAGATCTATGGCGAAGGATGCATTCTGGGAACAAAGGACTATCCCATCGCCTATGACACAATTTGGAAGCGGATACCCATAATGCTGGGATTCAATATTCCCACATTCAAATTGTTGGATGTCCTATCGGCCGAGGTTGAGTGGTACAACAACAAGTATTCCAACAACTATCAGCAGACCTATTTTGCGACACCCAAGACTCCTTTGCCTCACATAGCCCTCGGTGAGCCAAAGCCCTATCCCTGGTACTGGGACTTTTACTTTTCCAAGACAATTATCCGCGGGTTGCAAGTGATGGGCGATATCGGGCGGACCCACTATTTTACAACAGGCAATCTTCAGTTTTACAGGGATACGAGAGAAGAGTGCCCGAGTCATGGAGACTGGCAATTCACCTTGCGGGCGCAGTACGGCTTTTAGCAAAATACTAAGACTTCTCCCTCTATCCGCGCCCTGACTCGATGTTTCGATAAGGAAAGGCACAGTTCAGCCACGCCGCAGCGTACGCGTGGGGCGATGGTTGCTTTTTGAATGTGGATCGTGTGTCGCAACTGGGTTTGGCCTGGCGATTCCTGATGCTGTTTGCTTTTGATCATTCTGGACCAGACGTAGCCCGAGGTGGAATCATTCATTAATATATAATCTGATCAATGAAGTGAATAAATCATGAACTATGTTTCCGTTTTTATCTTTTATGTTAGTTAATTGCGGGGCGGGCCGGGTTTTTTCTTGAGCAAACCATGCATAACAGCGGGAGGTTCTTGATCATGACCGAAACCATGACACGATGCGAATCCACAATGATTTTCCGCACAGCTCTGATGCTGTGGTGCTTTCTTTTTGTCACGGGAGCCAAAGCGGCGCAAACGGTTGGGGCAACAACCCCGTTTACGACCATCGAAGCCGAGGCCGGAACAGTCGGCGGAGGAGCCATAGTGCGCACGTTGCAGACAATACCCGCTAATGCGCTGTCGAGCCCGGAACTCGAAGCCTCGGGCAGGAGCTATGTCGAGCTCAGCGCCACCGGCGCGTATGTATCGTGGGTCAACCCCGTCGACAGCGCGAATACGATCAATATCCGCGAGTGCATTCCCGACGCGCCAACGGGCGGCGGGATCGACGCCACGCTTGACATGTACGTTAACGGAACTCTTCGTCAGGTACTACCCCTCAATTCAAGGCAGACATGGGTATACGACGGCACCGACGGCAACAACAACGGTATGAGCCAGACGCCTTCCACGGGCGGTCCGCACGTGTTTTACGACGAATCGCGCAATTTTATTTCCGGCGCAGCCCTCAAGCCGGGCGACACGATCATGCTCAGAAAGGACGCGGCGAACGCTGCCTCGTTTTATTACATAGATTGCATCGATCTCGAATCCGCTGCTCCCAAATCGCGTCCTACCAATTCACTGTCGGTTGCCGACTACGGGGCCACCGGGACGGATACTGCAAGTGTCAACGGCGCGTTCAATTCATGCTGCGCCGATGCAAAGTCCCAGGGTAAGTCGGTGTGGGTTCCTGGCGGCAAATATTATTTGACCGCCAATTTCAGTCCCAACGGCGTTACCATAGCGGGCGCGGGAATGTGGTACACCACGTTGTACTTCACCATGGGGCAGATCCAGGCGGTCTCCTGCACCTTGGAGGATTTCTGCGTCGATGCGGTGACCGTGCAGCGTGACCAGGGAATGGGCGGCGTTAACATTGCCGGCACCAATTGGCTCATCGACCGGGTGTGGGCAATCCACGGTTGCTGGGCCGGATTCTGGTGCTGCGGCACAAACGGCACTCTCCAAAACAGCCGGTCCTCGATATGCTGGGGCGATGGTCTTAACATGAATAACGGCTCTTCCGGCGGCGGTGCCGGAACCAACCTTCTCGCGCAAAACAACTTCACACGCGGCTGCGGAGATGACGGAGCGACCATTTACTCCGTCACAGAATCACAGGAGATCAATGGCGCCACCCTGCGAAACAACACCACGGTGGGCATGTGGTGGGCCAACGGCTTGCGAATAGCGGGCGGCAAGAATGTGCGCGCCGAAAACAACCTGATTCTCGACGACGTAAAAGAAGCAGGCATGTATATCGGCGTCTTCGGCTCCGACGGCAACAACCTGGATTCCGCAGTGGTCACCGGCAATGTCATCGTGCGCTGCGGCGGACGCCGCAATCCTGCCGGCATGGCCGTCAACGCCTCGCCGGGAGGGAAAGTGGTCAACGTGACCATTTCCAATAACACCATCAAGGATGCTCAATTCTATGGGATGACTGTCGGCAGCAACACGGTCACCATGGACGTTCAGCCCAATAACACTATCGACCATCCCGCTCAAACGGCAATCTGGATTCAAGCCGGCTCTCAGGGTTCTGCGTACTTCGACTCCTGTCAGCTTATCAACAGGGTTCCGGGCCAGCTTGCCTTCAAGAACGATGCGCCGGCCACATTCAGCGTCACGTTCGGAAAGCACAACGTAGGGATTCCCGACACGCTTCCGGTCGTGGCCGTCAAAGTGCCGCCGCAGAATCCAGGCCAGAGCGGCGACATGACGGTGGTTCAGGCGCACAACGCGTTGATCATCCAGTATGTTGCGCCCGGCGAAAAAGGCACGGCCGAGGTTTCGATTTTCAATTCCACGGGACGGTTGGTCTGGAGCGGCCAAAAATTTTCGTCACACAAAGGCGCCGACGCGATTTCTTGTTTCACCGGTGATTTTGCCGCCGGCGTTTATATCGTGAAAGTCTACATGACCGATGCTGCAAGGCGGTATCCAGCTGAGGCGCGTACGGTTGTCCTTGCGAACAGGAAATAGGGGCCGCCCCGGCTGCGGGCTTCGCATGCGACAAGTTGAGACGGGAATCGAATACTCAATCATATGCTGCAAAGGCAGGAGGAGTTCATGAACCGACGCTTGATTGCTCCGGAAAGGGCGTTGTTGGCAGCGGTCTTTGTGCAAACCACCGTGTTTGCCGCGACCCAGTCGTTCGATCAAACTCAGGGTGCGCTCTCGGTCGACTACGGCAATTACCTGTCGAAACATGACATCGTATTCAACAAGCCCATTACCAATCCCACAAATGCGCTTACCGTCGGAAACGGCCGGGTGGGCGCAATGGTCTGGAATGTCAATGGCATTACCGCGCAGGTGACTGGGGTGGATGCGTCTGAGCAGACGTGTTTTTCCGAGGGATGGTTGAATTTGTCAACACTTCCCGGCATGGATTCGAACTACACCACCTTTCAACAGTCCCTGCCGCTGTACGATGGCTCGATCACCACGAAGTACGACAACAACCGAACAGTGACGATTATGGGTTCACCGAATTCGGAGGTGCTCGGCATTCACGTTGAAGACGGACGGTCCGGGGTGAAATCCGTGACGTTTCAGGTGAGCCTGTGGGATCCGAGCACGCAGATGACGTCAACCGGCGGTTGGAACTCGATGGCGGCGGACGTGCCGGACATTAACACATGGAAAACGGTCACGTCGTTTGCGAACCAGAACGCGGCCGGCATAAGCCGGGGCCAGACGGACGTCAATAATTTCGGCTACACGCTGGCGGCCACCGTCGAAGGCGCAGCTTTCACCACCAAGCAGGTTGACAACAGGACAGTCCAGTTGCAGGTGACGCCCGCATCGAGTTACACGATCTGGATCGCCTGCGCCAGCAGGCTCAACGCACCGGGGAACAATTCGGTGACCCAGGCGACGAACATCCTTGCGTCAATAAAGACCGCAGGGTATGCCGCGACGCTGCCGTCGTTCACCGCCTGGTGGCACGCCTTCTGGAACAAATCGTTTGTCCAGTATTCGGACGCCGCCGGCGACGCGGACTACCTTGAGAACTTCTACTACCTTGCCGAGTACATCATCGCGTCCGGCGCGTACGGCAACTATCCGTTTCACTTTATCAACGGCGTATTCAAAAGCAATGCCGATATGGGCATACACTGGAGCGGAGCCTACTGGTACTGGAACCAGCGCGACGTGTATAATTCCATGCTGGCATCCAACCATCCGGATGCGATTGCCGGATTCTACCGGCTGTACAGCCGGAACCTCGCCACAATCGAATCGTACACCAACACCGACTTTTCCATCAACGGCGCCTGGACGCCCGAAACCATGGGTTGGAACGGTGACCCGACCTGGACCACGAGCAGCACCTATACCGACAAAATCTACTCAACCGGCGCGGAAGTTTCGTCGAACATGTTCATGCGGTTCGTTTACACCGACGATTCGGTCTTCCTGCGAGACACGGCGTATCCGTATATGAAGGCAACGGCACAATTCTATGCCGGGAAATTGTCGTATGATGCCGGAGCCAAACAATACTGCATGGCGAATTCCAACGCGCATGAGACGTACTGGAACGTGAAGAACGCGATAACGGATTTAGCTGCGGTGCGTTCCCTGTTCCCGCAGGTTGTCCAGAGCGCCAAGGCATTGAACGTGGATGGCACTTTGTGGCCGCACTGGCAGGGTATTCTCGACAGCCTCGTTCCCTTCAAGACCGAGGCGTACAATGGGGGAACCCGGTATCTGGCCTACGATCCGCCCACTGTTCCCCAGGAAAATGGAGAAAATGTTGTGTGCGAAATAATGTGGCCATACAGCGTGACCGGGATCGGAAAGCCGGATTATCAGACCGCGCTTAACAACTGGAACAGCCGCCCCAACCCCTATTCTAACATCTGGTCGCCGGACGCCATTCAGGCAGCGCGGCTCGGGCTTGGGGACAATGCGATGAACGGCATGAAGCAGATGCTGGCGATGTATCAGAGCTACCCGAATGGATTTACAAACAACACAAACGGCGTGTTCGAATTCATCGGCGTTCACCTTCTGGTGATGAACGAGTCCCTGCTTCAAAGCTACAACGACACGATACGGGTCTTTCCCGCGCTGCCGAGTACCGCGTCGCTGGTAAGCAAATTCACCCTGCTGGCGAGGGGAGGGTTTCTTGTCAGTTCGGAAAAGGAAAGCGGCGAAATCAAGTATGTCGGCCTCAAAAGCCTGTATGGAGAGCCGGCTGCGGTGATCAACCCGTGGGGGACCCAGCAACTTCAGGTCCGGAAATCATCGGACAACACCGTGCTCTTGACGTCATCGGACAGCGTGGTTCCCTTCGGCACCGCGCCGGGCCAAGTCTACGTCCTCGAACGAACGGCAAAGCCCCTCAGCACCTACACATTCGCGCAGCTCACTGCAAGCCCGAACGGCTCGGCAAAAACAATGACGTACAATGGAACCACGGTGACCCTTGGATCGGGGCAGGGAAATCCGGTCGCGGTCGCCCGCGCTGTGCAGCAGAAGGCGCCGGTGTCTTTGTCTCGCATGTTCAAGGTAACCGGCGGCCGTTTTTCCGTTCGTGGCGCTTCGCCGGGTCGCGACTATTCGCTTGCGGTATATGATCTGTCCGGCAGGCTGATTGCACAAAGGATTTCCAATAAGGAAAGTGTTGATCTGCGAAAGGATCTGGGGATTTCCAGCGGTGCCTATGTCGTTCGGGTAGGCCCGGTCTTGCAGGGGAAATAAGCAGATACTCATGATGAAAAATGCTGATTTCTAAAAGTCAATGCCCTTACCAATGAAATGACATTGCGCTCGCCGGGGATTCAGATGAAAAAGCTGACAAAACATTTATGTTCTAACAAAACGTTACCAGGTCACTCAATCGTGCAAGATCAATAGTGAAAGGGAAAATTGCCTAAAGCGGAGGAGCCAGAAAAGGTGATGAGAAATGACTAATAGACGGTTAGCCACACTGGTTTCTGGCTTCTATCTTTCGAGTATTCTCTGTACAGCAAGTGGCGTCTACGCCGATCAAACAACCTCAACCCAGGCTCTTCGTATTGTCTGCCAATACAAAGGGACCTTTACCTCATTACCGACCCAAATTAATACTCAGGAGACCACGGATGCTCCGCTCCTTGGAAATGGAGATGTCGGCGTTGCGATCCTAAACAGCATTGATGCAATGACTTTCATTTTAGGCAAGAATGAGTTCTGGTCGCTGAATGACAGAACTGTAAAGGCAATGGTCAGGTTGTCTTTGGCAATCCCTGGCATGGCGGGAGCTTCATATTCCATGACAGAGGCAATTGCCACGGCCGAGGTGGATGGGACGTTTACCCTGAACGGCAATACGGTCACGACGAAGAGCTGGGTACAAGCGGACAATGCCGCTACGAACAGGTTCATAACGAATTTTACCTACTCGGGTACCGGGACCAAGAGCGTGGCGGTTTCGTTGGCTGCGGGCAATCAAAATACTTACGGCAGCAGCATCGGTTCATCCGGAGATGTGCTCTATATCGATGTAAGGGCAGACAATGTCGATGCGGTGGGCGGATATGCTACGCGCAAGGTACGGGTTGCAACACGAGTGATCGGAACGACGGGAACTATCAGTAACAATACTTTAAATTTTACTTTATCGCCCGGGAACACCTTTTCCCTTGTAACCTGCATCATGAGTAATTACGATAGCGCAAGCTATCAGAGTCAGGCCATCAGCAGCATCAGTTCGGAAACGCCGGCGGATATCGATGCCTTAAGCAATGCCCACCGCGCTTGGTGGAACAACTTTTATGGTAAATCATTTATAGAAATACCAAACAAGACCATCGAAAAAGAATTTTACGGGTCGCTTTATCTTTTGGCATGCGTTTCAAGGACCAACGAAGCACCTCCAGGATTATGGGCAAATTGGGTGATGGAAAATCCGGCATGGAACAGTGACTATACCCTTAATTACAATTACGAAGCGCCGTTCTATATGTCGTTCCCAACCAACCACCCCGAACTTGCGGACAGCTACGATAAACCGGTGATGGACTGGGTGTCCAATGGTCAGGCGCAAGCGACAGACAGCGGCTGGACTGGAGCCTTTTACAGAGTCCATATTGGCCCTTTACCGAACGGAAGCGCCGATCAAAACACATGGAGCCAGAAGTTTCCGGGTGCTTTCGCGGCAACCGACATGATAATGCACTGCCGCTACACCAACGATTTGACGTATGCGAACAAGGTTTACAGTACTCTCAAGCAAATTGCGATATTCTGGCAAAACTACTTGACGTGGGACGGGACCAGGTACGTGGATTACAAAGACGCCCAGCAAGAAGGTGACCCCTATCCGCAAACAAACGGCATCATGTCATTGGGTCTGATTCGTTTCCTGCTCAAAGGGGTCATTGACATAAGTACCGCTCTGAATCAGGATTCCGCATCGAGAGCAATTTGGCAGAACAGGTTGACGAATCTTAGCGCCTTCCCAACCTTTGTCAGAAACGGAGTTACCGTTTTCAGGTGGACCGAGGTTGGGGATGATTGGGTTGACGGCAATGATATCGGGGCACAACATATTTATCCCGGCAGCCAGATCGGCCTTGGGAGTGATTCTGCTCTGCTCGCCATCGGCAAGAACATGATCGGCCAGATGGCGCGCTGGAGCGATGGAAATGCGACACCCACATTCTATCCTGCTGCAGCTCGGGTCGGATATGATCCGAATACGATTTTGACCCAATTGAATTCCTGGGTCTCGAATAATGCCTATCCAAATCTGCATGTCCATACCGGCGGCGGAGGAATTGAAAATCTTAATACGGTACCGGCAACAGTGTGCGAAATGCTTGTCCAGTCATTCCAAGACACGATACGGTTGTTTGCCGATTGGCCGACAAACACCTACGGCAAATTCGGAGATTTGCTGACCTACGGCGGATTCCTTGTTTCAAGCGACATTGAAAACAACGTGGTGCAGTATGTTCGGATAATCAGCACCAGGGGAAACGGGTTCTCTTTCGTGAACCCCTGGCCCGGCCAGACGCTACGGATTTACAGGAACGGAATCGATTCCGGCACGATAACCGGCAATAAAATCACCATCCCAACCTCAGTTAATGAAACGATCCACCTCGCGACAAATGGAACGCCCTACAGCATTATTTTGGCCAGAATGAATATGCCCGCGGGCCAGGTCGTTGGAGTTGCCAACAATTCTCCGGCTTTTCAGTCCGAAGCGTCTTGTGCAATTGCAAAGAAACTATTCGACCGCACGAGGGACAGAGTGATATCATTTGCCGCAACAAACCCTCATAACGATACGAAGAGCATGACCGTCTGTATCTACTCTCTTAAGGGAACCCTGGTTAAAGAATTGGTTTCAAATGGCGCCATCGTCCAATGGGACATGACGTGCGACAAGAATATTCCGGTTTCAGGAGGGACTTTTGCCTACACAATCAAACTGGAGCGGAAGAATCAATCAATTTTCGAATCCGGTCTCTTTCAGATTGTCCCTTGACTCGCTCCCGAAAATCAAACTTCTTATCAGTTATCTGGAAGCAATTCCGGCAATGGGAAGTTGTTACGGACAAGATGACGCGGTTGTTTTTGGTCTTTTGTGTGCTAGGCAACGCCATTTCGTCATGGATTCCTACAGCGAATGTGGATTAACAAAGGGCACACTCGTCAAGATAGATGACAACAGCACATTACCAGTTGTCCCGGAGGTTCCACTGCGATTTGGCATGTCAAGTAAGACAACGATGCTGGTATTAGGGACCCGGCTTGAGGTACCGCAAAAGGTTAGGGTAAGATCCTATCCTGCGCGGGGTACGACATTGCTGGGAGGCTTTTGTATAGCGGAATCGTTCAAAACGGGGTTCTGGATATCTCCAAAAATATCGATAGGGTTTAAGGCATGTTTGTCGTAAATGTTTTGTAAGATAGGGGTTCTCTGGGGGCCGTGCAAAATCGGCGGTCCAGTGTTCTTGGCTGAATCTGTCATGTGATACGTTCGACCACAAGACCAAAATACGCCGGCAATAACATTACCCAAAAGATGATAGTCGGTAATAAGAAACACTTAGTTCCGGAAAAATCAGTTATGAGACCAACAAATGGGAAATTACCTCGTCTTTTCTACAGTACGCATCTGATTCTTGGCATGACTTTTTTCCCCGCGCTTGCTCATATGAGCACCTATCCTGCGGGACGTTTCATCAACAAGGTTTTTAGCGACGTCACGGTGAACCAAGCGATTAAATTCGGTTCAAACACAAATCCGTTGAATAACAATGTGGTCACGGATCTCTATTTTGATGAGTATGAGCCGACGGGCGATACATGTACCTCCAGACCTTGCATCGTTTGCATCTACGGTGGAGGATTCACAGGCGGGGATCGCACGGGCCAAGCTGGTGATGCCACGACATATGCACAGTACGGGTATGTGGCCGTTTGCCCGGACTACCGGAAGTGGGAAGTGCAAAATGACTCGGCGCTTAAGATCTGGCCGGCTGGGTTTGTCGTCACAGCCCAGGACGCCAGGGCGTGCATCAGGTATATACGCGCGCATGCGTCAACGTATCGGGTAGACACTTCCCGGATCGCAATCCAGGGGTGCTCGTCCGGCGCATTCATTACCCTGAATGTCGCATTCATGGACAAGCCTTTCAAGATCCCTCCGGTTATCGACACGAATATTTACGGCGGCATCGAAGGAAATGATGGAACTCCCGGCGTCAATTCCAAAGTGTGCGCCGCTGCCGGCAATTCTGGCGCAATTCTCGATACATCCTGGATCGAGACCGGGAGTCCTCCCTATTGCGGCTATCAATCGACACCGGACGGCTGGGGAGTGCCCACCGACACCGGCTCGCCCTCCAAGTGGAATTCCGACTGGCTCTTTTACGGCATCACTCCGATCTCTGTGCGGCTCACGCATGAGGGCCTGCTGGCCGGCACGCTCGTTGGAACTCCAGGGGCCCATTGTCCAGGCGGTTTCGCCGATTCATCGCATATGTTCTTGTACAATGCCTTTTGCGAGGTCGGCAGAAAGAGTGCAAACAACACAAACCTTGCGCTGAACAAGACCGCGACGCAATCCAGCACCTGTGCCAACCTCGCCGCCTCACGAGCCGTGGACGGAGACATCGCAGGCGAATCCTCGGCAAACAGCATTTGTCAAACAAATGTCGATTCCATGGCTTGGTGGCAGGTGGATTTGGGTGGCCAATATATTATTGACAGCATTTGGGCGTATAACCGTACCGACTCCCTTTCCCGACATCAAACGAACTATGACGTCAAATTCGGCACCGACGGCATGAACTGGGAAACCTGCGCCTTTGAACGCAGCATCATGGGGACTCCGAGCGAGTACCATTTCAAGGGCGGGGTCATCGGGAGATATGTCCGCATACAACTCCGCACGAAAAACAGTTTGAGCTTGGCGGAGGTCCAGGTGTGGGCGTGTGACACCAACAATATCATCACTCGCGCCATTCAATCCGACGTTTCGCCACAGTCGCGCATGAACGCCGCCGCACATTCCGTTTCATTTTTTGTGAAAATTGAGGCGCGCGTGCTTTTTGTCCCCCAGGCGGCGCGAGGAGCTACATATGTTGACATTTACGATCTTTCGGGAAGGCTGGTCCAAAAAATCGTGGTCAATAGTGCGACAGCGCGGATGGGCGTTTCCCGCACGGCCAAGACAGGGGTCTATCTGGCGCGGTTCTCCTCAGGGGAATAGCTGACCAGCGCGGACGAATGAAAAAGACTTCCTTTCTATTTCCTGGTCTGATGTACGATAAAGAAACATTCATGCTTAGCATATCCGCTATCGCTGATCCAATCCGCAAAGTCACCACCATCGGCGGAGAAGGCATGACCCGCCGGTTCACTCGTCAACCTCCTGATTTATATTCTTGTCTGTAAAGATCTGCTTCAAAACTGCTACAAGAGAATCTGGGGTCAATACGGCGTTCCACGCCTCCACGAATTGCTGGAATTACAAACCATTTCCTTGAGAAGTTGCGACAGCAGCTCGAAGCCAGAGCGGAGATTGGGTGACAGAGGAAAAGAAAGGCCTTCCCGTGAAAAGGAAGGCCTTTTACCTGCCTGCTGCCGAACGCGCCGCAGTTGCTTAAAGCGTAACGGTTGTATCCATGGTCACCGCGCCGTTTGTGGCGGTGACAACGACATGCGCGGTGCCGCTGGCAAAGGTTATGTCGATGGTCTTGTAGGGGCTTGTGAGGCGCACCGAACCGGAAACCGGTTTGGACCAGCCGGTTCCTTGCTTGTCGTAGACAATGTCGGTTGCCGTCGCCGTTCCCTGGAAATTGCACGATAAGGTTTTCGTCGCATTTTGCGCCTTGAAACTCTGGGTAAGGCTGCCGTTAAGCGTAAGGGTGGTGTCTGCCGCTGCTGCGAGGCTGCCCGACAAAAGCCAATCGCGGACCGCATCCACGTATCCGCCGCCGGTGGCCGAAAGGTTCATTGCCGCGTGGTGATGCACATCGCAGCCGCGGACGTCCGCAAGCAGGGGGTATTGGACCGTGGCATTGGTTGCATCAGTAAACTCAACGCTGTCCGAGCCAAGGATGTCCACGGCTCCGTCGGACGAGGTCAACGAAACCTCGCCGAATCGGAACCACCAGCTATTTGCATATGTCCAGTTCTGCCACTGGATGGTGCCGCTGACGGCGGCGCTTTGTTTCGCCAAGGTTGCGCTTTTGGTGCCGTAGTCCAAGGTCTGGGACATCCCCGCGGCGTCCTGCGCGATGTCCAGTGAGGAGGCGTCTTCATACGATGAGGCCAGCGCGTAGTCTGCGCTGCCCGAGGTATTGGCCACAGGGTTTTTGCCGCTGCATCCGTAAAACGACATCATACCAACAGCCGAGACCGCGAGAAAGGTGAGGGCCTTGTTCATACAGAACTCCTTTAGGTTAAGTGAATGAGAGTTGTTCGCGTGTGATTAAAATATACAGAAAAGTACACTTCAATGCAATGAATATATGAAATACTGATTACAATTTCAAGGTTGGACCAATAGTCTTCGCGTTCTTCTCCAATCAGAAGCAATCTATTAATACATTTAAAATCAGTATCTTATGCACATAAAAATATTGCTACCTAATCTTCACTTATTGATATTGCCAACCTAACCGACCAAGAAGGAGTTCGTTAAGAAATAAAAATGATTACTAATTTTCCGCATAAACGTGGAACTAAGGTACCGGATCCTGCAGGAATTCCACCTTTTTGGTAGGGGGGCCAGCCCGAGCAGGGCCGGGGGAATGCCCGATTGTTTGATGCGAAATTCGGGTTTGGGACAGTGAGTGTGGGTGAGCTGACGGCCTTTGCTTCAGTACGAGGGATAAAAGCAAAGCGAAAGCGCCTTGCGCGGGCGCTCAATAAATGCCACTCGCTATTCGGGCGGATGCTTTACTGAAGCACTGTTCCGTCAATCGAGCTCTTGAAACGTACTGTGTCGCCTTGCGCAGTTTGATAGGTGACATTAAAGATACCGTTTCCGAATACCGCGGTGGCCCATGCCGTCTCGCCGTTATAGTAACGCACCTGGGCATGGATGGTCCCGCCGATCGAATCTGAAGGAGTTGAGGGGTAAATTGGAACATTGGAAACGAACGAATAGAGGGTATAGCGCACGATTTGATGATTGTTGGATTGCGTTATGGCGTATCCCTGGAGGGCATTTTTCGGGTTGTCGTTGACCGATGAGCCCAACTTAATCGAGAATCGCACCGAGGTGCTGTCGTATGTGGCACCCGGCGCCGAGAGCAACTGGTACAGGACATAGGCGCTGTCATTCGGTTCGAGCAGCGAATCGGCCCTGTTTCCCGCGATGGTAACCACTGCGCTGTGACCGTCGGCATAAAGCGCGGTATAGTGGAACGTTTGCATTTGCCAATGAGCGGAGTCGTCGGCGGGCAGGGCTGCACGCAAGGAAACGGTGGAGAGCGCAGGCTGGCCGGTGAGAACAGGATAAAGACTGCGTTTCATGATGGTCGCCGTGACGACGTTGGCGACGCCGGGCCTGAAGATCGCGCTGTCGCCGTCCGCATCGCGAAGATCGGTCAGCTGAAGCGTGTCCCCGCCCGATATCTGGAGACTCAGAATGCGATACATGCGGCGTTCTCTAGGAACGGTAAAGTTATTGTCGTTTCCCGAAAGGGCCCACACCGATGTTTGGAAGTACACACCAAGGACCGGCTGGGTATATCGAATAAATGCATGGTCGAAAAATCCGTTTTGATCCGTGTCATAGAGGTAGTACTCCAGTACAGCTTGGGTAAGCTTGTTCTGGATCGTTCCCGCAACGGCGAAGACGAGCTCGTTTCCGATGATACTGTCCCTTGCGAGGCTGTCATAGCGGATAGTCCGCTTTTCGGTTGTCAAGGTTTGGATGTCCTCACGGATCATGTAGAGGTACACGAATCCCTGGCTCGAATCGCTCAGGTCCCAATAAACGCTGTCTGTCTGGAGTTGGGTCGCGGCCGTTTTTGCCAGCCCGCTGTGAGTGGCGGTCGCGGTCATAATCAACGAATCGGCGGAGCTGAGGTCGGTTGTCTGGCTGTCGGGCACCTGATTGAACTGGTTCCAGTTTGAATAAAGCTGAGTATTCTGGGCAAGGGCTGCGGCGAGTGCGGTTGTGGAATTCGGGAAATCATCACCGCCGCCGGCAACGCTTGTATTGACGCTATTTGTGCTGCAGCCGAAAGCCACGACAAGGGCTAGAGCGAAACTACGGAGCACATGGAATTTCATGGGCGACCTCGTGCATTTCTGCGGGATCGGGGAAAGAGCTGAATATTGAGCTGCATCACGACCTGGGGATTCGCGTCGTCCCTGGCGATGGAGAAAATCTCGTCGCGCAGGTCCCGGATTTTTTCCTGAATCTTCAGGTAATTCTCTTCGCTGACGTTCACCAGCAAAGAGGAAATATCGCGATTATCGGGCGGCAGCCGGCGCAAGGCGCCAAAGGCGTGTTTTATCCATTCGCCGTTGAGCTCCCGCACCAGGTGGCGAAGCGTGTCCGGCGGCTCGAGGAGTTTCCGGGTGAGCATGTAGCGGCCGTCGCTTTGCTGTTCAACCAGTCCCCATTCGCAAAGGTCACGCACGATTTTGACCACCACGGCAGGCTGCAACGGCGGGTCGACAAATTCCGCAAGACGATCGTAGTCGCCCTTAAAGCCCGAGGCTTCTATTGCGCAGCGAACCAGAGGATAGCGATAGTCCTGATAGTACTTCGCAAGCAGCGGGTTAAGTCTCGTGAAGGAGCTGCGGTTCCTGCGCGACAGGATGTTTTTGTAAACCTCGGCGCGTTTGGCGTCATCGTGCGTTTGCCCGTATTGCACGAGCAACTGGAAATACGCGGCTTCGGTTGCGGAAAGCCCGAACGCCTTGATCATTTTTTCCGTGGCGCCAGGACTAAGTTTCCTGCGTCCTTTCACGACGTCGTTGAAGAACCCGGGATTGGAAAACCCCGCTTCAGCCGCAAACACCCGGAAAGAACAATCCGGCTTCTTGACTTTCTTGTCTTTGTAACAATCCGCAAGAAAGAGCCGAAAGTCATCGTATTGGTAAATATCGACGGACATGGAGTTCCCCGGTTGATCATCGATATCTTTCGGACGGTGTGCTAAGAT
>Ga0181527_1001872_pt1 | contig 20811 bp, 40 predicted proteins | sample PEATcosm2014_Bin_30_FD_119762 | JGI IMG/M metagenome (GOLD analysis project Ga0181527, IMG submission 119762) | Peatland microbial communities from MTU Mesocosm Facility, Houghton, MI, USA - PEATcosm2014_Bin06_60_metaG | ecosystem: Environmental > Terrestrial > Soil > Wetlands > Peat | place...
TGCCGAGTTCGTCGAGGATCCGGAGCGCCATGAGCCGGGGCTCGATCGGCCAGCGGCGGATAAAGGCCCACCGCTCGGCTTGGGCCGCGAGTTCCTCCCGGGTCGGGGGCCGGGTCGGGCCGATCTCCTTGAGCAGCCCATCGAGGGCGTCCTTCTCCGCGTCGTCCAGGTGGGCCTTCTGGGCCCACTGGGCGAGCGCGATGCGCCAGTCCTCGGCCTCGGGCGTCACGGCGGCACCCCGGACGAGACCTCGAGGACCTCCAGGAGTCGGCGTTCGTGGAGCGTCGGTGGCGCTCCCTCCGCGTTCGGCCACGTACACTCCACCCTGGCGATCGCCTCGAACTCTGCCCCGAGGGTTCGGCGGACCGGCTCGAGCAGGATCCCAATCATGGCGAGGTTGTACTCCTGCCACTCGATGTAACCAGTGTCGTTCGCGTCTTCCTTCTCGTCCTCGATGCAGTCCGAGGTCGCGTTGTACTGCTGGACGAGCCAGGAGGCGAGGTGGCGGACGGCGTGCTCGTTGAACTCGAGCCAGACCTTCTTCGGGGTGGGATGGGGGTTCATAGTTTGGCCCTCGGTATGGGCCATCGCGCCCAGTCTGGACTAACTCGGGGGGCCGAAACGACTTTGGCTGTTTCAGCGGTGAACTCCCTGCCGTTGGGCGTCCAGCTTAGAGCGTAGGTTCCCGCCAGCTCAGGCCACTTCCGTTCAACATAGTCGAGGATGTTGCAGGGACGGCAGAGAACATTTAGCCCGGCGGAAGATACGACCCCGGAAAGAATGGCCTCGTAGAATCGGGTCCCGTGTCTCCGATCCTCGTTGGCATTGACCCCGCCGATATGATTGACATCCAGAAGTCTGATGTCGGTACACCCGCACCGCACACAGCGCGGCCCTCCGAGGCGGGTCAAGACCGCGAGCTTTAGGCGGATGCGCTTCCTTCGTCTAATTCCGGAGTTGGTGTTCGCCCCGGGTCCTAAGCGCCACCGTCGTTGCCTTTCTTTGAACAACTGCCATCGGTCCGGGTCGGCCTTGATCTCTCGGTACCGCCGACGGTTCGTCGCGTTGACCCGACTCCGATTTTTCCGGTTCCGCTCTCGAGTGGCGGCATAGATCGTTGTCTTGTTCTCCTGAAAGTAGCGCGCTCGATACGCCTTTCGTTCTTCTCGATGGGATTCTCTGTAGGCCCGTTGGTAGTCCGGGTCGTAAGTCATACCCGAGCCTCCCTACCGAGACCGTTGACGAACTCCCAAGCGTCGTTCTCGGAGTGGGACATCAGGGCACCCCTGCGGCAGTCGCGGATATCCTTGGTTCTCTCGGCGACCCCCTCGGCAAGGATCTTAGCGATGTTTGGTGGCGTTTTCCGTTTCAGGAGGTGTTGCGTGGCGACGAAGATGAACTCCTCGACGGTGTAGGGGACGATTTGGATCTTATGGAAGCGGCTGAGGAGCTCAGGCGGCATCCGGTCGATCCTGTTCGCGGCGGCGAAGACCCTGACGTTGACGGCCTCGTCCCGGTCGACACCGGTGACGAGCATCGAGACGCGCTGCCGCTCAAGGATTTCGAGAAGGGCGGAGGTGTCCTCCTCGGGCATTTTGTCGAGTTCGTCCAGACAGAGGACTCGAACCGCATCGCTACCTCGCTGTTCATCCGACAGAAGGAAACGTCGGAGGCCCGCGCGACTGACGGCATCGGCAAACTTGGTGACGGTCCCCGGGATGGACTGGATGCCCTCGAGAAAAAGCGACTTTCCGGTACTCGGGCTTCCCCACAACAGGACGTGTACGGGCTCGTCCGCTGTTAGCGCCCTCAGTACCTGACGCTTAACGGTTTCATAGCCGACTATGTCAGCGAAGATATTGGGGGGCGCACCGATGGGCCTAGGGAACTCGACGGACGGGTTCGCGGCCTCGGCCCGGAGCCGGTTGACCTCGCCGACGTACCGGACGATCGCCCGGGCGACGGCGTCCTCGTCGCGGAACTTGTAGCGGCCGCCCGAGACGCGGTCGAGGATTCCGTCGAGGGTGAGCCTGTCGAGCTGCCGGGCGATGACCTTGGCCTCCCACCACGTGAACGGGGCCGGGTGCCGCTTGGCCCAGACGAGGGCGTCGCGGGTCGGCCGGACGAGGGCCGGGTGGGAGTGGAAGTACGAGAGGACCGAGGCCTCTGTGGGGTCGGGCGGGGGCCCGAGGGGGTCCTCGGTCATTCGCGCCCATCCAGGACCGCGTGGATCCGGCGGGCGACCCAGTTCTGGACGAGCAGGACCTCGCCCGCCGCGTTCAACATGGTCGGGTCGAGGTCCTCGGGGCGGTCCCGCTCCACCTCGCGGAGGAGGTCCTGGAGCCGCTTGCGGAGCGTCGAGTCGGGGTCGGACTCGAGCAGGTCGGCCGCGATCTTGAACCCCTCGCGCTTCCCGTTCCAGTAGGAGCCTTCGGAGCCTGTAGCGTCCCCGTGGTGGAGGGCGATCACGACCCCGAGTTCGCGGTCGGCCTCCGCCTCGCGCTGCCGCAGGTCGTCGAGCAGCTTCAAGGCTGGTCGGCCCTCCTCGGGATCGGGCGGGAGTTGAACGCCCTCGGGGACGCGATCGGGGGGTTGGGCTGGTGGATCCCGCGTTGGCAGTTCGGACACGGGGGTTGGTGACCACACCTACACCAACACCTCAACAGACCCTGGGGCGGGCCGGGCATCATGCGGGAGCCTCCGCGAGGGCAACGCGCCAGAACCAGCCGACCATCTTCGATCCCTTCATTCTGCGAATCATCCGGTCCCGCACCTCTGGGTTCCTCCATTGTGCGTTGATTTGAGCTACCCGAAGTTCTCGGTACTTCGGGTCCCGCCACCTACGTCGATTGGCCTCGCTGATGGAGTTTCGGTGACCCGAACTGTTGTTTGCCCGTGCCATTCCAATTTCTCTTCGACGCCTGGCGTCAGGGTCTGCCCACTGGGCTTTGACAATCTCGGGCCAAACCGCTCGACGACCCGAGGTCGACCACCCACGGATAGCCCCACTAGCCACCCTTTTCTTGACGGCGGGGTCGGCCCGAGCGATCCGTATGGCGGCTTGTAGGTTCCGCCGCGAATCTCGATCGGACCACTGGTTCGTAGTTTCCCTCGATAGTTGTTGTCGTAGTTGGTCACTGATTCTCGTACTATTCCCGCCCCCTGCCTTCAAGGTGTACCCATTCGGAACGAAGGCGTTCATCTTGATCGCCCACCGCACTTCAGCAGCGTCGAGTTCTTCCCGAGTAACCTGTTCAAGTACGTCGACCTCGAACGCCTCTTCGCCATGCTTCCGAATCGAAGCGTGTAGTGGGCATCGACTCCCCCGTTTGGCTTTGGCCCGATGGTCGGCCCATCTTGTCCCGAGGGTGTGGATTGTCTGACCCACGTAGCACTTGCCGGATATGCGATTCCTGACGAGATATACAATCCCGAAGCGGGGCCTGTCGATCACGGAGCCTCCCCCTTCCACGGGCTGTCCAACCATTTGAAACAATGGCCACATTTCTTGGGGGGATCGTCGGGGTTCAACTTGCGGGGCATCCATCGGTACCCGCACGCGCGGCACCGCCACCTACCGTCACCGAGCCGTTCGCCGACCGTCTTGACCCTCTCCTTCGCGCTCAAGTTGTTCCCTCCGTGAAGGCCCGGACGGTGTCCGGGTCGTCGACCGTGCGCCTCTCGGGCGGGACGAATGGCATGTGGGCAAGCTCGAAGAACCGCTCCTCGGTGGGGCACGCGACGTATCCCTGCGTCCCCTCGCGGCCTGTGTGAACGATCCGCCCGTCCTGGCTCTTGAGCCCGTAGCGGTGGAGCCGGTCGACCATCTTTTGACTGAACCAATCGCCGCCCGTACGGATGAGATAGATCACGCCCCACTCGGCGGGCGGGCTGACCACGAAGAGGTCGAGCTGGACGTGCCGCCCGGGCTCGTACTCGTAGGTCGCCTTCCAGTAGCGGGGACCCCACGGCGCCTTGACGGAGACTCCGTCCTTGCGCACAGTCGGGGCGGCCCGTCGCACCCCTAGGCCGTTGAGGGTGATCTGTATCCGGCCAGAGGCTCCGAACTCGAGGTCCGGGTCGATCTCGGCGACGAGTTCGATGTCCCCGACCAGCGGTTTGCGTCGTCTGACCGACCCCGCGATTTCGACGCGGGAGAAGGCGCCGGCCTTCGTCACGAGCGGGTTCCGGAGGCGCTCCGCGACGCGCTCGGCGGTGCCGAGGGGAAGCTCGATCTTCGTCACGCGAGGGCACTCCCCGCAACGAGCCGCGCGTCGTCCTTGAGCAGTGATCGCTCCCGTTGTGAGAGGCTGGGGTGGGCTGTCTTACAGTGGACCTCGAGCCCCTTGAGGTGGTCGTACGTCCTGCCGTCTTTGGGGCAGGAGAACGGGCCCGGGACATGGCCCTCGCCGGGGATCGCGGTCACGGGTCGGGCTCCGGGCCGGCGGACCGAAGCTCCGCCTCGTGGGCCTCGGCCTCCGACGCCTCGTGGCGGGCCTGCGCCTCGCGTTCGGCGTCGTCCCCGCCGTCGTGGTGTTCGGGCTCCTCGTCGGGCTCCCCTGTTGGTTTCGTGGGGGCATCGTGATCGGCCTCGGACCGGACGAGCCGCCAGTCTGCGGTGATGGACCCGACGTGCTTGTCGCACCCGCTCAGGTAGCAGTCCATGAAGAACTCGTGGTCGGGGCAGGACCAGTTCTGCGCGCACAACCACACGTTGAACAGGTCGTGGCGGGTCAGGGGGTCCGCCCGCTTGACGTCCGGGACTAATGCCACCGGGGCGGTCCCGGGGGATGTGGACCCCGGGGCGGCCCCCGCAGACCGGTTTGGACCCGGCTCCCCGGATCCCGCGCGGGCGGACATCGAAAGGGCCTCGCGGGCTCGCTTCTCGAGCGCGAAGGCGGCCTCGGGGCTCTGGGTCAGCCCGCACACGAGGCAGACCATCGGGAAGGTCAGCCCGAGCCGTTGGTGGTGGCAGACGTACTGCCGCAGCGCGTCGGCGAGCTTGGGGGCGCTCACGATCAGCGGCACGTTCCTCCGGTCGGGGACCAGGGCTACGACCCGTGGCGCGCCGGGCTGGTCGAAGGACCGGACGACGGTGTAGGGGAGCTTGGCGGCGTCGAGGGCCTCCGAGTAGAGGCTGGTCCCGAACTCGTCGTCGGTCCAGTCGGTGCCGATGGGGTCGTCCGAATGATTGGAGGCGTGGGACTCGGCGTGTTGGCGGATCGCCTCGACCACATCCTCGGGCGTGTGGTACGTGGGGGAGGCGTAGTTGCAGGCCCCGCAGGTGAACGAGAGGTGGGTGGAGCCGGTCACCGTGCCTCCTCGACCACGATCCTGACGCGGATGCGCTTTCCGATCAGCTTCGGGGGCAGCCGGAGGGTCTCGACGACGCGGATCGTCCGGCACGGGACGAGGAATTGCGTCCCGGCGTAGTTCAGGATGTCCACCGCGCCGGGGTAGGAGAACCCGGCGTTGTACTCGGCGCGCTGGGGCGTCAAGGACGGCGCCTCGTCGCCAGGTCGTGGCTCTCCAACTCGCGGAGGGTGGCGCGGAGCTCTCCGAGAGTGATTCCCTCGATGGCGACCATCATCCCTAGCTCCTGCTCGCTGACCTTCCCGGCTCGGATGACCGACCGGACCTGGCGATCGGTGAGGCGCGTCCCGTGCGCGGCGAGGACCTCCCTCATCCGGAGGAACTTGGACCTCGGTGGACGGGTCACCGAAGCCTCCCGCCGAGGCCCTCCCACTCCATCAGGTCGAAGAGCAGGAAGTGGGCCTCGCGCTCGCGCCGGCGTCGGCGGTCCTCCCGCTCGTTGTTGATCGGGCACCCCGGGCGACGGCGAACGTAGCAGCGTCGCGGGTCGATCATGCGGCCTCCCCGAGAACCTGACTCATGATTGCGGCCGGGACGGACAGCTCCTTCTCCCATCGGGAGACGTCGGTCCAGCCCGTGAGCCAGTGTTGGTAGATTCCCCGGTGGCACCAGAGGCAGCTAGTCCCTGACCGTGTCCTCCACGGGGGGATCAGCACCTTCCTCCCGTCAGCCATCACTTGGTACGCGGGGGAGTGTTCTGTGTGGAGCAGGGTGGGCCGCTCGCAGCCGGGGCACCGGAACAGGACCACCCCGCCGCCCGCCATCATCGCGGACGCCATCGTCCTGCGGTATCGGTCGGCGAGCCCGTCGCCGAGCTTGAGGAGCCGCAGAAACTCGACGTGGAAGGCGTGGAACGAGCCGTAGAACGCCTCGTCGGAGTCGAGGACGCCCCCGACCCCGAAGCGACCCGGTGTGAGAAGGAGGCGGAGGCGGTCCTTCACGTCCTACCTCCCCTTCCGCTTCGAGCCGCCGAGGCCGGATCCCTCGGGGGCCTTGACGGCCCGGGCCTTGGTGATCTCGGCCTCGTGCTGGAGGACGAAGAGGCCCTTGTCGTGCCGCTCGAGCATCGCGTCGATGTCGTGGAACCACTTTACCGACGGGAGCTTTCCGAGGAGGGACTTGATCGCGCGGACATCCTCGCGGGTATCGTCGTCGGCGGCGTGGAGCTTCCGCTCGGCGTCGATGATCCTGTCGAGGTGCTGCTTCCTCGCCCGATTCGCCAGTTCGGCGGCCAATCGCTGTGTGTCGCGCGCGGACCTGTTCGCGGCGTCGACCACCTCGCCGAGGCGCGCAATCTCCTCGTCGTAGAGGGCCGTGGAGGCCCGAACCGCGGTCTCGTACGCCTGGAGCGCGGTCGGGGGCGCCGGGAGGGGGATGGACTGGGGGGACTGGGTGCCCGCCATCGGTCAGTCACCTCCCGGGGCCTCTTCCTCGGAGTACACGCCGGAGAGCTCCTCGGGGAACGCCATTCGGAGCGCGGCAGCGCGGGCGACCTTGCCGAGCATGAGGCGGGGCATCTCGGCCCACGGCCGGTTGAGCTGGCCGTCGCGGCGGTGGCGGGCGGCCTCGGTCCACCACACGATCGAGGAGAAGGCGCAACGCTGGCCGCCGATCATCCGGTAGACGGTCACGCTCGCGGAGACGGGCTGCTGGTCGGTGGGGTTGGCGAACTCCAGCTTGGGGAGGTCGATGCCGGCCCAGCCCCCGGTCCGGGCGGCGATCGCCTGTAGCCCGTCGATGGCGACGAACGGCTCGATCGGCTCGTCGGGGCGGAACCGGAGGAACCGGATCTGCTTGCGCTTCGGGTCCAGATGTAGGCTCGCGGCGACGCTGAGGCCGAAGGCCACCTCGTCGGGCGAGGCGTCCTGCGGGAACCGCCCGGTGGACTTGAGGAGGCGGACCTGCTCGGCGGTGAGGTTCCCGAAACGCCTCTCGGGGACGGGGGGCCCTGCGGCGGCTGCGGGGACGATGGGGGCCGGTGCGGGCGCGCTCGGAGGGAGCTTGTCGGCGGGCGTGAAGCCCGGCTCACCTTCGGCGGGTAGGGTCTTCTGGGACGGGGGCGCGTTCGGCGGGGCCGTCTTGAGTTCCAGCGACTTCTTCACGGAATCGATCCATGAACTCGCCTCACCTCGGGTAATCCTCGGGTCGTTGACGGCGTTCGGGTCGACCCCGTGGTCGATCAGCCACTTCTTCTGGGCGTCAGTTGGCGGGGCCTCGGTATTCGTCACACGCCGTTCTTGCTGTTCTCCTTCTGTCATATCGGGGGACCTGTCTCCTGTATCGTTGCCCTGTATATGGAACTGGTGGTGGTGGTGGAATAGTCAGTCGGGACGGTGTTTCGTCTTCGGCGGAACGAAGGTGTGGCCCGAGATCGGGAACATGAGGAACCCTGTGATGGGGTCGACCGCGTGGATGAAGTAGGACTTGGGGCGCCCGCAGAAGGACCTCCTCTTGCGTCGGCCGAGGGAGCCCATCGCGTGATCCTTCGCCTGCCAGCCGAAGTACTCGCAGAGTTCGAGTTCGGGCGGAACGGTCGAATCCCTCAACGGGCGGACGATACCCCCGCAGGGCCCCCGGTGTATGCCGTAGGTGACGATCGAGGAGTGCAGGCCGGCGGCGTCGACGTGGGCCGGCAGGACCGACCTGTGGCACCGCTCGCAGACGCCGACGGCGCCGGAACGGACGCCCCTCATGCTGGCGGCGGGGGCGTCGGCAGCTTGACGCCCTCGGAGGTGACGATCCCCTGCGCGATCGCGGCGGCGATCGCCGCGCGGATCGCCCGGGGCTCGGTGCGCTTGTGGAAGACGTCCCACGCGGCGGTCTTCTGGGTCTGGACCTCCTTCGAGTCGACCGAGATGTCGATGTAAGGCGGGTGCGCGGGCTCCTTCCACGTCGGGAGCTTCCGCACGTCGAACGAGTCCTCGAGGAGCCCGTCTGGCTTCATCACGAAGTCGTACCTCTCCCTGCCCTGGTCGTAGTCGTCGTCCCCGTAGGCGTGGTAGATGGTCAGCCCACCGATCCGGTAGGCGACCTCGGCCGGCGCGCCGACGCACTTGGTCGGCACGGGCTCACGGCTCCTTGGTGATCTTCTTGACCCCGCGCTCGATCTCGTCCACGACGGCGTGGCCCGCCTTGTTCGCCTCGTCGGCGGTGGCGACCAGCACGCGGTCCCCGGCGCGGAACACGGTCCCCAGGACCCCGGTCACTAGTCGGGCGCCGGCGTCGAGGACCGGCGTGGGGCTCTCGGGCGCGGCCGCCCCGGTGGGCGCGGGCTTGCCATCCAGGGCGCCCACGATTCCCTGGAACTCCGTCGTCTTCGGCTTCGTCTCGGCTCCCTTCTTCGTCTCCTTTTCGGTCATTCTCTCTCTCCGAGGGTCATCCCTCGAGGGCCGCGCGGGGGAGTCGAACCCCCAACCCCGGGTCGCGGTCGGAATCGGTTTGGCGTCGAGCTGGCACGGTTCCTCCTAGTGCGCGAACGCGACGGGCACCGTCGCGATCGTGCTCCCGGCCTGATCGCTCGCCGTCACGAACAGGTAGTACGTCCCGCTCGCGGGGTCGAGGGTCGCCGTGCCGACGCAGTAGAAGAGCCCCGTGGGGGGCGCGTAGCGCATGGCGACCATCGAGCAGCCGAGGCCTTGTAGCTGGCAGATGTTCGCGGTGACGACCACGGACGACAGCGGGAGCGGCGAGCTCTGGACCTGCGCGGTGAGGTTGAACCGCGCCGCAGCGCCGGAGAGGCCGACCGGCGTCACGGCGCTCATCGAGACGTACGGCGCCTGGCCGATGGTCGTCGCCTCGAGGACCATGCGGAACACCAACTGGTTGGACGCGACGACGGCGACGGTGATGTTGTCGGGCGCCGAGACCCCGTACGTCGAGGCGTTGAGGGTCCACGTCTGGCCGAACCCCCAGGTCGGCGTGTGGACCCCGCCCTGAGCGAGGGTGAGAGGGCCGGGCGGGAACGCGGCCGGGTCCGCCTGCGAGGCGACGTAGAACCCCACCTGCGTGGCGTAGCTCCCGCCGAGATCGGGCCCGGAGAGGTGCGCGACCGATACCTCGCAGACCTGTGCGGGCGCGCAGCCGGGGCCGCCGTACGTCAGCGACGCGCTGAACTGGCCCAGGGGCTGGACGGGGGGCCGCTGAAACTCGTTGACGAACCAGAACACGGCGCCGAACAGGACGACTGTCATCAGGAGGAGGAGCATCGTGGCGATTGCCACGGAGACCCCCATGCGGCCCCGCAGGCGCCTCCGGGAGAGCGTCACGGGCCGCCCCCGATCCCGTATGCGAACTCGTACGACGTGCGGAACAGCTCGCGGCCGTTCCGGACGACCCACTCCGCGACGACGACGCCCGGTTGCGTCTCTAGCCACAGCTTGAGCTCTTCGGCGTCGACCTCGTAGACCACGGCGACGCTCCCGCCGTCGGTGCCGATGATCACCCGCACCGTCGGCGCATCGGGCGGGGGGCCGACGGGGGCGGCCTCGGGCCTCGCGCTTGCCATCAGCCGCCCCCCTTCGGCGCGGCGTTCGCCTCTCTCTCCATCTTCCTGCGGGTGGCCTCGGTCACGATGTCGTGGCAGATGTCGTTGAACATGTCCCACAGGGGATCGTTGGTCAGGAGGGCGTCGGCGGCGGCCCCGGCTAAGTCCTCGTCCTCGAGGCCGGCGAGTGCCGACTCGTTGCCGGTTCCCTCGTAGTGTTCGCGGATCGCGTGGGGCGTGAACCACACGGCCAGGGAATGGTCATCGTCGGGGGCCCCTTTCCTGAGCGGCGTCATAGGACCTCCGCGGGGCCGGCGAAGACCTCCGACCGGGCGAACCCGCGGATCGTCCGGACCCGACGCTGGAGGAGCCGGGCGATTGCGTCCTTCTTCCGGTTCGCCTCCTCGTACGTCTCGGCCGTGATCGTGCGGTCGATCTCGAAGTTCAGCGACCACTTCCGGGGCGCCATCAGTCGGACCCCCCCCATGCCCCGATGGCGTTTGGCGCGCCGCAGTACTCGGTTCCGCCCTTGCAGCGGTCGTACCGCTCGCCCGACCCGCAGCCGCAGGAGTCGAACCCGTACCCGTTCACGCAGGCGTCACACTGTATCCAGTCCACCTTTCGGCGGACGACGACGCCGGCGTACCGGGTCACGAGCGCGCGCGGGATCGGGGTGGCGATCCCCCGGAACTTGACGTACCCGCACTTGCAGACCCCCGCGATGTCCTCCAGGGTGAGGGGCGAGAGCCCGGCGTCCCTGCGGACCCCGGGGCGTAGCGCCTCGACCTGCTCCTTGTAGGCCTTGGCGATGTCTGCGCGGGGGACGGGCTCGAGTTTCGGGAGGTAGGCTCCGCCCCGTCGGTGGTCGACGACGGCGATCGAGTCCGCCGACATCAGAGCCACCCCATCTTGCGGCCGAAGACCTCCCACTCTAGGTACTCGTTCAGGTCCGAGAGGATGGTCCGCGCCACCTCGAGCTTGCCCGCTAGGGTGATCTTGTCGAGGCCGGCATCGGTGGAGGTCTTGTTCTCGACCACCATCTCAAAGCCGCTGTCCTGAATCTCGGTCGCCACGGCCGCAATCCGCCGTTGCGCTTCCGCGAAGAACTCCCGGTCCGTGACCATGCCGCTCCACTCCGGCGCGCTCATCAGAGCCACCCCATCTTGCGGCCGATGGCCTCCCACTCCTCGCGGCGGAGGGCGAGCGGCGGAAGCTCCCGGCACGTCGCGGAGGAGGCGCCGCCGTCGATCCCGACCCGCGCCACCCCGGCGGGGCCGTCGGGCCACGTCCAGATGTCGAGGCCGCCGTGCGAGTCGCCCCGTATGTTGGAGTGCCCCCGGCGCGCCATTAGAGCCACCTCTGCGTCAGGGCGTACCCGCCCTCCGGGTGCATCGCGAGGCCCAGGGTGTAATTCCGGTCGCCGTTGGTATGATCGTTCGACGGGCAGCCCTTCCCGAGGCATGGGAAGCCGAGCGGGAATAGGACCCCTCCGAGGTTGTTGACAACCTCGAATCCGACATCCGTCCCGCAGCCGGGGACCTTGAGAGCGTCGCGCTTTTGGTCGTCGCTCCACCCGCAGGCGCGGGCTACGTGGTAGGTGATCCAGCGGGGTTCGTTGTCCTCCACGAGGAGAACGGAAACCCACCGCATCATCCCGGACCGGCTGACATGGCGGAGGACGGTGTACACGGTGTCGCCGGGCCTGATACAGGTCCGCAGCGTCTTGACGGACTCGCACGCCTCGGCGGGGTGCTTGAGCTTGGTGTCGTACGGGCCCTTGGGCCCCACCCCCCGGTACGCAATCGCGCCGCCGCACGTGTCGCACGTGACGATCTCGCGGGTCGTTCGGGTCGTCTCTCCTCGGTCGCTCGCCGCGGGAGCGGCGGACTCGCTGTCGCTCATGTTCTTTCTCTCTCACCCGCTTTCGCGGGAAGGCCCCGGGGCGGAGTCGAACCGCCCGATCCCGGTGGGGGGTCGGAAGGGGTTTGGCGGTGGGCCCGCGCGCGGTGCCGGTCGAGGGCGGCGCGGAGCCGTTCGGCTAGCTCCTCCGGGGTCCGCCCGGTCCGCATCCCCGAGTATCCGCAGAGACCGCAAGAGTACGTGCCCTCGAAGTGGTACGCCTTGCCGGTCATGGCGCGGCCCCCTCGGGTGGCTTGGCGTCCTGCCAGTACTTCCGCCCGACGATCCGGGAGAGGATCGCCCGCGCCTCGGCGCGGTACTGGGCGTCGAGCGCGGCGCGCCGCTCGGCCCGCTCGACGGCCTCCGTAATCGCGTCCTGCTCGGTCACGGTTCCGCCTCGTCCGGCGCGTCGCCGATGAGGATGATCCGGTCGCACCCGCACCCCGGGCAGGAGAGGCGGACGCCCCTCGGGTCCGGGTGTAGGGTGTGGTGTTCCCACGGGTGCCGGCAATCGGGACAACGGTCGGTCACGATCCCACCACCCACGCCTCAAGCGGCGTGAAGTTGGGCGTCGGGCGCGGGTCGTTGTGGTCGTGGCGGCCGACGGCGAGGCACCCGCGACAGGCCCAGACGGGGGCCCCGGCGCAGTCGTCGCAGCGGGCCCGCGTGATCTCGGTGTACCGGCCCTGGGCGACCCGGCAGAAGTGGCACCGTTCGGGGCTCATGGAATCGGCTCCGTCTGGGCGCGTCCGCAGCGGGGGCAGCGGTGCGGGGCGTAGACCCGGGAGAGCCACTCGTACCGGCAAGCGCGGCAGCGGAACCGGCGCCGGGTTCCCGGGGGTATCACGGTCCAGCCCTCGGCGCGGAGGAGGTAGGCGGCCGACTGGCTCATGCGGCACCCCCGACCCAGGCGAAGACCCGAGCCATGCGGGCCCCGAGGATCGCCCACGCCCGGGGCGTCGGCGGGACGCCCCGGCCCAGGGCCGCCCGGTGGGCCACCCGCCGAACGTACCGGGCGGCGCGGACGACGGGGAGGAGCTTCGGGCTCGTCTTCTCGGGGTCGGACGGCAGGAGCCGAACGTACCCGTCGAACTCCTCCCGGGTCTCGCGCCACGCGAAGGCCCTGGGGTCCTTGAGCCGTTCGATCCGCCGCGCCGCGCGGTCGCGCGGCCGGAGCTGGCTCTTCCCGAGGACCAGGCCTAGCGACTCGGGGGACCTGAGCCGGTGCCGACGGCTCGTCATGCGGCGAGCCTCCGCGCGTCGGCGGACGGGCCCGGGGTCGGGTGCCTCTGGGCGGCGCAGCGGGACGGGACCCGGAAGCGGGCAACGCGGCGCCAATTATGCCAGTCGGCTGCGGGGGCCTCTCGGGGCCGGGGATCGGCAGGCCGGACGGGGGCGGTCGCCGCGCGGGCTCTGACCGGGCGCGGGAGCAGTCGGAACCGGGCCTTGCTTCTCCAACCCTGCCATGACGCAGCCATTTCGACCCGCGCGGGGGGCTCCGGGGGCTCGCCGGGCTCGCCCGGAGGCACCGCCGGGGCGTCCGGGGCCGTCGGGACGGCCAAGGACACGGCCGGGGCGGGCGGCGCGGGCGGGGCCGCTTCTCCGACTAGGCCCCCCATCGGGAGGCTGGGATCGTAGCGCCGGGGCTCGCTCGGGGCCCGAGCGGCCCGCGCTAGGCGCGCGGCACCGTCCCGCTGGGGGGAGTACCGCCGCTTCTTGGGCGGGCCGTCGGCCGTCGGCTCGACGGGGGCCGCCTCGACGGGCGGGGTGGGGGGCTCGGGCGCGGGGGTCGGCTCGGCCTCCGCGCGGGCCCGCCACTCGGCAACCGGCCCGTAGGGGGACGGCTCCCCGGTCGACGGCTCGATGACGACTAGGCCCGCCTCGACCAGGGGCCCCATCCCGAAGGCCTCCGCGATCTCCGCGCCGACGTGCGCGACGACGGGGGGAGCCTCGAGCGCGGGCGGGGGGTCGGATGTGACTGGCTCCGGCTCGGGGTCGACGGGGGCGGGCTCCGACTCCCCCGGCTGGGGGGGGCACCCGAACGGGGGCGCGTCTTCCTCGGCCGGTACGGGGTAGGGCGGCTCGGCGTACTCCCTCATGGGCTCGGCGGGGGGGCGCGTCTCGAGCGCGGGGATCGTCCGCTCGGCGGGGGCCGGCGCGGGCCGGGCGGGGCCCCATGAGACCCGGGTCGACGGGTGCCCGCGCAGCAATCGCCGCGCCTTGTGGTCGGGGATACGGACGCCGTACGTGTCCGTGAACGGTTCGGCGGACTTGAACTGGCGGGGCTCGGCCGGCGGGGTCGGGTGGATGGGGAGCCATCGGCGGGTCGGCCCCTTCTTGCTCTTGGGGTGTTCGACGGCCCAGCGGGCGACTGCCTCCGCCTTGTCGGTCTCGTACTGGGCGAGCAGCGGGGCGTAGCGCGCAGCCTCTTCCTCGTACTCCGCCCGTTCGGCGGCGTACTTCGCCCAAGCGAGGGCGTTATCCCTGCCGACCCGAACAAGCTCGGTCTGGTACACGTCATCCGGGAGCGTGTCGACGGCGGCGGCCGTCGGATCGGGGGCGGCCCGCACGTCCCCGGTCCGCATGGACCACCCGAACCACTCCCTGATGTCGGCGGCCTCCCGGTCGGGGTCCCTCCCATCGTCAATTACACGGGGAGCCAGGAGGTAGGTGCCGGCCAGGCCGGCCGTCGTGTCGAACGAGATCGCGATCGCGGCCTCCTTGCCCCACGCGAGCGTCAGGGTGTCGGCCGTCTTCACGGCGGTCGCCATCTTGCCGAGGAAGTCAAGGGGGAACGAGGCGGTCCCCCCCCCGGTGACGGCCCCGGCCGTCAGCTCCGCCCCCGAGACTTGGACTCCCTCGCCGTTCCACGCCTCGAGGACGAAGCCCTCCCGGGATCGGTGCAGGGTGGCATGGTCGGACACCGCCCGGGCGTCCCTGACGGCCACCGCGAAGGCCTCCGCGTCCGCCCCCTCCGCCCGTATGGTGGGCTTGAGGGGCGGTATCTGGGGCTCGGTGAACGCCGAGGGGTCGATTATGGACATGCGCCGCACGACGGGCGCCAACCCTTCCTTCAAGACCGTGGCGCGGAGCCGGTTGGGCTCGGCAGGGTCGACCTCGAGGCGGATGCGGGCGGGCCCGCGCGGGATTTTCAGGACCTCCTTGAGCTTGCCGATGTCGACCCCGAGCGCCCCGGGCCGTTCGACCACGTACTCATGGAAGAGCGATCGCCGTGCCTCGACGGTGAGCATGGCGACGTGCGACGGGTCGACGTGGGCGAAGTGGATACCGTCGGGGCGCACGTCCGCGCGGACCTCAACGGCGACGGGTTCTAGGACCCCCAAGAGGCGCTTGAGGGCCGACGTGTCAAGCTCGGCCGTGAATAGGGGCAGGAGGATTGTGGACGACATCTAGAATCCTCCGGATCGATAATTTTCATTCGTCGTTTTTCCGGCCGGATTTTTTCTCCCCGCTCGAATCGACATCACCACCTACATCATGTCGGTGTCATATAAACATTTTCTCTGTTATTATGCCATTTCTATATAGTTTCATGGCCAGCTATAGATAACGGAACTTACCTTTTGCTCCGGACGAGTCCGGCCGGCCGGCGGCCACGGAGGGCCCTTCCGGGGGGGTTTTTCGACCGGCCAGCTAGCTCGCCGGCGGCCAGTCGGGGGCCGGCCCGGCACGTTTTTTTTGGTCCGGCCCGGCTCCGCCGTGACATGGGCCCTCCGTCGCTCGGGCCGGGCCGCCGACCGCCGACACGGTCGATCCCCAGCCACGTCCCCCGATCCGCGCGGGGCCGCCGGGGGCCGGTCGCGATCGCGCGCCGCCGCCTGGCCCGGGTTCGGGGGGCCGCCCGCCGGCCGAGCGTTGTGGTGTACCTTATCGGAGCATGGCGCTGTATGGTGCGCCACATGTCGAAGGTCCTCTGCCCCAAGTGCATCCGCCTGGCCAAGGTCGTGTACTACCGGTTCGGGGGGGACCGGCCCGTCCTTAAACAGGGCCCCCGGAGGGGACAGCGGGCCAAGTTCGCGGCCCCCCGCGCCCTCAAGCGGATCGCCTGGGTCATCTACTGCTACCGGTGCGGGATCGTGCGGGTGAGCGACGGGGCGACGCTGGCCGAGGAGTCGCCCTCGTACATCGCCGAGCGTGCAAAGGCGAACGCACCGCTGATCGCCGCCCTAGCCGCGCGGGTGCGCGGCTCCCGGAATCGGAGGGCGGGTCCATGATCCATCGACAGTACCGCGATCCCCAGTGGAAGAACCTGTGTGACGGGGAGCGCGGATGGCTCGCGGGCATATTCGAGGGCGAGGGCACCGCCAGAATCCGAAAGGCGTTCGATAAGCACCACTTGACCTACACTCTGAACGCCTGTACAATCTCAACGGACCCGGGCGCGCTCGACAGCTTCTACGAAGACATCGGCGGCGCAATCTACTACTACGAACGCGCCAACGGGAGGCTGCCGCGATACGACTGGATTGTCGCCACCGAGGGCGCGGAGATTCTCCTCCGGCAGGTCTCCCCGTTCCTGCACTTCCCCCGCCGAATCATCGAGGCGCGCCTGGGCCTGCTCTACCGTCGAACCTGCCTGATGAAGAGGGTCGGAAGGTACCGGCGACCCGAGTCGACGGCGCTCATGGAACGGTTCTACCTGGCCTTCCGCGACCTCCACAACAAGGCCCCGGGCCGAGACCGGAGCCGCCGGGCCGTCGCTGGGCTGCTAGGAGACTATGCCCCGGACCTTCTCCCCCTGCTCCGCCGAATGGAGGAGGTGCCCGTCGGGGTCACCAAGGTCTATCGACCCAGGCGAACGCTCGGGCACCCCGACGCTGCCCCCAACTAGCCCTGTATACGGCCGTATACCGGAGTAACCGGCGTCACACCCCGCCGCTCGCGCAGTCGCCCCCGCACACGATCCCCTCCAGGGTCCGCTGCCCGGAGAGCGCCCGGAAGCCCCCCCTGGTCCTCACCGACCCCCAGCGGTCCCTCGGGAAGGCGAACCTGCCCGCCACCGACTCCTCGAGGCGGCGGATCCGCGCCGCCACGTCCGGGTACGTCTGCAGGATCGCGGCCGCCTCGTCCTTCGACGCGAACGCGCCGCAGAGGCAGTCCCCCGAGATCCCGAGCGGCGCGTACGCCGGCGCGAGCGGCAGGTCGTTCTCCTTGAGGTGCGCGTACACCTCGGGCGTCGTCCAGTCCGCGATCGGGGCCGTGATGTCGAACCCGCGGTCGCGGTAGCGGCCCGTCCCGAGCTTCACCGTGAGCCGACGGCGATCGGACTCGCCGACGCGGACCCCGGAAGCGAAGGTGAGGGTCTCCCCCTCGACCGCGAGCGCGGTGGCCGCCGCCCGCAGGGGCCGCTCCTTGAGGGCCCCGTAGGCCCAGCGGTGGCCGACGGGGCCCCTGGGAAAGCCGTACCGCCCCACGAGGATTTCAAACGACACGGGGGCCTCGAAGACCCTCAGCTCCCAGCCCTGGTCCCCGCAGAGCCTCTCCACGAACGGACGGGTGTCGGTCGCCGCGATCTTCGTGTCGAGGAAGACGCACCCGGCGAGGCGGCCCTGCTTCGATAGGATTGACGCCGTACACACGCTGTCCTTGCCCCCGGAGAGGAGCGCCCAGCATCCTGTCATGCTGCCCTCGGCCGACTGTACTGGATGTCGTAGACTGGTCCCTTCGGTCCCTTTTTTCGGATCACGCGCATGGACCGGGGGCACCCGTGACAGTGATAGATCTCCCCGATCCCGTCGTACCCGTCGAAGTGCCACGGTGTCGCACACTCCCGGCAGAGGGCGCCATCCTCGAGGAGACGCGGGTACGGCGGGGTCGGAATCAAGAACTCGCCCGGCCCGGTCGGGTTTCCGTGATCGTCGGCGCGGCCGTTCACCGGACCCTCCGGGCCCGCAGCGCCGTCGACGGCAGGATCCCCTCGTAGTAGATGACGTCCTCCCCGTCCTCAATCCACGGGTGCCCGGCGAGCCCGTGGTCCTCCGCGTTCGTCACCTTGGCGAACTCCGCGCCGCAGAAGCCGCACGTCGGGGTCACGGTTCCTCGCCGACCACCAGGACACAGACCTCTATGAAGCCCAGAATCGAACAGAGGTCCGACATCGCGTTCGGGTTCCCGATCTCTAGCCCCCGCAGGAACCACCGGTAACGCTCCCGGGAAAACCACTTCCTGCTACGCTTCTGGACCGCGTCGAGGAACACTATCAGTTCCGTTCCCCGAGCGAGGACCTTGCTTCTCCTCACGGGGCCTCGCGGGTCGGGTCGGCCGCCCCGGCCCAGGTGACAGTCAGTCGCCCCTTCAAGTCCGGAAAGCGCCGGAGCAACCATTCGAGCCGGTTGTCGGGGGAACACAGGATTTCGAGGTCGGCGACCCCCCTCGTCCCGTTGATGATCCTTCTGTAAAGTGTGGGGCCTATCTCGCGGTACTCCTTGGTGCCCCCCCCGTTCTTGTGGTTCACCTCGAGTGCGCGTATGTCGTCGCAGCCGCACCACGCACACCTGAGCGGCCCGATCTTCGACAACGCGACTCTCTTCATCTCCTGAGCCCTTCTGCGGGTCAACTCTCTGACACTGGCCCTCCCGGGTCCATGCCGCCATCGCCGCTGGTTCGCTCGGTAAACCGGCCCCCTGACTGGGTCTTGTCTGCGTCGCCGTAGCGATTCCCTAGACCACCTTCTCTGTTTTTCCAAATCCCTGACGCGCCTCGGTTTCGGCGTGAGATTTGGGGGGACCGGGGCCGAAGAATCGGGTGGTGGCCCAGACGCCTCTACCGCCGGTCCTGTCCCCTGTTCACCGTGAACGCCTATCGGCTCCTCAGTCGACATCTGGGCCACCAAACAGGGCAAGACTCCGGAGTACAAAGGCTAACCGTACCTTGACGCCCGCATGAGGGCGTAGTTGTCGATCTTCGAGTCGACGTCGACGAGGAGGATCCGCACCGGCTCCCTCACCCGCGCTCGGCGTCCTTCCGCATCTGGCGTTCGAGCTTCTCGCCCGTGTTACATATCTTCCCGTCGGGCCACGCGCCGTGCCACCGGGAACACCGCTCGCAGGACATACAATGCCGAACCCAGGCGTCACCGGACGCGGTCAAGGGCCTCCCCGAAGGACACCGGCCCGGTCTCGAAGAGGAGGAACGTGCCGCCCCGCCGCAGGAGGTCGTCGTGGACGACGGTGTAGTCGGCGTGCCTCCCGAGCCCGCCCTTCGGGGCGCGGACGTTGAACTCGAACTGCTCGTAGCAGAGCCGGCCGTCCGCCGAGTGTGTGTGACGGATGTAGAATCGCTCGGGGTCGAACGGATCCCTCATGGTCCCGGCTCCAAACGGCTCCCTTACGGACTGAATCCCTCACGGCGGGCGTACCGGCGAGCGAGCCGGGCGTCCGATTCCGTGCCGCGTCCGAGCCAGAGGTTGCGGACGGCGCGGTTGATTTCTGGGCTCCTCGGAATCTCCCCGGGCCTGAACAAGTGATGGAGGTCGTTGTAGACACCGCCTCGGCTCTTCCACGGCCCCCACGCCCAACCCCACCGGGTTCTAACGAGTAGTTCGCCCATGTTCCCAACCGACCCCTACGGGTATTCCCCGCACGTCCCCTCGTCCTTCGTCACTCTCGGCCCCGATTTTTCTCGCATGGTGATTCCCTCCGGATGGTCCGTCGTCACTTTCCCGCCCCGCAGAACTGGCATCTGTAAACGGTCTGGAACGACCAGTACCGCGACGTCGTCGAGAACCCGGAGGGGAGGCTGATCGGCAGCGGCTGGACCTGGGACACGGCGACGAAACAATGACCCCCGCTCGAAGTGCAGGGCCGGGGGTCGGGAACCGGGAACCAGAGGCCGTTGGTCCCCATCACGGTTCCTCCTCGGGTTTCCAGCCGGCCGCACGCAGCGATTTTTCGAGGTCGTCGGTGAGGCGCTTGAAGTTCCGCAAATCGTTCCCAGCGTTCCGGAGCAGGTCCTTGTGTTCGGTCGCCGCGCGGACGAGCTTGCCGAGCCGCTCGCCGGCCCACTCCCCGCGAACCTCCCGATGGAGGTCCAGTCCCGTGGCCTTCGAGAAGGCGGCGACTCCCTCCTGCAGTTCCTGGAGTTGCCCCTTCGCGTTCGACAGTTCGCTTCGGATGCTCTCCCTGGACTCCTTGACCCCGGCCTCGTGCCCGCGCGTGTAGGCCGCAGCGACCTGGGGGTCGTGGTGCTCGTGGTCCAGGGTGCGGCGGAGGATCCGGACCCACAACTCGCGGGGGACGGGATCCGCGCCGCCGTTCTCCCTCCACGGGTTCACAATCGCGGGCTGGGCCACCTTCGCGAGGCCCGTCCCCGACTCGACGAGGAGGCCCCACCCCACGGGTAGCTCCTCCGCCTTGACAACGCCCTTGCCGGCCACGACGACGAAGCGGTCGACTACGCGGCACCACGCCTCGGCCTTCTGCGGGGTCGCAAGCTCCCGGAGCCAGTCCGACCGCTCGGACTTGACCTCGATACCGACGAGTTCGTTCCCCCGCGAGGTGACGCGGTTGATCGCCAGCGCGTCGATCGTGCGGTCCCTCCCGTCCGGCGTTTCGACGGCGCCGTAGAGGGCGAGCTCGAACGTCGTGAACCATTCGGGCTCCGACCAGTGACGGGCGACCCGGGCCTTGAGGGCGCCGGTGTCCGTCCTCTTCACGGCTCCTCCGCCCGGAGCTTGTCCCGGACCCCCATCAGGATGTGGCCCAGCATGTTGTGACCATTCGCCCAGCGGCCCTCGCCCCAGAACCCGTCCGGGCTCTCCTCGATCAGTTGGGTCCGGCCCGTTGCCAGCAGCTTCGCCGCGAGGTCCGCGTTCTGCCGGAACTTCGCCTCGACGACCCGCTCCATGCGCTCGACCTTCGCCCCCTTCCACGGCGCATCCGTCGGCCCGCTCCACCCCTCTACGACGTCGTAGGTCGAGAGGTGGTGGCCCGCGAGCGCCGCGTGCCTGGGGAGGGGGGCTGCGCGGATCCACTCCCTTACCGGAGGGGTCTTCGGTTTCCCGTACTGGTACGCGTGTTCCGCCGAGGAGAACTCCA
>Ga0181527_1001878_pt1 | contig 20771 bp, 13 predicted proteins | sample PEATcosm2014_Bin_30_FD_119762 | JGI IMG/M metagenome (GOLD analysis project Ga0181527, IMG submission 119762) | Peatland microbial communities from MTU Mesocosm Facility, Houghton, MI, USA - PEATcosm2014_Bin06_60_metaG | ecosystem: Environmental > Terrestrial > Soil > Wetlands > Peat | place...
GCTGGCGTAGGGCAAGCCAAGCCTCAGACGAGCAGGCGTGACGAGGCGCGTGTTGCAGCGGAACATCGTGCGTTGAACCTGATCGCGTCAATCGCGGAGCAGGCAAACCAGTTGGTGGTTGTTGAATTTCGCAGTTCCGGCCCATTCATGCTGCCAGCACCAATCCGCATTGAGGCAGTAGGACCAGGGCCAGACGCGGAGCATTCGCTCCGGGCAATGCTCGCGCATGACAGGAAATTTCGAGTTGCTACGGACCCAGACGGGGTGATAACGGTCTGCGAGTCGGGAGTGCCGCAGGATGTTCTTGGCATCCGTCTGAAGAGAGTCGAGTTTTCAGAGACTGAAAGATTCAACCCAGATCAAGCCATGGACGCAGTGTTTGAGGCCCCGGAGGTCAAAGCCTATTTCAGGGCTCACAACATTGTGAGACCGATCGATATCGGAGGTTTCATTAGTGGGCCGAATCCTGACCGGCCTCACCTCGGACCCTCCATTGAGAGCATGACGGTTCTGGATGCGCTGAAACATATTCTCGCAGTCTTCCCCCACACAGCCACCTATAACGAATCCGTAGACTCCAGAGGTCGGAGGGTTGTAGCTGTAGGTTTTTGGGTCTCGCACTGAAGGTTATGCCTGATTAACCGCCGACTCGGAAGCAACGTGAGCCACATCACGTTGGGGAAGAGTGGCCGACAATAGGCCCAGAACCCGAAAACCGTCTATCTCTCCGTCGCCGACCACACGGACATTCCTCTGGCCTTCTGGGAGGTTGTCGAGATATGCGGACAAATCAGCGGTCGGACGCCGGCTGGATTGATGCAACGATTGCATTGATTTCCGTCTGAGTAAGCACTTGTCCATGACCTTCCGGCCCGGTGACATCGAACGCAAAATGCCGATCAGCTGCGTCGAACAGATCAACGTGCGCTTCGTAGGGCGCAACGTCAGGGTTTCCGACCTGGAAACCGCGGAATTCGCCAGAGGCAATCGTGTAAATCGGACGAATCGTGAAGGAGTGAAGCGAAGCGAGTTGTGAGATAGCGGAGAACTTCGTAAAGAGCAAGTACTCGACTCTCTCATTCGGCAAAGTGCGGAACCTCCACCACTTTACTTGTTCCGGCGTCACCCACATCGCTGCCTGCATCAGGCTGAACTTCGAGCGGAGTACCTCTTCCCCAAGCAATCTCTGCGCGTGCTTTTCGCTGATCGTGAACCCGAGCGTCCCAGGGTCCCGCAACATGTTTTGGCTCACGAGGTTTCCGCCGTTGCGGAACAGCACCATCGTGAATAGATCGCCTCGAATCGTCTTGGCGACCTCGTTGGGCAATCGAAGCGTAAATCCATAACAATCGATGCTCGCACTGGACAAAGGCGCTTCAACCTTGCTCGGGAGGTCCGCCGGGACAATGCTCAATCGAGGATCGACAATGCTCATCCGTTGTGAGGTCAGCCACGGCGATATGAGGTAAATGACGCCATAACCAACTGCGGCAACCAGACAGAGCGAACCAATGATTTTGCCGGAAACAATCGCGAACCGGGAGATCGCGCGACCGGCCAATCTCCACCGAACATGCCACCATTTCAGCTCTTGATGTGCCACGCGGCGATGATAGCAGGCTCGTGACCGGTCATTGTACCGCGAGCAATCACGCTTACCGCACCCATCCTGAGCGGATTACCGGCTAACCGTCTCTAACCCTGTTTTCGGCCTTCCCAGGGCCCCTGGCAGGCCCCAACCAGGGTTGGGGAGGGTTAGCCGACCATGTAACCGGAACTCGATGAGTGGCCCCTACTCTGCCGTAAGTGACCAGGACTGTCGGCTCCAGTCGAGCAACGTCCCCTCAAATAGTCGTTCGAACGGTCCCGGCGCTCGATACTGATAGTGCTCCTACTGCACCGTGAGGGTGACCGTACCCGTTTGGGTGGTAGTGCCGGAAGTGCCGGTAACGGTAATCGTGTAAGTTCCCGCTGAAGTGCCAGGATTGCCACCACCTCCGCCGCCTCCGCCACTGCCGGCTCCGCCGCATGCGAGGATACCGCCGACAAGGGCCACGAGGAGCAGCACCATTCCGAGCATGGTCTGCCATTTACGGCGCCGCGCGGGGACGCCGAGCAACAGCACCAGCGCGAGAGCGGCTCCGCCGGCCGATGGCCAGAACAGCTTTCTGGTCTGGTTGAGAGAAGTGGTAGCCGCCGTGGTGTTCACCGTGAGCGTGGCCGTTTCCGCATTGGTACCGGTGATGCTTACCGGAGTGGTGGCGCCGAAGCTGAGCGTGGGGGCGTCCACGGCGCCCGTGGGACTGGCTGTGACGGCAGCCGTTAACGCCACGCTGCCGGTGAAGCCTCCGGCGGGAGTGAGGGTGATGGTCGAGGTGTTTCCGCTGCTTGCGCCGGGCGCAACGGTAACGGCAGTTCCTGCCAGTGTGAAGGTGGGCGGGACCGCAGTAACATTGATGTAGTTAGAGTAAGTACCCGCGTAGTAGTTCGAATCGCCGCTGTAGGTAGCAACGAGATCATTGCTTCCGACGGCCAGGGAGTTGGCGGGAATCGTGAAACTGACGGATCCGGCGGTCAGTTGGGCCGGCGATGAAGTGTAGGTGGTTCCGCTTGAAAGGGTGATTGTGCCCGTCGGCGTGGGAAAGTTGCCATAACCGCTGAGTGCCACGGTCACACTCAATGGCTGATCCACAACGATGGTTGAGGACGATAGCGTGAAGGTGTAGGTTGGCCACTCGAATAGATTCACCGTGGTTGCACCACTTCCGCTGGTGTAGTTCGAATCGCCCAGGTAGACGGCAGTGATTGTATTCGGACCTCCTGGTGATTGGCCTAGTGTCGAAAACGTAACCGAGCCGTTGGTGAGCGGCTCAACATAAGTATAGGAAGACCCAGCGTTGCCAGCCGTGACCGTCACGGAGCCGGTTGGAACCGGGTCACCGCTGGGGCCGCTCACCGTAACGGTGATCGAAAATGGGTACGTTGTTGTCGCGGTGGGACCGGTCACGGTCACGGTCGGCTTGATAGTGCCGGAAGAGTTCACGGTGACCGCTGCGCTGCCGGAATTGGGCGCGTAATCGGTATCGCCGCTGTAGCTCGCATAGAACAAATCGCTTCCGAGTGCCAGGTAGTTTGCCGGATAGTTAAAGGTAGTGGTTCCGTTGACAAGGCTCATGGTAAGGGTTGTGGCTTGTCCGTTCTCCGCATCGGCGGACATCGTCACCGTCCCGGTGGGCAAAGGAAGACCATTCACTGGCGTGGGCGTAACGGTGACTTGCAGCGGTTGATTAGCCAGCATAGCCGTTACAGACGGCGTGACGACGACCAGCGTTTTGACCGGGGAAACGGTTACGGAGACCGTGGACGGCGCGGTCGAGCCGGCATAGTTGCTGTCGCCGCTGTAGACGGCCGTGAAATTGTAGGTTCCGGGCGCAATGCTGGTGGTGGGAAACGTGACGGCACCGCTGGCATCAGCGGTGCTGGTGGCGGCAGCGCCGACCAATGGCGCAGACACGACCGCCGTTGAGCCGTTCATCAGGGTCACCGTTCCGGTGGGCGCAACGCCGACGCTGTCGGTCGAGAGATAGACCTGAATGGGCCAGGGGTAGCTCGTATAGCTGAGTTGGGCAACCAACGTGGTGACTGCCGGAACGACTGTGATGGGATAGGGGGCGCTGGTACTGGCCTGGAAGCTGGCGTCTCCTGGGAAGACCGCGGTGAGACTGTCATTGCCACCAGGAAGAGCGACTGTCTGCAGTTCGGCGATGCCTCTGCTGGCGAGGGCAGCGGTACCCAGTGTCGTGGTACCGTTCATAAAGGTGATGGTGCCGGTAGCGGCGCCATTCGGGTTTGCAGCGGACGCGCTGTTGCCGTATGGTTGGGCGTCCATCGAGTAAATGAAGCCGTAGTACGGAGTGGTCGAGGGTTTCCCGGTTGCCGGGTCGTAGGCGGTGACCTGAATGCTGGTGGTACTGGTCTCCGGGGCAACAGTGACGGGAATGGCGTTGGAGTCACTCTGGGCGTCGGTGCTGCTGCCGCCGTAATGGGCTGATACTTTATAGGAGCCTCCGACCAACGCGTTGGTGGCGCCTGAGACAGTCCCTCCGCTGAGCGTGAAGTCCGTGATGGCTTCATTGTTGGGAAGTAAGGCGGGGCTGATGGAATCCACCAGGGCGATGTCGCCGGTGGGTGTGCCGCTGGAGGCGGTAACGCTGGCAGTCACAGCAACACTCTGGCCGTGCGTAATGCTCAAAGCGGTGGTTGCGCCGTTGAGCTGGAGGGATGAACTAGTGGCGGCGAAGGTGGGGCCTGCCCAGTTACTTACCATTTGGCTGGCATTCACGCTGCCCAGGCCACTGGCCATGTCATATCCGGTGGCTGCGTTGTAGCCGGTCATGAAGTAGTAGCCGGCGAGATTCAGGGCGCATCCGCCATTGTTCGTATAGCAGTTGACCGAATTGTCGCCGACGGTCACGTCATGGAATACGGTGGAGTATTTCGTTTTCGCAAGGTCGTAGAGAACATAATCTGCCTGGCCGAGGCGAGAGCCGGTCTTCTGCTTCACCAGGGCCAACATGCCGGCGAAGGCCGGCGCTGCGGCCGATGTGCCACCGACGCCGGTGAGATTGAAGTTGTTGCCCGTGGCGCCGGCCGCGCAGTCGGTGATCGGGTTACCGGAGGAATCCTCGTCCATATCGGTGCAGAGGCCCCACAAGGCGCCATAGAATCCGTTTCCCGCGAGGAAGGAAACATCGGGCAGGTTGCGGCCAGTGCCGGTGGCCGAGGCGGATTGCCATGAGGGAACGGGGTACACCGAGCTGATGCCGCCTCCGCCCGCGGCGATGTTATCGTTGTCCGAATTCCCGGTGAGGACGGAGATGGGCTCATTCCCGGCAATGTCGGTGTTGACAGCCGTGGAGTCGTTCCAGGGCTCCTCCGGGATGTAGCTGAGCGCGCTGCGGTGGTTGGCCAGCGTGTTGGAGACGTCAACGTAGGCGGTAAAGCTGGTGGGGAAGTTGCTGTAAAGAATGTCGTAGTCGGTACCCCCCACGGCAATGTTGTAGGGCGTGGAGCCGAGACCATTGACGGCGAGACCCTGGCTCGCTTTGGTCTCTGTGTCAGGATTGTCGCACCCGGCAGAGCCGCTGTCGCCCGAGGAAACCGTCACCGAAATGCCCTGGGCTGCCGCCTGCTCCCACAGATTCTGAATGTACTGGTTGCCGGAGGTCCCTTGTGCGGCTTCGCAAGCACCGAAGCTGACATTCAGAATGTCGACCTGGTTGTCATCGAGGGCGCGAAGAATGGCAAGGAACAACCCGGAGTCAAAATAAGTGTCAGCGGCGGTGTAGAGAATCACGTTGGCGTTGGGAGCGATGCCCCCGGCGACCTCGGTGTCGAGGTATGCCTCGACGGCATCGCCGTTTTCGCCGGGGTCGTTGCCGTCGACCACGACTGTGGTGGGATTGGCGGCCAGCCCAAATGTGGAACGATACTTGGCGTTCTGAGAGACATCTATATTGGAATCGCCTGCGACTCCGATGGTGACGCCTGTGCCGTTGTAAGTCGTGCCTGGGGGAGTGGCGTTGAGGGTGGTGGGCGTGTCGTAGATAGTGGCCGCGTCCGCCGGGCCGAGGTAGACATAGTACCCATTGGTCGCGTCTCCGGTGGTGTAGGCGGGGGTGATGGTGTGCGTTTGCGCGTCGTAACGGCCACTTGGCCCAAGGACGTAGTGCGCCCTGGGCCTGAAGCTACTGAGAGAGGCAAGACCGGCGACGACGGGACTGAGGGCGGTGGGAATCTCCGGATCACTGGCGTTGGCCCAGTGTTGGACACCGCCGATGAGGTAGCTGTGCAGGGTGGTGTGAAAGGTGCTCTGAACCTGGCCAACTGTTCCGGAGAACTCAATGGCCATTTGCCCCGTGGAGACCTTATTCACTGTGAATCCGTGGCTTGTGAGCCAAGTCTGGATGGACTGAAGATCGGCATCCCCAACGCCGAAGCGTGCGCCGAACTCCCTGGGGCTCAGGAATTTGCGGTAATTCGGTGAGTTCGCGTCCTGCATCGACTGGAGATAGGTCTGAAGATCGGCCTCCTGCTGTGTGCTGCGGGTGAGAACGAGGAGCATACGGCTGGCGAGCATGGAAGCGGGCGCGGGACCCAGGTCGAACCTTGGTTGCGCGAATGGATGCGTGTTGCCGCGGAGGGTGACAAGCGACGACTCATCAATGGGCCCTGTGATGCGTGGTTGTATGGACGAATGTGGCACCCCCTGTGCTCCGGTAGGGACCGGAAGAGAGAGTGAATAAGCCAGCAGGAATGGGGAAAAGAAGACGAGCAGAGGACGCCGAACAATAGTGCGCATGATGCCATCCTTTCGGGCCATCAGGCACGGCCCACGGCGGATGCTTCAAGAGAGAAACATGACAGGCAAAACTTGAGGGGGAGTTTAACACCTAATGGTTTCTTCTGGCTGTGACTGCGTGCTCCCTAAGACAGTGGGCCTTCCAGTCCGTTGGCTGCGAGCTTCTAAAACACCTCGTTTCCAGCGACGAGAGGACCTGCGGTTTCCCTTCACGATTGGGAATAGATCTCCTAGCGCCGCAGCCGGTGGTATGGTTCCCAACCCGTCAATATGCGGCTACTGCCTGGAAGCCGGCACTACGTCTTAGATCGTCTAAATGGTGACGCCGAACCGGGGTTTCGGTCGAGTCACCGCCTAAACGGCAATTACTGTTTGATCAACACTGCCGCTGGTCTTCGGCATGGATGGTTCTTTGCATGCCCTGACGGCGCCCGTGGCAGCAATGCCGGGCACTGCGTGGCAGGAAAACTCAGCAATGAGTGCCAGATCTTGATTGCCGGCTGCGTCGGCGGCTGGCCACTGGGAGGTACCGGTGGAGACACATCAAGCCCGTACCCCCCGCCAGGGGAACTCTCCGGCGCATTCGGTAGTCCGCCGGCGCTGAAGTGAGGACGAGCTAAGTTTCATGAATTCCAGGTTCAGGGGATGATTCCTGGCCGCTGAGGGTCAAAGCCGCACAAAACTTCGAACGCTAAGGGCGTAGGCGGGCCTGCTGCTGCGGGGGGGCAGGGTAAGGTGCCACCCCAAAACCGGGAGCGCTCACCGGGAGTGCCCTTGATTACCGACCAGATCCCCATGCCGCTGCGACCCCCCTCCACGATTGGGCAACTTGCCCAGTGCCCGATCCCCGCCCTTTTTCGGAGCCTGTTTGTGCCTCTGCTTGCGTCCGGGCGCTCAAAATCGAGATGCAGGGTCCTTCTGTGTCGGCGTCTGGCTGCATGCGACGGCGCGGGGTAGTGCACTGGAGGGTCCACCATCTGCCCGGAACTCGGTAAAGACGGCGGCGGGGGCCTGTTGGCGCCATTTGAAACCCGTTTCTCCCTGCAGTGAGCGGATCGCTGAACACTGGCCCAAGACTACTCAGGAGCAGAACCCGTTTCCTGAACGCAAGGGCGTTCGCCGCCGAATCTGTGGGCCTCGCGGTCAGCTTGCGGATTGGCCGTGATCCTCGCACGATCGCCAAGGTGGCAGGCAAATGATCAGCGACGTGCGTCGAAGTCAGGCTCTCCGCAAACGTTCACCGGCAGGAGATTGTCCGCCACGCACAAGGCACCCATCTCGTTGTAGGCTATCTTAGAGTCGTAGACTTTCGATGGTATGCGCTTGCAGCGTTTTCGTGGCTAAAATGGAGATTCCTGCCGAATGAACTGGCCTCCGCGACGTTGTCAGGTCCACGCGGAAGATGCTAAGTGCGACGCGAGGCTCTGCCAGGCTGGCGGCCTCTGGAGTTGGGAATGAAACTCATCCCTGGATTTTCAAAGTTCGTCGTGGCGTGTGTTGGATCTTGTGTTCTGGCGGTTGTGATGCCCGCCTGCGCGCAGGATGCGCCGGGGCAAGAGGCGCACGGCATCGCCATCGCGAATATGGATCGCTCGGTCAAACCGGGCGACGATTTCTACGAATATGCCAACGGTGATTGGATCAAGCGCGCTGAAATTCCGCCGGACCGCGCCGGGGTGGGCATCTTTACCGGGCTAGCTGACCTGAGCAACAAGAACACTGCCGCGCTGATCGCAGAGATTGCCAAATCGAACCCGCCCACGGGCTCCGGCGCGCGCAAGGTTGCCGACCTCTATAACTCCTACATGGACGAGGCCACCATTGAAACAAAAGGCCTCGTCCCACTCCTCCCGCACCTCGACGCTATCGCTGCCGTTCGTGATAAGCGCGAGTTGGCCCGCGCACTGGGTGAGACCCTTCGCGCAGACGTTGACGCGCTCAATAACACCAACTTTCATACCGCGAATCTCTTTGGCCTTTGGATCGCTCCCGGCTTCAACGATTCGGAGCACTATATGGCCTACCTGCTCCAAGGGGGGCTTGAACTGCCGGATCGCGAATACTATCTCGCCGACAACGAGCGGATGCGCAACATCCGATCCCAGTATCAGGCACATATCTCAGCAATGCTGAAAATCGCTGGATTCTCCTCGGCGGAGGCCCGCGCCGCCCGCATTGTCGAACTGGAGCACGCCATTGCGCAAACCCATCGCAGCCTGGCCGACAACGAGGACATTCACAATGCCAACAACACTTGGACCCAGCATGATTTTGCGGCCAAAGCGCCCGGACTGGACTGGACCGAGTATTTTCGCGGGGCTGGAATCAGCCGGCAGGCCAGTTTCATTGTCTGGCAGCCCGAGGCCTTTACCGGCGAGTCCGCCTTGGTGGCCTCCACTCCTCTCGACACGTGGAAGGACTGGCTGGCGTTCCATCTGATCGAGGCCTATGCCGAAGTGCTCCCCAAAGCGCTGGCGGATGAGCACTTTGCATTTTTCGACAAGACGCTTTCCGGCACGCCGCAACAGCGCCCCCGCTGGCAGCGCGGGGTGTTTATGGTGAACGGCCAGCTCGGCGATGCCATCGGCCAAGTTTACGCGCAACGGTATTTCTCGGCGGAGGCCAAGGCACAGGCGCAGGCTATGGTTGCAAACCTCATCGCCGCCTATCGCAAGCGCATTGCATCTCTCCCATGGATGGATCCTGCGACCAAGGCCGAAGCAGATGCCAAGCTCTCTGCCCTTTATGTTGGTATCGGCTACCCGGAGACCTGGCACGATTACTCCTCCTACGAAGTAACAGCGGACGATATTTTTGGCAACCTCTGGCGGGGCAGGCTCTCCGCATATCGCCGGGATGTCGCCCGCCTCGGTAAACCGGTTGACCGCAAGGAATGGGTGATGACGCCGCAGACGGTGAATGCGGTGAATCTGCCGCTGCAAAATGCGCTCAACTTTCCCGCCGCCATACTGCAACCGCCATTCTTCGATCCACTGGCCCCGGCTGCGGCCAACTATGGCGCTATCGGCTCGGTGATCGGTCACGAAATCAGCCACACCTTCGATTCGGAAGGGAGCGCCTTCGACTCCAAGGGCCGTGTGCGCAATTGGTGGACTCCCGCCGATAGGTCGCATTTCGAGGCCGCCACCGCAAGACTGGCTGCGCAGTACGACACCTATAAGCCTTTTTCCGATCTTTCCGTCAATGGCAAGCAGACGCTCGCGGAGGACATCGCCGATGTGGCCGGCGTTTCTGCTGCCTATGACGGTTATCAAGCCTCGCTCGCAGGTAAGCCTGCTCCCACGCAGAATGGCTTGTCCGGCGACCAGCAGTTCTTCATCGCCTTTGCCCAGAACTGGGGATCGAAGGCTCGGGAAGCTGCGCTCCGTCGGCAGGTGATGACGGATCCGCATGCACCTGGGCGGTACCGCGCCGACACTGTTCGCAATGTCGATGCCTGGTACGCAGCTTTTGATGTTCAGCCGGGAGAAAGGCTTTATCTCGCGCAGCCGGAGCGAGTGCGCATCTGGTAAAGGATCACGAAACCGGCACGATCTTAGAACCTGTTGTCCGCCTCGATTTTGCGTGTGCCTGGCGGCGAGAGGCCCTAAAAGGCCGAAAAGGGGTCAAATAGGCCGTGTCCTGCCACCAAAAATGAAGCCCGGTAGCCCCCCATCGCCCGCTTCACCAGCGAACGCTTGGTCATCGCCACCGCCCGCCAGATCGCCGCCGCCTTGGGCGCCCTTGAGATTCGTGTGAGCTTCATCGTGCATACCATCCCCACCGCCTGAATCGCCCAAAGGAGCCACTCACCGCCGCCCAGGACGTGCCGCGTCCCCATCGGTGAGCCTACCCCTCTGACAGATGAACGCAGCTCAGTTGACCCGTGGCCACCGCGTTGGGTGCGAACCAGTGAGAGGCGGGGGTACTGAGGGATGCCCGCACCCCTGCGACGCGGCTGTAGACCTCCTTTTGGCTCCCAGAGGCGCTGAGAAAGCACGCCATACGCCGCTCCTTGGGCCTGTTGCCGGCGACAGCCAGCAAGCGTTGGTAAATCAGCTCACTCACTCTCTCCAGTTGCACATCAGCAGCAACGGCGAGGGCGAGAACGGCAATCACCCCCTCTATTCCTAGAACTCGACCGCCGTCCACCATCGAGGCATCGGGCTCCAGCGGAGGATTGCGCGGTGTGCCAACAGTTCAGTCTGCCGGGGCGGAAACCGTCGTGCCAAATATCCCACCAAAAAATAAATATCAAAGAATGTCCCCTACCCGCTTCGAGCGATGTAGATAGGTGCAGGAATGACATTCGAGTGTCACCCGCCAGGTTTCAACCCAGGCCGGCGAAGAGAGAGGAATCGCATGCTCACCCGTACAAAGCCCGTACTCAGCGCAGTTCGGACAAAGGGACACACTCTCGTTCTTGCCCCCATCGTCGATCAGAATACCGTCGAACAGACAATCCGGCTGCTCCGCCAGCTTGACCAGTTCGTCGAGTCCATTTCTCCCTACAAGAGATCGGCCGCTGACTGCAGCGTCGGAGCGGATGTACTCGTCCACAACAACCCAGCCATTGCGTGCGGCGGCATCCCTGCACTGTCTCATTTGATCCTCGATCGAACTGGGGCGCTGCAGATCGCTGGAATACCTCGCGCAGATGGCTACGTGCTTGGGAGGAGTACCTTGAAGTTTGCGGTCATCGTTGGGCATCTCGTCACTTCTTCCTTCTGCGGGGTCCTGTGGTTCGTTGACTTCCGTTCGCTTCTGTCGCCACCGTGCCCGCGCTGTGTTCCGCCAGGAACTCCTTGACCAGCAGTGGTACGAGCCAGTCGCCAATCACTGCCATCAGGGCTTCGGGGTCTCGATCACCGCACGGAAGACGGAGTTGTGTGGTCATCCTCTTGTGTGTGGATGCCGCTGGTGACGGACCTCGCGGCGCGATAAACGGGGCGCCCTCTCGCACCTTGAACAGATGGTGTCCCATTGGAACGAGCGCGAGGCCTACACGCAGAAGGTTGCGGCTACAGGCGATCACCTTCGCGAAAGGCGTCAGGGCCTGCTCAAGAAGGCGGAGAACATCGTCGACGCTCTCCAAGACGACGGAAGAAACCCCCACCTGACCAAACGGTTGAAGAGTATCGAAGAGGAACTCATTTCCATCGACGAAGACCTCCAGGGGGCTTCCGAGGTTGTGACTCCCCCGCTCTCAGAGGAGCAGGCGAAGGAACTTGTGACCCGGAAGTTGGCAGGCATTGACGCTGCGTTGCAGGAGCCGCCTGAGGTCGTGAAGCAGATGCTGGCCAAGCATATCGATGCGCTATTGATGAAGCCGGTGGAAACGCCGGACGGACTCCAATACGAGATGACCGGCGAGATTCGGCTGTTCGCGCCCGGCGACCCGGATGATGTATTGCTTGCAGCTTCTTTGAAAAGAAGCTGCAAGCAATACACTCTCCTTTCGTTCCCCTTCAAGGCGACTCTGGACCCCAGGGCTGAGCTGAGGAGGAAGCGTAGCGGCGTGGACGGGCGCTACATGACCTTGGATTGAGGCTCCCGATGGCGGGCCCTGTTCCGCCATCGTCGTGGCCTGCCGCATTCGCCTGGGGCACGTGCCCGCGGCTGATATGGCGGTCAGGCTGGGTGGCAAGCGAGCCTTCCTGCTCTTTGTACCCTTGCGATTCACCTCTGCGCCTGGGCTGTCTGCGAGGGATTTTCTGAAAGGCGGTGAAGCGGAACGAAGGCTTTGCACCTGGGACCCGAGAGAGGCCCGGGAGCTGCCGCACTGCCGGAACCCAGCGGCAGCACCTGCGTGCCACTGGGCTCCGCGGTGGCCTTTCGTGATCCCCAGAGGAGCACTCACACCACATCCAGTTGATGGCGGCTGGTTGGCTTCCTTCGAACCCGCCGAACGAACGGATCTCCTTCGCCAACCCGGCGCGGGCACTCGTCATCGTTGGCCCTCACGGCTACTTGGGATCCCCAGCCCCGCCGCAACCCACGGCGGGGGCGTCGGATAGGCGGTGCAAGAGGACGACCGTGGGCGTCTTGAAGCACCCCCAGAGGACAGGTTCCCCACAGGAATTTTCAACAGGACCAACCAGGGCTCATCCGTCATCCTATGAAGAGGGAGATTCGCATCATGAGTCAGAACACGCAGGCCATCTCCGCTGCGGCTGCGGGCACAGTCCAATTCGGAGATTGTACGGTAAACCGCATGGGGTACGGCTCTATGAGGATCACGGGCAAGGGCGTCTGGGGGCCTCCAGCGGATCGCGATGCGGCGTTGGCAACGCTAAGGCGTGCGGTCGAGCTTGAGGTGAACTTCATCGACACGGCTGACTCGTACGGTCCGTACGTCTCAGAGGAGTTGATCGCGGAGGCGCTGGCGCCATATCCGGCGGGCCTGGTGATTGCGACTAAGGGTGGATGGGAACGTGTGGGTCCTGGACAATGGACCCACAACGCCAGCCCGAAGCATCTGGAGACCGCCGTGGAAGGCAGCTTGAAGAGACTTCGCTTGGAGCGGATCGATGTATACCAACTGCACGTTCCCGACCCGGCGGTGTCGTTTGATGCGTCGATGGAGACGCTGGCCCGGATGCGTGAGCACGGGAAGATCAGGCACGTCGGGCTGTCGAACGTCACGCTTGAGCATCTGGAGCGGGCGCGGAAGATCGTGCCGATCGTGTCGGTCCAGAACCGCTACAGCTTTGCCGACCGGGAATGGGACTACCTGCTGGACCACTGCGAGAACAACGGGATTGCGTTTGTTCCGTGGGCGCCGATGGGGCAGAATCGCCAGGCCAACGCGGTCCTTGAAGAGGCTGCCAATGAGATTGGCGCGACTCCGCTACAGGTGGCTCTGGCATGGCTCCTGCGGCGATCGAGCGTCGTACTGCCGATTCCGGGAACATCGTCGGCTGCTCATCTGGAGCAGAACGTCGCCGCGGCGGGAATCGCGTTGCCGGACGATATGTTCAAGAGACTGTCTGAGGTGACCCCGCCGCCGGCGAGCCTACGGTGAATTCGCACTACTGACTCTTCGCGGGGGTACGCACCCCTGCCCACCAGGCCGGCGATGGCACGTTGCCCCCCTCAAGCTCCATGGCGACCCATCCTGGTTTGCAGAGAGCGTAGCTGCTGCAAGCATCACGCTGCCGGACGAGTCGTTCAAATAACTGGCGGAGTTGCCCGCATCGCAACAGGATCTGTCGGCCGCCTCGGCAATATGCCTTAGAGTTTCCGTGGCACCGGGGGTACAGGCTTTGTCGGTCCCTGTTGGCGCCTGCCTGCCCCCAGCCGTCAGCGCGGATGAGCCTGCCCACCGCCCCGAACAAACCGAATAAGGTAAGCTACCTTGATGCCGAGTGTTCGCCAAGGTTCCATCCATCTGTTTCGCCTCGCCGGAGTCGATCTTTTCCTGCATTGGTCCTGGTTCATCGTGGCAGCATACGAAATTCAGAGCCGACAGGGCAGGTACACCTCCATCGTCTGGAACATCCTGGAGTATCTGGCGCTGTTTTTGATCGTGCTGATGCATGAGTTCGGGCACGCCCTGGCTTGCCGGCAAACGGGAGGGACGGCAAACCAGATTGTGCTATGGCCCTTGGGCGGGGTGGCGTATGTGAACCCGCCGCAACGACCTGGCGCCACTCTCTGGAGCATCGCGGCGGGACCACTGGTCAACGTGGTGCTCCTGCCTATCCTCATTGCAGCGGTTGTGATGAGCCGGTCGTTGGGGTGGGCGCAGGCAATGCCCGATGCCTACCAGTTGTTGCGAGCGGTCATGTGGATTGACGTGTCGCTGCTGGTCTTCAACATGCTGCCGATCTATCCCCTGGACGGCGGACAGATTCTTCGCTCTCTGCTGTGGTTTGTACTGGGACGCGCCCGCAGCCTGATGGTGGCTACCGTCCTCGGCTTTGTGGGTGTTGTTGGGTTCTTCGTCCTCGCCTTGTGGGTGCGGTCCGTTTGGTTTGGGGCGATCTCCGTCTTCATGCTGATGAATTGCTGGGGTGGGCTGCGGCACGCGCAGGGGTTGTTACGCCTTGCCAGGTTGCCGCGCCGAGAAGGATTTGCCTGCCCGAGCTGCCGGACTGCACCACCGATTGGAGCCTACTGGAAATGCGGGCAGTGCGAGCAGCCGTTCGACACATTCCAGAGCCGAGCCGTGTGTCCGCACTGCGCGGCACAGTTCGCCACGACGGTGTGCCTGGACTGCGGAGAACAACGTCCGCTGCAGGACTGGATTGTTGGCACCTATGCGGGCCTTGGCACAGCGAGCGGCGGATTGCCAGCGAGATAGGGGCTACGCTATGGAGAGGCCTCGACGGGAGTGACCTCGGTTGCGGCTTGCGTAAACTGAAATTGCAGGATCCATACGCTGGAGACGGCCTGACCATCCACTTGCGCCGGCTCGAATCTCCAGTGCTGCGCGGCTTGCAGGGCCACCTTGGCGAAGTACTTACTTGGTCCAGGCGAGTCGAACGTCGCGTTCAAAACATCGCCCCTTGGATCGACCGTCACCCGTATCGTTAAGTTGACCTGGCCCCGGATGGAATCTCTCGCAATTGGGAGTATGTCGGGCAGAACTTGCTCAGCGACTCGACCCTTCACCACCGCACCCTTGAAGGATTGCGTCCCCGGACCTGGAGATTGAGGTGGGGGCGCGGGGATCGTGAGCACGAGTTTTTCCCCGGCTGTAAACGAAGGCTTAACATGGTGAGATCGCAGTAGCAGAGTAGCCGCTACAGCAATCAGAACGAGCAGTGAGGCAGCGAATGCCGTCACGCGGAGTTTGGTGGGCGCCGCTTTACCGGTTTTGCTGGCTGGAGCCGGGAGAGATGGGGCAGGTTCAAGACGAGCCTTGACATCGCTGAGGGTGCATCGGCGCTCGAGGTCGGGCTGGAGACATTCCTGCGCAATGCCGGCGAAGGGTTGTGGAACGGATTCCGGCACAATCGGCTGGCGATGTGTCGATCTGTCCCACGCGGGCGGATGTTGGGTCAAGGCTTCGACCAGGGTGACGCCGAGCGACCAGACGTCCGTGGCCGGGGAGATGTGCTCCGTGGCTGCTTCCGGTGCGTCATAAACGCTTAGCGCCGAAGAGCATTTGCCAGGCGCGCCAGCGAGATGAAGGCCGTCGCAAGAAAGCTTCAACCGATTATCGACGACCATGATGTTCGATGGCTTGAGGTGACCATGCACGACGCCCTTGCCGTGAAGGTAGGAGCGCGCGTCGAGGACTGGATCGAGCATCTCTCCGGCCTCGGGCGGCGTGAGTGGCCGCTCGGGAAGAATCTCGGAGAGAACTTCCTCGGCATATTCCGTGACGGCGTAGAGCAGCGGCGTGGTGTCGATTTGGAAACGTCCGGCGTATAACAGGTACATCAAGTGAGGATGAGAGAGGGTCGTTGTGACCACCCAGCCGGCGATGCGGGCTTCCGCGTCCGTGGCATCAGCCGGAATGAGCTTGATGGCGGCCTTCTGCAATGGATGTCCCTGCAGTTCAGTAAGGAACACAACACCCCGTCCAGAGCCGCCTGACCATTGGAGGAGGGTAAATCTCCCGTCGATGACGCGCCCTGCCAATCACTGCGAACTGCCGCTGTGTTCATAAACTAGATCATTCTACCCCGCCACAGCCTCTGCCTCGCTCTTCCGAGCGCTCGCCGCATTCAGCTTCTTTATCGACTCCGCATCCAGCTTCAGTTTCGTGGCTTCCGCCAGATCGGCAAGCTGTTTCTCGTTCGTCGCGCTGGCAATCGGAGCTGTAATTCCAGGCTGGGCAAGCAGCCAGGCCAGCGCCACCCGCGCCGGAGTTGATCCATGCGCATTAGCCACTTCATCCAGTGCCGCAACCACCCCGAATCCCCAGGGGTTCAGATATTTTTGCACCATCGCCCCGCGTGCGGCCTTCGCTGCGTCCTGCTGGCTGCGGTACTTGCCTGTCAGAAAGCCCGCTGCCAGCGAGAAATATGGGGTAGTGCCCAGATGGTACTTCAGCACCACTGGCAGCAGGTCCGTCTCGTACGCAGGCCGCTCCACCAGGTTGTAGTGCGGCTGCAGCGAAACATAGCTTGCCAATCCATGCTTCTTGCTGGTCTCCAGCGCTTCCGCCAGACGGGCTCCGCTGTAATTGGACGCGCCGACATACCGGACCTTCCCCTGCTTCACCAACTCGTCGAAGGCTCCCAATGTTTCTTCCAACGGGGTCTCCGGATCGTCCTTGTGCGCCAGATAGAGGTCGATATAGTCCGTTTGCAGCCGCCGCAGTGAATCCTCGACTGCCGGCCGGATGTAGGCCGCCTTCAGCCCCTTCTTGCCCGTGCTCATCTCCATTCCGACCTTGGTCGCCAGAATGACATCCTTGCGCTTCCCGGTTCTCACAAACCACTTGCCGAGAATCGTCTCCGACTCACCACCATGGTTTCCCGGAGCCCACTGTGAATACACATCCGCCGTATCCACGAAGTTCAGTCCGGCAGCCAGCGCCGCATCAAGTTGCTTGAATGATTCTGCCTCGAACAGCGTCCACCCATAGACGTTCCCGCCCAGACAAATCACCGGCACTTCGGGCCCGTCAGATCCTAGCTTCCGTCTTTCCATCTGCGATTCTCCTTTGATGTTTTGATGCCGCACAGCCGCCTGAGGTCTCACTCAAGCCGCAGGGATTCAACCCGCCGCTGCTCCCACTCATCTACTTAGTCGCGGTCGATCCGGTCTTTGCGATTCTCTCGTTGTTCCCGTCCGCGGCGCTTCTTCTGTTCTTCGCGGTCCTCGCGACCATCGCTCATCCCCCCTCCCCGCATCAGTCAGAGACCAAGGCTCCCTGCCGCCCAGCGAGTGTCCGCAAGACCTCCTGCCAGTAGTCAACCACCGACACAGACGAGCCGAGACCCGTGATCTTTGGGTACCCCCTTGGGGCACTGGACAAATTGTCCAATCTCACCCAGAACATTTACCGCGGCTTGGTACTTGGTAATGGGGGCCTTGTTGGCGACAGGACTCAGTGCAACACCCTGGTGCGGACAGCCTGGAGATGACGCCGGCGCGACCCCCGACGGTCACGGCACTGGTACTTTTCACCCTGGCCCCGCTACCACGGTGGGCTTCCCAGAGGCGGCACTGTTTGGCGCACCCACCACCGGCGAGCCTCCGATGACAGACTCTTCGCGGGGGCACACACCCTGCCCACCAGGCCAGCGATTGCGCCTGCCCCCTCAGGACGCCACGTCGGCCCACCCGGAAAACTCCTTTGGTGTGGCCCGACGGCTTCTTGACTGTCACAGAGGCCCAAATGCGGACGAGAGAGCGTCAGACACAGATTCTCGGCGATTATGCACTCGTCTAGAATCACGGATTTGCAGTGATGGTCCCGAACCCCGAACTCGATCCCGGACGCTACGGCGTTTACCTAACCGGGATGCACATGCTTTTATTGAAGACTGGAGCGAAGGCCTCAGCCCGGAAGAGGCGCATGGCAAGGCAAGGATCGCGTTCGGCAGTCCGCCGAGGGCACAGGAGAGCTTCTATATGAGAAACAGGGTAGCGTGGGTTGAGAATCTCTTGCGCGATATCCGGTTCGCGGCGCGGCAGTTGGTGAGGAATCCAGGCTTTGCGGCCACCGCGATCTTCACGCTGGCGCTCGGCATCGGCGCAAACGCCGCCATCTTCAGCCTGGTGGACGCGATCATTCTGCGCCCTCTGCCCTATCCGAACCCGGAGCAATTGGTGGGGCTCGGGCAATGGAGGAACCAGGCAGGCGAGGGTTACGTGCAGACCGGTGTGTCGGCACCCAATATGGTTGACATCGGCCGGCAGACGACGATTTTCCAGCGAGCTGGCTACTACCGCTGGTCGGATTTCAACATCACCGAAAGCAACCGGCCGGAAAACATCACAGGGATTAAGGCCTCCATCGATTTGCTGCCCATGTTCGGCATCCAGCCGCTTATGGGCCGCCTTTTCACGCCGGAAGAGATGCAGCCCGGCCACGACCAGGTTGCCGTCATCGGTCATCGCTTATGGCGGGAGCGGTACAACTCCGACCCGGCGATCCTCGGCAAAACGATCGACCTGGATGAAAAGCGCTACACCGTCGTGGGTGTCATGCCTTCTCGCTTCCGCTTCACCTGGGATGAAGAGATGGATGTGTACGTTCCGCTGGCGCTGACCCCCAACGAATTGAGCGAAGCAGCGCGCGCTACCTCGCGCGACTTGCAGGCTCAGGGCCGGTTGCAGCCCGGTGTGAGCGTGAGGGAGGCGCAATCCGCGATGGACACGCTGGCCGCCAATCTCGCAACGCAATATCCGGAAGCCAACAAGGGCTGGGGCATTAAGGTCGAACCCCTGCACGCGGCGTACTACCGTCAGATGTCAACGCCACTGCTGATCATGTCGGGAGCGGTGCTGTTCCTGCTGTTGATCGCCTGCTCGAACGTCGCCAACCTGCTGCTTGCGCGTGCCACCGGCCGCAGGCGCGAGATCGCCATACGCGTCGCAATTGGGGCCAACCGCCAGCGCTTAGTGGTTCAGTTGCTGACCGAAAGCGTGCTGCTGGCGACGGGTGGAGGGACGCTCGGGCTGCTGCTTGCCTACGTAGGGGATCGCCTGCTGACCCTGGAAATGACCCGCTATCACCGCTTCAGCGTTCCCAACGCGGCAGTGATCGGCATCGACTGGCGTGTTCTGGTCTTCTCCGCGGGCGTGACACTCGCTACGGGGATCCTCTTTGGTTTGGCGCCGGCCTTCTCCGCGTCGAGACCTGACCTGAGCGACTCACTGAAAGAAGGCGGGGCAAGTTCGACGACGGAGTCGGGACGCCGCCGCCTCCGCAACAGCCTGGTGGTTTCCGAAGTGGCTCTGGCCCTGGTGCTGCTTGCCGGCGCTGGGCTGCTGGTGCGGACGTTTCTGCGGCTTACGCAGGTGGATCTGGGCATCGATCCTACCAATGCAGTGACGATGGAGATTGGCCTGCCCCACTACAAGTACCCAACCGCCACGCAACAGACGAGTTTCTACCGGGAACTGCTCGAAAGGGTGAGGCGCACGCCTGGCGTAACATCCGCAGGGATCGAGCAACCGGGTTCCACCGTTTTCTTCCAGCCTGAAGGGCAGCCGCCGGCAGCGCCTGGGCAGGAGCCGAGTGCGGGCCTCAATGTGACTTCGCCGGGAGAGTTCGGCGCGATGGGCATCCGCATGGCGGCAGGCCGGGAGTTTCTCGAGAATGACACTTCCAGTGCGCCGCCGGTAGCATTGATCAGCGAGACGGTGGCGCGCCGCTACTGGCCGCACGAAAATCCACTGGGGAAAAATCTCACGCTCCTGGCGCATGTCTACTCGGGACAAAGCGCCGGCCCGGCACAGCCATTGAGAATCGTCGGCGTGGTAAAGGACCGGCGAGGCTATAACCTGTGGGAGGCTCGCGCTGACATTTACGTTCCGTTCGAGCAGCACCCCGTATCGTGGGCCTTTCTGGACGTACGCACCGCGGTCCCGCCGATGACGGTGGTGCCGTCGATTCGTGAGGAAGTGCTGTCCCTCGATAAGGAACAGCCGCTGAATGAAGTCCGGCTGCTGAGCGAGATGGTAGCGCAGACCTATGGCACGCTGCGCTTCCCCATGATGCTTGTGTGGATTTTTGCCGCTCTGGCGCTGGTGCTTTCTTCCATCGGGATCTTTGGCGTGATGTCGTACACCGTGAGCCGTCGCACCCAGGAACTGGCAATCCGCATGGCTTTGGGCGCGGACCGCTCGACAATGCTGCGGCTTGTATTGCGCGAGGGGTTACGCCTTACGCTTATTGGCGTAGTGATCGGACTGGCGGCGGCTCTGGCGCTAAGCCAGGTGATGGCAGGCTATGTTTACGGCATCAAGTCCACCGATCCTCTCACCTTCGCGGCCGCTGCACTACTGCTTATGCTCGCCGCGCTTGCGGCCTGCTACATTCCCGCTCGCCGCGCGATGCGTGTCGATCCGACGCGGGCATTGAGGACCGAATGAACACTTTCTGGACAGTCTTCGATTAAGTCCCTTGCACAGGCCGGCTCTTGGCGACTACCGCGGGTCCGGGCAGCTTGGTCCGACCCTTCCGGGCTCGGCGCCCTTTTGGTCGCGGTAGGGACGGCCTTCACAGGCCGCCCACTGGGTGGCCGGAGGCAGTCACCCGCCTCCGGCTCCCACAGAACCCAGCGTGCAGATTTCCCGCACTGGGCTCGTCAGAGGTTGATTCACAGTATGGCGATAGCCTGCAGTTCTCGGTAGGAGTAATGCAGCTTTGGTCGAAGCAGAGGGAACTGTTCCTTGATCCGCTGAAATTGCTCCCACCGGACCGTACCATGCCAGCTCCGACTGCTCAACATTTTGCGCCAGTAATGTTCCACGGCCCGATGGACCCGCAGCAGTGCCC
>Ga0181527_1001879_pt1 | contig 20735 bp, 20 predicted proteins | sample PEATcosm2014_Bin_30_FD_119762 | JGI IMG/M metagenome (GOLD analysis project Ga0181527, IMG submission 119762) | Peatland microbial communities from MTU Mesocosm Facility, Houghton, MI, USA - PEATcosm2014_Bin06_60_metaG | ecosystem: Environmental > Terrestrial > Soil > Wetlands > Peat | place...
GGACGAAGCTCACGCCATGCGGATCGCCGAGCGTTGCGAGCCAGGCGCTCGCCAACGCGAATTCGGCCGGCAGGCCGATGTTGAGAATATCGCCGGTCATCGCGACATGATCGGGCTTTTGCGCCAGGAGATCGTCGACAAGCCGGGCGAGCAGCGACATGTCGTGCTGGGCGGCGCGCTTGCGCAGCCAATTCACATAGCCGGTGGCTCGCTTGCCCAAAAGCTCCGCGAGATTAGGGCGAGGAATCGGGCCGATATGGGCGTCGGAGAGATGGGCGAGAAGGAAGCTCACGCTGCTCACGCGCCCCCGATCAACACGCCGGCGGCGAGCACGATGGCGCCGCCCAGCACGATCTGAAACACCGCCTGAAGAAAGGGGGTGTCCATATAGCGGGCGCGCACATAGGCGATCGCCCAGAGTTCGAAAAACACCACCACCGCCGCGATGGTCGTGGCGATGCGAAAATGATCGGGGAGCGTGTCGGGGACGAGATAGGGCAAGGAGTGGCCGAGACCGCCGAGCGCCGTCATCAGCCCGCAAATGCCGCCGCGCAACAAGGGCGAGCCGCGTCCGGTGAGCGAGCCGTCGTCGGAAAGCGCCTCCGCGAAACCCATGCTGATGCCAGCGCCGATCGAGGCGGCGAGGCCGACGAGAAAAGTCGGCCAATTGGCTTGGGTCGCGAAGGCCGCCGCGAACAGCGGCGCCAGCGTCGAGACCGAACCGTCCATCAGGCCGGCGAGGCCGGGCTGCACATATTGCAGAACGAACATGCGGTGGCGGGTTTCGTTCTCCTCCTCGACGGCGCTTTTGGTCAGCGTGGCGGCGCCGATACGCTCGGCGATCCTTTCGTGGCCGCCCTCCATCGCGGCGAGATCGCCCAGGAGCTTGCGAACGCCAACGTCCGAGGACTGATCGCGCGCCTTCTCGTAAAAGCGGCGGCTCTCGAACTCCATCGTTTCCGCCTGTTTGCGGATGGTGTCGAGCGAGAGATTCTTGGTGAGCCACACGGGACGCCGGCGCAAGAAACCCTTCACATCCTCGCGGCGGATGGGCGGGAGATGCTCGCCGAAGCGCTTTTGATATTGTTCGAGCAGCAGATGACGGTGGCGCGTCTCCTCCGTCGACATCTGCTCGAACAGCTTGGCGGATGCCGGATAGCGCTCGGCGAGATCCTCCGCGAAACACATGTAGATGCGGCCATCCTCCTCCTCGGAGGTGATGGCGAGCGCCAGGATTTCGCGTTCGGTGAGTTCCGAGAAGGCTTTCAAGCGATATGACTCCGATTGGCGACGGGCAAGTCGTCGCCGACTAGAAACTTTCTAGAGTGTCCCGACGTTTTTTGCCATAGATTGCGTCACCCCTCCTCGCGGCGAGTCCGATGACCAAGAAAAGACCAAGGCCCCGCGCCGCGCTGGCGACGCGTCTGATCACCTTCGCCGCTTTGTTCCAGCGGCCGATGACGCTCGGCGTACGCGGACTCGTGATCGACCCCGCCGGCAAGGTGCTGCTGGTGCGCCACACTTACGTGCCCGGCTTTTATCTGCCCGGCGGCGGCGTCGAACGCGGCGAAACGCTGATCGAATCGATGACGCGCGAACTCGCCGAGGAAGGCAACATCGTCGTCGAGGACGCGCCCGCGCTGTTCGGCGTCTATCTCAACCGCGCCGCCTCGCCCCGGGACCATGTGGCGCTCTATGTCGTGCGCTCCTTTCGCCAGTCCGCCCCTCACGTTCCCGACCGGGAAATCGCCGAGGCGAAGTTCTTTTCCCTCGACGCGCTGCCGGACGACGCCACGCGGGCGACACGGGAACGGCTCGCGGAGGTTTTGAGGGGGGCGACGGTTTCGCCTTATTGGTGAGCGACGAGTTTTGAGAGATCGCGCCAGCCGTAGGACATATCGGGCAGCGTGACGCCGAGAACGCTCCATTCGCCGTCGATCCCGGTCTCTTCTCCTCCCAGAGCCTCGTAAAAGCGCCGCGCGTCGGGGTTGTCGCGGAACACCCAGACCGAGGCGCTGGACAAGCCCTTGGCGATCAAATGTTTCGCCATGACGCCCATCAGCGCGCGCCCGAGCCCGCGGCGTTGCGCGCGGCCCAAGAGATAGATCGCCGTGAACTCGCCGGCGAACCCCGCCGCTTCGACTCGCTCGACGCGCTGGCGCCCGCAAGCGGCGAAGCCCTTGGGCTCATCGTCCTGGCTCATGGCCAAAAAAACCGCGGAGGCGCCGTCGTCTTCTTGGGCGTGAAAAATATCACGCCATCGCGCCGCGCGGTCGCTCACGTCCATCGCCGCGAGCGCCTCCCGTGGCACGAGGGCCGCGTAGGACTCGCGCCAGGCGGCGACGTGAAGCCGCGCAATGATCTCGGCGTCGTCGACTCCCGCGCGGCGGATGGGCGCCCCCGCCATCTTGGATTCTCCCGATTACCCGTGTCTCAAGCTTGCCATACGTCCAGCCGCCTCGCCACCCGCTTCCCGCTCCGCCCTGGCCGTGCTAACCCGCCGGGATGATCGACCTCGCCCTGCGTTTCTCCCCGCTAACCCCCGCCGACGAAGCCGCCATCGAGAAACTCGACGAGCACGCCTTCGGTCCGGGGCGTTTCGCGCGCACGGCCTATAGGCTGCGCGAGGGCGTGGAGCCCGATCTGTCGCTGTCCTTCGTCGCGCGGGTCGGCACGCTGCTGGTCGGCGCCAATCGCATGACGCCGATTCTCGTCGACCTCGCTCCGGCGCTTTTGCTCGGACCGCTCACCGTCGAGCCGGCCTTTCGCTCTCAGGGCGTCGGCGAGGCTTTGATGATGAAATCGCTCGACGCCGCGCTCGACGCCAGCCACGGTCTTGTGTTGCTGGTGGGCGACGTGGATTATTATTCTCGCGTCGGCTTCAATCGCGTCCCTCGCGGAAAAATCACCATGCCGGGACCGGTCGATCCCGACCGCCTGCTCTATCGGGAGTTGCGCGAGGGCGCGTTTGCGGCGACAAGCGGGAAGATGCGCCGGCTTTAGCAGGCGCATGGACCCCTCAAAATAGAAAAAACGCCTTGCACGGACCCTCACCGCGACTGATTCTCCGTTACGACGCCTTGGTCGCTTCCCGCGCCATCGAACGCGACCCCGCGCAACTCGTGGCGCTGGAGACGCTGGACCGGCTCGCCAGGGATTTGGCGCGGCCGGCGCCCGCCCGCGCGGCCCTTGGCTTCCTCGCCCTTTTCAAGCGGCGAACGGCGCGGCGCGCCCCGCGCGGCGTCTATCTCTGGGGCCATGTCGGGCGCGGCAAGACGACGTTGATGGACCTTTTCTTCGACGCGGCGGCGGTCGAGAAAAAGCGGCGCGTGCATTTCCACGCTTTCATGGCGGAAGTTCACGAACGGTTGCACCAGGCCCGCCGCGAGGCCAATGGCGGAAGCGACCCCGTCTCCCGCGTCGCCGCCGAATTTTCGCGCGAGGCGCGGCTTTTGTGTTTCGACGAATTCACGGTGTCCGACATCGCCGACGCGACCATTCTGGCGCGGCTGTTTTCAGACCTCTTCGCCGCCGGCGTCGTGGTGGTCGCGACCTCCAATGTCGCGCCCGAGCGGCTCTACGAGAACGGCCGCAACCGCGATCTGTTCCTGCCCTTCATCGCTCTACTGCAAGAGCGCATGGAGGTCGTCCAACTCGACGCGCGCGCCGATTTTCGGATGGAGAAAACATGCGGCCGCGAGGTGTTCTTTGTCGCCGCCGATGAGGAGACCAAGGCGGCCGCGCGGGAGCGGCTCGCCGCCCACATGGGGGCCGGGCCGTTCGAGCCGGCGACTCTTCGGGTAAAGGGGCGCGACTTGGAGATCCCACTGGCTTGCGGCCGATTGGCGCGCTTCGACTTCGCCGACATCTGCGGCCGCCCGCTCGGCGCGGCGGATTATCACGCGCTGGCCGAGAACTTCGACAAGATCATCGTCGACAACGTTCCCGCGATGAATTTCGACCGGCGCGACGAGGCCAAGCGCTTCATCACGCTGGTCGACGTGCTCTACGAGACGAAAACCAAGCTGATTCTTTGCGCGCAAGTCGAGGCCGAAGACCTCTACCACGCCGATCACGGCGCGGAGGCGCTGGAGTTTCGCCGCACGGCGTCGCGGCTGGTCGAGATGCGCTCGGAGGATTATCTCGACGCCTGGAGGGCGCGGAGGCGTCTCACCTAAGCCGCGGGTTTCCTCCCCTCCCAACTCGTGGAGCGGGCACGTCGAAGCGGCGGTGAGCCTCGGATGGATGGTTCACCTTTGAAGCCCGACCCTCGCGCCGCATCCGCCGATGCGCTTCCTCCCAGCTTGGTTCCCGGTCGGAAACCTGCGTCCAGTGCGCGACGGAAGCTTCGTCGCACCATTCAAGCAATTTCGGCATGGCCGCGCGGTGCGCGCCGCTGGTCATGAAGGCTGTCATCGCGGCCTCGTCGGTCCAGACCGAGCGCGTCCAAAAAGTGTTGCGCGCGTCGCGCAAAAGGCTGAAGGCCAGATTGCCTTCGGTCCGCCGCGCCTGAAGCGCCGACCGAAACGCCGCGACGAAGAACGCCGGGAGATATCTCCATGACCTCACCCGCAGACGCGTGATCGAGACAAACGGCATGGGGTCTCCGCGATTCTCCAACAGGGAATAAATTACGCGCGACGCCCGAGGCGCATATAGAAGCTTCACAGCCCGTGCTTGGCCCACACAGACCGCACCTGTCCGTCCGTCGCGAACTCGCCTCGCGCCGCCTCCAGCGCCTGTTCCAAAAGCCTTATCAAAAGCCTTATCAAAAGCCTTATCAAAAGCAAATTTTAGCGTTTTCCTGGAACTCGTGAAAGGATTTTCACGCTGCGTTGCGTATTGCCACGAAAATCGGATTGAGCCAAACTGATGCATCGACACTTGCGTAAGTGGGGCAGCCCTGGATCGATGGTTGGAGACCGCATCGGATGACAGAGGACGCGCAGGACTCGGTTCCTTCTTTATCGGACTCGGCTAAGGATTTTCTGAAGGAGGAGCATAAATACCGACGTCAAGAAATCGAGAACCTGATCGCCAGACTCGAATCCGACCAAAAAAACGGGTTGATATTCACGGGCGCAATCTGGGCTTGGTTGGCTACGAACATCAGTAAAGTGGACAGCGATTTATCGAACGTAATTGTCATTTTGCCGCCACTAATTATGTCATTTTTCCTATATCGGCGTTATCACGTTGACAAGATGATAACTACTATTGCTGTATACGCGCGAGAATTGGAGAGGATTTTGGGGGTTCCAGAAAAATACGGGTGGGAAGGCTGGCTGCATAAACGAAGACACGAAGGAGATAATATTGATCCATTAGCCGGTCAGACTTTCTGGATTTTGTTAATTTTGGTTAATTCCATTCCAGCGTTTCTGATTACTTTGCATTGGTTGCGAGTTTCACCGAGCTGACAAGAATTCTAGACACGTGGGGAGCACGACGGCCAGAGGCTCCCCCCTCACCGCCGCCCCTCCCAAGTCCACACGAACAAAATCGCCCCGAGCAAAGCCAGCAGCGCCGAGAGCCCGATCCCCAGCGGCGTCGCCTCGACGCCCTTCAGCGCGCCGGCGGCGCCCCGCTTCACGCCGATCCAGTCGGCGCCGCCGAACATATTGGCGTCGCGAAGCTCCACCACGCGCGGCATCGCGATCCCATCATCCGAGGCGCCGCTTGAGAGCCGCCGCACGGTCCCGCCGGTCGCCTGCGCGAGCGGGCGCAGCTTTTCCGGGGTCGACGCCACCTCGCGAAATTCGCGCGGGTTGGCCGGGCCGACATTGACCAGCGCCGTCAATCCGCCGTTCTCGAAGCGATAGAGCCCCATCTCCTTCGCCTTGAAATTCGCGCGCGACAGGCCGGGCTCCCCCGCCTCCAGCGCGATCTCCTCGCGCGCGCCGGACGGCGCGGTGACCGTCACGGGCGGCGTCTCGTCCTTAAGACTCTGGCGCTCCACCAAAATCTCATGGCCGCTCGCCGTGGCGCGCAAGGCTTCCTCTTCGAGTTCGGGCTCCTTCATCAGCCAATGGGCCATGCGGCGCATCAGATCGACATGCGGCCCACCGCCCTCGAAGCCTCGCGCCCACAGCCATAGCTGATCGGTCAGCAACATTCCGACCCGGCCCTTGCCCTCGCGCGCGAGCACGAGCAACGGCTTGTCCTCGGCGCCAAGCAATATGCTGTCGCCCTTCAGCACATCGGCGTTCACCTGCCGGAACCACTCGCCCCAGCTTGGCGGCGTCGCCTTCGAGCCCTCGAGGCCGCGGGTGACCGGGTGTTTCTCGCCGTCCTTGCTGATATGCGCGCGATAGGCCTGCTCAAAGAGCGCGCCATCGGGACGCGCCGGCAGGATGCTTTCGAGCGGCGAGTAATAGAGCCCGCGCAGCGTCGCGTAATCCGGCCCGACCGCCGCCAGAAACGCCCCGCCGTTTTCGACATAGGCGACGATATTGTCGAAATAGACGCTGGGCAGCAGCGTCTGGCTCGAATAACGGTCGAAGATGATGAGGTCGAAATCCTTGATTTTGCGCCCGAACAGATCCGCTGTCGGGAAGGCGATCAGCGACAGCTCCGAGGCGGGAACGCCGTCCTGCTTTTCCGGCGGGCGCAAAATGGTGAAATGCACCAATTCCACATTGGCGTCGGCGCGCAGAAGATTGCGCCAGCCGCGTTCCCCGGGATGCGGCTCGCCGGAAACCAAGAGCACCTTGAGCCGATCGCGCACGCCCTCGACGACGACGACCGCCTTGTTGTCGATGTCGGTGAGTTCGCCCGGGACGACGGGCGTCTCCAATTCGACGACATTGGGTCCGCCATGTTCGATGCGCACGGGGATCTCGACGATTTCCCCCGGGCCCGCGCGCCGCGTGGCGATCGTCGCACCATCCCGCCGCGCGGTGATCGTGATCGCCGGATCGAAACCGCCGCCGCTTTCGACGACTCGCACGCGAAGAATCTGGTCCTTGCCGACGACGCCAAAACGCGGCGCCTCGACAAGTTCGATGCGGCGGTCCCGCTCGCCCTCATGGCCAGTGATCAGCGCGTGAAGCGGCGCCTTGAAGCCCAACGCCTCGGCCTTCGCGGGAATGTCGTGCGCGAGACCGTCGGTGACCAGGATCGCCGCGCCGATTCTGTCGGGGGCTACGTCTTTCAGCGCCTCCGCCAGCGCCGAGAACAGCAGCGTGCCATCAGATCCGGTCCCGACCGAAACGAAACGCGGCTCGATGTCGGGCGTTTTCGCGAAGGCGTCTTCCAGCGCCTTGCGCGCCGCGTCGACCTGCGTCATGCGGGCGCCGAGGGTCTGGCTCTCGCTGCGGTCGAGCACGACGGCGACGACGCTCTTTTGCGCCTCGCGTTGCTCGCGAACCAGCGACGGATCGGCGAGCGCGGCGAGGAGCAGCGCCAGGGCCAGCGCGCGCCATCCCGCGCCCTTCTGCTTAGCGTGAAGCGCGAAGCCGAGAACGCCGAGCGCGGCGACGATCAGCAGCGCGAAGGCCGGCCAGGGCAGCAACGGCGTGAAGGCGAGGGTGAGTTCACTCATGGCGCGCTCTCACTGCCCCAGCCGTTGCAGCAGATCGCGCACATGCACCTGATCGGATTTGTAATTGCCGGTCAGCGTGTACATCACGAGATTTACCCCGCCGCGCAGCGACATTTCGCGCTGGCGCGCGCCGCCCGGCGTCAGCGGATAGAGCGGGCGCCCGCTCTTGTCCTGCGCCCAGGCGCTGGCGAGATCGTTCGAGGTGATGACGATGGCCGAGACGTTATCCGTCCCGCGCACGGGGCGCGGCGCGTCATTGGCGGGTTCGGGCGGGAGCGCCTCGACCCATGTGTCGCCATTGGCGTAGCGTCCGACAAAGCCGTCGAGCAGATAGAAGGTCTTTGTGATGACGTGATCGCGCGGGACGATTTCGAGTTCGGGAATATCGAACCCCTTGGCCAGTTCGCGCAGCCATAGGGCTTCCGGCGTTGGCGACGCGTTGGCCCGGGCGGTCAGGGCGTCGCGCGTGTCGAAAACGACCGTGCCGCCCTGCTTCATATAGGCGGCGACGCGCGCGACGGTCTTTTCCGAAGGCCGCGCCGCGAGCGCGTTGATCGGCCAGTAGAGCATCGGATAGAAGGCGAGTTCGTCGCGGGCGACATCGACGCCGACGGGATCGCCCGGCGAAAAGGAAGTGCGCTGATCGAGCGTGCGTGATAGCGTTTCGAGACCCGATCGACTCGTCTCGTCGATGCGCGCGTCGCCGCTGATCACATAGGCCAGCCGCGTTTTCAGCGCGGCGTCGCGATCGTGCGCGCTGGGCGCCGTTTTTTGCGCGTCGGCGCGCGCTGGATGCGCGTTTATGCTCATTCCCAGAACGCAAATGATGGCCAAACCCGCGACGCCGGCGACGAGCCGCAGCCGGCCGGAGAGCCACAACAGGGCCAGCCAATCCGCGAGCAGCCCGACAAATATCAGCGTCAACAGCAGCGGCCGCAAATCGCGCGCGGCGCCCTGGCGCTCCAATGGCCGCGGCGAAAGCTCGAACTTGGAGAAATCGAACGCCCGCAAGGAATCGTCCGGCGCGAGGGTTTGCACCGCGGTTTCCGCGCCCGGCGCGCCATAGAATCCGGGCGGATGCTCGGCGTCGCCAGACCCTTTGAAATCCGCCCCGATGGCCTTCGCCGTCGCCGGCGGGGCGCCGAGAACGCCGAAACCGTCGAGCGTGCGCAAGGGCGGCAGCATCGAGCGGTCAAAGTCCGCGGCGCTCGCCGAATGCTCGGCGGCGCCCTCGTTCGAAAGAGCGCAAATGCGTTTGAGCATCTCGACGAAAAGCCCGGAAATCGGCAGATTCGACCAGTTCGCGTCGGCGCCGACATGGAACAGCACGACGACCCCCTTGCCGCGCCGCTCGAATGTCGCGAGCGGCGTTCCGTCGGCGAGCCGCGCCCAGGTCTTGGCGGAGAGGCCCGGGTCGGGTTCCGCCAGAATCTGCCTGTTCACGACGACGTCGGCGGGGACGGCGAGCCCGAAAAAGGGGCTGGCCTCGTCGAAATCGGCGAGCCGCTTGGGCGTGTCCCACGACATGGTGCCGCCAAGCACGCGCCCGTTGCGGCGCAGCCTCACCGGCGTCAGATCGTCGGGGTCGTTGGCGAGGCGCGGTCCGGCGAAGCGCAGCAACACCCCGCCCTGCTCGACAAAATTCGACAAGGCGTCGAAAGCCTCTCCCGGCGCGACCTTTTCGTCGGCGAGAACGAGCACGTTGGGCCGGTCGGCCAGGGCGGCCAGAACCGGGTCGGCGTCGCCGGAATTGGATTTCAGCAGCAGCGTGAAGGGCGCGAGCGCCTTTTCGAGATAATAGGCCGCGGACAGCAAGGGCTGCGCCGCGTCGCCGGCGGCGCCTCCGACAATCGCGACGCGCCGCACCCGCCCGCGCGAGTCGAGCAAGGCCACGGCGCCGGCCGAGTTTTCGCCGGCCACGCGCAAAAAGCTCACCTCGTTGCGCAATTCGATCGGCAAGTCGAAACGCGTCTTGGTCTTGTCGGAGCCGGCGAATTGGAAAGGCGCCCTGGCGACCAGCCGCGCCTTGTCGTCGAGCGCCTCGACCACGCCGTCTCCCCTCGACCCGGCGCGCAGCACCGAGACCTCCAGGGCGGCGCTGTCGTTGGCGGCGCCCTCCAACGCCAGCGGCGCGGTGTCGTCCCTGAGCGCCTCGACACCGGCGCCAGCTGCGGCCGCCTCTCGCAGCGCCGTCGCGAATCCGGTCGCCCCGCCCAGCTCCAGCCCGTCGGCGATCCACACGAGGCGCGCCGCTTTATGCGCGCTTGCGAAGGCTTTGACCCGCGCCGCGGCCGGGCCGCGATCCGGCAGCCACGGCTTTGGACGCGCCGCGCGCAAATGCTCCGCGGCCCGGGCGCCATCCATCAATTCCGGTTCCGCCGCGCCTTCGGACGCCAGCATCAGGGCGACCGCCGTCCCCGCGCGCTCCGCGCCCCCGATGAGGTCGGCGGCGGCGGCGACACGACGGTCCCAACCGGGCGCGGCCGCCCAGCCGTCGTCGAGCGCCACCAGCAAAGGACCGCCGGCGGCGGCCGGAGCCGAGGGATTCCAAACCGGACCCGCCATGGCCAGCGCGGCCAGCGCGGCGATCGCGAGACGCAGCAACAACAGCGGCCAGGGCGTCTTGACCGGAGTTTGTTCTTGCGGCTTCAAGTCGCGCAGCAGCCGGACCGGCGGAAAGATGATCTCGCGCGGGGCCGGCGGCGTCACCCGCAGCAGCCAGTAGATCACGGGCAGCGCCAGCAGGCCGAGGAGCGCCAAGGGCGCCGCGAAGGCGAAACCCATCAGCGCGCCCCCGCCCCTTCGCTCAGGCCCATCAGCAACGCTAAGGCCGCCTCCGCCGCCGGGCGGTCGGTATGGTGCATGAGAAACAGAAAGCCCGCGTCTCGCGCGGCGATCCGCAGACTGTCCTTGTGCTCGGCGAGCCGCTCGGCGTAGGCGGCGCGCAGACTCATGGCCTCTCCGGCGTGAAAAGGCGCGCCGCCGTCGGTGTCGCGAAACAGCGTTTCTCCGACGAAGGGAAAACTTTCCTCGGCCGGATCGAGAATCATCAGCAAGGCTCCGCGAGCGCCGGCTTGCGAATATTCGCGCAGGCGCGCCGAGAGCGCCTCCACGTCGCAAAGGAAATCCGAGACCAAAACGAGTTTCGCGCGAGGCGGCAAGGCGGTCGAAGGCGCGATGTCTCGGTCGCCCGAGGCGGGCGCTTGGTCGCTCATGACCGCGGCGAGGCGATCGATGATGTTTCTCGCGCAAAGCGCCGGCGTCAGCCCCAAAGCGCCGACGCGCTCTCCGCCCTGGACCAGAACCTCTGCGGTCGCGAGACCGAGCACGGCGGCGCGGTCGATTTTATAATCGCTCGCCAGCGAGGATTTGAACGCCATCGACGCCGAGCAATCCACCCAGACGAAGTAATTTTGCGCGGCTTCCCATTCGCGCTCGCGCACGAACAGCTGATCGCCCCGCGCCGAGCGGCGCCAGTCGATGCGATGAGCGGATTCGCCGCTCTCGAAAGGGCGATATTGCCAAAAGGTTTCGCCCGCGCCGGCGCGCCTCCGGCCATGCACGCCATGCACGACGCTGCCCGCGACCTCGCGCGCCTGGGCGACGACATGGGGCAAGCGGCTGGCGAGATCGGCCGCGTCCGCCGCCGGCATCCCCTCGGGACGCGGCGTCCGCGGATCGAACCAATGCGTGTCGGCGACAAGGGCCATGTTAGCCGAGCCGTTCGACAAGCTTGCCGATCAGCGTCTCGACGGTCAATTCCCGGCGCGCGGCGAAGGTCAGCGCCATGCGATGGCGCAGCACGGGCGCGGCGAGTTTGGCCACGTCGTCGAGCGAGGGCGAGAGGCGCCCATTGACCAGCGCCCGCGCCCGCGTCGCCAGCATCAGGGCCTGCGCGGCGCGCGGCCCCGGCCCCCAGGCGACATGCGGCGCGATGGAGGGATCGCCGTCGCCGGGACGCGCGGCGCGCACCAGATCGAGAATGGCGTCGACGATTTTTTCGCCGACCGGCAGCCGCCGCACCAGCCGCTGCACCACCAACAATTCGTCCGCCGTCAACGCCTGCGTCGGCCGCGCGACATGCTCGCCGGTCGTCTCCAGCAGGATGCGCCGCTCATTGGCGCGGTCGGGATAGACCACGTCGATCTGCAACAAGAAGCGGTCGAGCTGCGCCTCGGGGAGAGGATAGGTGCCCTCCTGCTCCAGCGGATTTTGCGTCGCCAGAACGTGGAAAGGTCGCGGCAGGTCGTGCGGCTGGCCGGCGATGCTGACGTGATATTCCTGCATCGCCTGAAGCAAGGCCGACTGGGTGCGCGGCGACGCCCGGTTGATTTCGTCGGCCATTAGCAATTGCGCGAACACCGGCCCCTTGATGAAGCGGAAGGCGCGGGATTTGTCGGCCCCCTCCTCCAACACCTCGGAGCCCAGAATATCCGCGGGCAAAAGATCGGGCGTGAACTGCACGCGGCGCGTGTCGAGCCCCAAAACCTTGCCCAAGGTCTCGACGAGTTTGGTTTTGGCGAGACCGGGCACGCCGACCAGCAAGCCGTGGCCGCCGGCCAGCAGCGTGACCAGCGCCTGTTCGACCACCTCCTCCTGACCGAAGATCACTCCAGCCACCGCCTCGCGGGCGCGGCGGATTTCCTCGAGCGCGCGGTCGGCGCTGGCGATGACGGCGGCGTCGAGAGCAACAGGCGATTGATCGGTCATCTTTGCGCGGACTCGGGGTTGGAGGAGACTGGCGGAACCGGGGCGGCGCGGAGATTTCGCGCCGCAATATAGCTTAGAACGCCAGGCGGCGTTGTCGATATGAAAGACGCCGGCTTGCGCGGTTGGTTAATGTTCAACCCAAAGGCGCGGGAATTATGGCCGCGGACGGCGATAATGTTCCTTCGAAAGCGCGCCGGCCCGCGGCGGTCGATCCGTGGCGGCGATGTTCAAAGCCCTATATAGAGCTTCAAGCGCCAATATTTCGCACGGATAGCGATCATGGGAAGGGTTTGCGGCTTGCACGATCGAAACGCCGTCAATCGGGGATTTTCCAGTGGGAGATTGGAGGCGCCCATGACCAAATATGTCGCGCTTCTGCGCGCCGTGAATGTGGGGGGAAACGGCAAGCTTCCCATGTCGGAGCTGAAGGCGATGTGCGTCGACGCCGGATTCGCCAAAGTCCAGACCTATATCGCAAGCGGCAATGTGCTGTTTGAAAGCCAGGCGTCGCCAAATGAGGTGAAATCCGACCTGGCGGCGCGCCTTCATGCTTTCGCGAGGACTCCCGTCGGCGTTGTCCTTCGGACCGCGACCGAGATGGCGGAAGTTTTGAAGGAAAATCCGTTCCCAGATGCTCCGCGCGACAAGACAGTCGCGATCTTCCTCGATGAGCCGCCGCCCGCCGACGCGTTAAACCAAGCGCTGCGGGTTAAGGACGAAGAGATGCGTTTGGGAACCCGCGAGATATATGTTCACTACGGAGCGGGCATTGGAACGTCCAAATTGCAAATCCCCGCGGCCCAGGCGGGCACGGCGCGCAACCTGAACACGGTGGCGAAACTAGTGGAAATCGCCTCAAAGCTCTGAGCGCGATTGTCGCCGACTTAACAGGACATCGCCCCTTCGCCCGCGCGCGTCCACCAAACCGTGTATAACAATCAAATCCCAACACCGCGCCCTCTCCGGCGCAAGCTGAAGGCTTTTTCGCCCATGTGGCGCGCCCTTATCGAGACCACGCTGTTTTTTTCCGCGCCGTTCGCGCTCTACGCCTTGTTTCATCTGTTGCAGATGCGCTGGCCCTTCGTCGCCGAACTCTGGACCAAGGGCGTCGTGTCGACGCTCACCGTCGCGGGGCTGATCGTCGCCGTCGCTGGCCTCTTGCTGCTTGGCCTCGGCCCGCGCGATCAGGGAACCTACGTGCCGGCTCACATCGAGAATGGTCGCCTTGTTCCCGGGCGGTTCGAGTGACGGGCGCCAGCCGCGTTCTGAACGATCCAAAGCTCGCGCGCTTGCTTGCGGCGCTGGCCGCGACCGGGCGCGAATCGCGAGTCGTCGGCGGCGCCGTGCGCGACGCGCTGCTGGGTCTTACGCCCCACGAGGTCGACATCGCCACAGCGGCCCTGCCCGAGGCGGTCGCCAAGGCCGCGCGAGACGCTGGGTTGAAGGCCGTTCCCACCGGCGTCGCCCATGGCACGGTGACGATCGTCGTCGAGGGGACGCCCTTCGAGGTGACCACGCTTCGCGAGGATGTCGAGACCTATGGGCGCGCCGCGAAGGTGCGCTTCGGCGCCGATTTCGAAATAGACGCGCTGCGCCGGGACTTCACCGTCAACGCGCTGTCGCTGTCGCCGGACGGTCGCCTTTACGATTACACCGGCGGCCAGGCCGATCTGAAACAACGCAAAATTCGCTTTATCGGCGATCCCGCCACGCGCATCGCCGAGGATTATCTGCGCGTCCTGCGCTTCTTTCGCTTCCATGCCGCCATTGGCGAAGGTCCGCTCGACCCGCCAGGCCTGCACGCGGCGATTCTCGCGCGCGAAAATCTCAACCTGCTGTCGCGCGAGCGAGTTCGCGCGGAACTGCTCAAACTTCTGGTCGCGCGGCGGGCGGCGGCGACCGTTCGCGAAATGTCGCGGGCCGGCGTGATCGAGATTTTGCTGGGCATGGACTATCCGGCGCGGCTGGAGCGCTTCGTCGCCATAGAGACGACGCGCGGCGCTCCGCCCGACCCGATCGCGCGCCTCGCCGCGCTCGCGGTCGTCGTGCGCGAGGACGCCGAACGTCTGCGCGAGCGCCTGCGCCTGTCCAACGCCGAATATGCGCGCCTCGCGCTCGCGGCGGGACTGGTCGAGGAGCTGCACGGTCACGACGGGCGCTTTTCAACGCATGAACTGAACACGATGCTGTTCCTGCACGGCCGCGCCGGCGCCGCCGACGCGCTGGCGCTGCTGCATGCGGACAGCGCCGCTCCGCCGGACGAGGCGCGATGGCGGCAAGCCGCGAAATTCATCGGCGAGGCCGAGGCGCCGACCTTTCCGCTCAAGGGGGCGGATCTCGTGGCGGCTGGCGTCGCGCCTGGCCGCGCCTTGGGCGCCGCGCTCAAGCGTCTGCAGGCCAATTGGATCAGGGCTGGATTTCCGCGCGATCCGCGCCGCGTGTTGCAACTGCTCGAGGATGTGGCGCCGAACGGCGAGGACTGAGCCCGCCGCCCAATTCGCGACTCCCCTTCGAATCGAAAACGCGCTAGCCTGTCCTTACGAGCTTCTGCTGCGGGGGGCCTATATGAACTTCGAGACGACACGACCAGGAGATGTCGCCAGGCGGATCGCGCAACGGGCGCGCCAGACCAGATCAGCCGGCCAAGGCGACGGCTGGCGGCGCGAAACCTTCACCATGGCGCGGTTGGAGGCGCGCGACAAGGCGCGAGAATGGTTCGAGCTTTACCCGAAGGCCGCCTATATGACCGAGATCGAATTCTGGCGCCAGCTCGACGACGGCCGCATCGAGTTTACGATCAGACGGCTGCCGAGCGCGGATTGAAGCCGCGGGCGGAATGGGCCGGTCGCGGTTTTCGGGCCATGCGACGAGGGCGGCCCGACACCGGCCGATTAGGTGAACAAGACGGCGGCAAGATGCGTCAGATCGACGATCCCAGTGAGTTCGACGACAACGTCTCCGGCGCCGAGCGCGCCATGCGCGGCGGCTAGCGACCCGGTATTGCGGGCTTCGACGATGTACGTGTTGCCCTGAAACTGGAACCAGTCGACGAGAGTGGTTTGGCCGCCCAGTTGAGTGGTCTGATTTCCGGCGGCGCCGGTGACCACCGTATTGGCGCCGCCTGAAAAGTGCTGATCGAGATTGACCGCCTGTCCAGCGGCGATATCGAGCGCCTGCGCGAGCGTCGTCGCGGCGGCGACATTCACCTGCGAATTCGTGGCGCTCTGGCCCGCCCAACCCTCGAAGACGGGCTGGCTTGTTCCGGCTGGATGCTGCAGCATCAGCTCGATATTTGTCCCGCTCGGGGCATTGAGCGTGATGGTCGTCAGAAAGGGATTGCCAGTCGACGGCGCGTTGGTGACGGCGTCCGCGACAAGGACGCCGAGGGTGTTGGCGGAAACGGATCCGGAAACGTCAATCGTCTCGCTTGTCCCGCCCCAAACCTCGACGGCGTGGGAAGCCGAACTCAGGTCGACATGGACGATCGGAGGGTCATTCGCCGCTAAGGCGCTGACAATCTCGCTCTGTTGGAACGAGGCGACCGCGCCTTGCGTGTCCGCGACGAACTCAGCCGACTGGGAGAAAACCTGTAGCAATTGCGCCGCGTTCAGATTCTGCGACGACCAATAAGCCACGCCCGCCGCGTCGCCGGCGTGGCCGAGGATATTTTGATAGAGCGCCTCGACCAGCGACGTGCTGGCCGGCGCGTCGGCGTTCACGCCATAAAGGTTAAAGAATTCCTGCGAGTTGGCGAAGGCGGCGCTCAGACCGCTCAGACCCGACGTCGCGGCGACGCCAACCCAATAGGCGAGGCCGGCCTGGTCGGGCGCGTGACCGAAGGCCGCCAAATATTCCCGGATGACGGGATCGACCACATTGGGCGTGAAGGGTTCTTGCGCGATCTCCAGCGCGACCTGGGTCAGCGCACAGCCGCTGGTGAGCTGGCCTTCGTAAAGAACGGTCTGCGCGGATGTCGGCGCTTGAAATTGAACCGCCTCGTAAATCGCCGCGATCTCGCCCGTCGTCGGCTGCGGCCATTCATTCGTGGCGCTGGAAAAGCCAGGCAGCACAAGGGTTAACATTGTCGAAACAGCGTTAATGGCCTCGGTCTGCTGAAACGCCGCGACCGCGCCTTGCGAATCCGCGATGAACTCCGCCGACTGGGAGAAAACCTGCAGCAGTTGCCCGGCGTTCAAATTCTGCGACGACCAATAATTGACGCCCGCCGCGTCGCCGGGGTGGCCAAGAATATTTTGATAGAGCGCCTCGACCAGCGACGTGCTGGCCGGCGTGGTGGCGCTCACGCCATAAAGGTTGAAGAATTCCTGCGAATTGGCGAAGGCGGCGCTCAAGCCGCCGAGGCCCGACGTCGCGGCGACGCCGGCCCAATAGGCGAGGCCGGCCTGGTCCGGCGCGCGACCGAAAGCCGCCTCATATTCCCGGATGACGGGATCGACGACATTGAGCGTGAAGGGTTCTTGCGTAATCTCCTGCGCGATTTGCGTCAGCGGCGCGCCGCTGTTTATTTCTCCAACGTAGAGATTGGTTTGCGCGGCCGTTGGCGCTTGGAATTGCAGAGCCTCGACCAATGCCCCGACGTCCATCGTGGCGGGGCTCGGGAGACTGATAAGAGTGGCGCCACCCGGTCCGACGATATTAACCATGTCAATGGCGCTGAGAGTGACGCCGACAGGGCCGGTGCCGAGAGTAACAGTACCGGCGGTATCATTAACAGCCATGATTGTCTTCCCATGGAGCGTCACATCGAGATCACGCCAACACGACGCGATCAAACAAGCCCGCGCTTTCGCGCTTCCATAGGGCGAAACAATGGCGGGAGGCGTCGCCATGCGACGCCCTTGGCCGCTTTGGCTCGAGACGGGCGCGGCCTCCCGTCGAGGCCGCATCCGTCAGATGGTATCGGCGAATTCAAATGAACAGCGGCTGAACCGAAAAAATGGGAGCCGCGAAAGCAGCGCAAGCCGGCCAGCGTCGTAAAATCACTTTCCGCCTTGGATTTAAGGCGATTGCGAGCGACCGGCCTTGACGTGGCGCGGCTCGCGCCGACCGGTCGGAATCGGAAATCGTCCCCCCTATTCCGGCTGAACATCGGGCGTGCGCCACGCCAGATGCTGGCCGCTGTCGACCGCGATCATCTGTCCAGTCACGGTGCGCGCGCGCGCCAGATACATCACGGCGTCGACGACTTCGGAAAGATCGGCCGGACGGCCCAGCGGCACGCCGGCGACCTCCGCCGCGAACTCTTCTTCTCCGAGCTTCTCGTTCGGCAAGACCGGGCCCGGCCCCACCGCGTTGACGCGAATTTTTGGCGCGAAGGCCTGCGCCATCGTCCGCGTCGCGGTCCACAACGCCGATTTCGTCAGCGTATAGGTGAAATAATGCGGCGTCAGCCGCCAGACACGCTGGTCGATCACATTGACGATCGCGCCCTCCGCGCCCGGCGGCAGCCGCGCGGCGAAGGCTTGCGCGAGCAGCAGCGGCGCGCGCAGATTGACCGCCATCTGCCGCTCATACACCTCCAGCGAGAAATCCTCGGCGCTGTCCGGCTCGAACACCGAGGCGTTATTGACGAGCAGCGTCAGTGGCCCAAAGGTGCTCTCGGCGCGCTCGATCAACCCCCGCGCCTCCAGCGCGTCGGAAAGGTCGGCCGCGACAGTCTCCGCGCGCGCGCCCTGCGCCCGCAGGGCCCGCGCCGCCGCCGCCGCCTCCGGCATGGAGCGGGGCGAAGCGTGCAGGACGACCGGGCGCCCGTCCCTGGCGAAACCCTCGGCCAAGGCTAGGCCAATGCGCCGCGCCGCGCCGGTCACCAGCACGGGCCCAAGGCCTTCCGCCCCACTCATGCAAGTCTCCCCTGGCGATTGAGCGACATTTGCGCGGGTCGCCTCCGTCGCATGAACCCGCAACTCGAACAAACCCCTTATTCACGCTTTATTAGCCAACATCAACGGAAATCGAAACCACTATGTTTAGCTCGAATGGAGCATCGACAAATATTACATAACTTTATCCTATAACTATCAAATTCGCGCCACAAAGTTTACTATAAATTTCCCATGGTGTTGCTTTTACGGACTCGGTCGAGGTCTCGAAGGAAAGGTCTTGTTAAGATGAATGATTATAATTTGATTCATCACAGCGACCGGCATGGGCCGTCGCGATGGATGAGTGCAAGAGCCGCGCCGCCCCATTTTCAGGGCGCGCGCGGCGCGTAAGCGGAGTTGAGTTATGAGACAGGCCCTTTTCGCGACTCTGCTCGCGCCCCTCGTCCTTGCGGCGACGCCCGTGCTGGCCGCGGATCTGCCGCGCCGCTCCGCCCCGCCCCAGGACTATTATTCGCCGACGCCCGTCGCCAATTGGGAAGGTCTCTACGCCGGCATCAACGGCGGCATTGGCTTTGGTTCCTTTACGAACGGCGGCGATACGCTGTTCGGCAGTCCGACCGGCGGCCTAATCGGCTTCACCCTGGGTTACAACCACATCGTCGCGCCCAACCTTCTGATCGGCCTCGAAAGCGATTTCGACTTCACCGGCCTGAAGGCGTCGCAAGTGCCCTATTTCGGCCTCGCCACCCAGGGCAGCATCAACGATATGTTCACGATCCGCGGGCGCGTCGGCTACACCTTCGACCGGGCGCTGGTCTATATCACCGGCGGCTTCGCCGGCAGTCGCGACACCATCAGCGTGAGCAACGTCTGGGGCGGCGGATTTTACGGGCAGCAGTCGATCTTCCAGACAGGTTGGGCGCTCGGCGCGGGCCTCGAATACATGCTGACCAACAATCTCTCGGCCAAGGCCGAATATATGTTCACTTCGGTGGGGTCCAACCGCTACTTCGACTATTCGTACAGCGCGCTGCAGGCCGCCGTGAACACATCGGCGGTCAAGGTCGGCGTGAACTATCACTTCTGATCGACTCGTCATACGCCAATAGAGAGAGCCCGGAGCGAGAGTTCCGGGCTTTTTCGCATGCGTGAAACGCCGCAGGCTTATATAATGGTGAACGCAGCGTAAAGACGCGGCTGCGTTTCAAATTGGATAAGTCAGGAGAGCGAAATGGGTATTCTGGATTTTCTGTCGAAGAAAAGCCCCGCCGCGCCCGCGCCCGCCGGGGCCACCGAGACGACAGCCGCTTCGGCCGACGCGCTGAAAGCCGAGATCGTTAGTCATGGCCTCGACGCCTCCCGGATCAACATAGCCGTCGACGGCTCCACGGTCACGCTGACTGGCGGCGCGGCGACGACGGCGGACGCCGAAAAAATCGCCCTCGCGGTCGGCAACACCAAGGGCGTGACCAAGGTCGTCAATAATATCGTCGCGGACGCGCCGCATCAGGAGTCGGGTTTTTACACGGTCAAATCCGGCGACACGCTCTGGAAGATCGCCGAAGAGAGCTACGGCCACGGCCAGGGCGCGAAATACCAACAGATTTTCGAGGCGAACCGGCCGCTGCTGAAGAACGCCGACGCGATCTTCCCCGGCCAGGTGCTGCGCATCCCCGGCGCGACCGGCGCCGCCGCGCCGCAAGCGAGCGCCGGCGACGCGAAGAAAGGCGACGACATCGTCTGGAAGGCGCCGACGACCTGATCGCTTGCCAAATCGCGAAAACAATCGCGCGCGGAAAATCCTCCGCGCGCTTTTTTTACCCCTTGGTCGTCTCGAAGGATGGCGTGTTCTTGGCGAAAGCGTCGAGCCAGGCGACGAGCCTCGGATGGCCCCCGCGCCACGCGCCTTCGAAGCGCAAATCGAGATAGCCCAGCGCCGTGGCCACAGCGATATGGCCGATGTCGACGGCGCCTTGCGGCGGCGCCGCTTCCAGCGCGTTCAGCGCGCGATCGATCTTGCCTTGTTGCAATTCGACGAGCGGCGCGTAACGCAAACTTTCTGGCCGCACAAAGATTTCATAGCGGAGCACGAGCGCGGCGTCGTTGATCCCGTCTCCCAGCGCCTGCAAGCGCAGCGCCGCGAAACGCCGCGCGGGATCGGCGGGAAAGAGCTTATCCCCGCCGGCGAGATGATCGAGATATTCGGCGATCACGCGGCTGTCATAGAGCGACGAGCCGTCCTCCAGCACCAGCGCGGGTATTTTGCCGAGCGGATTTTGCACGCGGATGCTGTCGGCGGGATCGGCGAGATCGACGCCGGCGATCTCGATGCGGTCCGCGAGCCCCAGAATATCGGCGGCGATGCGGATTTTGCGGGCGTAGGGCGAGGCGGGGGAATAGCGGAGAGTGAGCATGGGCGGGGAGGTCCTTGGGGGCGGGAAATGCTTGGGGCTTTTAGCAGAACACCGGGATTGGCGCATGGGAAAGCACGGGTGAATTCGCTTTGGGACCACGTTATCTGTATAAGTTTTGACTTAATCTGACGGACGGTGTTTTCCTCCACGCATGTGAGCCGTGGCGGGGGCGGAGCTGGTCGGGGTAGCGCAGCCCCCGCCACGGCGGCTCCAGGAGACACCGAC
>Ga0181527_1001889_pt1 | contig 20652 bp, 21 predicted proteins | sample PEATcosm2014_Bin_30_FD_119762 | JGI IMG/M metagenome (GOLD analysis project Ga0181527, IMG submission 119762) | Peatland microbial communities from MTU Mesocosm Facility, Houghton, MI, USA - PEATcosm2014_Bin06_60_metaG | ecosystem: Environmental > Terrestrial > Soil > Wetlands > Peat | place...
ATCGACAGCCACCATTCCTCCGTGTTGGAAAACACCGGGTCGACATCGTAAATCACGCCGCGAAACGGATAGCGGCGGTGCCGGACGACCTGACCGATCGCGAACTTTGCTGAACTCTCTCTACGCATTGCCTTCGACGCCATCCAAGCGACACAGGTATCGACAAATTGGTAGCGCGGCGCGTCGATTCCGTCAACGTGGGGAGCGTTCACGCGATACGGCGAGTCAACGCGCCGGCGCGGCGCCGAGGATTCCCGCCTCACCGCGTCGCGCCGGGCTTCCAGAGAACGTCGCCGTTGCGTCGGTTCACGTAACGCGAAGCGACGAAAAGGAAATCCGAGAGGCGGTTGACGTAGCGCAGCGCCGTCGGCGCCACCTGCTCGCCCGGCGTGTTGGCCAGGGCGACCATGACGCGCTCGGCGCGGCGGCTGATCGTGCGCGCCAAATGCAGATGCGCGGCGGCGGCCGTCCCGCCCGGCAGCACGAAGGATTTGAGCGGCGCGAGTTCGCCGTTGAGTTGGTCGATCTCCCGCTCCAACCGATCGACCTGCGGCTGAACGATGGCGAGGCGCGTGGCCGAATCGGGTTCCGGCTTGGCCGGATCAAGCGGCGTCGCCAATTCCGCGCCGAGATCGAACAGATCGTTCTGGACGCGCTCCAGCATGGCGTCGAGCGGCTGATCGTCCGCTTCGACGGCGAGGCGCGCGACGCCTATCGCCGCATTGGCCTCGTCTATGGCGCCATAGGCTTCAACGCGAATGTCGTCCTTGCGCCGGCGCGCGCCATCGGCGAGCGATGTCGCTCCGGCATCCCCGCCGCGCGTGTAGATTTTGTCGAGCCGCACCATGACGCCTGATCCTAAGGTTTGAGCGAGCGCGCTTTCGGCGAAAGCGGACGCGGGTTTCGCCGCGGAAAGCGCGACAAAACAAAAACTCCAGGGTCCGTCAGCGGCGGAAAAAGAGAATCGCCGCGATAATGGCGATGGCCACGAACTGCAATCCCACGCGCCAGCGCATGAGCCTTTGCGATAATTTCGGATCGCCGCCGCGGAACATGTTCGCGAAGCCGGCGAGCAGCACGAGCGTGACAAGCGCGAGCGCGCCGATCAGCGCGATGTTGGAAAATTGAACCATGAGCCGAGGCGTCTTTCGAGGCGGGAGATCGCTGTATGTGAGTAAAGCGACCTGACCCGCGCCGCAAGTTCAAAAGAACGCTTCACGGCGGCTCGACGAATTGGATTCGCTTCGCGCGCCCGCGCCGTCATATATTGGCTAGCGACGACCGTTTTGCGCCAGAATATCCTGCACGCGGGACTTGATCGTGCGCCAGTTTGGCGGCGGCAAACGTTCCGCGCGGCATCGCCGACCTATTTCCTGGACCAATTCGCTGAATTTCGGCCGTAACGGCCGCAGGTAGAAATTGCGAATCGCGTCGTGAATCAGGAATTCGCGTTTCGGGTCGAGCACGCGCGCTCCCTTGGGGCGCCCAACAGGGCGCGTCGTCGGGGCGACGACCATCCCGCAACTGCGAAAGGTCTTGATCATGCGATAAGCCGTGGCGCGGCTAACGCCCAGGTCTTTCTTGAGATCCTCGATGATCTCTTGCGACAGCTTTCCGTCGGTGCGCCCAAGAAGAGCACGGACGGCGGCCTCCCGTCGCAACTGGATCTGCGTGCGAGGATTGTTCGGGTCTTTTTCGCGCATCATTGTCGAATACATGGCTTTGTGCTTCGTTTGGCGTGGCTAAGCTTTACGTCTTCGCCCGTCCCGCGCTTCACATTAAAAGCGCCGCTGTCGTTGGGTTTTTCCAAGGTCGCTTGCGCGGCGTCTGTTTTTCTCATTATTTCAATGGGCAATTCAATGACCAAATTTCGGCGCCGAGCGCCGCCCCTTGTGGAAAATTTAGGCCGTGTCTCATGGGGGGTGCGCGCGCTCGCCCGAAGTCCTTCCAGAATCCGTTGTATTTCAGATGCATCCAGGCCAAATGCGCTGGTTGGAATAGTTCAAAGTAGAGATTTTACTGCAATGGAGCCGGCCATTACATTGGCTGCTACATTTTGTCGCGGCGCCGCATGGCTTCGCGCCGCGCCGATGCGGCGGCCTCGTGGGAGGCTCATGCCGCGACGCAAAACGCCCCGGAGCCGGATTTGGCTCCAGGGCGTCTCTTGCGAAAGCTTATGTGGCGCGCGACTGAGCGCGATCGATCAGAGGTTCAGCGACCGGTTCACGGTCGGGATGAAGATCGCGAAAAGAAAGATGATAAAGGCGATCCAAAAGGACACCCACCCGAGTTCTTTCACCTTATGAAAGGCCATATTGTCTCCTCCCGTTTTTCCCCGCGACTCCATCGCGATGGCCTTCGCGACGCGGTGCGCAGCGGTAGGCAATAATTTCTAACTTTTGTCTCGCGAACAATGTTGTTTGGCCGCGACAGAATGTCGCGATCGTCGCCGAGTTGTTGCATCTTATAATAAGATGCAGCGTCTCATTATTATGCGCGGTGTCAAATTCAACGGATTCGCGAGATTTACCGCGCGATATAGAATCTGATGTCGTACGGTGTGTCAATTTAAACTACATGTGAGAATAATAACTACAGTCATCGCTACACATTGTCGCACCAGTATACGTCTATATTCTTGACATATCGAATAATCGCTGTGCTAGCGTCGCCGCGCTGCGTAGGCCGAAAATGGCTTTACCGCGGTTGAGGCGCAAACGTCTTTCATCCCGGTTGAGGGTGGCGTCTCGGTCCGCGGTTTACGCGTCGTTGTCGGAATCAAAGTTCCGACAGAGCAAAAGGGCTCCATCCGCGCTTCGCGCCGGTGACGAAATTTCGATGGGCGCGCGACGCGCGCTGGGGAGCAACACTGAAGGAGGGACGCAAATGAGTTTGGCGACAGGAAAATCGGCCGCCGCCAGCGCGGAACAAGCCGACGTCATCGTCAATTACAAGCCGGCTTATATCGCCATGCTTTGTCTTGGCATTTTTTACGTCGGCATCCGAATCTACGAGCAGTATTTTGGCTGGAAGGCTGGTCTCGACTCCTTCGCGCCGGAATTCCAGACGTACTGGCTGAACGTTATGTGGACAGAGCTTCCGCTCGAGTTCATCGCCTTCTGCGGCATCGGCGGCTATCTCTGGAAGACCCGCGACCGCAATATTAACGCGGTTGCGCCGCGCGAGGAAATGCGCCGTTTGTTGACGCTCGTGGGCTGGCTGCTCGTCTATGCCTTCACAGTGTATTGGGGCGCGAGCTACTTCACCGAGCAGGATGGCACCTGGCATCAGACCGTCATTCGCGACACCGACTTCACGCCGAGCCATATCCTGGAGTTCTACCTCAGCTATCCGATCTATATCATCGCCGGCTGGGGCGCGTTCATGTATGCGCGCACGCGCATTCCGATGTTCGCCAACAGGATCTCGGTCGCGTTCCTGCTGTTCTTCGCCGGGCCGTTCATGATCTTCCCGAACATCGGTCTGAACGAGTGGGGCCACACCTTCTGGTTCATGGAAGAACTGTTCACGGCGCCGCTGCATTGGGGCTTCGTGTTCTTCGGCTGGTTCGCGCTCGCGGTGTTTGGCGTCGTTTTGCAGGTGCTCGGCCGCGTGATCGAGCTCAGCAAGGAGTTCGAGGCGGACGTTCTCGCGCTCTAAGCTCTGGCATATCCGGCCAGTCCGAAACATCGGTTTCCAGGCGCGCTTCTCCCAGGGCGTCCGTCTGGAGCCGATCCGGGAAGCGGTCGCGGTTCGAACAAACGCCCTAAGCTTCGAACAAGCGGCTGCTTCCCCGCTCTAACCAAGATCGCTCGCCCTATCGCAAGCCCTCGCGTTCGTCGCGGGAGCAGTGGGGAAGCTTGTCTTAAAAAATCGAAAATCCGGCTCGAAAGCGCCGGGGGGTAATCCAAGGAGAGCAAAAAAATGTCCATATCCACTGAGGCAGGCGCGCCGGCAGGCAAGGCCTGGAAATCAAAAGAGGAATTCCTCGGCTGCGTCATCCTGACCGACTGGATTCTCCTCTTCGTCCTGTTCCTCGTCCTGCTTGGCTCCTATCATATCCACTACATGCTGCTGGCCGGTGACTGGGACTTCTGGATCGACTTCAAGGATCGCCGCATGTGGCCGACCGTGGCGCCGATCGTCGCCATGTGCTTCGCCGCCGCCGCGCAGTCGTTCTTCTGGACGAAGTTCCGTCTGCCCTTCGGCGCCACCGTCGTCACTTTGGCGCTGCTGGTGGGTGAATGGATCAACCGCTACGACAACTTCTGGGGCTGGACCTTCTTCCCGATCAGCCTCGTGTTCCCGTCCGCGCTGATCCCGATGGCCTTCTGGCTCGACGTCGTGCTGCTGCTCTCGGGCAGCTGGCTGGTGACGGCGCTTCTCGGCTCGATGGGCTGGGGCCTGCTGTTCTATCCCAGCAACTGGCCGGTTCTGGCTCAGTATCACCAGGCCGCCGAGGTCGACGGCGTGCTGCTGACCCTCGCCGATCTCATTGGCTTCAACTACGTCCGCACGGGCACGCCGGAATACATCCGCATGATCGAACGCGGCACGCTGCGCACCTTCGGTAAGGACGTCGTGCCGGTCGCGGCCTTCTTCTCCGGCTTCGTGTCGATACTCGTCTACTTCCTGTGGTGGAATCTCGGCAAGTGGTTCGCCCGCACCGACTATCTGGCCAACGACGACATCTAAGCCCCTGTGTTCAAGCCAAAACAAGCGACAAGCCGGAGCCCGATCGTGGCTCCGGCGAGGAAAAACAGCAAAGAGCTGAAGAGTTATAGGGAGACAAACGAGATGAAACTGTCTATCGGCGAAACCCTTGCCAAGTTCCTGGGGGCGCGCTCCGTTCGCGCGCTCGCGCTGGGATTGGCGGCCACCGTCGCGGCGACGACGCTGCCGGCGGCGACACCCGCCAGCGCCCATGGCGAACGTTCGCAGCAGGCCTTCCTGCGCATGCGCACGCTGAACTGGTACGACGTGAAATGGTCCAAGACCGAGGTCAATATTAACGAGGACATGGAGATCACCGGCAAGGTGCATGTGTTCTCCGGTTGGCCCCAGGCGGTCGCCAAGCCCGAGCAAGCCTTCCTCAACGTGGGCGAACCCGGTCCGGTGCTCGTCCGCAAGGCGTCTTACGTCAGCGGCATTCCGACTCCCCGCACCTTCAGCTTGGAGATCGGCCAGGACTATGAGTATAAAATCGTCCTGAGAGCGCGTCGTCAGGGTCGTTATCACGTCCATGTGCAGATCAACGTCAAGGACGGCGGCCCGATCGTCGGTCCCGGCCAGTGGATCAACATCAAGGGCGACATGGCCAACTTCACCAATCCGGTGACGTTGCTCGATGGCTCGACGGTCGATCTGGAGACGCTCGGCATCAAGTGGACGATGACCTACCACTTCTTGTGGATGGCGGCCGCGGCCTTTTGGGTGATCTACTGGTTCATGCAGAAGGGCATCATCGCGCGCGGCTGGCAGGTCGCGGCCGGCAAGGGCAAAGAGATCATCACCCCCGCCGACAAGCGCTTTGGTGGCCTCTGGCTGGCGGGCTCGATGTTGGCGCTGCTGATCTTCTACGCCCAGGCGAACGCCGAGTTCCCCCGCACTCTGCCGATGCAGGCCGGTCTTCTGACTGGCATTGATCCGATGCACGAGGGACCTGTCACCGTGATTTCCAATTACGGCGGCGGCAGCTACAAGGTTCCGGGTCGTGAGTTGACGATCAAGCTGAAGATCACCAACAATGGGACCGAGGCTTTGAAAATCGGCGAGTTCACCACGGCGGGCCTACGCTTCCTCAATCCCGACGTGTTCACCACTCGTCCGGAGTTCCCCGACTATCTGCTCGCCGACCGCGGTCTGTCGGTCAACGATCCGACGCCGATCGCGCCGGGCGAAACCAGGGATGTCGTCGTGACGGTGCAGGACGCGCGCTTCGATATCGAGCGTCTGTCCGATCTGGCCTACGACACCGACAGCCAGTTCGGCGGCCTATTGTTCCTGTTCTCTCCGTCGGGCAAGCGCGTGAAGCTGGAAATCGGCGGCCCGGTGATCCCGCGCTTCCAGGCTGGCGCGAGCCTCTAAGTTAAAAGAGCTTCACGCGGTTCTCTCTTTCTTCTCCGCGTGTTGGTGTGAAACTTGCCCGTCCGGTTCGTCCGGACGGGTTTTTTTGTTTCGGGCGCCCGATTGGCGCGGCGCGGCGGAAACGGGTAGTTTCGTTTCGCGGCAATCGAAGGGGCGCGCGCGATCGATGTGGCGAGAGCAACTGGACGTTTTCTGGGACGGCGAGCGCCGGCTGCTGCTCGGTTTCCACGACGCCGAAGAGGCGGGAGCGCCCAAAAGGCCGCGTCCCGACCTGACGATCGTTTCCGCGCCAGACGCGAGCTTTTCCGGGCGGACGGCTTTCGTCGACCATTTGGACGCGGCTCGCTGGCGCGCCGGACCCTGCGTTGTCGACGCGCCGCCGGGGCATCTTCACCTCGCGCTGCTGGCCTCCGACGGCGCCGAGCTTCGGCTGGCGCTCGAAAAAAATAGGAGCGGCGTCGGCGATTGGCGTCTGGCGTTGACGCTGCTGCCGGAGAGCGGCGGCGCCAGCCAGCCCGCCGTCCAGCGCGTCCTGAGCTTTTCCCAGCGTGGAGACTTCGAACGCTTCGCACGCGAGCAGATCGCGCTCGCCGGCAACAGGCTCGCCTGGGCCTGCGCCCAGAGGCGCGCACTGACAAGGGCGGACGGCGAGGCCTGGACCCTCAATCTCTGGCCGGCGCGGCAAGTGTTTCCTCTCGCGAGGGCGCGCCTCGCGATCGAGCCCTTGCCGCTGTCCTTCGAGGAATACGAGGATCGTCGCGAGGCCCCATTCGCGATCATGGATCAATGGCTGCGCGAAAGCGGCGCGCCGCGCCCGATTCTGCGCCTGCGTCTCCCCGACTCGCTTGACGAGAGCGCTCATCTCCTGAGCCGCGTGTGCGTCGTGCTGGTGATGCAGCAACGGCGGCGCCTGCGCGATTGGGCGCGCGAACAGAAGGACGCGGGCGAACCCGTCGTCGATCCGCTTGGCGTCGAGGACATCAGGCAAGCCGTGGGCGAGCCGCATGAACAACCGGACGCGGTATGGTCGAACGAATCGATCGTCGTCGCCAATCTGTTGAGACTGCTCACCGCGCCGGACGAGACGCCCTTCGACGGCTTCGCGCTGAGGCGGCAGGCGCAGGCGAGCGCGCCAGGCGCGCCGGGCGCCGTGCTCGATCTCGACTTTTTCGGCGCGGCGCTGGGCGACGACATCGGCCTCGTCAGCGGCGTCGCCGAGGCGGGCGATCTGTCCGCCGCGCCCAGGGATCCGGGCGGAGCGTCGGCGATCAGGCTGTTTCGCGTCGAGGGGGACGGCGTCGTCGCGCGCAAGCTCGGCGAGGAAGATCCGCTGCTCGAAGAAATTCTGCGCCGAGCCGCCGATCAGGACGCCGCGCCCACCGGCCAGATGGTCCGCGCCGTCGCCGAGCGCGCCGCCGGCCTGCAAGCGCGGCGCGAAAGGCTCGCGCAGTCGTTCAACGCCGCTTTGGCCCGCGCGGATTATCCGGGTCGCCTCGACGGCGCCGGCGCCTGGGAGGCGCTCGACCCCGTGCTGCTCGCGGGCTTTACGGCGTTGATTCGGGAGGCGAGCGCCGCGGGGCGGAGCTTCGCGGCGCGACTTGGCGGTTATCGGGCCTTTCGCTTCGATCCCTCGCTTTTCGCCGCTCTGACGCGGCGGCCGGAATGGGCGGAGGGCGCGCCCGGGCCGTCAAACGCGGGGATCGACGCGCCGCTGGTCTATCGCTTCGCGCGGGCCTGCGGCGCGGAGGGCTTGATCGCGCCTGAACTTTCGGTCGCGGAACAGGCGCGCGTCTTCGATTTTCTGATGGAGACGCCGGAGCCGAGAATTTTGCGCGGCGCGCGTCTCCAACTGGGCGGCGACGACCCCGACCCCGCCGCGCTCGCGCGGGCGTTGAACGATGCGTCGGCGGTCGAAGACGCCGCCGCCTTTTTCGAGAGCGAGGGCGAGGCCTCTTCCGCCGAGCTGCTGCGTCGATATCTCGACGATCGCGCGAGCGGCGCCTGGACGCCTCTGGCGCGAGCCGCGCCGCTCGCGAGGCTCGTGGCCGCCGCGACGGAGGCGCGGAAGCGCGCCGAAAGCAGCCCGCCGGAAGCAGCGCCGCTTCCGCCGCCCGCGCCAAGGGGCCTGCTCGCCGTGGTCAGAGGCTTCTTCGGCGGGAGGTGACACAAGCCGCGCGATAAGGCGCGGCCTGACGGCGGGAACGCGTGGGTTAATGACTTGCGGGCTTGCCCATGCCTTCCATGGCGCCGCCGCCATGATCCATGCCGCCACCCATCATGCCGCCCATGCCCATGCCAACGCCCATGATGTGCGTCATGACGTGATCGGCGGTTTTTTTCTGTTCGTCGGTCAGAACGGCGAACAGCGGCTCTATCGCGGCCTTCAACCCGCGCACGGAGTCAAGATGGGCGCTCATACGGTGGTCCATCATCGTCAGCTGTCCAACCACGCCATGGTGCATGGAATGATCGGGGCCGGCCGCGTCCATCTCCGCGCAGACCTTGGCGGTCTTTTGCGTCGTCGCGCGATAGGCGTCGGCGAATGTGTTCCACGCCGCCTGCTGCGCGTCCGTGAGCTTCAGTTCCGCCTTGAGATAGGCGAGGCGGCCCTCGACATGTTCGGTCACGCCGCAGAGCATGTGCCGCATCATGCCGGCCATGCCGCCGTGCTCCATTCCGCCCATCATGCCGCCCATGTCGCCGCCGCCATGGTCCATTCCGCCCATTCCGCCCATCCCCTTCATGTCCATGCCCTTCATGTCCATGCCCTTCATGTCATGGCCCATCGCGCCGCGGTCCATGCCGCCGCCCTGCGGCGCCGGCGCGCTTTGCTGGGCTTGGGCCAACGCGACCCCGGCCATCAGGAAAAACGCCGCCGCCCCCGCCACGTGGCCGCGCGACAAGATTTTGCGAGTGGGCTGTTTATGCGAGTTCATGGCGATCTCTCCCTTGGCGCGTTCGGCCGCGCGTTTAGATTATGGTGGCCGGCGGGAAGCTGAAAAAACACGAAAATCCGCACTAAACCAAAAGGCGTCGCGCCGGCCGCCATGGCGACATGCGACACGCCCGCTCCTCCGCCGAGCGAGAATAAACTACTAGAAAACGGCGGCTTTGAGGGAGATTTTCTTACTTCCAGCGCCTGTCGTGGTGTCGCAGGCTCATTATTTCGCGCTATTCGGCGGGCTCAGCCCTTCTTCTTTTTCGGCGATCGCCGCCAGCGCGCGCGAGGATCAAAAAGCGTGATTTAGCCTCATATCGCGGGTGTTTCCGACATGCGCGCCTCGCTTGCTTTCGCAGGAGATTCGAGCTTGCGAGGCCGATGCTGGCTCGGCGCGACGTCAATTCGTCGCGCAAAACCGAAATTTTAAACTGGTTCGCCACCCGGCGCGGCCGTCTATTCGACGACCTTGCCGAGGCGATCCAGGCGGACGCCATCGTCGCCCTTGGAAAACCATATCTGTCGCGCCTTCCCGACCAGATCGGCGAGCGGAACCGTTCCGAATTTGCGAGAATCCATGCTGAAATCGCGATTGTCGCCCAGCAGGAAAATCTGTCCCGGCGGCACCGTGATATCCAACTCCGCGCCGGCGCCGTCCTTCTTCCACCGCGCGCGCCACTCATGCGCGCCCGACTTCTCCGTCACGACGATCCGCTCGCCCTCCGCCGCCTCTTCTCGCGTCAGGCTCTCGCCATTGACCGAGACCGCGCGGCCCTTGATCGCGATGTGATCGCCGGGCAGCCCGATCACTCGCTTGATGTAATAGAGCGTGCGGTCGTTCGGATAGACGAAGATTCCGATGTCGCCGGCTTCCACGCGGCTCTTGCAGTTCGGGCAGTTGTAGCGCTTGTCCGCGAAGAGAAAGTCGCCGCGCAAAATCCCGGGCTCCATGCTTACGTTGGGAATGTGGAAGGTTTCCACCTGATGCAGCCGGATCGTGTCGACGAGCAGCGAGTAAACCCAGGTGTTGCAGGCGAGGAACAGCAAGGCATAGAGTCCGCTCGTCTGCCATTCCCGCCGCACGTAAATCCGTCGGGCCCGGGCCCCTCGCCACGCGTCGGCGACGGTGCCGATAAAGACGCCGAGCGAGAGCAACACGCAGATAATGAGCAAGGGCAGCATCAAGGCCGAGGGCGCGTAAAGCGCCGCGACCGTCACGCCGGGAACAAAGATCAGGACATTGGCGAGAAACAACCAGAGTCCCTTGTTCAACTCACCATTATAAAGCTGGCCAAGTCCCGGCAGGGCCAGCGACAGCAGTGCGGCGACGAGCGGTCGGCGGGGATGGTTGTCGTCGAGAGACGCGGCGCTATTGGTCATGGGTCGCTCCTTATCGAAAAATACCGGCGGTGTTCGGAACATCGAGGCGCGGCGCTATTGCGCGGCGCCGGCGACGAAGGCGAAGAAGGCGAATTCGCCGAGCAAACGCGCGCCAAGCCCCGCGCCCGCACCAAGCGAAACCCATTGCCAGGGGCGCATGGGTTCCGGCGAGGCCTTGAGTTGCGGCGTCATGCGCGCCAGCGCCGTGACGCGCGCGGCGAAATCTTCGGGCGGAGCCAGCGAAAGCGCGCGAAGCTGGCTATCGATGTCGTCAGCCATGATCTTCCTCCAGAATTGTTCGAAGCCGCGCGCGCGCCCGATGCAGCCGTGTTTTGACCGCGCCCGCGGAACAGCCTTCGACGTGGGCGATTTCGGCGAGGTCGATATCTTCGAAATAACTCGCAGCCAGCAGGCTGCGATCCTTCGGAGCGAGGCGCGCCAGAGCGGCATGCAGCCGCGCCCCCTGCTGCTTGGCGAGCAAGGCCTCGTCGGGAGGCCGCGCGTCGGAGGGGATGTCCGGCGGCTCCGCGCCATCCTCGATTTCGACCCGCCGCTCGGGGCGCGACAGATGGCTCAGCGCGAGATTGCGGGCGATCGTCAAAATCCAAGTCGTCGGGCCGCCAAGGCTTGGATCGAATTGGCGGGCGTTGCGCCACAGACGCAAAAAGGTTTCCTGCGCGATATCCTCCGCGCTGGCGCTGTCGAGCCCCATCCGGCCGAGATAACCGAATATTCTGCCTTGATAGGCCTCGACGACGCGGGCGAAGGCGGCGTGATCGCCGGCGGCCGTCCTGCCGACGTCCGTGTCGATGTCCAAGGCCCCGCTCCAGATTTGCTCCTTATACTGGGGGGCGGGGAAAAGGTTACAGGGAATGGGTGACGCGTGCGGCTCCGGGCGGGGTTCGCGCCGACTTAACGCTTCTTCTTTTCGGCGATCGCCGCCAGCGCGCGCAAAATTTCGCGCGTGCCGTCGAGGCGCTCTTGCAGCGTGTCGAACTCGCGGGCGAACACGATTTTCATGTCCGGCCGCACCTTTGCGAACGAACGCTGCTCCGAAACGTAGCGCACGAGGCCGGCGGGGTCGGCGAAGAGATTGTCGCGGAAGGCGATGATGACGCCCTTTGGCCCGGCGTCGACCTTCTCGATATGGGCGCGCCGGCACAGGGCCTTGATCGCGACGATCTTGAGCAATTGCTCGACCTCGGGCGGCGTCGGGCCGAAACGGTCGACCATTTCGGCGGCGAAACTCTCGATGTCCTGGTCGGTCTCCAGCGTCGAAAGCCGGCGATAAAGCTGCAAGCGCAAGGTGAGATCGGCGACGTAATCCTCGGGGATCGTCACCGGCGCGCCGAGCGCGATGGTCGGCGACCACACCTCCTCCTGCGGCTCGTCGACGCCGGCCTTTAGGAGTTCGATCGCGTCGGTCAGCATCTGTTGATAGAGCTCGTAGCCGACTTCCTTGATATGGCCCGACTGCTCGTCGCCCAAGAGATTGCCGGCGCCGCGGATGTCGAGATCATGCGTCGCGAGCTGGAAGCCGGCGCCCAGCGTGTCGAGCGACTGCAGCACCTCCAGCCGCTTTTGCGCCTGCGGCGTGATCGAGCGGTTGGCGGGCGTCGTGAACAGCGCATAGGCCCTGGTCTTGCCGCGCCCGACGCGCCCGCGCAGCTGATAGAGCTGCGCCAATCCAAACATATCCGCGCGCCAGACGATCAGCGTATTGGCGTTGGGAATGTCGAGGCCGGATTCGACGATGGTCGTCGAGAGCAAAATGTCGTAGCCGCCATCGTAAAAGGCCGACATTTTCTCTTCGAGTTCGGTCGGCGCCATCTGCCCATGCGCGACGACGAATTTCGCCTCTGGCAGGTTTTCGCGCAAGAAGGCCGCCGCTTCCTCGAGATCGTCGATGCGCGGGCAGACGAAGAACGCCTGGCCGCCGCGATAACGCTCGCGCAGCAGCGCTTCGCGCACGATTAGCGGGTCGAAGGGCGACACGAAACTGCGCACGGCGAGCCGGTCGACCGGCGGCGTGGCGATCAGCGAGAGTTCGCGCACGCCGGTCATCGCGAGTTGCAGCGTGCGCGGAATCGGCGTCGCCGACAGCGTCAGCACATGCACCTCGGCGCGCAGCTCCTTCAAACGCTCTTTATGGCCGACGCCGAAATGCTGCTCCTCGTCGATGACGACGAGGCCGAGATCCTTGAAGGCGACGCCCTTGCCGAGAATGGCGTGCGTGCCAATGAGAATATCGACGCTGCCCTCGCCAAGCTCTCTCTTGGTGTCGCGCGCCTCGGCGGCGCCGACCATGCGCGACAGCCGCCCGATGCGAATGGGCAAGCCCTCGAAGCGCTGCGTGAAATTCTTGTAGTGCTGGCGCGCCAGCAGCGTCGTCGGCGCGACGACGGCGACCTGCCGGCCGTTGATCGCCGTGCAAAAAGCGGCGCGCAGCGCGACCTCGGTCTTGCCGAAGCCGACGTCGCCGCACACGAGGCGATCCATCGGGCGGCCCGACGCGAGATCGTCGAGCACCGCGTCGATGGCGGCCGCCTGATCCTCGGTCTCGTCATAGGGAAAGCGGGCGCAAAATTCGTCGTAGAGACCTTCGGGCGCGACAAGCTTGGGCGCCTGCTTCAGCATGCGCTGCGCCGCGATCGCGATCAGGCCCTTGGCCATTTCGCGAATGCGGTTCTTCATGCGCGCCTTGCGGCCCTGCCAGCCGGCGCCGCCTAAGCGATCGAGCGCGACCTCCGTGTCCTCGGAGCCATAGCGCGTCAAAAGCTCGATGTTTTCGACGGGAAGATAGAGCTTGTCGCCGCCGGCGTAATGAATCTCCAGGCAGTCGTGCGGCGCGCCGGCGGCGGTGATCGATTCGAGGCCGATGAAGCGCCCGATGCCGTGATCGACATGGACCACGAGATCGCCCGCCGACAGCGCGGCGATCTCGCCCAAAAGATTCTCTGTGCGCTTGTGCTTCTTGCGCCGGCGCACCAACCGGTCGCCCAAAATATCCTGCTCGCCAATGACAGCGAGACTTTCCGTCTCGAAGCCGTGCTCTATGCCGAGCACGGCGAGCGAAACGGCGCTTTTTCCCAGCGCCAGCGCGCCGGGCAGGCCGGTGACGAGCGGCGGCGTCGGCAGCCCGTGCTCGGCGAGCACATGGCCGAGCCGTTCGCGCGAGCCCTCCGACCATGCCGCGACGACGACGGTCTTGCCTTGCGCCGCCAGCGCCTTGATATGGTCGGCGGCGGCCTGAAACACGTTGATCTCGGGCTGATTGCGCTCGGGCGCGAAGTCGCGTCCCGGGCGCGCGGAAAAATCGAGGCTGGCCGCTTCATCTTGCGGCGCGAAGGGCGAGAAGCGCGCCTGCGCCCGCGCGTCCAGCCGCGTTCGCCATTCTTCCTGAGTCAGATAAAGTTCGCGCGGCTCCAGCGGCTTGTAGTTGGAGCGGGCGAGATCGACGTCATAGGCGCTCTTGCGCGCCTCGTAATAATCCGCGATCTGCGCGAGCCGCTCGCCCGCAGCGTCGTCGACTTGCGGGTCGAGCAGCAGCGGCGCGTTGCCGAAATAATCGAACAGCGTGTCGAGCTTGTCGTAGAACAACGGCAGCCAATGTTCGGCGCCGGGATGGCGGCGGCCTTCGCTGATCGTCTCATAGAGCGCGTCGCCGCGCGTCTCGCCGCCAAAGCGCGTCGTATAGGCTTGGCGGAAGCGGCGCATCGTCTCGCTGACGAGCTGCAACTCGCTCATCGGCACCAGATCAAGCGCGCGCAATTGCCCGGTGGTGCGCTGGGTTTCGGGATCGAAGGCGCGGATCGATTCAAGCGTGTTGCCGAAGAAATCGAGCCGGATCGGCGCCGGCATGCTCGGCGCGAAGAGATCGACAATGCCGCCGCGCTGCGCATATTCGCCGGGCTCGCGCACCGTGCTGGAGCGCAGGAAGCCGTTGGTCGCGAGCCATTGCGTCAGCAAATCCATTTCGACGACGTTTCCAGGCGCGGCGGAAAAAGTGTCGGCGGCGATTCTGGAGCGTGGCGGAACGCGCTGGAGCAGGCAGTCCACCGTTGTCGCGATGACGCGCGGCTGCTGGGCGGAGGATTTCGAGCGCGCCAGCCGCGCCAGCGCGGTCATGCGGCGCGAGGCGATCGCCGCGCTGGGCGAGACGCGGTCGTAGGGCTGGCAGTCCCAGCCGGGCAGGTCGAGAATTTCGACGAAGGGCGCGGCGAAGCGCAGCGCCTCGCGAAACTGCGCCGAGCGCGTGGCGTCGCGCGCGACATGCACGAAGACGGCCGCCTCGCCCTCGGCTCTTTCCGCCAGCGCGCGCGCGAGATCGCCGGCGACGAAGGCGTCGAACCCCTCGGGGGCGTTGGCGAGAAGCAGCTTGTCGCCGGCTTCCAGCCGGGCGAGGGCGGTTTTTAACGCGCTCGTCGCGGCCGCCACGCGGGCGTCGACACGCTGTTTCAATGAAACGGCCCCTGATGGGCGTGGAAGGCGGCGATTTTTTTAAACAGCGGCGTGTCGTGGACAGGAGGAGGCGCCTCGGCGCCGCAAAACCAGCGAAAGGCCGCGTCGTCGTCGGCGTCGAGCAGCGCCTCGAATTGCGTCAGCTCCTCGGCGTCCAGCGTCTCGACGCGCGCATCGACGAAGCCGCCGAGAATGAGGTCCATCTCGCGCATTCCACGCCGCCAGGCGCGGACTCGAATGCGGCGTCTTCGAAGGTCGAGCGTGTCCAAAGCTTCAGCCTCGGCGTTTGTCTGGGCGATGTCGCCGGTCATTGGATAAGGTGTAGCTAGCCGGGCCGAGGATCGATAAAACGGGGATTTGGAGCCATCGCTCGGCCCTCGCGCAGCCTTAGACCAGCGGCGGGGGAAAGAAAAGAGCCAAGCAAGGGCGAGGGGAGCGGCGCGATGTTTCATGTCGGCATTCTGGCTTTTCCAAAGGCGCAGCAACTCGATATCACGGGCCCTTTCGAGGTGTTTTCGACTTGGCCGGAAGCGCGCGTCGATCTCGTCTGGAAGACGACAGAGCCGCTCGTCTGTTCGACGGGCCTGTGGTTGCGGCCGACAGTCGCCTTCAAGGATTCTCCGCGGTTCGACATTATCTGCGTTCCCGGCGGGCGCGGCGTTAACCCGCTGTTGCTCGACGACGAAGTTCTCGACTTTTTGCGCGCGCAGGCTCTTACCGCGAAATTCGTGACCTCGGTCTGCACCGGGGCCTTGGTCTTGGGCGCCGCGGGCCTGTTGCTGGGCAAGCGGGCGACGACGCATTGGAGCTGCGTCGATCTTTTGCCTGTATTTGGCGCTATCCCTATTCGCGAACGCGTGGTTTTCGACGGTCGCCTGGCGACCGGAGGCGGCGTGACGGCGGGGATCGATTTCGCGCTGGCTCTCATCGGCGAACTGGCCGGGGACGAAGCCGCGATGGCGATTCAACTCCATCTGGAATATGCGCCGAAACCGCCTTTCGACGCCGGCGATCCTTCGCGCGCGCCGCCCGCCGTGGTCGAGGCGTATCGCGAGCGAGGCCGTGAATTACGGGCCGAGCGCGAAAGCCTCGTCGCGCGGGCCGCGAGGCGGCTTGGCGGCGCCGACAGGTAGTTTTGCGCGAAGACCACGGATTTGCTACAGGGCGGATGGAAGCGCGACCCTTCGGGCGAGACTAGCGCAAGAGCGCGCAGCTAAGCGAGAGCGACGATAAATGCAGAAATTCACCACGCTGACCGGCGTCGCCGCGCCGCTGGAGATCATGAACATCGACACCGACATGATCATCCCCAAGCAATATCTGAAGACCATCGCCCGCACCGGCCTCGGCAAGGGCTTGTTTTCGGAGATGCGCTACAAGGACGACGGCTCGGAAAATCCAGATTTCGTGCTCAACAAGCCAGCCTATCGCGGCGCGAAAATCCTCGTCGCTGGCGATAACTTCGGCTGCGGCTCCTCGCGCGAGCACGCGCCCTGGGCCCTGCTGGATTACGGGATCCTCTGCGTGATCTCGACCAGCTTCGCCGATATTTTTTACAACAACTGCTTCAAGAACGGCATCCTGCCGATCGCCGTGCCGCAAGCCGATCTCGACAAGCTCATGGACGACGCCAAGCGCGGCGCCAACGCCACCTTGACCGTCGATCTCGAATCCCAGGAGATCCGCGGACCCGATGGCGGCGTCGTCCGCTTCGAGATCGATCCGTTCAGAAAGCACTGCCTGCTCAACGGTCTCGACGACATCGGGCTCACCTTGCAAAAAGCCGACCGCATCGCGGCCTTCGAGGCGCGGACACAGGCCGAGCGTCCCTGGACATAAGCCGGAAACAGTCGCTGGCTAGGCTCGGACTATAATGAGGCGCTTCGCCGCCGCTTTTCGCGCGAGCGAGTCGGCGCGGCCCTAAAGCCCGTCGCCTCGTCCTTGTCACAGCTGATTCGTGGGAACCGCCCCTTCGTGCGCCTTTTCGACTCCCTCTCGACCGGTCTAAACGACGCGCGCGCGAAGCTGTCGCGCGGCGTCGGCGCGGTCTGGAGCCGACGGCCCGGAAATTTCAAGGCCGACGAAATCGCGGAGGAAGACTGGCTCCAAGAGAACGACGCGACGGGGGACGCCCAGCTCTTCGGCCCGCCGGACGAACCTCCGGCCTCGGGCGCCGAGGAATATCAACGCGCGGCCATGGCGGAGGCGGAGGATTGGAGCAATGATTCCCTGGGCGTGCTGGCGATTCATAATCTCGCCAAGTCCTATAAGACGCGCAAGGTCGTGGAGGATGTGAGCCTCCATGTGCGCCGGGGCGAGGCGGTGGGTCTGCTCGGACCCAACGGCGCCGGCAAGACCACGGTGTTCTACATGATCACCGGGCTCGTGAAGCCCGACAGGGGCATTATCTCGCTCGACGGCTATGATGTGACGCCGCTGCCGATGTATCGGCGGGCGCGGCTTGGCGTCGGCTATCTGCCGCAGGAAGCCTCGGTGTTCAGGGGGCTGTCCGTCGAGGACAATATTCGCGCGGTGCTCGAAATCACCCAGCCCGACAAGCGCAAGCGCGCGGAGGAACTCGAGGGCCTGCTCGACGAATTCAAGCTGACGCGTCATCGCAAGACGCCGGCCGTCGCGCTCTCGGGCGGCGAGCGCCGGCGCTGCGAGATCGCGCGCGCGCTCGCCGGTCATCCGTCTTTCATGCTGCTCGACGAACCTTTCGCCGGCATCGACCCGATCGCGGTCGGCGGCATTCAGGATCTGGTGCGCCATCTGAAGGCGCGCGGGATCGGCGTGCTGATAACCGACCACAGCGTGCGCGAGACGCTCGGCCTAACCGACCGCGCCTATATCATTTACAACGGCCATGTGCTGACCGAGGGCCCGCCGGAGGAGATTGTCGCCAATCCCGATGTCCGGCGGATTTATCTCGGTGAGGATTTCCGCATGTGACGCGGGCCCGAAATGCGGCGCAAGCGGATGGCGCGGAGAAAGCCGACAAAAGCTTCGCGGAGGCTTTCTCCGGGATCCTCGCCCTTAGGGCGGGGACATTATTTGTCCGGCCGGCTTCACGCGGCTTGGGGCCGCGCGCCGCCTTCGTCGCCGGAATTTACGTGTTGAGCTGGCCGGCGACGAATTCGAAGACCGCGCTCAGATTGCTGCCGACGGTCGTGAAGGCGAGGATCGCGGCGACCGAGATCAAGGAGGCGATAAGGCCGTATTCGATCGCCGTGGCGCCCGATTCATCCTTCACAAGACGCGTGAAAAGGCTTGTCATTAACTACGCTCCGATGGTTCGTGGTTGCTTTAACTGCTTCTCCGACAATCCAAATTGTCATGGAGCGACCCGAAGTTTCCGCGCGACTGCTTAATAAGTGATTTAAACGTGTTCGGAAAAGTTCCAGTTGCCGCAATCATTTAAAGAACATATCGACGCCGCTGGCATCCGAGGTTTACATACGCCGTTGATCCATGAGGTGATTGTCCGCGCGCGAGGCTCTCCTGGCGCGCGGCTCCTTCCTTAGAGCTTCTCCAGCGCCGTTTCCGCGCTCGATACGGTGGCGCAGCTGGAATTGTCCTCGATGTCGATCCAGCGCACGACGCCATCGTCGATCAGCGCGGCGTAGCGCTTCGCGCGCACGCCGAGGCCCGCCGCCACGAGGTCCAGCTCGGTGCCGGTGGCCTTGGCGAAGGCCGCGGAGCCGTCCGCGAGCCCGTCGACCTTGCCCTTCGCGCCGCTGGCGACGAGCCAGGCGTCGAGCACGAAAACATCGTTGACGGCGACGACCGCGACCGCGTCGACGCCGCGCGCCTTGATCGCCTCGGCCTTGGCGACGAAGCCCGGCAGATGCGTCTTGTGGCAGGTCGGCGTGAAGGCGCCCGGGACCGAAAACAGCAGCACCTTGCGGCCCTTAAAGTAATCGCCGGATTTAACCGACTCGGGACCATTCGCGCCCATGATCGCGAAAGTCGCGTCGGGAAGCTTGTCGCCGGCCTTGATGGTCATCGCTTTCTCGCTTTCGTTCGGGAGCCCGCGCTCCAAGTTTTTCTGGATTTGGGGATCGTTCAGATCTTATCGCCTTCCGCGCCCGGAGGGACGCAGCGCCAGCGCACCACGCGCAGCGCCGGATGATCGCCCGACCATTGCGCGATATAGGGCTGCGCCTGCATCATGCAGCCTCGCAGCGAGCCGCTCTCGGAAGAAAACACGAGCTTTTGCTCGTCGCAGGCGACGGGCTGCGCCAAGGTGCACACTGTCAGCACGAGTTCGACGAAGTTCATTTCCGTTTCCCGCGATAAAATGGGCCAGTGACCGGCGCATTAAACCACGAGATTAGCGCGGCTCAGGCTGGGGTCAATATCTCGCCCTTGCCCAACACCGCGGTGTCGCCCGCGAAACGCCGCAGCTTTTGCGACAGCAGCCGCGAGGCGCGCCGGCTGTCCTCCCCCAAGGCGCGCGAGAAGAGTCTGGCGAAAGTGAAATGATGCGCGCCGCAATCGACATAGGTCGGACCGAAGTCGCCCCCTTGCGCCAGCACCAACGACGCCCGCTTGTTGAGATAGCCGATTCGCCCCGTCGCCGCGCCAAGCGCGATGATCGTGCCGGCGATGGCGCGCGCGCCCAGATCCGCGCCGGCGTCGCCCTCGATGATGATGATCCCGCGCCGCAGCCGGTCGCCGGCCCTTTGGCCGACATTGCCCCCCACGACGACGCGCCCGCCGGCCATGCCGGCGATCTCGCCGGCCAGCGGCGCGCCGAGAAAGTCGCCGCAATCGCCGCCGATGTCGATATGGCCGCCGGTCATGCCGCTCGCCGCGAAGGCGCCCGCGTCGCCCGCGACGGTGATCGTTCCGCCTTGCGCGCCACGTCCGAGCTGCGCGCCGACGTCGCCCTCGACATGGATCGTAAAGCCCGGCAGCAGCTTGGCGCCGAGGAGGTCGAGCCGTTCCGAGCCGCCCTCGAAATGCAGCACGCGCGGATCGCCGACGCGAACCTTGAACAGATCGGCGACCTTGGCGTCGACCTTGGTCGTCCCAATGTCGATCGCCTCGATTTCCTTTTGCGTGCGGCCGACCAACCGGTCCGGCGTCAGCCTGGAGAGGTCGAGTCTTTGCGAGGGCTCCTGACGGAGCGCGAAAAGAAACGGCTTCACGGCAGGAGATCCTTCAGATGATAGTGGAACGGGCCAAGCTTGCCGCCATAATTGCCGGCGCCGACGCGCTTGGCGCCATGTTTGGGGCCGAGCGCGATGATCGCCTTGAGGCCGGCGCGCATGGCCTCGGCGACGGCGGCGTCGGTCAAGCCGTCGATGACGATTTCCAGCACGCAGCCTATGTCGGGGTCGAGCACGCTCGTCCCGAGGCCGCTCAACGTCGGACAATAGGCGTCGTTGGTGGAGGCGCCCATGCCCTTGTAATTCGAGCCGACTTTCGAGCCGGAGCGGACAATGCCGCCGGGGAAGGGGGTGATCGCGCCGGCAACGCCGCGAATCGCCTCGACGCCCGCCTCCGTGGCCCGCATCGTCGTGTCCCAATCCTCGCCCATGACGAGAAGATTGCCGCCGCCGACGCATTTCTTGGTGAGGCCGACCTTGCTCTCGACCAGAAATTCGCCATCCATGACCGGCACGCGCCAGTAGCGCCGCCCGTCGAGCGCCTTGGAGATCTGCCATTTGTCGCCGAACTGCCGCACGGCGTCGCCGACCTTGATCTCGAATTCGCCGTCGAGCGCGCGAAACACCGCCGTGCCCGGGCAGGTCAAGACGCATTGGCCAAGCCGGTTGACG
>Ga0181527_1001890_pt1 | contig 20635 bp, 18 predicted proteins | sample PEATcosm2014_Bin_30_FD_119762 | JGI IMG/M metagenome (GOLD analysis project Ga0181527, IMG submission 119762) | Peatland microbial communities from MTU Mesocosm Facility, Houghton, MI, USA - PEATcosm2014_Bin06_60_metaG | ecosystem: Environmental > Terrestrial > Soil > Wetlands > Peat | place...
CAGCGGCCACGCGCTCAATCGCAGGTCACCCGGGCCGCGCGCGCGTCGCCACAGCCCGCTCCATTGCCACTGCTCAGCGCGTTCCACCAACCCCGCGCGCAGCGGGTTGCCTTCGACGTACCGGCACAACGCAACGAAGTAATCGTCCTCCGCCACGGGGAAACTCTTGAAGCGTCCCTGGTAAACATGCCCTCCGCCGCGGCTGTGGTAGTGTTCATGGTAGCGACGAACGTGCGTCACGCCCACCCAACCCATCCAACGCCCCAACGCCTCGTTGGTCCGCGGCCGAGCGACAAGGTGCCAATGGTTCGGCATGAGACAATAGGTCAGCAACTCCACCGCGTAGCGTTCCAGGCCCTCCGCCAGCACGCGCTCGAACGCCTCGTAGTCCTCCGCCTTGTGAAAAATCCGCATCCGCCCGTTCCCTCGATTGAGAACGTGGTAAATCATCCCCGCCTCGGTGGATCGGGCTGTTCGCGGCATGGTGCTACATTATCACTCCTTGCCCATTTTGTCAATATCAGTGATGTCCCCTTTTTTGTTCTTCAAGGCAGTCATCGCCTGGGTACGCAAGCAGGCCAAAGTGCCTGTCTGGCTGTTTGTTCTTCAAGGCAGTCATCGCCTGGGTACGCAAGCAGGCCAAAGTGCCTGTCTGGCTGGTCGGCACGAGCCGGGGAACGCAGTCGGCCGCATATGTCGCCACCGAACTTGTCGGCTCCGACGGCCCCGATGGCTTAGTGCTGAGTTCCACAATCCTCTCTGACCGCAAGGGACGCCCGGTTCCCGCCATGCCGCTTGACAGACTGCGTATCCCTGTGCTGGTGGTTCACCACGAACAGGATGGCTGCAGTCACTGCTCGTTTAGCGATGTTCCCAGCCTGATGAGCAGACTTAGCAACGTACCCAAGAAGCAATTGTTGTCATTCAAAGGTGGCAAGAATCGTGGTGATCCTTGCGAGGCTTTTGCTTACCATGGGTTCAATGGGCTTGAGCGCGAAGTTGTCGCGCAAAGTGCGGCGTGGATACTCGCGAACAGCGGGCCGTGAGCATCGAGCACTGGGACGCGCTGCCTGGGACGCCTCGCGGTCGAATAGGGACATCGTAAACGTCAAAGAATCGCCAGGGGCCGCTGGGGGTGACGGTGCACAGAAGGCGTCAAAGGTCACCCCACCATTGATCTAACGCTTGACGAAACGCCGTCCTGGTGACCTCGCTTGCCGAGAAACGGCTATTGGATTGTCACCCGCCAGGTTCTTGCGGCGTTTGGCTGGTGCCGGGAGATTGGCTGCCCCGCAGGGACTGTTGCAGCGTTTCGACCTGTTCGGAAAGGACCTGTAGGCTAGCTTGGATCTGACGTAGCGTAGAACGCCGTGTGGCCAGCAGAAGCAGCACCGTGCAAACGGCAGCCATCAGCAGCGCGGCAACGGACGCTGAGATGATCCACAGGCCCACAATCTGGCTTTGGTAGAGTTCCCGACAACCAAGTGCCAAGACCCGCTCGGCCCCGGTGAGCTTGGAGGTATGTAACAAGATCTTGTCCATCTTGGGCGTGATGTACGTGTAAAACATAAGAAAGGATCCGAAAATCCCGGCGACCGCCAACAGGAAAAAGGTGATCGTCGCCCCTATAAAGATACGGACCCGCAGCCGATCGCGACGCAGGATGCGTTTGGCGAGTTCCACGCCATCGGCGGACGACGTCGCCGTGTTGCTATCGAGTTCCAACAAAGTGTTCATCAGTGCTCTACTCCCCATGGACTGTTGCCGTTTGGCATTCATGTTGTTCTCCTTTGCTCGATCGCCCCGTGTAGGGCCGATTTGGCGTAGTGCAGACGCGAACGGACTGTGCCGATCGGGCACCCTGTGACCTTGGCGATCTGTTCATAAGTCATGCCTTCAAGAAAACGCAGGACCAATATTTCGCGGTGCTCTGGGGCGAGTCGATCCAGGGCCGCATGAATCTCCAGTGCATCCTCGTGGTCGAACTCGTCACCGCAGGACGGTCCCTCGACTAGATCGGAAACCTCCAGCGGATGCTCTGGCCGATGCTTCCGCCATTGGACCGATGCCTTGTCTCTGGCGATGCGGTAAAGCCACGCGGCCAGCGCAGCCGGATCGGCCAGGCGCGGCAATGCCCGAAACGCTGCCAACCACACGTCCTGTAGCACGTCGTCCACTTGGTCCTCGCGGGGCAACATTCGACGAAAATAGTATCTCAGCCGCGGTTGGTAGCGCGCAACCAACTCCCCGAATGCGTCCTCGTCGCCAGCCTGACATCGCAGGACGAGGAGATGCTCGTACAGTCGTTCAGTTGCATCGGTCATTCAGCGACTTTATCCGTGAAAACGCGACTGTGCCTGAAGTTAGGTTGCGCGCCGTGGGCAAGAAGTTCAAAACCTATCAAGAAAATGTAACCGTTCACGCCCCGGAGGGCGTTTTCTTGGTAAAGTGATCTGTAACCGTGAACGGTTACGCCAAGAGGGCGTATCAGCGCATGTCGGAATTTGTGCGCCGGCGGCCATCCGGAAAGGCCAGGAGACGCGGCTGGCTTTCCCTCGTCGCGTCCCCCGTTCCACTCCCGCCGCTTCATAGGAGTGTCTTGCTTGGTGGCTGCTGCCGCCCGGTTCCCGGGGGTGCGTCGCGGTCGCTCGGCGAGCGCCTTCGCAGCAACTCTCGCACGATCGGCACGTTCCAGCCGGGGAGAAAAGCGAGACAGAATACGATGGCGAAGATAGCACACGCGAAGAAGAGCACCGAAAGGGGATTCAGCGCAATCGGCTCGCGCGGGGACTGGAGTGCCTTGTACAACTGGGTCACGCTGATCGCCAGCATGCTCGCGCCAATGGCGCTTCCGCCCACCGCCCTACACAGCAAGGCGGGGACGCTCCTTTCTCTCAGGCCTACCGGAGGCAAGACTTGCTGCTCCACCGGCAGGCCCATAGCCGCAGCTAGCCGCTCCCGAAGCGCCACCGCGTCCGACAGCCGGTAGAGGTCTACAATCAACTTGTCTTGCCCGTCCGCAAACTGCACGGTGAGGCGCCAACACCTTTCTCCGAACGGTCCGCAGAACACACAGCGGACTTGGAGCCCGCGGCAATCAGCGAGCGAGATGCGCTGCTCGTGCCAGCGCAGATAGCCCCGCATCGCGACCGTCACCTCTCGCGGCCCGGCATCGAAACATACCCGAAGCTGCTGGAACCAGAGGTGTATCCAGATCGCGCCGATCAGAAGGGCTGCTATCGCCCCGAGCAGGAAGGAGCCGCTCGCCGCCTTGAAATCGAGACCCAGATTGACGCCGAAAAGGCGGTGCGCCGAGATCGCGGCGGCCAACCAAACGGCAAAGATCCCGAACGCCAAGGCCGGGATGCGGAACCAAAGCGGAACCCGGCCGGAATCGAACAACGTGGTCCGCGAGGAAGCGCTGGGCATGGAGAGGTCACTCCGTAACGCCGTCGCTGGTGCTCAGCCCTTGCCCGCGGCAGAGGGCCTGGAACTCCTGGTCGGAGCGGATGGGGGACGGAAAACGGGTCGGGACGGAAAACGGGTCAGGGACGGAAAACGGGTCATCACTGATATTGGCAGAATGGACAAGGAAGATGAGTGACGTCCCCTTTTTCGCCTTCACGCAGCGGGAACTCAAGCCCAAGACGGGCCGCCGTCCGCCGCACCCACGTCTCGGGCCCGAACGGCTGGCCCCGCTCGACCCAGGTCCGTATCCCTTCCAATTGATTAGCTCTTCGCCGGGTAGCCTACCGTCTGCGCGAAGAGCACGCGCTCCTCGGGCCGCAATTTCAACTCCGCGGCCAGGCCCGCCTTGTTGCAGTTGTGGAACCAGGCCGCCAGGCCTTGCGAGGCGGCAAACAGGTACACGTTGCCGGCAATCAGCCCGGTGGCGACGAAATAGTACGACTTCTGCACCTCCGGGTCCCGCAAGCCCGGCTCTTGCAGCCGGGCCTTGCCGTAGCGGGTAACATCTGCCACGAAGACGAGGCTGACCGGTGCTTTGGCCGCCCCGCCCGCGCGACCGCGGCCTCCCACCTTCGCGCGGAGGTCCCCGGCCACGACCGGGACCAGGCGGTGAGCAGCGGCCTCATAGAGATAGGTACCTTCGGGCAGGACGACATACAGGTCTATTTCCTGCGAGTTGCTGGCGGAGGCGGCGGTCCTGCCCAGTTGTCCAAACGGCCCGTTCTCCCGGTACACGCCGAAGGCCGCCCAAAGCAGATTCGATAGCGCCTGCGGGGGGAGTTTCTCCTCGCTGATGTTGCGGATCGTCTTCCGTTGGCCGAGGGCCGCCAGCACCGACTTGCCGCCGTCCTTCTCGGGCTTCGGCAACTCGATCGGCTGCAAGTCCTCGGCCAAAACGCACGCCGTGCCGGCCAACATGGTGACGGCCGGCAAGGCCTTCACGAAAGTTCTGCGGTCCATTGGATTCTTCCCTTCACTCCCTTCGCTCCCTTCACTCGACCGTCCACAGTGTCAGCGAAGCCTGGTCCTTGACGTAGATCCGCTTGCCGGAAGCCAGCGGATGGGCGTAGACGGGGCCGGCGGCCACCGGGTAGTGGGCCAACTCCTCGTACTCCTTGCCGCCCGGCTTGTAGACAATCAACGGGGAGTTGCTGGGCAGGGCCAGCATGACCGAGCCGGCGTCTACGACGGACCCGAAACTGTCCTTGCGGGTCGCGCCGTCGGTCCAGGCCGTCTGGCCGGTCCCGGCGTTGAGGCAGAACAGGCTCCCTTTATCGGAGAGGCCGAAGAGCAGCCCGTCCTTGAGCACGGGCGTGTTGAATCCCGTGCCGAGTTTGTCGTTGCTCCAAAGCTCCTTGGCGGCGAAGCCGTCGCCTTGCTTCTCGATCTTCACGGCCTTGGTGCCCCGGCCCTGGCCGGTGTAGATCACCGTCTGGCCGTCGATGATGGGGGTGGCCGAGTTGTAGAAGCGGAACTGGGCGGGGGTGGCGACCTGCCAGAGGAGTTTTCCGTCGGCCAGGGCGAGGCCCACCAGGTTATCCGCGGCCTGCACGACGAGCTGCTTGGTCCCATCCACGGTCAGCAGGACGGGCGAGGAGTAGGCCGGGGCGTCGCCCGTCCATTTCCATTTCGGCTTTCCCGTGGCCAGGTCGAAGGCCACGACCGCTCCCGCGGCTTTGCCGCCGAGGTGGGCGATGCACGTGCCGTCGACGACGATCGGCGACATGGCGACGAAGAACATGGGCGCGGCCTTGAACTCGTCGTTGCGCCATGCCAGCTTGCCGTCGGCGGCGTCCAGGCAGGAGAGCACCCCGCGGACGCCCAAGGTTACGACCTTTCCCTCCGCCACGGTCGGCGAGCTGCGTGGCCCCGGGTGGCGGGCGGCCGGGCCGGTGAGGGCCTGCACCGCATAGGCGTTCTTCCACTGCTCTTTCCCCTCGGCGGCGTCCAGGCAGAGCAGGGTTTCGTCGTCGTCTTGTCGCGTGAACACGTAGAGCCGCTCGCCCAGCAGCGCGGGCGTGGCGTCGCCCGTGCCCACCGTGATTTTCCACTTCTGTGTCAGCGTCTTGGGCCAGGTCTGGGGCGCGGTGAACGCGGTCACCTTCCCATCCCGATTGGGCCCTCGCCACTGGGGCCAATCCTGCGCGAAGACGCAGCTTGCGCCCATCAGGACCACGCACCCCGCCACTACGCCGATCAATCGACTTGCGTTAGCCATGGCACACCTCCCTTATTCCTTGTTGGATCGTCGTGAAACACCGGCACCGGCCGTCCCGCGACGGCATGCCGGGATTATAGGGCATACCGCGACGTGTTTGTAGACCGCCGGTCGATTGGTTATCATCTGAACCGAATGCGGAGTGCCTGGCACCACGCGCAAGAGTTGCCGTAGGCGCCCCGCAATGCTGCCGTTCAGGCCAGCCCCTTGTGCACGGCCCAGACCGCCGCCTGCGTCCGGTCGGAGACGCCGATTTTCCCAAGCATGTGCTGGACGTGTTCCTTGACCGTCTCATAGCTGATGTGCATCGTTTCGGCAATCTGCTTGTTCGTCGCCCCCAAGGCTATCTGCCGCAGCACCTCGCCCTCGCGTTGGGTCAAGGGGACCTCGGTGTCGGCGATGAGCCGCGGGGTGGCCAGCGCGCCGGTCACGCGCCGCAGCCCGTCGCGAGTCCAGAGGTCCTTGCCGCCTGCCGCCGTGCGGATCGCGTGGAGCAGCTCGTCGCGGCTGCAACTCTTCAGCAGATAACCGCTGGCTCCCAAGGCAACTGCACGGGCCTCGTAAGTCGGGTTGTCGAAGGCGGAGAGCATCAGGACGGGCAGCTCCGGCTTGTCCAGCTTGATGCGGCCAAGGGCGGTCAATCCGTCGCCACCGGGCATGCGGACGTCCAAGAGCACCACGTCCAGCTCGTTCTCCAGGGCATACTTCACGGCGGCCTGGCCGCTGGTCACCTCGGCGGCAATCTTGATCTCCGTGTCCGCCAGCAGGCCCTTGATGCCCGAACGGGCTACTTCGTGGTCGTCGGCAACCAACACTCGGATCTTGCTTGTGTGGGGCATGGAAAATCCTCGCGTGCGCAAGCTAGGGAAAGGGCGTGGAAAGTGAGTTCCATGGCAATACCCCCATAGGCCGCTAGAGCATGCCACTAGCCACTATCATAGCAGAGTTTCGGCAGAGGGGAACGGGTAGGGCACTACACCGCGAGCGTGCCCCCCTTGGTCCACTGCCGGCTGGCTCCCGTCCGTTGACGGACCGCGGAACGGGCGTGCGGTTTCTCCGCGGTTTGCCCGGCGGAGGGCTGCTTGACGGCCGTGCATTTTCTCGGTACACTGGATGATAAGTGCCGGCGGTTTGTGTGGCCGAGGCGGCAAAAGGCGCTGTTGAAAGTCGAAGGGCGGACATGAGCTTCCACTGGTTGCCTTGGCGTCCAGCCCGCGTGTCTGGTGGTCGCCGTTCTGGAGCGAGCCAGCGGCCGCGAGGCCGGCCGTTGGCGCTGGAGCCGCTGGAGCGCCGGGATCTGCTCGCCGGCGGCGTGCCCACCCCGGCCCACGTGGTGATCGTGGTCGACGAGAACCACGACTACAGCGGGCCGGAAGGAATGGCCGGTAATCCAGACGCCCCTTACCTCAACTCGTTGATCAACGGATCGAACGCGGCCGTGTTCACCCAGTCCTTCGGCCTTATCCATCCCAGTCAGCCTGACTACTTCGACCTCTTCGCAGGAGACGACCAGGGCGTCACCGACGACAGCGTGCCCGCCAACCTGCCGTTCACCACGCCCAACTTCGGAGCCGCATTGATCGCCAAGGGGTGGAGCTTCACCGGCTATGCGGAGGACTTGCCGTCGGTCGGCTTCACGGGAGCCGTCTCAGGAGACTACGCCAGCAAGCATTGCCCCTGGGTCAACTGGCAAGGCAGCGGGCCCATCGACATCCCGGCGGCCGACAACCAGCCGTTCACCGCTTTCCCCGCGGACTACAACCAGTTGCCCAGCGTGTCGTTTGTGATACCCAACATATACGACGACATGCACACTCCCCCTCCCGGCGGCGGCAGTTCCATAGCTGCGGGGGATACGTGGCTGCAGGACAATATGGACGGCTACATCCAGTGGGCCAAGACGCACAACAGCCTGTTCATCCTCACTTTCGACGAGGACGCCGAGGACCAAACCGGCGCCGACACGCAACGCATTTTCACCATGTTCGTCGGCTCGATGGTGCAACAAGGCCAGTACAGCGAGTACATCGATCACTACAGCGTGCTGCGGACCATCGAAGACATGTACGGCCTGCCTTACGCGGGCCACAGCGCAACGGCCGCGCCGATCACCGACGTGTGGTCCAACAGCACCCCGCCGGACTTGATCCAAGGCACGCCCGGAAACGACGCCGTTCGCATTGCCTGCGAGGCGGGCAACCCCAACATGGTGGACGTGTTTTTCAACTCCGGCCCTACGCCCACGCTCTCGCTGCCTTTGGCGAACCTGACCGGATGGCAAGTTACCGGTGCGGCGGATGAGCTGACCGTGGACTTTTCCAATGGTAATCCTCTGCCCGCCGGCGGGCTGGTCTACGACGGCGGGACCTACGTGACCAACGATAGCCTGATCATTCAGGGCACATCAGGCGACGATACGGTCATGGCCGAGGCGGACGGGATCACCGTCGACGGCTCGGCCCCCATAAGCTACAGCAATGTCCGGTCGGTCGGCTTCAACCTTGGGGCCGGCCAGGACAGCCTGACCGTGGACGGCATAACGCTGCCGGCCGGCGATGCCCCCGCCATTTCCAGCGGCACGGCCGTGACGATCCAGGGCGGCGGCACACTCGACCTGGGCGGCAGCACGAACACCGTTCGTGGCCTCACGCTGGCAAGCGGCAGCGTTGTCGACGGCACGTTGCTCAGCAGCAGTTCTCAGCTTGTTCAGAGCGGTGCGGTCGGCGCCGGCCTGACAGGCCCAGCCGGCTTGCTCAAGAACACCGCTGGCACTGTAACCCTTTCCGGGACCAATACATACACGGGAGGCACGACCGTCGTCGCGGGAGCATTGCTGGTCGAAAGCAGCGCGGCGATTCCCGCCGGCTCGACGCTCTCGATCGGCGCGGATGGCTCGGTGGTGCTGGGCGACCCGTCGTTCAGTGAGCTGGCGGTCGCGCCGGGCGACTCCGGGCCGCTGGCTGCCGCCGACCCTCCCGTGAGCGGCAGCGACGCAGCCGTCCTGCGCACTGCTGCCGTCAGTGTGGTCGAGCCGACGATCGCGCGGGCCGCTCTTAGCAGCATCGCCGTGGCCGGCCCCGGGACCGTCGAGCCGGTTCCTGTGGCAGCCGCGGCCAATCGCAGCAAAACGCACGATGTGGCGCTGCGGTCGGTGATTTCCAGGCTTTCTTCGGCCGAGGTGCTGGGGCTCTCGGAACTGGCGTATTCCCAGAGCGAGCAGCAGCCGGATAAGCATCATGATTTGCCTGAAGAGGCCCTGGATGCGATGCTGGCCCGGATGGAATGGTAAGCGGCCGCCGTTGGGTGCCATGCTTGCTAAGCGAGCGCAGCGAGACAGCAAGCATGTCTGCGGCGGAACCTCACATGCCCACGCAAGCGTGGGCATGGCACCCGACAGCAGAAACCACGTAGAGCGGGCTCACTTGATCCTCGTCTCGGCGTCGGGGCGGGGGCAGTTCCGCTCCTGGTCCCAATAGGGAGAAAGGCGGCGGAGATTGGCCACCACCCCCGGAAACACCGCGAGAATGTCGTCCACGTCGGCATCGGTGTTGTAGCGGCTGAAACTGAAACGGATCGAGCCATGCACCGCCGTGAAGGGGACGTTCATCGCCCGCAACACGTGCGACGGCTCCAGCGAGCCCGAGGTGCAGGCCGAGCCGCTGGAAGCGCAGATGCCGGCGTCGCTGAGCTGGTAGAGCATCCCTTCGCCTTCGACGTAATGGCAGGAGACGTTCAAGGTGTTGGGCAGCCGCGGGGCGCCGCGGCCGTTGACCTGGATGAAGGGGATGCGCTCTTCGATGCCCTGCTCCAGCCGGTCGCGGAGGCCGCCGACGCGCACGCGCTCGTCTTCCTCGTGCCGGGCGGCTAGCTCCATGGCCTTCGCCAGGCCGACGATGTAGGGGACGTTTTCGGTTCCTGCCCGGCGGCCTTCCTCCTGATGCCCGCCGATCATGAAAGGGCGGCAGGGGGTGCCCCGCCTGACGTACAGCGCGCCGACGCCCTTCGGCGCGTGCAGCTTGTGACCCGAGAACGAAAGCAGATCGACGTGCGGCAATTCGCGCTCCAGGTCGATGCGGAGCTTGCCCACCGATTGCGTGGCGTCCGTGTGGAAGAGAATTGCCGGATCGGTCTCTTTCGCCAGCCGCGAGAGCTGCTCGATGCGAAACAGCACGCCCGTCTCGTTATTGGCGTGCATCACGCTGGCCAGCAGCGTCTGCGGCCCGAGCGCCCGCACGAACTGGCCCACATCCAGGTTGCCCCGGGCGTCCACGCCCAGGAACGTGACTTCATAGCCGTCGCGCTGGAGGTCCTTGCACACTTCCAGCACGGCCGGGTGTTCGACCGCCGTGGTGACGACGTGGCGGCGGCAGGGATTGGCCTTGGCCGCTCCCAGAATGGCCGTGTTGTTGCTCTCCGTGGCGCAGGAGGTGAAGAGGATCGACTGCGGGTTGCTCACCCCGAGATGCCGGGCGACTGCGGCGCGGGCCTCGGCCAGGGCGCGGGCCGTCCGCCGCGCCGGCTCGTACATCGAGCTCGGATTGAAATAGTCGTCGGCGAAGAACGGCGCCATCGCCTCGCGCACCTCGGGCGCAACCTGCGTGGTGGCGTTGTTGTCGGCGTAGATGATTCTCATGGGCACCCGTTCATACCTGGACTACGCGAATCCGCTCGTCGACCATCTCCTTCAGCGTCTGCTCGACCAGCATCCGCAAGGTCTGGTTGGCGCCGGCGCAGCTCTTGCAGGCGCCCGAAAGCGTGCAGTAGACGAGCAGCTCCTTGATGTCGACGATCTCCAGGTCGCCGCCGTCCTGCCGCAACATGGGACGCACGTACTGTTCCACCGCCTGCTCGATCTTCTTGCTCAACTGGTAGGACGAGAGGAGCGGCTTCTCCGCCGGGGGCGTGGCGGGCACCAGCGGCGCGCCGGCCGCGGGCAGCGTGATCTGCGTGAGCACGGGGCCGCCGCCGCCCTTGCCCCACGCTTCATCGAGCAAGTCCTGCAATCCCCCGGGGACATGGTGGCAGGCCATGCAAGCGCCGCCCGCCTTGATGGCGTTGGTGATGTCCGGAATCGTGCGCAAGTTCAACTCGCGGATCTTGCGGCGGATATACGGCTCGCTCAACGAAAAGCACTTGCAGACGATGCGGCCTTCCTGCTGCTCCTCGCGGTGGATGTCGATGCCCAGCCGCTCCAGGTCGACGCCGCGCTGCTGGGCCCAGTTGAAAACGGCCGACTCCAGCGCCTCGGCCCCCATCACGGAACAGTGAATCTTCTGCCGCGGCAGCCCCCCGAGAAAATCCACGATGTCCTTGTTCTGCACCTGCAGCGCCTGGATGGGCGTGTAGCGGCCGCGCTCGATCAGCGAGCACAGCGCTTCCGAAGCGGCAATGGCCGAGGTACAACCGAAAGTCAAGTAGCGGGCGGCCACGATCACGTCTTGCGTGGGATCGGTCGGGTGCCGCTGGACGCGAAACGTGAAACGCATGGCATCGCCGCAAGCCAGCGAGCCGTGCTCGCCGAAACCGTCCGGGTTCTCGATCTCTCCCAGATGGGTACCCGGCTTGCCGTGTACCGCGTCCATGAAAAGCTGTTTCGTCTTCTCGCTATATTCCCAGGCCACGCTCAACCCCCTCTTAGCGGCGCGATTTGTTCATGGACCTGCTCCAATAAACAGCATTGCACAAAGGGTACCGTCCGGCAAGTGGGGCCGGGGGGAAAGGGCCGCAACTCCCCCTTGCCAAAGGCTTTGGTGCCCGGCCCGCTTTCTCGGCCGTGCCGGGCGCCCGCTATTCCAGCGTGGGCCGCGCCAACTCGCCGCGGAGCTGCGCCTCGCCGCCCTCCTTCTCATACACGCCGTAGAACAGCGACGCACAATCCAGCCACAGCGCGAGGCGGTGGAAGTCCTCCGGCGAGAGCTTTACGTCGTAGTGGCCCTTCTCCAATATCTCGAAGAGTTTCGACGCGCGGGCGCCGAACCGGCCCGGCGTGGTGCGGTAGGGGTTGTGGTAGTCGTGGAAGCCGTACTGGGGTGCAAGCGCCAGGTACGAAGCGAAGAACTTCTGCCGGATCGGCTCGCGCGCCAGGCTTGCGGCCTTGTCGGGGTGCTTGGCGTGGCAATCGACGCACAGCCGATCGAGCACCGGCTGCACCAGGCGGGGATAGCTGAACGGGTTGGAGCCATCCACGTCGGGCAGCAGCTTCGAGGGCGGGCGGCGCAGGGCCAGCGGCACGGCCCGCGGCGGCTGCGGGGCGCGGCCCTTCGGCTCGTGGCAGCCCAGGCACGTCAGGTGCTCGCCCTCTTTGAGGTACGTCGCCGAGCGCATCGACTGCACCGCCAGCCCGCGCCCGTCCAGGGCCTGGAAGAACATCTCCTTGTTGGCCGGCACGACGAAGTGCGCGCTGCCGTCCGCCTCCACCGGGACCGTGCCCAGGACGTAGCGCACGGGCACGACGGAATCGCCCGCCGAGGCCTCGCGCAGCCCGGTCTCGTGCGGCGGGCCGCCGGACGGGACCGACATCGGCAGCACCTGCAGCACGCGCAGCGCCTCGATCTTCGTCCCCGCCGGCCAGGGCAGCAAGCCGTCGTAGACGTTGATCACCGAGAGCGTGGCCTCGGCCTGCCGCTGTTGGGCTGCGGGCCGGGCCGAAGGGTCGTAGCGCGGCATCGGCTTGGCCGGCTGCAACGCCAGCGGGGGTGGCGGCGTCGGGCGCAGCGGCAGCGGACTCTGGCAAGCGATCTGGGGGTCGCGGTAGATCAGCTCCTTGTTGCCGAAACTGTCGAGCAGGTAAATGCCGTAATTGCCCGGGAGGTACTGGCCGCCTTCGCCGCCCGCGCCCAGCTTCGCCGTCGCGTCGTACACGCAGAGAAAATAGTCTTCGCTCAACGGCCGGGCGGTGCCGTAGGCCTGGGCCCCGCCCTGGCTCTCGGGGAAGCCGACCTCCGGCGTGATGCGGCGGACGGGGGCCATGGCGTCGTTGTCCGGCACCTGCGGGTCCAGCAGCACGAGCGAGCCGAACGCCTGCCCGTGGTGCGCCGCGGCGGTGGCGGTGTATTTGCGCGAGCCGGGCACGGCGCGGCAGTCCAACTCCATGTCGGGCCGCAGGTTGCGCGACGTGAAATTGCCGTGCAAGGCCCGCGAGTCGCGCCCGTCCAGCGTCGTCAGCCACGGCATGTGCGCGGTGCAGCCGTGCCGGTCGACGTAGTCCCAGCGGGTGTAGATGATGCGGCCGTCGTGCGTCACGCTGGGATGCCATTCGTTCGTCTCGTGTACGCTCAGGCAGTTGATGTCGCTGCCGTCGGCGGCCATGTCGTAGAGGGTATATAGCGGGCACTCCCGGCCGCAGCGGAGGTAGCCGCCGCGCCGCTCGCTGATGAAGGCGATCCGCCCGTTGGGCAGCGGGCAGGGATCGAAGTCGTTCCACGTGCCGTCGGTCAACTGCCTCAGGCCCGCGCCGTCCACGCCCACCTGGAAGATGTGGTAGCACCAACCGGCCGGCCAGTGGCCCCGCGTTGGGTCGGTGTGTATCATCTGCCCGCCCGGGCCGCTGCACTCCACGTAGGCGAAGTAGATGGTCTTGCCGTCGTAGGAGAGCTCGGGCGAGAGGAACGAGCCGCCGGAGAGTTTCCGGCCTTGCAGGCGGCCGTTGCCGACCACGGACCCCGCCAGCACGTCGCGGAGCTGCGCGCCCGGGCCGAACGGGCCGGAGAGCACGTAGAGCCCGCCGCCGGGGCGCGCCGTCATCCCGTAATACTGGTCGCACATGTGGCTGTAGCTGGATCGATGGCGCTTGATGAAGAGCAGTTGCTCGAAATCCAGCAGCGGGTTCGCCAGGGCGATCTGGCGCCGCACTTTACAGGCCGCGCGGAAGAGCGCGAGGCGAGCCTCGCTCTGCTTGGGGTCGATCTTGCTGCCGGCCGCTTGCAGCTCGTCAAGCTGCTTCTCCAGCCCGGCCAGCCGCGCCACGGCCGAGGTCCGCTTCAGATCGGCCAGCAGGGCCGCTGTGCGCCGCAGGACCACGTCGGCCGGGTCGCGGTCCGATTTCGCAATCAGCGATTCCGCGCGGTGGGTCTGCGGCGCCAGCCGCGCGAAAGCGTCGCGCTGGCCAAGATCCTGGCAGAGCGCCTGGCGCTGCACCTCCCACTCGGCCTCCAGATCCAACGGTTCCAGGGGCCGTTCGCCTGCGGCCCCCCGGGCAGCACTGCCGGACCAACCGCCCGGCACGAGTGAAAGCAATACCAAGCAGCAAGCAGAACGCCACATCGCTGGCTCCTTTCAAGGGGCGGGAAGTTCATCGAGCCGGATGCCCTGCTCGTCGATGTGATAGGGGATCAGTCGATCGGTGCAGGCGCTGCCGCGGTGCTTGCCGACGTACATCGCCCGGCGGAAGCGGGTCCCCTCGCGGATCTTGCCCAGGTGGATGACCGTGTTGGCGTTGGCCAGCAGGTCGCCTTCGTCCAAGGGGCGCTCGATCAGGCCGTCCAGCGTGCTTTCGTGCGAAGTATAGAGCAGCAGGCAGCCGATCGCGGCCGGGTCGTAGACGTGCCCCGCCACCGCCTGCGCCTGGCGGAGGTAGTCCTGGCGGAACAAGTCCCTGGCCACCCACTCCGCTTCCTTGCGGAGGATCTGGTGATAGATGTACTCGAACAGCTCGATCTGCACGGAATCGCCGGGGTGGTCCACCGGCTCGATGCCGTCGATCACCACCCGGCGGACGCCGCGCACGAAATTGCCGTAGAAGAACGCGATGGTCGCGCCCAGGCGGCGGGCCAGCTCGGCCTGCCAATCGCGCCAGGCCTCGAAATCCAGGTCGCGGCGCGTGACGCGCCGCCCGCGCCGGTCGAAAACGTGCAAGTAATCGCCCGGCCCCTCCGCGGCCTGGAAGAACCGCCCCGGCTCGACCGCCGCCTCCGGGTCGGCCTGCCGCAGGGTCCAGTCGAACATCCGCCGGGCATAGTCGCCGTGGTTTTGCGGGTCTCCGCGGGCGGCCATGTCGAACACGATGCCCGCACGCCCCTCCGCGGATCGCCCGGCGTGGGCGAATTGCAGGCCGAACTGGGTCTTGCCGATGCCGCTGGAGCCCACCACGACGGTCAAGGTCCCCGGCAGCAGGCCGCCCCCCAGCAGCGCATCGAGTCCGGCCACGCCCGTGGACAGTCGGGCTTTGTCGGTCATGGGCGCCATTGCCCCGGCGTCGGACTCCATGCTATGTCCACCCGTGTTTACCATTATGGTCAGGCCAACGCCTTCCGCTTCTCGTCGATGAACCGGACGTGATGAGGAATGTGGCCGGTGATTCTCCGGAGCAGCTTTTCCAACGTGAGCGGCCCGGATTCCGCATGAATGCCCCGACGCTGGAAATCTCCCGGCGTCAGGCTTCGCAGAATCCGGGCGACTTGCGCGCGGATCGTCTCGACGAGCAGGAGTTCCTCAAGTGTCTCAGGTTCCATTGGTCTGCTGTTCCGTGGATGGGGATCGGTCGGGAAGCCGCTAGTGCCCCCAGTGTACAGCCCCTGGCGGTGTAGTCAATCAGGGCCAAGGGCTACACTCCGACCACCCGGCTTCGCAGGCACCCGCACCCCAAGTTCAGAAGCCCCGCGAACAGCATCGGCGCAAAGACCGAGTTGAGCGGAACGCCGTGGTTCACGACGGCAAAGAAGGCCAACCCGCCAAGAATCAGCGAGCCGCCGATGCCCTCCCATTTCCAAGCGACGATCAGGCCGACGATCATCGTAGTGAGGGCGGCGAAAAGCAGCCTTTCAGCAAGCGGCCCATGGAACGGACTGGGGAAGCCCTCGCCAATCGCAAAAGCGGCGATCAACAGCAGGATCAGCGTGCCGACCACTCGGGCGGCCCAGCGAAGGACGGTCAGGATTTGCCGTTCTTTGCTCGCCATGTTCGGCTCTCTTGCCGCCGTGCCGTGAGCGGGGAAAGCAATTTGCAGCACGATGCCGATTGTGCCCCACTGCATCGTCCCGAGGAAGAAAACGGGAATCGCAAACGAGGACAAGGTGGAGGCGAAAGTTGGTGGCGGCTCGAAAAGGCACAACGACACGGGAAAGTCGATGAAGAAGAACAGCCCCCAGGCCATTTCCGTCTCTGGATCGGGACTCAACGCGACAAGAGTACCGATGAAGATAACCAAGGCCGCATGGACCAGGACGAGAACCAATGGGATGAGGACGTATTTCACGTCGTGGTCCTCTGCTGGGCATAGGCCAGGATCGCGGCCACACCCACGACGGCCGCGGCGACCAGGGCGATGGCGATTGCCCGCCGCTTCGTGCAGCCGCCCCGGACCGTGCCCGCCGTTGGGAAACTCAATTTGACCTCGCCTTCTCCCCCGGGTATAGGCGAGAGCAAGGCGGGGATGCAACGGCGGGATGGCCCTGTCGCCTGCCGCCGTCTATTCCGACCGGAACCCGATTGCTTTCCAGCGGCGGGGAGAGAACTTCGCGGCTCCCCAGGAAGCCACAAAGCGTGAACGAAAAAAGCCGTCGTAAGTCATTGACTCACAACGGCTTAAAATGTCGGGGCGACAGGACTTGAACCTGCGACCTCTTGCACCCCAAAAACCCAACCGCTCTCCTGAAAAATGCTCGTTTTCCCCAGGGTTTTCATCATTTTACCCCTCAGAACGACTATAGCAAGAGCGCGCAAACGATTGCAGTTTCTCTCGGGAATAGCGGCATTCTTGGAAACGAGATACGCCAAGAACGGTAAATACCATATCACCAATGTCGCCGTTTTATTTGAGGTGGCGAAGTTAGCAAATCTACCAAGTGCCACGGTCAAATCGTGCCCTGTGCCGAAGCCGGACCCTACTTTCCATCGCCGCGGAATAGCACGTATGCCCCGAATTCCGGCTCATACCGATGCCCTCGCATCGGCAGCACGATCCCCGGGCCTTCGGCCTTGCCTTCGGCCACGCGCGCGCCAAAGAAATCCAGGACATTGACTACGCGATACGCCTGGCCCCACGTAAGAATGCCTTGCAAGTCGATCTTCACGCGGTCCAGGTGGTCCCAGTTGTAGACCGCGAGATGGACCCGCTGGGGCTCGTACCGGTTCACACGTTTGAAGACGTGTAGCCCAGTCGGGCGCCCATTCTTGCCCGGCACGAGGCGGTCGGTCGTGCCCGAGTGGATCTGTTCGCGGAATCGGGCCAGATCGAACTTGCCGTTGTCGATGTACGTGTTGTTCTCGAAGATCACCTTGAGGTTGTCCACTGAAGGCGGTTTCACGGCCACCATGCCGACAGGTGCCCAGAAGGTATTGTTGCGCACGATGGCTGCGGCGGCACCCTTGAGCTCCATGGCATTTGCCCCGCAGGTGAAGTAGTTGTCCTCGATGCGGATGTCGGTGTTGGGCGAACCGTGGAAGCCGACGTCCACGCCGCGCTTCGAGGCGGGATTGGGATGATAGGTGCAGTTGTTTTTGAGAACCAGGTGGGTGATCGGCTTGAAACCGCCGGTCAAGATATTCATCTCGCCGTTGCTGGGACAGCGAGGATTGAGCGACGTGGCGAAGCTGATGTTGCCTTCGAGGTATAGCCCGCTCAGTTGCGGCGACTGGCCGTAAAGATGAAACCCGCAGCCGGCGTTCTCGAAGACGATGTTGTCGACGAAGCGCTTGGTGGTATGCTGGGCCGTGTTCTGGACATAGAGGCCGTGGTCCAGGGTGTTCCAGCCGTTGTGGTAGATGACATTGCCATAGATTTCTTGGTCGTCACCCACGTCGCCGCCGCCAATTCCCTGGCCGCTGGGCTTGCGCTCGGCCGGTTTCTCGGGCGGGCCGGCCTCGTGGATGGTGAGGTTGATCAGTTTCAGGCCAGTGCTGCGCACACGGATGGTGACGCCTCCTTTGACGTCCAGTCCCCAATACCACACGTGGTCGTTGTTGGGCCGGATCTCGCCGACCACGGTAGCCGGAAGGCCGGGCAAAGCGCGGTAAATGATCGGCTTGTCCTTGGTGCCGTGGATCGATTCGTGTGGCTGGAGCAAGCCTGCCTGGTAGGTCCCCGGGCCGATCCAGACCGTGGTCCCGGGCGTGACGAGTTGGCTGTTCGTCGTGGCGGTGGCCAGATCGACGGGCGACGGCTTGGTTCCGTGCCCGGCCGGCGTGCCGTCCGGCGTCACATAAACCTCACCCGCCCGGCCCGTGCAATTCCCCGCAGCCGCAACTACCATTGCGGCGGCCATGCACCAGGACCGCGCTGTGGTATCCATGATTGTCCTCCTCGGCAAGCTTTGCCGCATCCCAAACGCATTTGCTGCTTCGCCTCCAGGCCGCCCTTGCTGATCCCGACCGGCTGGCAGCCCACGTAGCCCGCTAAGACTCCAGGAACGTCGCCGCCCCGAACCGTTCCTTGATGTCATCTGCGATGGCGCCCAGCCAGCTCTGCTTCTGCTGCTCCCGGCCGTCGAGGAACATGCCCTGAGCCAAGCCAATGCCGTCCGTCCAGGCCGCTGACGCCCAGGCCATGCTACCGCTCTGGCCGAGATGTTTCCGCCTTGACGCCGCTGAGCGGATGCTGAATGACGGCATCCCAGGCCAACTCTTGCAACAGGCGGTTCAGTTTTTCAGCCCAACCCGAGTTCTTATCTCTTGCCAGGACGGCGGGCAACGGCAATCCTACGGGGTTGACGCGATAGATCACCGCAAAATGGCAGTAGGCGGCCAGGGCTTGCAATGGCGCTGTGGGGTGGCCCAGCGGATCGCTGAAGAGCGCCTCCTGTGTTTTCAGCCCGGGCGCCTGGCCGGCGATGATCTTCTCGCGCAGCGCGATCACGGCCTGTCCCACGGGCACAATGTACAGCACCGTCTTGCCGAACTTCTTGTTCAAGTTGCGGATGTGATCGTCCATCTCCTTGAAATAGGGGGCGTGCCGCTTCCGCAGTTCCTCTCCGGTGATGGCGTTGTGATCCACCTTCTCTCCATTTCCTGGGGGGCTGGTGGTCGGCTCGTAAATATCCCAGCGCATCCAGAATTCCTGGACCGTGACACGGATCTGGGGGTTGTGTTCCAGGGCCAACGCCGCGAAGTTTTCGATTCCCTCGTCGGGTAGGTAAATGGGCGAAAGCGTGAGAACGTCCACTTTGCCGCCGCGAAGGGCCTCTTTGGCCTGGTTCTTCTCTTCGGGCACGTTCCAGTGTTGAATGACGCGTGAACCCCCGATCGACGACAGGCCGACGGCCTGGTGGTCCTTGATGCCGGCCGACTTGGCCACGTCACTCAGGATGGGCGGAACCCAAACATGAAAACTGTGGCCGCACGTAAAGACACGCTGCCCCTTGGTAGGAGGGGATGCTTGCTCATCGTGTTTCTGTTCGTTGCCCTGGATTTGGGTGGCGGCCAGCAAAGCCAAAGCAAGTGTGAACGTCCCCCAGCGAGAACCAGTTCGGATGCCTTGAATCATGAAAGCGACTCCTTATCATGAGATTTTGCGGTTCGACACTGTTCCCAAGTTTCGCGGCGCAAGACGTGAAAGTCAACACGCAAAAAAACTGTAGGAAGGGAATCGGGCCATCACGGAACCATGAAAGAACGAAAGCCCGAAAAACAGCCGCGATTGTGAGGTGCGTCTGACCGTTTTCTCGCTGACCCCCGATAAGGCAACCAATTCCTTGACCGTGAATCCTTTCGGCGCGAAGATCAAGAGCTTCAGCAACCGCCATTGGCGGGCAAGGGTCGATTCGTCGTAGCCGTCGTCCTGGCGGCGGATACGGGTCGTGAGGAGGGGCGAATGTTCGGGCATAGCGGGCTGTCTTCTGCCGGTTGCGTTTTCCCATCGGCACGGGTCATTCTGGCGGGTGCTGCCCCGCAAGGCCCTACGGCCCCGGATCATTTATCGCTGTCAGGCTGGCCCGAAGATTCTGGAGCCGTCTGCCCCTTTTTCCCCGCTGGACCTTCTTGCTTCGCCCGCGAAACGACCTGAATCTTCACGGCGCGGAGGCGCTCGTCGTAGGTCCAACCCACCTTGACCTTGTCCCCGACGTTCAATTCGCCGAAGGTGCGGACCATCTCCTTGTCGAAGCCGTCCGGCCCGCCCACGAAGCGGGGCCAAAGGCGCTGGGTATAGCCACGGTCGCTCGGCTTAACCTCGACCCAGGCTACCTCCTTGGGCTTGTTCTCGCGGGCGACCACGGTCCCCGTCGCCACGCCCATTCGCATAGGCGGCAGGATCACACGGATGTTGGTGACGACGGGCTGGTCTTGCCCCTGCGATGAGAACATCACCAGGTTTGGCACGAAGACCGTCTTCAACGCAGCCTGAAGGTCTGCCTTCGGCGCGCCGCCCTGTGGGGCCAAGAGATAGCGTTTCGCTTCGTCCTCCCCCTCGGCCTTGATCGTGATGTCCTTGTCGGTCTTGGCCGTGACGATACCAACGACCTTCCCCGGCCCTAGTGGGGACTTTTTCTCGGCGGCTTGCAACGACGGCGTACCGCAGAAACCAACGGCCAGGACCACTCCGGCCAGGATACCTGCAAACCAGCTTTTTCTGTTCATCATCTGCTCTCCCTTCAATCTTGCGTAATCTGCCAACCGCTGATCCAGCAGGCTTCAACCCATGCACAACTTCATCGTCACCCGTGGCGGCAAACATGTCAACGGGCCGGGCAAGCTACCGGCTTCTCATGATCCTCGCTGTTGCGGACCACGCTATTTGCCCAGCAATCCCTCCATCGCCTTCTCGATCATCTCCGGCCGGGCCAACCCGTCCCGCCACTCCGCCGGAATCCCCGACTCGCCCCAGTACGCCCCGGCAAGCTGCCCGCAAACGGCGCCCGTCGTGTCGGCGTCGTCGCCCAGGTTCACGGCCCGCAATACGGCTTCCCGGAAGTCCTTGGCGTCGTGGAACGCCCACAGGGCCGCTTCCAGGCTCTTGACGACGTAACCGGAGCCGACGATCGCCGGGGGCTGCTTGCGGCGGAAGCTCCCCTCGGCCAC
>Ga0181527_1001891_pt1 | contig 20612 bp, 17 predicted proteins | sample PEATcosm2014_Bin_30_FD_119762 | JGI IMG/M metagenome (GOLD analysis project Ga0181527, IMG submission 119762) | Peatland microbial communities from MTU Mesocosm Facility, Houghton, MI, USA - PEATcosm2014_Bin06_60_metaG | ecosystem: Environmental > Terrestrial > Soil > Wetlands > Peat | place...
GGCTACCGCGGGTGGCGGCTCGATGAAGTCGCTGACCAAGGATGCGCACATCAACCAGCAGGTGCTGATCCTCGCCTTCGGCGAGCAATGGCAGTCGCAGGTCGCATCCTTCGGCCGCGGGCTGACCAATAGCAGCAGCACGAGTCCGTAAGGCGTCGGCGTCGGCGATCGCGCTGCTGCGCGAACTTCCTCTGCTTGCGATGCTGCGAGTTGATTGCCAGAGTTTAACCCAATCGGATATTCGCGTTGAAGTGGTGAACGTGCAGGCAAACGGTCAGCGGCGATTCACGGTGGTTGAGCTGCCGGTGTTTCCGATCGTGAAGGAATCGTTGTTGATGCCGTTCCGGTATCTGCCCGAACTGGTGAAATTCGGCTCGATTCCGTTTGCGGCTATTCTGGCGATCGATCTCATCTGCTTTGGCCTGCTGCATGAGGACGTTTCCAGAGGCGTGACCGGCGGTCTGATGACGATCTCGCATTTCGTTCTGTTCACGCCGTTCTCTGTGGCATGGACGAAGCTCGCGATCAGAGGACGTCAAGCGGTCGCGAAGCATCCGCAGTTCTTCTACTCGCGAACGCAACGGCTTTATCTGCTGGCAGTCGCCGTGATGATGGCGGCGGGCCTAGTTCTCGTCGGCATGCCGTACGTCATCCTTCGCTACGGGCAGCAAAACTTTGACAACCAGATCTCGCTGTTCGGAGGAACAGCTATGATGCTGGGACTCGGCATTTACGTCATCGCGTACGTCAGGCTGGCATTCCTTTTTCCCGCGATTGCGATCGGCAGGTACGCTGGCTTACGAGATGCGTGGAAGCAAACGGCAGGAAATATTGAGCGGCTCGCGGCAATTCTCGTGCTTGCGTTCCTTCCCTACTGGGTCATCCGGCAGGCGTTCGAATGGTACATGGGATATCATCCACCCGGCGTTGTCGAAGCGTTCCGGGGATGCATCGACATGCTGCTAATCGCGCTTGCGACGACGGCGCTCGCCGGCCCAGCGCTCGCTTACAAGGTGATAGTGATAGACCAGCCTCAGGATGAAGTCGCCGCGCAATCGATAAGCGCCGCCCGATAGCGAAGCGTCAGGCGCCATTCCAGCCGCGCTGGCGTAGGTCGTCGAGCGCGATCTTGAGACCGTCCTGAATGTCGTTGCGCAGGTCTTGCGGACTGCCCTCCGGCAACGCCGCAAGCGCTTCGCGGTAGTTTTGTACGCCTTGCTGCAGATACTTGATACCAGATCCTTGCTCACCAAGGTAAACGAAGGCCTCGCCGAGCTCGTACTTCACGGTTGCCCATTGCAGCGGCTGTTGATCGGATTTGTACACCTTGAGGGAATCGCTATAGGCGTCAATGGCCTGATTCAGATAGGCACTGTCCGAGTTGTTATGCCCCAATTCCTCGAGAGCATTTCCGAGTCCCTGCTTTGCTTGCGCCCATCCGATGGGTTCACGTTCCAATGTGAGTTCCTGAAGGCTGGCGCGATAGGCAATGGCGGCCTGTTCGGGATACCGGGCTCCTGACTTCGGGTCGAGATCGTACAATCCCATGAGCGCATCGCCGAGGGCCGATTGGATGTGCGCCCATTCAATAGGTTTTCGTTCGCGCGGATAGCCATTGAGGATCTGCCGCAGAAGCGAAATCGATTGGCGAAAATCGTCCGGATTCGATGCCACTTGGGCGAGCTGACTTAAGCTCTGAGCGATTTGGCCCTGGGCTTCTGCCCAGTGCATAGGACTATCCTGTTTGGAATAGATCTTTAATGCTTCCCTATTCGCGGCGATAGCGTCCTCGAGGTCTTTGGTGCCTTTGTCCCAGAAAGAAAGAACCCTAAGCGCGTTGCCAAGCGCAATCTGTGTTTTGCCCCAGAGGTTCGGGAATTTCCGCGGATCGATTCCGTTCAGCGCTGCCCTATAGTACTCGACCGCTTTTCTTATGTTCTCCCTTCCCGGTTCGTATCGTGCAATTGCTTCGAGAAGGCCTCCAAGTGCGGATTGGATCTCAGCCACATCGATCCGATCCGATCGAGATTGATATACGGACATCGCATTTTGGAAGGCAGCGAGCGCGGGATGCAGCAATGCAGTGTCCCTGTTGAGGTTGTATTGATCGCATAAGGTTCGGCCGAGATTTCGTTGGGCCATTGCCCATTCGAGCGGATCGCGGTCGTGAGTCCAATCATCCAGCGCGTGCTGGAGGTATGCGGCGGCGGCGTTCAGAGAGTCCATGGACTTTAATTCGACGCCTGAAGTCCGACTTGCAATGCCCAGGACCAGGTTCACTCGCGCGCGAGTGTCTGCGCTCCAGCCGGCGGTTTTGCCGTGATCCTTGAGCATCTCGCGAGCTTCGCCGATCAAGGGCGCCAAGGCGTCTCGGAATTCGATTTTATAATCCGACATGAATTGGGCACTGTCGGTCGCGATGACCAGGCGCAGTACCTTGACGAGATCGTCGGGCGGCAACTCCGGCAGCTTGAAGTCGCCGGGCAGGTAGCCTCCGCCGAACTGGGGATAGTCGCCGAACTCGGTGTCGTAGAGCGGCCCGATGGCTGGAGAAGGAGCCCCTCTTACTCCTCCCCATATCAATGATTCGACGCGCACGTCGGTTACTGAGGTGAGCGCGTCGAGATGAGCCATGCCTTGGGAGCGGCCCGATAGAGTGATCGTGCGGTTTAGAATGACGGGGGTCACGTGCAGGCGCGGATCCAGATTGGTCAACCCGTCGCGCAACTGACCTTCTATCTTATGGCCGTCGTCGCCTTCGAGATGAGCGATCGCCACTACGACGCGAATCTCCCATTTCGCAGGCTTCGGATAGGGTTCCGAGAGTCCCGAAACATCGACTGCGGGCTCGCGGAGCATGTTCGGGCCGCGGAGGTAGATCGAAGCTTGCTGTAACATCAGAAACGGCAGGCAAGACAGAGCGGCGGTGCCCGCGATTCGCCGCACCGACTTGTAGCGAAGCTTGAGCCGCCCGATCCGGACCCGTGCTTTCTGCCAGAACGTAAGGCCCCACACGATCGCGGCAATCAATCCCGGAATTGCGGTTACCACGACCAGATCGATAACCAGCCGTGAGTACGGCCAGATGGCAACGATCACCAGTACGATTACAAACACGGCCGCCAGTGAATCGGCGAGGTTCAGCCGCGGGTACCGGCCGGACAAATACTGACGCGGGGTCTTCATTTTGCGATGACGCAGATTATATTCCGCGATCGCTGTGAGTGACCATCAGTTCAGCGGCTCGCCACATTTCAAATGCGCCCTGCACTGCGCAGGACGAAGAGGGTGACGGATGAGATAGCGACGAAGGAGAGCAATACCAGATCACCGCAAAAAAGTCAGAACGCTGTTTGTTCTTTTCGGTTAGGGAAATAAATCGCAAGAAAGTTCGGCCTCCTACGATCTTAGTTTCAGGAGACGCCAAGCGGGACGCTCGGGCCGGTCTTGGCGCGAAGGAGGGTGCGATGATTGCGATGCTGATTGCCTGCCTTGCGGTGTCTGGCTCGATAGTGATCGTAGCCTTTGCATGGAGCCGGATTCGCGGCGGTTCCGTGGCCGCATCGATGCCGCCGGGGCTGCGCAGCGCGGCCCGCCTTGCCGGCGGCCCATTTTCGATTTCGCTCGCGATCCATCTCGCCATTATTCTCGCGCTCATCATCGCCGTGCATGAGAGCCGCGCGCGGGACCTGATCATCGTCACGATGGAGCCGGGAACCATTCATCCGTTTGACGAGACCGAGCGATTCGAGATACCCGACGAAGCGATTCCAGATTTCACCGCCAAATCAACAGAGGATTCGCCGCCGGTGGTGGACGTCGACAAAGTGTTCAAAGGCTCCAGCACGATTGCCGGTACTCCGTCCGACACGGGAATCGATCTCGGTCGCCACCTCGGCGAGTTCCTGAATCTTCGCCCCGGAGGCGGCGGCGCTGGCTCGAGCTTTCCCGGCTTCGTGCTCGAGTTGCGCAAAAAGGGACTCGATATCGTGCTGGTGATCGACGGCACGAAGTCGATGGACTTCGTGATGGCTGACGTGAAAGCGCGGATGGCCCAGCTCGCGGTCAGAGTTCGCCAACTGGTTCCGATCGCGCGCGTCGGAGTCGTCGTGTTCGGCGGCAAGGGCGAGCCACTCGACATACAGCCGCTGACGCTCTCGACCGTCAAGCTGCAATCGTTTCTCGGCTCGATTCAGGCCAAGGGCGGCGGCGAGTGGCAGGAGAACACGCTCGGCGCGGTTCAGGCTGCGGTCACGAAGATGGATTGGAAGCCGTACGCGCGCAAGGTGATCGTGTTGATCGGCGACTCCCCTCCCGAAAAGGAGGACTTCGCACCGCTGGTCGCGCTCATCCGGGACTTCAAGCACAACAACGGCACGCTGAGCGGCGTCGATGTCATGGAAGAGGAGCATGAGCGCTTCGAGAACGAATTCTCGATCAAGGTGCATCGCGACAAGCCTAAGAAGATCTCGCCGCTTCCTGAATTCGCAAAGCAAACTCAGGCCGCATACAAGGTGCTGGCGGCCGAGGGCGGTGGCTCGATACGTAGCCTCAGCCACGACGCGGACATTAATCAGCAGGTGATGATTCTGGTATTCGGCGACAAGTGGCAGGAGGAGGTTCGCCGATTCGCGTCGCGGTAGCGCGACTGACGCCGCACCGCCGGCAGGGCAGCGCCGCTTTCTCAAAACCTAGTCGATGTGGTAACGCTTGCGTCTGCGCCAGAGCGTTGGAAGGCTGATGCCCAACGTATCGGCGGCCTCATCTAGGGTGGAGGTAGTCGATAACACGCTCCGGATTTGCTCTGCTTCCGCTTCGTCCACCACTTCGTCCAACGTAGCGCCCATCGCCGAGTTTAACGGTCGGCCTGGGAAAGAAAGAAAAATTATGTCTGGAAGATCGTCCCGCTCTATCACGGTGCCACGGCTCAAGACCGAGGCGCGCTCGATCACATTACGGAGTTCGCGCACATTGCCTGGCCACGAATAGGCGATCAGCGCCTCGGAGGCTGCCTGCGACAACTCCAGCCCGGGACGGCGGTTACGAGCGATTGCGCTGGACAAGAACCATTTTGCCAACGCCGGGATGTCCTCCGGCCTTTCGCGGAGAGCGGGCACGCGCAGCGGGATCACATCGAGCCGATAGAAAAGGTCGGCGCGAAAACGTCCGGCTGATACTTCACCTTGCAGATCGCGGTTGGATGCGGCGATGATGCGGGTATCGACCGCGATTGTCTGCTGTCCGCCAAGGCGCTCGAAGCGTTGCTCCTGGAGAAATCGCAGAAACTTCGTTTGCAACGGAGGCGTTAGATCGGCGATCTCGTCGAGAAAAATAGTGCCGCCGTCAGCCGCTTCCAGCCGTCCGGGCTTGTCCTTGACCGCTCCGGTGAAGGCGCCGCGCATATGTCCGAACAGTTCACTTTCGAGCAGATGCTCGGAAAGGGTCGTGCAGTTAACGACCACGAACGGGTGCTCGCGGCGCAAACTCCATTCATGAATCTGTTTGGCGAGGACATTCTTGCCCGTGCCACTCTCTCCCGACAGCAAGATGGTCGCATCGCTCGCGGCTGCTTGTCGCGCCATTTCGAAGAGCGCCAACATCAAAGGACTGCGCGTATCGAGAACTGGAACGCCCTCGATCGCGCTTCGAAGTTCACGGTTTTTCGAGCGGAGGTTCTTAACCTCGAGCGCGCGATCCAGCAAATGCTGAATCTGCTGTAGCGAGAAGGGCTTGGTCACATAGTCGTAAGCGCCGGCCTTGATCGATGCGACGGCGTTTTCGATAGTGCCGAAGGCAGTCATGAGGATCACGAGCGTATCGGGACGGTGCTGCTTGATTTGTTTCAGCAACTCGAGGCCGTTCATCTCCGCCATCCGGTAATCGGTTAGCACCAGATCGAAGTCGTGCTCGCCCTCAAGGATCTCGAGCGCGCTCGGCCCGCTGTCGGCGCTTTTTACCTGATGCCCGCTGGATTCCAGGAACTTTACCAGGCTGGCGCGGATATTCTTTTCGTCATCGACGACAAGCAACTTCGCCATCAGGCTTGCTCCGGGGGCTGCGCTCGGCTGCAACCCCACCGCAATTCGCGACAAAGACACCTCAAATGCAGACAGAGCAAACCGCGTACCGCAGCGACCATCCAAAGGAATCCTGAAACTCAGCTCGAAACCGCGGGCTCAGCATTCAGATTGCATGGCAGGTGCAGGTTTCATTTTGCATTGCGGCGCTCAGGCCGGAAGCGCGCCGGAATGCTTGCGCAACTCCAAGCTCACTTCTATCCGCCAAACGGAATCGGACCGAGATGCTCCGCAATCGGTCCGAGCGCGGCCACCGGCAGGAACAGCAGCGCGCCGATGATGATGACCGTTCCGAGCAGCAGGCCGGCGAACGTCGGGGTATCGTCGCGCAGCGTGCCGAGCGTGAACGGAGTCGACTTCTTGGCCCCCAGACCGGCCGCCATCGCGATCGGCGCGATGATCGGCAGGAAGCGGCTGATGATTATAACGATGCCGGCCGCAACGTCCCATTGCACGGCGGTCGGCGCCGGACTCGGGTTGTTATTGAGCCCGTAAGTGACACCGAGACCATCAAACGCCGAGCCGTTGTTCGCCGACGCTGAAGAGAACTGGTACATGATCTGAGAGAAACCGTGCGGGCCCGGATTACTCTCGGCCTTGATTCCCCAACTTGTGGCCGCGAAAAGTCCAGTGGGGCCCAGAATCATGATCGGATGCACGAGCAGGGCAATCATCAGCAGCGCCATCTCGCGTTTGCCGATCTTCTTCCCCAGATACTCGGGCGTGCGGCCGACCATCTGGCCGGCGACGAAAATTCCGAGGATCAGGAACAACAGCATATTGATCATGCCGACGCCCTTGCCGCCGTAAATGCAATTCACCCACATCCCCCACATCGGCGAGAGAGCTGCGATGGGATTGAGGCTGTCGTGTTCGCAGTTTACTGCGCCGTCGGTCACATCGACGGTCATCGCGGCGAAGGTTGCGCCCGCCGATGTCCCGAAGCGCAATTCCTTGCCCTCCAGATTGCCCAGATGCTGATCCACTGGCAGTCCGGCCACCGCCGGTAAGGTGAATACTCGTTTGCCACCCGGTGCACTTGGACTGGCTATCGAGAAGCTTTGCGATTCCTTATGCGCGACCAGACCCGGATTGGGCCTCAGCGTATCGAACCAGATGCTCCATACGATGGTCGCCACCATCAGCACCATCATCACCGAGAAAATCACCGCCGCGTGGCGCATTCGATTGAGCATCCGTCCGTACATCAGGACCAGCGAGAACGGGAACAGCATCATCGCGACGGATTCCAGGAAGTTGGTGAATGCGGTGGGATTTTCGAAAGGGTGCGCCGAATTCATGCCGAAGAATCCACCGCCGTTGGTCCCGATCTGCTTCAATGGCTCAAATGCCGCCAGGGGTCCCACTACGATAGTCTGTAGCTTGGCCTGGCCGTTCTCGGCGGTGCCCATCGCAGCCGGCTCCAGGGTGCTGACCTGGTAGTTGGTCTGGTAGGTCATCGGCATACCCTGTTGGAGCATCAGCAGGCCCAGCACGAAGCCGACCGGCAGGAACATGTAGACCACCACACGCCACATGTCGACGAAGAAATTGCCGACCGTATTCTCGCTCCGAAAGGCGCGGATTATCGCGGTCAGGCCGCAGAATCCGATCGACGCTGAGAGAAAGAAGTTGCTGATACAAAAGAATATCTGGCTGAAGTTCGAGAAGTGCTGGTCGCCCGAGTAGTGCTGCAGGTCGGTATTCGTCATGAACGACACGACCGAGTGAAAGATGGTCGACGGCGCCAGCATCCCCCGGCCGAGCCCGTTTAGCGGCATCCAGGGCTGCAATGATAACACCACGAAACCGAACACGAACAGCACCGTATTGAAAACCAGCATCGAGGCGATGTACTGCTTCCAGTTCTGCCGCCCGCTATCCAGCTTTCCTTCGAACCATCCAAGCCACGTTGGCGGGTTGTACCTGCCGTCCATGATCCAGGCGAGATAACGGCTGAGCGGAATTGCCAGCAGCGTGGTCGCAATCAGCATCACGATTGGAAGGAGCCACACGATAGTATTACCGTCCTTGCTTCGCGGATTTATTTGTTACTTGCACAGTCGACGTTCCTACTCTTAAACGCATGCAACTATCGTGCTGCCATCCGAGTACGATCTTCATTAGTGTTTTCAGCGAGCCACTCAATTTTGTGCTATACTATTATGCGTTTGCTGCTTGCGACGAATGCATATGCGCCTCGGATACTCAGTAGCTATAGCAAATAAGAAAGTGCCGGCGTCGAGATATAATATTCTCTCGCCGGCACTTCTATGCGGGCTTTCTGCACCGCGCGCTAGCCGAGCTTTACCTCACTGTCTTACGCGGGAGGTGCTCCGAAATGCTTGCGCAGTTCCAGGTTCACTTCGAGCACGTTAACCACCTTCTCTCCAACCAGCCCGTAGAACGGCGCGGAAACATCGGCCTGCAGGATCTGTTCGATCTCGGTGCGAACCTGAGCTTGATCCCGTTTCGTGTCCTTGGCCCACGCGGAGGATACGCGATCGAGCTGATATTCCGCGTTTTGGAGGGTGATGTTGGGATCCAAACCTGATCCCGAAGTCGTAACCATGTCTCCGGGCACATCCTGCAAATCTGCATCGGCGTGCTCCTGCCGCCACATATCGAAGAAGTTCGACTGGATGTCGGAGCCGTCTTTGACTGGCTCGATTACCGTCTCGGTTTTGCCGTCCTTGGTCTGGTGCTGCACTGCTGACGGGAATTTGCCGGGGTTTTCCTTGGAGAAACTCTCGAAGAACACTACAGCCAGATCCGGAGCCTTGGGCTCAGGCGTCGCCGGATTGTCCTTGATGAACTGCTGAACCTCTTTAGTATGAGTCTTGCCCCAGTCTTCTACGTACTTACCGTGCGTGGGGTCACCAGTGACCCATGCCGCCGCGACGGCGTTATGAGCGTCCGCCCACTGCGCGACGATATGCGGCTGGCCGCCGAAACTATCCTGGTCGAACCAGGCCTCGATATCAGATGCGACCAATTGACCCGCTTTTGGTCCACTCTTGTACTTAACTATGGGACCCAATGCTTGCGCCACGCGATTGCGTAAAAGATAGTTGGATGCGGCCAGTGCCGATGACGCAGACGCCGACGCGTCGTAAGACGCGGCCGAAGGCCGCGGCTGGAAATACTCGTCCTTCGTGAACGGCTGCGCGATCAGGCGGGAGCCCACTGGCTTGCCGTCAGGTCCCATGAGCATGCTGCCATTGGCCTGGAAGGGGAATAGTGTCTGCCCAATTGCCCACAACGCCAAGGGATAAATGAGACAGCAAATGACCACTGCGAAAGCAAGTAACCACAGACTTTTCGATAGATAGCGCAACATCTTATCACTCCTTCAGTTCACGCCGACTAAGCAGTCAGATGCAGGCCGACCAGCACGAGATCGATCAACTTTATGCCCGCAAATGGCATTAGAACGCCGCCTAGACCCCAGATGAGCAGGTTTCTTCGGAGCAGAGCGTCAGCCCCGAGTGGTACATACCTCACGCCCCTCAATGCGACGGGGATGAGAGCCGGAATGATGAGGGCGTTGAAGATGACCGCCGACAATATCGCCGAAGTTGGCGAATGTAGATGCATAACATCCATCGCTACAAGCCAGGGCAGAGTGCCGGCGAACAGGGCTGGAACAATCGCAAAGTACTTGGCGACGTCATTTGCGATCGAGAAGGTCGTGAGCGCACCGCGAGTCATCAATAACTGTTTCCCGATCTCCACGACTTCGAGCAGCTTGGTCGGATTGCTATCCAAGTCCACCATGTTGCCCGCCTCTTTAGCGGCTTGCGTCCCTGAATTCATCGCCAGACCTACGTCCGCCTGCGCAAGCGCCGGAGCGTCGTTGGTGCCGTCGCCGATCATCGCGACAAGTTTGCCCTCAGCCTGATCCTTGCGGATATAAGCGAGCTTCGATTCGGGCGTGCATTCGGCTACGAAATCATTCACACCGGCCCGCTTCGCGATCGATGCGGCGGTCAGCGGATTGTCGCCCGTGATCATTACGGTGCGCACGCCCATCCTATGCAGCCGTTCCAGACGCTCGCTTATGGCGGGCTTCAGAACGTCCTCGAGTACCACCACACCGGCTACTCGCGTTCCCTCAGTGACCACCAACGGCGTAGCTCCCTCGGAAGCGACGCTGTCTACGATCGCCTGTAGATCCTTCGGGATACTCCCACCCTGCTTCTGGATGTAACGGACCACGGCGTCAGACGCGCCTTTGCGAATCTGTTTTCCATCGGGCAGATCGATTCCGCTCATGCGGGTTTGTGCGGTGAACGGTACGAAATGAGCGTCGCGAGCGTTGATTAGGTCCGGCGAAGCATTTTGCTCCCGATAGAGCGCGACGATGGTCTTTCCTTCCGGAGTCTCGTCCGCGACCGAGGACCATGCCGCCAGGCGGGCGACGTCATTGGCGCTGTAGTTGCCGACGGGGAGGAACCTGGTGGCATGACGATTACCCATCGTAATTGTGCCAGTCTTGTCGAGCAGCACGGTATCGATGTCACCTGCGGTCTCAACCGCCTTGCCGCTCTTGGCGATGATGTTGGCTTGGAGGGCGCGATCCATGCCGGCGATGCCGATGGCCGCGAGCAGCGCGCCGATGGTCGTCGGGATTAAGCAGACCAGCAATGCAACCAGGGTCGGAACATCGGTTCCCAAGCTTTTCAGAGGTTCCGTGATGCCCAGGTATCCGGTCATGTAGATTTCGGCATTCAGCGCCATCGGCCATAGCGGAACGACGACGATCAAAAAGATCAACGTGAACGCACTCAGAACCAGTGTCAGAGCGATCTCATTGGGCGTACGCTGGCGTACCGCGCCTTCGACCAGCGCGATCATTCGATCAAGAAAAGACTCGCCAGAGGCGGCCGTGATTCGCACCACGATGCGATCTGAAAGAACGCGGGTACCGCCGGTGACACCGGAGCGGTCACCGCCTGCTTCGCGAATCACCGGGGCGGACTCTCCGGTAATAGCTGCTTCGTCGACAGATGCAATACCCTCGATGATCTCTCCGTCACCGGGAATCATCTGGCCCGCCTGAACCACCACCCGATCGTCCGGCCTCAACTCGCTCGATGGAACCTCTTCGATAGTATCCTTTCCACGCACGCGAAATGCCGGCGTGTCCCGTCGCGCCCTTCGCAGTGAATCGGCTTGTGCCCTACCGCGGGCCTCAGCCAATGCAGTCGCGAAATTGGCAAACAGTACTGTCAGAAATAACCACACATCCAACGCGATGAAGTAGGTGATCGGAATCTGGCTCTGCGATAAGCCTATAGCCGCTTGGACGACGAACCCGAGCGTCAGAAAGGCGCCAATCTCGACCACGAACATGACAGGATTGGCCCATTGGATGTCCGGTCGCAGCATCGCGAACGCCTGCTTTAGAGCCGGTCCTACTAACTCGGGCGCAAACAGCTCCAGGTGCCGGGCGCGCCTGAGCGCTTGCCCCTGTCCCGGATACCGTTTCGGCTCGGGCGTAACTATTTCAAATTGCGGCTGTATTGATTTAGTTGGTTCCATTGTTTCCTCAACTGATTCCGGCGTCATTAGAAAATGTCGTGGACCTGCGAGGTCAGCCTCCGAAGGGTATCGGACCTAAATGCTCGGCCAGCGGGCCCAGTGCGGCCACAGGTAGGAAAAGGAGAGCACCGATGATCACGATGGTGCCGAATAAAAGACACCCGAACGTCCCTGTGTCATCTCTCATGGTACCCGAACTGAATGGCGTTGGCTTTTTCATCCCGAGAAACCCTGCCAATGCTATCGGTGCAACGATGGGAAGGTACCGACTAGCGAGCATCACCATTCCTGCGGCAACGTCCCACGGAACTGCTTCGGGCGCCGGGCTGGGATTGTTGTTGAGCCCGTAAGTCGTCCCGAGACCGTCGAAAGCCGAACCGTTGTTAGCGGACGCGGAAGAGAATTGGTACACGATTTCCGAAAATCCGTGCGCTCCCGGATTGTTCTCCGCCTTGATTCCCCAATCTGTCGCTGCGAACACGCCAGTGGGCATGAGAATCATGATCGGATGAACCAACAAGGCGATCATTGCGAGTTTCATTTCGCGCGCGCCCACCTTCTTGCCTAGGTACTCGGGGGACCTGCCCACCATTTGCCCTGCGATAAAGACGCCGATGATCAGGAACAGCAATAAATTGATCATGCCGACGCCCTTGCCCCCAAAAATGCAGTTCACCCACATTCCCCACATCGGCGCGAGCGCTGAGACCGGGTTCAGGCTGTCGTGCTCGCAGTTGACCGCGCCGCACGTCACGTTGACGGTCATAGCCGCGAAGGTCGCACCGGCCGAGGTTCCGAAGCGCAGCTCTTTCCCCTCCAGATTGCCGAGATGTTGATCGACCGGCAGTCCCGCTACGGCAGGGAAGGTAAATGTTTTCTTTCCCCCCGGCGCGCCCGCACTCGATATTTGAAAGCTCTTGCTCTCGGGATGCGCTATCAAGCCGGGATTCGGTTTCAACGTGTCATAGCAAATGGCCCAGGCGATTGTCCCGACCATCATGGACATCATCACTATGAAGATAACCGCCGCATGGCGCGGCCGACCCAGCATTCTGCCGTACATCAGCACCAGCGAGAACGGGAACAGCATCATTCCGAAGCATTCCAGGAAGTTGGTCCACGCGCTGGGATTCTCGAAAGGATGAGCGGAGTTCATGCCGAAGAATCCGCCGCCGTTCGTTCCAAGTTGTTTGATTGGTATGACTGCCGCGACCGGGCCGACGACGATAGTCTGTTGTTTTGCCTGACCTTTATCGTCCGTGCCCATGGCACCGGGTTCGAGGGTTGATACCTGGTAGGTACTTGCGAAGGTCATCGGCATGCCCTGATGAATGAACAGCACGCCTAAGACCAAGGCCACCGGGACGAATGTATAGACGACAACCCGCCACATATCGACAAAAAAGTTGCCGACCTTCGACTCGCCACGGAAGGCTCGGATGATCGCAGTCAGGGCACAGAGTCCGACCCCCGCGGAGACAAACATCATCGTGATGATGAAGACGATCTGGCTGAAATTGGAAAGGTGTTGATCGCCCGAATAGTGCTGAAGGTTGGTATTCGTCATGAACGAGCAGACCGTGCTGAAAATCGTGCTCGGAGCCAATATGCCCAATCCCCGCGGATTCAAGGGCATGATTGGCTGAAGGCACAGCACTACAAAGCCGAATGCAAACAGCACGGTGTTGAAGATCAGGAGAGCAGCCGTGTACTGCTTCCAGCCCTGAGGTCCGCTATCCAGGTGCCGCTCGAACCATCGGAAGAATCCGGGCGCGCGATACTTTCCGTCCATGATCCAGGCCAGGTAGCGGCTGAGAGGAATCGCCAGAACCGTAGTAAAGACGAGCATCGAGATCGGAAGTAGCCACATAGTTATTAACCTCTCCAGGAGCGAGAACTCTCTGCGCCTAGAACCATTCCGGGCGAATAAGCGCAGCGAACAGGTAGATAAACAAAAACGCGGCAACGGCGGCATCTACGTAGAGCATCGTTATTCCCTCAAATTTTCTCGCAGGCGATAAGAAATGCATAGCAAAGGCCCATGCTGACGATTCCCAACAGGAACATCGCAGGCAGCCAGACTGTCAGATCCATACTGTTATCCTTCCTCTGAACGCGGTGAGTGGTTGAGGCATTCACGCGTGAAGTGCTTCAGCGCGTGAAGGCCTTTGGAGCATTATTCTTGAGCGAGTGCCGGACATCCTTGGCTTGTCGCACTCGACCGTCGACACCCCGATCGAAATGACCTCGTCAAGCGAACAAACCGATATTTCTGGGTCTGTGCTCGACTGAAGCCGCGAGGCACGTAGAATCGCTTGCGCAGCCGGCATTGCATCAGCGTCCGCCACGATAGTTTCCACCTTGACTTTCGGAAGGTGTATCTCGTACGCGTTTCCGCGGTAGTGACCGGCGGCCGAGGAACTATTGTTCCGGGAGATTCTCACTTCTGAAAGCACGATCTCATGACATCCATACTCGTTCAGCACTTCTCTAACGGCGTCGAGTATGCGCGGTGTGACGATCGCTTCAACTTTCTTCACGGGTGCCTCCAGCAATTCAGCTCCTGCGGAGACGACGAAGGTTCGCCAAAAGACTGTTCGTGAGAGAATTCCGCACACTGGTCATACAGCACGAGATATGCCAGGTCGAAAGTTCCGAAGATTGCTGATCTACTTGCGCGGAATGACAACTCCATCGTTCAGGCCTGAAATTACAATCAGTTCACTCTGCATTGTTGAAAGTATCCTAGGCCTGTTCCTTGAGTAATCAAGAAATGGAAACCGGTGGGCCTGCGGAGCGTTTGAAGCCGTTTCTTGCCCGTTGGCTAATGGTTTTTCAGTTTTGTGCGGGCGGAACCTTCGGAGTGATTGGCGCCAAGCCGCTGGTGGCGCGGGATTTGCTGCTCCAACTCTTGAGCGAGCGGAGCATCGTCACGCCCGGCGAAGCTTTACGAAGGTGAATCACACAATTCAGCGCCGTTTCCTGTCGGCTCTCGCTGGCACGAAAGTGGACGAGGTCTCGTTTATGCAAGCGCATCCATTCGACCCTTACGCCATTCAGGAGAACCGCGTTCGTGAAAGCGTAGCATTGCCCGCGACGCAGAAACGCACAGGCCGCACCAGGCGGGATACGGCCTTGAGCGCGGAGGAAACGCGCCACCATTTCGCGATTGAAACCCTGGAAAAATCCGGCTCCCGCCGCCCACAGCCCTATCTATATACCTGCATTCGATGCAGATGGATTTTTCGTATCAATGATTCGCGCGGTTCGATCATTGCCCTGGACGGGTTAGGCAGGCATTTACCCGAACCCGAAAATTCCAAGCGCATAGTGACCTTCCACCGAGGACCGTGTCCCGCATTTCCCGTTTTTGAGCACATGGCCCCTGAGATTCAGCGCGACAATCGCCTTCTCGGTTATCTCTCGCGATTTGTCGATACGTTACGCAATCTCACCGATGTCGGTACACGTCGAAGCCGTAGTCGCGGCGAGCAGTCGGCAGCGTAGCCCAGAGTTACCGTTCACATCCCGAAGAGAAACATGCGATGGCTGGTTTTCACCGCAGGGGTCATTTCAAACTTGAAATGAGTTGAGGCGGCAATTTGAAATGTCGCTCCTGTGCGCTCAGAAGAAATCCTTCACCGCTATAGCAGTTGGCGGCGGCACGCTTCATGCTGACCTCCAAGCATCTTTGATCGGTTTGCCGCGAGTTCGACGTTGATCCGCGGCGCAGGTTTCCGCATCGACGTTGTCGGGTTCGAACGAAGGAGCTGACCTTTGGATAAGGGGCCCACGGTGGATGAAGTACGCGAAGATCCAAGTCGTCCACAGCCGCGCCCCACGGACGATTTCGCCCCGCTGCTGGAATCGAATGACCCTGCGATGCAACGACTGCTGGAGACGGCGAAGCGCGCCGCCGCCAGCGACGCAACGATTCTCCTCACCGGCGAAAGCGGTACCGGCAAGGACGTTCTTGCGCATCAGATCCATCGATGGAGCCCTCGCGCCGAATGTCCATTCGTGACCGTCGACTGTACCAGTCACTCGGAGCATCTTATCGAGAGCGAGTTGTTCGGTCATATACGCGGTGCTTTCAATGGCGCAATCACCGATGAGCCTGGAGGCCTCGAAGCCGCGCACGGCGGATACGTTTTCCTCGATGAAATTTCAGACCTGACCGCTCCGCTTCAGACCAAGCTTTTGCACTTCATCAAGGAGCAGAGTTTCGAAAGGATGGGGAGTGAAAGCACGATAACGGTCGACACTCGAATCATCGCCGCGTCGAACCACGACCTGGTTTCGGAGGTTGCGGCACGAAGATTCCGCGAGGATCTGTACTATCGGCTTGGCGTGATCACTTTGCGAGTTCCCGCTTTGCGGGAGCGTCCAGGCGATGTCCTGCCCTTGGCGATTCGAATGCTTGCCGGCGCCACCGTCCGCAACCATCGTCCGGAGCTGCGGCTTTCTCCCGAAGCATCATCGGCACTGGTGTGTTATCGATGGCCGGGGAATATCCGGGAGTTACGCAATGCCATTGAGCGCGCGGTCGTCTTATGCGCGGGCGATCTGGTGACACCCGACTATCTGCCAGACCTGCTTTCTAGCGATCCCAGCTCGACCGCTAGCCCATCGGCAAGTCTCGATGACATCGAACGCGAACATATCATCCGCGTTATGGCGGAAAGCCCGACGCTCGAAATCGCCGCTCACAAGCTGGGCATCAATGTCTCGACGCTGTGGCGCAGGCGCAAACGCTACGGACTCGATTCAACTTCCAACGTCCCGAGAAATTAGCGAGATCGGCCCTCTTCGGGCGGCTGCGCTTCTGGTCTTTCCAACGCCGCGAACTCTCTCGGCGTCAAGGCGTCGAGGATGCTGTGCGGTCGCAAGTGATTGTAGTCTTGACGCCATGCCTCGATGGTTTCGCGCGCCTCGGCGAGCGTGAGGAAGACGTGCTCGTTGAAGTATCCACCACCGTGCCAGGCATTCGCGGCTGAAGTCATCGACGATCCACAGGATACGGACGCGGCGGCGGTCATTCGTACCGCAGCGCCTCGATTGGATCGAGCAGCGAGGCTTTGCGCGCGGGATACCAGCCGAAGAAGACACCGACGCCCGCCGCGAAAGCAAATCCACCTGCCACAGCCGCCGGTGAAATCAGCGTCGGCCATTGCGCCAGCGCCGAGAGCACCTTCGATGCGACTATCCCAAGCACGGCTCCAGCCAGCCCGCCCATCACGCTGAGCAAGGCTGACTCCACCAGGAATTGCAGCAGGATCTGCCGGCGCCGGGCCCCAATCGCCATCCGGATCCCGATCTCGCGCGTACGCTCGGTCACCGAAACCAGCATGATGTTCATGATCCCGATCCCGCCGACCAACAATGAAATCGACGCGACCGCGGCCAGCAGCAGAGTCATGACCCGGCTTGAGCTTTCGGAGGCCTGTGCGAGTTCATTGAGACTTCGCACCGTGAAGTCATCGTCCTGTCCGGGGCCGATGTGATGGCGGCGATGGAGCAGTTGCGCAACGTCGGCTTGCGCCGCGTCGACCTCTTCGGCATCGCGCGCCTGGACAAACACCATATTCACCACGCCCGAGATTTTGGGCGGGCTTCCGAACGGGCTCATGATCGTGGAGTTTGATTCGTACATGGGGCTGGAGGCACTGGTGATCGGAACGCTCAGATAGGGATTCAGGACCGGATTGGTCGATCCCGTGGTGCTCGAAGGCGCGGTCGCGGTCACCTGTGAGGTGCCGAGCACCTTTCGCTCGGCGGTGTTGAATGGCACATAGACAACGTCGTCCTGGTCCTGGCCGTAGTTGGACTGGCCTTTGACCGCAAGCACGCCGATCACGCGCAGGGGAAAATTCTTCACGCGAACTGTGGTACCTATCGGGTCTTCGTCCTCGCCGTAAAGATTGTTGGCGACCGTCCGGCCGAGCAGGCACACCGGCGCGGCCGCGCGCTGCTCCTCGTCCGTGAAGCTGCGCCCTGCCGCCACCGGCCAGTCACGAATTGCGAAGTAGGCGGGTGTGACGCCGGCCACGCTGGTGCTCCAATTCTGGTTCGAGTGGATCACCTGCGCGATCTGCCGGTCCGCGTAACTCACCGCGGAAACCGTGTCCACTTCTTTCTCAATCGCCTCGGCGTCCGCCACGGTCAGAGTCGAGGTGCTTCCGGTGCCGATGCGCACGCCGTTGGAAGTCGTTGCGCCCGGCAACACCACCACCAGGTTGGTGCCGAGACTCTGGATCTGCTGTTGCACCGAATAGCGCGCCCCGTCGCCCACTGCGACCATCGCAATCACTGCCGCAACGCCAATGAAAATACCAAGCATCGTCAGCACCGCCCGAGTCTTGTTGCGCCTGAGCGCACGCCCGGCCGCGTTCAGCGCCATGCCGCCGAATTTCCAGGTTTTCTCGCTACGCGGCCGCACCGCGGTTCTGGCAGCGGCGGCCATATTGGCGCCGCCGGGCGCCGGCGGAGCTTCACGCGTGCGCACATCGGAGATAATTGCGCCGTCGCGGAAAGTCACCACGCGATCGGTATAGGCAGCCACGTCCGGATCGTGGGTCACCACCAGCACGGTGAGCCCGTGCTCGCGGTTGAGCCGGGTGATGATCTCCATGATCTCGGCCGAATTCTTCGAATCTAGATTTCCGGTGGGCTCATCGGCCAGCAGGATCGCCGGATCGTTGACCAGCGCGCGGGCGATGGCGACTCGCTGCTGCTGGCCGCCGGAAAGCTGATTGGGGTGGTTCTGTTCCCGTCCCTGGAGCCCGACCTTACCCAGCAACTGTTTGGCGCGTTCCTCGCCTTCCTGGTCCCACTGCGAATAAAAGAGCGGCAATTCGACGTTCTCTAACGCGGTGGTCCTCGACAGCAAGTTGAACGTCTGAAAAATGAACCCGATTCGGCGGCTACGGATGGCAGCCAGCTCTTCCTCCTTGAGCGAGGCGGTGTCGATGCTCTCCAGCAGGTAATGACCGCTGGTTGGCCGGTCGAGGCAGCCAAGGATATTCATCAAGGTTGACTTGCCCGAACCCGACGCGCCCATGATCGCGACGAATTCGCCGCGCTCGATCCGAAGGTTGACGCCGTCTAGCGCCTGCACCTCGATCTCACCCATTCGGAAGGTCTTGTTCAGGCTTACGGTCTCGATGAGCGGCGCCATGCCGTTCCTCACCTGATCGTGGAAAGCCGAAGCGACGAGGAAGAAGGAGAACCGGCTGTCGTGTCGGTTGCGCGCAGCTTGTTCGTCACTACCAAATCGCCCAACTTCAGATCTCCGCCCAAAACTTCGACGTAACTGCCGTTGTCAAGGCCGGTAGTGATGAAGATGGGCTTGAGCATCCCGCCATCCGCGAGCCACACCCGCCTCTGCGGCGAAGACTTTTCGGCGACGTTCTGATTCGTGGTTTCGTGGGTCTCTTTGACCGGCGTGAACCGCATCGCCTGAACCGGAACCCGCAGGACATTGTCGCGCCGGGCGGTGACGATCGTCACATTGGCGGTCATCCCGGGCGTCAGCAGAAACTCCGGATTGGGCACGTTAACCACCACGTCGTAGGTGACCACATTCTGCACCGTGATCGGAGCCTTGCGCACCTGGCCAACCGTGCCCTCGAACTCCCGATCCGGAAACGCGTCCACGCTGAAAGAGGCTGCCTGGCCGATTCTCAAGTTGCCGATGTCGGACTCGCTGACGTTGGTGTCCACCTGCATCTGCGTCAGGTCCTTCGCGATCAGAAACAGTGTCGGCGTCTGAAAACTTGCGGCTACCGTCTGCCCGACGTCGACGTTGCGCGAGACGACGGTGCCATCGACGGGCGAGATGATATTCGTGTAGTCCAGATTGACCTGCGCCTCCTCCAGATTGGCCTGTTGCTGCTGGATGTTAGCGCGATCGAGTGCGACCTGAGCGACATCCTGATCGTAACCACTGCGCGCGCTGTCAAGCGTGTCCTGCGAAATTGCGTTCGCCTCGAGCAACCGGCTGTCGCGCTCAAACGTGAGCTTCTTGTAGGCCATGTCGGCCTGATCCTTGACCAGTTGAGCCTTCGCGTTCGCAACCGCAGCCGCCCCCTGGTCCACTTTGACCTGAAAGGGACGCGGGTCGATCTTGGCGATGAGTTGGCCGGCCTTAACCGGAGTATTGAAGTCAGCGTAGATTGCGATGATCGGCCCTGAATCATAGGTCCCGACCTGCACCGTGGTAACCGGATTGACGGTGCCGGTCGCGGTGACCGAGCGAACGATACTGCCGCGGTCAACCGCTGCGGTCGTGTATCGCGGCTGGGGCGTGTTGCGGAGAAGGTAATAGAACCAAACTGCTCCCACGGCCAGGACCGCGACGGCGATCGGCCAGAAGCGCTTCGCAGCCAGTGGAATTCTTAGCATCTGTAGGAGAGAGAGCATCCGCTGTGCCAGACCGAAACTGACGATTCGCGATTGAATTCGGATCAGATGTAGCTAACGGCGCCACCGATCGAACTTTTGGTTGGGTGCTTTCGAGCCAGATTCAAGCAAGAACCGCCTGCCGCCGTGGCGCTGCGCCAAATGCTGACGCGCGACGAGCGCATCCATCGCCGCAACGCGGAATCGGAGTTGTGGACTGCCGGCAATTAGGACGGTTGACATTGCGCATCATTCCATCCTAATAACATGTTCGTGAAAAAGTCGCGCTGGCGGGTATTTTCACCGGGTATTTTCACATGGGGAAAACGTTTCGGGGATCTAATGGAGGTTCGAATGCAATTGGGGATAGCGGGGTTTCGCAAAACGGTCGTCGCCGGGGGCATTGCGCTATTGGCGCTGGCGGCCTTGAGCTTGCCGGGGGAGGCAGGCGTCAAGCCGGGTGACTTTATCACTCCGGACAACGCGTCGCAGGTGAAGGATCTGGTTTCGCCGGGCGTGTATTTCAAAGTGCAGCGCGGGATGACTATGAAAATAGTCCCCACCGAGCGCATCGATTGGCCGCCTCCGTAC
>Ga0181527_1001893_pt1 | contig 20607 bp, 21 predicted proteins | sample PEATcosm2014_Bin_30_FD_119762 | JGI IMG/M metagenome (GOLD analysis project Ga0181527, IMG submission 119762) | Peatland microbial communities from MTU Mesocosm Facility, Houghton, MI, USA - PEATcosm2014_Bin06_60_metaG | ecosystem: Environmental > Terrestrial > Soil > Wetlands > Peat | place...
CAACCGATCCTCATGCTCACCGGTTCGGCCGAAATGCTGGACGGTATCAGCCTCCCGGTGGATGCCCTCCTCAGGAAACCCTTCTCACTCGGGGACCTGCGCCAGGCGATCGCCCGGCTTTGCCGGACCAGTCCAGTTCCCAAAGAGCGCGACTTTGCCGGGGGAAATGGTGCGCGCTGCAGGGCTTGAACCTGCGGCCCCTTCCGTGTGAAGGAAGTGCTCTTCCACTGAGCTAAGCGCGCAACCAGTGAGCACAAATTAACGACGCCCATCCCGGGCCACAAGGAGAATTCTCGGAGTCGCTCGTTCAGGAGAGCCTTGGGTACCATGCGGTTTTGCCGGCTTTTCACCTGTTCGGCCTCCAGGTGCCTCAGCCTCACGTGCAGAGGGAGTCGCACGGTGAATCTGCACCAACAGCGTTGCTGACACGCTGCGGGTTAGGGTCCTCCACTCGCGCTTGATATGCCTACCAATACTCGACCCTCAAGTGGATCGGTTTGCCATCCGCCTCCAGCTTCGCGGCTGCTTCCTCGATGCGCTTCATCTTCGCGTTTTGGTCGTTGGTAGCCAGGGTGAGGTTGTATTCCACGGCGGTGCTGACGATCAGAAGGTCCGCTTCGTCGATCCCAAGCTCCTTGCCGGTCACTTGGTCCGTTAGTTCCCAGACCTGCTTTTGCACAAGTCCCCGGCCCCGCTTGTCGCGCGCTGCGAAGGCCCGGAAGAGCTGGGCGCGCAGCAGACAATAGGGCTCGACGGTGTCGGCATCGAAACCGTAACGAATTGGGTAGGTGTCAAGGACCCGTTCCAGTTCCGCTCTCTGCGCCTGGTCTGCCTTGTCAACGACGGCAAGCCCAAATCGGATCTCAGCGATGGCAACCAAGGGCAGGAAGATCCGGTCGGGGGCCACCGCCCTCACTTTGGCCTCGGCCTTGGCATGATTGGAGTGTTTTGGGCTGGCCAGAGCGCAAATGATGTTGGTTTCGAGGAGGTAGCTGCTCATCGCCCGACATCCTCCAGCATCACCACCAGGGCTGGATCGGTTATCTTCGGCAGGCTGTTCAACAGGTGTTGGCCAGTGCATGTGGCAAAGTCGGCTGAGATGTACTGCCACAGCGGGATCGTGGCAGTGAAGTCAGGGGGGAAATAGTCTCCGAAATCGAAGGGCACGGGGCGTTGTGCCCCGCGGAAGTAGTCGAGAAGCTGGCGCTCGAGGCGTGGCGAGAGGCCGTAGGCTCTGAGAGTTTCCGCGTCCATCTGGAGCAGGATTCGCTTGGCTGCAGGTTCTTGGTCCCCCGTGGACCACAGCGGCAGATCCGGCGCCCCAGGATTTCTCCGAGCGGCCAAGTAAGCATCCACCAACCGTTCGATAGCCGCCACTTGGTCCGGCTGAAGACGCGGCAACGGCAGCCGCTCGAGCACGTTCTTGGGAATGTGCTTGCTGGTTTCCCGGCTCGCCACAAAAGCGGCAGCCACGGGCCCGTTGAGCAGCGCGGCAATGACTTTAGGTGTCCATCCTGCTTTGGGCCAGAGGCAATGGAAATTCTGGCTGTACCGCGTCGCGGTGTCGTCCACAAATGCGGCAATTTTCCATGGGCCGATCTGGGAGACCCGTACCGCGTTCATGACCACCTTCGGCACGGCCCACTGCAGGTCCCACGCCTCAAGTAGGCGAAATTGCTTCCTGTCGCACAGGTAAATCGAGTCGGGACGCTCAAAGCAGCAGTAACGGCCCTGGGCGCTGTTTGTGCCCGGTACAAAGTCAGGTTTGGGCGTCGACGAAAGGTATTTGGCCTCGTCAAAGGGCTGCCGCCACTGGACGCCCCGATGGATGTCCGCGGCGTGGGAGAGAGTAGGCGCGGATTTTAGTCGCTCCCAGATTTCGCTCAGCGGCGCGATGGCCAAGCTTCGAATGGCCTCGGTTTCGGTCTTTAGGGCTTCGTCGCGGCGAGAAACCGCGTGTTCGTTGAGAAAACTCCCGCGGTCCCGGCCGGTCACCTCGGCGAACGAGACCGACACCTTCGCAGCCCCTCTGCCTGGGACTTTGCCCAGGAGCAGGCAGGTTTCCAACCTGGCGATATGGAAAATAGAATCCGGCAAAGCCACAATTTCGACTTCCTTAAACCTGCGAATCACTCCCCGGCGTGCCTGGGCGTAGCTTCTGCCGTCGATAAACTTTCTCGGCAAAACGAATCCTACCAGCGCGTCGGCGGGCGCGGCCTCCAAGACCTTGTTCAGCACCGCCACCGGCTTCCGTAGGTCATGGCTGCGCCGGGCCGGGTCGCTCGGTGCAAAATCCTCGAAGGGGGGATTGCACAAGACCACCCGGGCCTGGCCAAGCGAACGGTCGAACTCTGGAGACGCAAAGATATCCGCCTCCTTGACTCGCCATGAATTGGGGTTGGGGAAGTCGGCCAACAGGAGGCAGAGCTTGCTCACCTCCACTGCGAAGGGGTCTTTTTCGTAGCCCTCAAGGACCTTCACGAAGTAATCATGACGCCGCTTCCCGTCCCAGGCAGCGGGCAGCAGGTCGCGGAGCCGCTTCAGTGCCGCCACCAGGAAGATGCCATGGCCGGAACAGGGCTCAACAATACGCAGCGCGTCGCGGGGGACATCCTCCAAAGGGAGCCGATGAACGAGGTATTGAGCGACGCTGCGGGGCGTGCTATGCACCCCTTGTTCTTGGCGCGTTACCGGGTCAACGAGCGTGTTCTCGTAAATGTAGGCAAGGGCTTCGACGGAGAGGTTCCGGAAGCTGAACGCCGGCCACAATCGTTGCACGACGGCCTCCTGTTCAGCCTTGCCACGCAACACCGGAGTCTGGTCTCGATAGTAGTCCGCAACTCTCGACAGGAGGTCAGTCGGGTCGGGTTGAGTTCCAAATTGCCGAAAACCTGCCATGTCGCGGTCGTGCAGAATCTTGCCCGCCAGAACGCGGAAGACGAGCCGGAAGACCTCGCGCGTGTCGGCTGATCCTCCCGCCCGGTTCTGATGAAGCGCCACCGCTTCTGAAACCGCTTCTTTCAGGAGCCGGTCCACTTTTCCGCCAACCTCCGCCTCTATGGCGGGGACCAACCCGAGGTCAACGAAATCTAGTTGCCGAACCTCGGACCGCAGAGAAATGTTCTTTGCGCGCATGACTTCGCGCGGGCGCCATCGCTCAGCCTCCCTCCCGAAGTACGTGCCTAGGTCGGACGCTGGAACCTGTCCGAGCGTTCGAACCTGCGCGGCGTCGCGGGCCACACGCCAATGCACCACGCAGTCCTCTCGGACCTCCAGAGCGAAGGGGGCGCCCAGCGCCCGATAGTCTAGTATTTGGGTGGGTGGTGGCCGACGGTCCGGCAGGAGCACCGCGAAGCAGGCCGAGTCGTACGACAGTGGCGTCTCTCCGAACGCCGCGGCCGGGGCCTCGCGCAAAGGATTGCCTGGCGCAAAACAATCGTTGAAATAGTACCCCTCCTGCAGTAATTCGCCGCGAAATCCCAAGTGGCGCAGGCACGACAGCGTATCGCGGAAGATGCGCTCGTGTCGTTCGCTAGTAAAACTCGCCATCATCTTGCTTAAAACTCGCGACCGTCGTCGTCACGCTGCGACGCTTTGGTACGATTCTTACCGCCAGAGGTCAACAGCGCGTTGCTGCCGCCGCCTCGTGGAGGGCAGTTGAAGATGAGGACAGTAAAAGAGCTGTTTCATGTCTCCATTGTACCACGGAACGAGTGACGTCCAAAGGTAATTCAACGGCCCAACGGCCCCAAGAAAGCGGGAAAAAGTGGCAAACAAACTGGCAAACGCTTCCTGCGGTCCTTCAATTTCCTCGGAAAAACGATGGTTTTCACTTCCGTGTGAAGGGCCTCCAATACCGTGTCCCCCTCGACACCGAGGAGGAAGGCGAGGCCATCACAAAGGCGCTGAGGACTCGAGCCAACCCCCTGCTGGCGGGAGCCGAGCCCCTGAGCGACGAAATCAAGGGCTACCTGGAAGCGAAACAGGACGACGGGACCTACACGCGGAATTCCGCGGACAGCCGCGGGCCGGTGCTCAATCGCTGGGTCCGGGAGCGCCGCCTTTCGGAAGTTCCTGGCCGAAGAAATGTCAGTCAATGGGGAACTGCCTGGGCCCTTTTTGATTTGCCCGGAGAAAAAGCAGGGTCAAGGCCGCTACCGTTATGATTTCCGCAAGCCTTTCGAGACGTACTTCAATGAAAAGGGCTCCGCCGCTTGTTTTGGTTGCCTGCGGCAGGAGATGGCGTCCGGCACTTGCCGACGAGCGCATTGTCCACGCGCCCGCTTGGATCCCCGGCAAGGTGGGACGCGCCAGCGGGGTGACCATGCGAACAGCGCGGCCGACGGGAAGCCGTGGCTCCGTCGGGTGCCTGGCAGGCTCCCAAACTGACCATCTCAGCGAGGGCGCTTGTTAAACTGATACCGTTGGTTCAAGGACTTGATGCATTGTGGGTCGCTTCGAGTTCCAGTACCGCGGCGCGCCATTCCTCCGGCAGATTTACCGAGAAGCCTTCCTGAGCAAGGTGGTCGCCCTTGAAGGTGCCCTTGGGCACGCCATCCTGGGACAATCGATAGTTTTGCGCCGCCGTGATCGAAACGCGCGCCCAGAGTCACGAGCAACTCCTCCTGCTCCGGTGTGTCATTGGTGTTGGCCCGCTCGAAGCGGAGGTCTCAGTTGCCTGACCAGGCTAGCTGGGCGAGATAGCGCAACCCGCTGGTCGAATGGCGCAGGCTAAACCAGGGCGATTGCGCGGCCGTCGAACGCCCATGCGCTGATTCGAAGGTCTTTGCCAGCCCGGCCAAGGGATCGGTCACCACCTACCGTTCAGCGCCCCAGGACCCCTGCAGGGTGGTGAGCTCATATTCTCCCGCCGGCAACCGCCACCAGAGTGAGGGTGCCGAGGCGACATGCAACGGATTGGCCGCTACGGAGCGTCCAGACCTGGGCCGGCTTCCGAAGCGACTCCACCACCAAGTCAAGCGACGCAAGCGGGATGGTTTCGGCCCCCCAGCCGGAGGGCGGGGCGAAGCTGACACCGCTGAGCACCATAGCCAGCAGCCACGAACCGGGGAGCGAGATTGGTTTCATGAAAAGTCGTGGGAAAATGACTTTTTGACGCATCCCGGTCATTGACGTGGCGCGGGTGGCGGAGGGTTGATTTTCGCTCGCACTCATCGTGATCGGACCGTTCTCAAGGACCAGGCTGTGGCTCCCAGGCCACAATGTCATACCTTCTCCCGGCAAACGAGCCCGTACGCTCAACTTTTCCGCCTCCATCGGCCTGCCATTTCAGCACGACGCGGTTGAAGGCTCCCTTCTCGGAATCGTATGTCTCCCCGTCATCCTCGATTAACGTGAATGGCGCCGGGCTGTTGCCGAAGGTTTTCACGGTGATTTTGAAAACCGTGTCGCGATTCACCTCCTGCACCGGTTCGGCCAGGGGGAGCAACGAGTTTTCCTTTACGAAAAGGGGCATCTCGCCTGCTCTCCCGGTGATCTGCACTACGTCCCCGCCCTCATGCCAGCGGCTCCTTTTCAGCTCATACCAACGGACCCCTTGCGGCAGAGTGAGCGTTCGTGAACCGGCTTCCCCGATAAACGGCGCGGCCAACAGGCTGTCGCCGAACATAAAGGCATTGTCCACCGCCCGGAGTTTCCGATCTTGAGGGAAGTCCAGGAGCAACGAACGCACGGGCGGCAGGCCCTCGTTCCGGTAGCGGTGGAAGCACGCATAGAGGTAGGGCAACAACTCGTAGCGCTGGTTGACGACGGACCGCAAACGATTGGCGACTGCCCGGCGTTCGGCTTCCGGCAACAACTGATGCGCCTTGTTTTTCCCGCCATCATATTGTTCCCAAAGGGGGTGGGGCATGAACCATAGATTCAGGCACATTTGCGGGGCAAACGCGCTCATCGCCACCCGATTCAGCAGTTCGTCCAAACTGCGGGCTTCTCTCACCTCCGGCGACCAAAGCAAGCCGGCGAAGGAGGCGTTGACGAGCTGGCGGAGGTATTGGTCGAACGTGTAGGCGTCGCTGTAAAGGTTGAACGGCAGGGGACTGGCCAGCGCCGTCGTCGCCCGCACGTCACCCCAGGTGCGGAGGTTATGCGCCCGGAAAACGGACAGGAGCGCGCGCTGTTGGAAATAGCCGTAGAGCTGGGTCATCTGGTCGCCGTCGATGCCCGACGGGAACACCGAGCTGTACGGATAATTGAAAGGCGTTGGGTCATCGAGCGGCTGATTGTCGCACTCATCCGCTTTGAATGCCAGAATGCCCTGGCTGACGAACTGCCGGTCGTGATAGTCGGCAAAAATCCGGAAGGCCTCCTCATCGGCAAAATCCACCACCAGCCCGCCCCAGACCAGGAAATCGCCGGAGCGCGGGCGCAGCGGCCCATACAAAGGTGAAGTCGGGTGAATGTAAGCGTGTTCCCACAGGTTGATTTTGAACCCGGACTGCCGGAGTTCGCGGACCATCGCCTCGGGCTGAGGGAACCGTTCCTTCGACCACGCCAGCGAACAGGAATAGGCCTGGGACTGCCAGCCCGGCTCCAGTCCGAGCATGTCGCAAGGGAATTTCATCTCCCGCAACGAGCGCGCCACTTGCAGGACCGAGGCCTGGTCGGCGCCGGTGAAGGTCCGGTACTTGAGTCCCAGGCCCCAGAGCGGCGGGACGGCGCCGCCTCCCGAAAAGAGGTTGTAGCGCTCCACCGCCTCGCGCAATGTCGATCCGCCGAAAACATAAACTTCGACCCCTCGGGAATTGCCCTGCAGCTCGAACACGACCTCCGTCCGACCGCGCATTGAGCGCGCGGCGTAGAGTTCGCGCTCAGAAGTCTTGAGTGCGGGCGGGTGAGCGTCGCCGGATTCGCTTTGATCTTTGGCGGTCAATCGCGCGACGTGAACCAATGGCACCCGGGCGGTATCCACATAGACGCCGTAACCTCTGGTGCTGACGTAAAAGGGGACCGGCCCGTGGCTCGCGCCGGTCTTGCCCATGACTGCCGCGCACACGGTGAGATACTTGCGCAGGCCCTTCTGCTCGTAAGCCCCTGGGTCGAGGCCGAACCCATAAATCTGCTCCTCGGGTTCGTCACACGGGATGTAAATCGCCGTGTGAGATAGGGTGACGCGGCAGCGGATTTGGCCAGGCTCAAACGGAAGAGCCCCCGGCGGCGGCAGGCGCCTCAAGTCATCCATGCGCGGCCCCGCTTCCCGGATCGCGCCGGGGGTGAACCGTTCCGGAGTTCCAAAGCGAACCTTCCAGACGCCGGCAGTCACCTGCTCCACGGCAGGCTTCACCCACCCAGCCTCGGTGTCCGCCGGGCTCTCGGCTCCGAGCGCCGCCAAAGCGAGGCAGAGAGTTGCAACTGGGCTGAGGCTCATGGGCGGCATAATGAATCGCATAGGTCTCCGGCATACTCGCCGATTCGGCCTGCCGGCCGCAATCTCCAATCGGGCCTTCCCCGTCCCCCCCGTCCCCACGCTAACGGCGACGTCTCCGTAGAAGGACCTGGCCGGTGCCGACGATTACCGCGTCATGCCCTCTGGTTGGGCCTGCGGCTCTTGGAGGGTTGGTTCCCATTGGGAAAGGAGGTGTACGGTGAACTGCCCGTTAGCCAATAGCCTCTCCCCTGGACACTGTCGCGGGGCAAGCTGAGCAACTGGGGCGAGCTGGTCGCCACTTGGACGCTTCTGGTCGAGCACAAATCTCGTTTCTTTCGGTCAGTCGCGCTCCGGCAAGGGCACGGGCAACCACTCGTGCGAGTTTCCCGTGTCAGCCTGCCACGATCCACACAGAGGGCCGCCCAGTCACACACAGGCCCCAGAAGCATGCGCTCCGCGCAATAAAAATAGCGGGAGAGAACTTGACCAAACGAAAGAACAAGCCTTGACCAACGAACTGAATACCCGCCCGCAGATCGTGTCCACCACGCAGCAGGGCTGATCCGGCAGCTTTGGATCTCATAAAGGCGGCAGGCGACCGATGCGCAAAGGGGATGGCCCATCCGCCGAGCGGATGGCGTCCCGCTCTCCGCCGGGAGGTATTTGGCAGGGCGTGCCATCGGGAACTCGTGCAGCACAGTCTCACCCTGCACGAGCCTTAAAGCCCCCGCGCACGCGCGAAGGCAACTCCCAGGCTCCACGCGCGTCGAGACGGAGTCCTTGGGGGACCCTGACGCTCTCGCTCGCCGGGCACTTGGGAGACCCAGCACTACCTGCGCTCTCTTGACATCTCCACCAACCCCCTGGCGATCCGCCGCTTGTCTTCCCGAATTACCGGACGGAGCAACGCGCTGGTTCCGTCCTTCAACGTCACTGTCGCCGGTCCGTTCATTTTGTCTGGTCCGAGCATCTGCGAAGTTCGTCGCGCCGTCATCGGCATTTTACTCCGCAACCAGCTTCCGTCAAACCGACGAAACTACTTGAAGACTGCCCAGCCAAAGCGTTGCACGGTTGACCCGAGGCGTATGGAAGGCACGGTCATGCCCTCCTGATAATCCTGGCAGTTTCCACCCACTTTGCTAGGCTGCGAAGCATGATTGAGAAAGCACGCACCCAAGGCCAGGCTCACCGCGTCGAACTCAACCTCAAGGATGTCAATCAACTCTTCAACACGATCGATCCCTCCCCGTTTCACGAGAAAGACCTGGATCACGACGCGGAAGAGTTCATGGTGAGCTGGACGCGCGAGTTTCCGCTGGACGAACCCGTTGTCCTGGTCATTTATTTGAGCGAGCTTCCGGTCGGAAAAGATCCCCAACCGATGATCGAACAATCGGTCAAAAACTACTTTGCGTATCGAGCCAGGCTCGGTCACATGGAATTCCGCCAGTTGATGAAGGATGGTCGCCACAGTTTGCTGATTGGCGGGGTGTTCCTCGCCGCCTGCTTGACCGTGAGCCAGGTGCTGGTCGGCCAGGCTTCCGGAACGTTCCTGAGTGTGGCCCGCGAAAGTCTGACCATCGCCGGTTGGGTGGCGATGTGGCGGCCGATGGAGATTTTTCTCTACGAGTGGTGGCCATTGCGCCGTCGCTGGCGAGTCTTCGAGAAAATGAGCCGGATGAAAGTGGAGGTGCGAAAGCGCGCATGATCCAAGCGGTCGTCCGAGGGTCTGCCAAGCTGCTTGTGTCACAATCCTCCGCCAGGTCCGCGTGTCTTCCCTTTCGTTTCTCGCCGGGCGCGAAGAGATGAGTTAGGATTCGGGCCCGAATGAAGTTTATCGCATTGACGCGCCTGGAACATAACGTCCACCGGGCCGGCGAAATCATAGGTGTGCTGGCAAAGTACGGCCTGGCCGATTGAGTCAAGGGCCTTAATTTCTCCTGGATACAGGACCGAAGGAATAGTCGACATGATTCATCCTCTCGATTATTTTCTGGTGATTCATCCATGCAGCCGGATATGACCAAACAAAAGCATGCCAGCGTCTAAGCCTTATTTGATGCATCCCCCTGGACCGGAATTGGAAGCCCAGCGATTACGCCACACGGGCAGCTTCGGCTGGAACGTGTCCACCGACGAACACTTCTGGTCCGAGGAAACCTTCCGCATTTTCGAATACGATGCTTCGAGGAAGATAACAACACCATTGGTCCTCGAACGAGTTCATCCGGAGGACAGGACTATCGTGCAAGAGACGCTGGATCGCGCGGTGCATGAGCGGAGAGGCTTTGATTATGAACATCGGTTGCTCATGCCGGATGGCTCCGTAAAGCATGTTCACGTCGTGGCTCGCGCCGTTGGACAGGAGCCAGGCGCCGTCGAGTTTGTCGGGGCGGTGATGGACATCACCGAGCAGGAGAATCTGATCCAGGAACTACGGCGCAACGAGGCATTCCTTGAGGAAGGACAGAGGATCAGCCACACCGGCAGTTGGGTGTGGAAGCCGGCCACCGGAGAGATGATTTCTTCAAAGGAACGTCTTCGGATTTTTGGATTTGACCCAGAAAAAACCAAGCCTTCATTCGATGTATTTTGGGAAAGAGTCCACCCGGAAGACAAGCCCGGACTCAAGAAGGTCTTTGATTCAGCGATACGCGAGAAGAGAAATTTTGAACACGAGTACCGTATAGTTGCTCCCGACGGGGTCGTCAAACATATCCAGAGCGTGGGTCACGCGGTGGTCAACGAGTCGGGCGAACTGGTCGAGTTCATCGGAACGACGATGGACGTGACCGCCCGGAAATCCCAGCAACAGGCACTGGAGAGCGCGTTCCAGGAAATGGAGGCCTTGAAAAACCAGTTCCGGCTCGCCATTGATACCATTCCCGGACTGGTCTGGAGCGCCCTGCCCGACGGCTCGACGGAGTTCCTGAATCAACGCTGGCTGGATTATACGGGTCTTTCCCTGAAGGAGGGAGTCGACTGGACCATCGCAGCTCATCCCGAGGACCGCGCAAGGTTGGTTGAGGAGTGGAGAGCGGCCTTGGCCAGTGGAAGACCGTTGGAGGCTGAAGGCCGTTTGCGGCGCGCGGACGGGCAATATCGTTGGTTTCTGATCCGCTCCGTGCCGTTGCGCGATGAGACGGGAAGCATCGTCAAATGGTACGGGAAGAGCGCCGATATCGAGGACCGCAAGCAGGCGGAAGCCCAACTCCGGGAGAGCGAACAGAGCTACCGGCGCATCGTGGACACCGCCTCCGAGGGGATCATCGTATTCGACGAGCATTACGTCACCACTTTCGTCAACCGGCGGATGGCGGACCTGCTCGGCTATGAACCGGGAGAGATGGCGGGCCTAAAGTTCGGCGATTACGTGTTTGAGGAAGACCTCGCCGACATCGAGGTAAAGATAGCGGCGCGGCGGCGAGGTGTGACCGAGCGCTACGAGCAGAGGTTTCGTCGAAAAGACGGCCGCCCCTTATGGGTGCATGTCTCGACCACACCCGTCATGGATGCGGAGCGCCGTTTTCAGGGCGCCTTTTCGATGTTCACGGACATCACCCAGCGCAAGATGGCGGAGGACGAGTTGCGCAAGCACCGCGACCATCTGGAGGACCTGGTGAAACAACGCACGGGAGAATTGGCGTTGCTCAATCAGCTTGTCTATGGGTCTCTGGCCTCGACGGACGTTGGCGCCTGGTGGATCGATTTCAAAGAGAAGGACACCTATCATGCCCTGGACAACACGGTTCAAATGCTGGGCCACACGCCGGAGAAGACCGGAGACAAGTCCTACCGACTGAGCCGATGGGCAAGGGCGTTGGCCGATACCAAGGCGGCCTTCCCTGAATATACAAAGGCCGTTGATGAGGCCATGGAGCGCTTTTCAGGGGCGATCTCAGGCAAGTACAAGGATTATCGAGCGATTTATCCGGTGGCCTTGCCTGACGGGTCCGTCAGATGGTTCGATGCCCGCGCTGATGTGCCCACGCGCGATGAGCAAGGCCGGGCGCTGCTGATGACTGGCACGCTCATCGACATCACGAGGCTCAAGCAAACAGAGGATGCGTTGGTCGAGGCCAAGGAGCGGGCGGAAGCCGCCAATCGCGCCAAGAGCATTTTTCTCGCCAGCATGAGTCATGAGCTGCGCACGCCCCTCAGCGTGGTGCTCGGGTTCTCGCGATTGATGAAGAATGACCCGGGCACACCGGCCAATCAGAAGGAGAACCTGGACATCATCGTCCGCAACGGGGAACACCTGCTGAACCTGATCAGCAATGTGCTCGACATCTCCAAGATTGAGTCCGGCCGGGTGGTCCTGGAGGAGTCCGAGGTCGATCTGCGCCAATTGCTGCACGAATTGCAGTCGTCGCTTGGGGTCGGGGCCGCCGAGAAGGGGCTGAGCTTCACTTTGGAGCAGTCCCCGGCTCTGCCCCGGCACATCGCGGTTGACGCGGGCAAATTACGCCAGGTGCTCATCAATTTGATCGGCAACGCCACGAAGTACACCGAGAGCGGCGGGGTGAAGCTGCGGGCTGGGGTTGTGAGTTGCGAGCCACCGCACCGGGCGCGCCTCCGATTCGAGGTGGAAGATTCCGGTCCAGGCATCAGCAAGGAAGATCAGGAGCGAATTTTTTCCCCCTTCGTGCAACTGGGGAACCGGGCGCCGATAGAAGCCGGGTCCGGCCTGGGATTGGCCATCAGCAAGCAGTATGTCGAGCTTATGGGCGGGAAGATTGGCGTCGCCAGCGAGCCGGGCAAGGGGTCGGTGTTTCACTTCGAGATCCCGGTGGGGGTGCTTCCGGTGGCAGAGATTCCCGCGGAGCTGGGGCGCAGGCGAATCACCGGAGTGGCCGAGGGTCAAGGCAGCTTTCGCATCCTCATCGCCGAAGACCAGCCGGAAAACCGGCTGCTGTTGCACAAACTGTTTGAGCCGCTCGGCTTTGAGCTGCGGGACGCGGTTAACGGGCAGGAAGCGGTGGCCCTGTTCGACGAGTGGCGCCCTCACTTGGTCTGGATGGACATCCGCATGCCGGTGATGGACGGGTTGGAAGCGGCTCGCCGCATCAAGGCAACGGAAGCCGGCAGCCGCACGAAAATCATCGCGCTCACCGCCCATGCCTTGGAGGAGGAAAGGAAACCAATCCTGGAGGCGGGTTGCGACGATCTGGTGCGCAAGCCGTTCCGCGAGCAGGAGCTTTTTGAGGTCATGGCCCGGCATCTTGGTTTGAAATATTTGTACGAAAAGGAGGGGGAGCAAATAGTTCCGGCTGGACCGAAGGCTGCAATCCGCCCGGAGCAGTGGGCGGCCCTGCCGGCAGAGTTGCTGGCACAATTGCACCAAGCGGCAGTTGAATTGGACACCGCCCGCACGCTGGCGCTTATCGAGCGGGTCGCCGAGCATGACGCCTCCATTGGCGGCGTCCTTATTGAGCTTGCCCGGAAGCTGGATTACCCACACCTTTTGAAACTGCTGGAAAGCGAGAATGCCAAAGCAGGGCGGACGTTATGATCGATGATGAGAAAGTCACCCCGGCGCGGCAGGAGATCCTGGTGGTCGAGGACACCCAGGCCAGCCTGCGGCTATTAGCGGACCTGCTTACGAAGCACGGCTATTGCGTCCGGCCCGCCTCCGACGGCAGCCTGGCCCTGAAATCCGTGGCGGCCAAGGCGCCAGACTTGATTCTGCTCGACGTGAAGATGCCGGGAATGGACGGTTACGAGGTGTGCCGCCGCTTGAAGGCGGACGAACGGAGTTGCCGGGTCCCGATAATCTTCATCAGCGCCTTTGGCGAGACCGACCAGAAGGTGAAGGGGTTCGATGCGGGGGGCGTTGACTACATAACCAAGCCCTTCGAGCCGGAAGAAGTGCTGGCACGGGTCAGGACCCAACTGCGTTTGCGCGAAGCCGAAGAGGCCTTGCGCCAGGCCCGGAACACGCTGGAAATCCGGGTGCGGGAACGCACCGCCGAACTCCAGGCCTCCAACCAGGCGTTGCGTGAGAGTGAAGAGAAGACTCGCGGCGCTTTCGAGGAAATCGAGCGGCTCAAAGCGCAGCTTGAACTGGAGAACACTTACCTCCGGGAGGAAGTCAAGGAGGCGAGAGAATTTGGAGACATCATCGGAAAGAGCGCGGCCCTTAGGCAGTTGCTCCGTCAAGTGGAGACTGTCGCCCGGACCGATGCCAGCGTGTTGATTCTGGGGGAAACCGGCACCGGGAAGGAGCTGGTCGCCCGCGAAATCCACAAGCACAGCCGGCGCAGCGACCGTCCGCTCATCCGCGTCAACTGCGCTTCGATTCCCCGGGAGCTTTACGAGAGCGAGTTTTTCGGCCATGCCCGGGGCGCTTTTACTGGCGCCCTCAGGGATCGGGCGGGCCGGTTCGAGGCCGCCAACGGAGGCACCCTGCTCCTGGACGAGGTGGGCGAAATTCCGTTGGAATTGCAGAGCAAGTTTCTCCGCGTTTTGCAGGAAGGCCAATATGAGCGGGTGGGCGAAGAGAGAACCCGGAGCGTGGACGTTCGCATCCTCGCGGCGACGAACCGCAATTTACAGATGGAGGTCGAAGCCGGGCGCTTTCGGCAAGACCTTTACTATCGCCTCAATGTGGTCCCCATCGAAGTGGTTCCCTTGCGCAAACGCAAGGAGGACATTCCCCTGCTGGCCGCGCATTTCCTTGAGCGAGCCGCCCGGAAATTAAAGGTGCGGCCCGCCCGGCTGACCCAGGCGCACCTGGCCCAGTTGCAGGATTACGATTGGCCTGGCAACGTGCGCGAGTTGCAGAACCGAATCGAGCGGGCATTGATACTCGCGGAGCACGGCGTGATGTACCTGGACTTGCCGGCTGGCGCAAGCCCGGCGGGAGCCCCCGCCGCACTTCCGACGCCTGGACCGCGGGCAGCCGACGTGGAGGTCCTAAGCGACGTGGAATTCCGGCAACGTGAGCGCGGTAATGTTCTGGCGGCGCTCAATAAAACGGACTGGAAGATTCACGGGCCCGGCGGCACCGCAGAGTTGTTGGGGCTAAAGCCGACGACGCTGATTTCGCGCATCAAGAAGTTCGGACTCAAGAAGGAGGTCCACGGGGCTATTCTCCCAAGGGCTTGGGGCTCGATCTCCAGGCCAACATAGAGCGAGCGGTGAGGGCAATCCAAAGGAGCCCGGAGGCCTGGCCGCCGCACAAACACAGCGGCTTCCGCAAGTACTTCGTGGAACGATTCCCCTTCATCGTGTTTTACGTTGAAATGGCAGACTGCATTTGGATCGCCGCCATCGCTCACGCCAGCCGCCTCCCACGAAGGGCGATCCAGGCAGCACGAAGTTAACTAATCTAATTGATGACCAAGTCTTACGTTTTATGAACTAATGGGCCGACTCATCGCCAGCCGCCGGGCAGTTGGCGCTGGGCGCCCTGGCGGTTCACTTGCGCCTCCGGCGTGTGGCCAGCACGCCCTGGCGGCGGAGTCCCAAGGCGGCGCGAGCGGCCTGGCGCAAGCGCCGGCAGCGCACCCGCGCCCCAATCGCCTGGGCGCGGGGGGCGGATTCGCCCGGGTAGCGGAAGGTCACGGCGAAATTGGAAAGATAGGCCAGGTCCTCGCGGTGCGCTTCCCACAACGGTTCAACGGCCAGGGTCAGGTCGAGTAGCGCCACCAGTTTGTGAATCGGCGGAAAGGGAACGTTGGCTTCGTAGAGGCGGGCCTTCAGATATTTTTCCGCGCACTGCTGGGCGTGAAAACAGGCGCCGTCATACATCCGGCGGCGCCGCGAGCGAGCGAGGGATTCCATGATCTCGAAATCGCCCTCGGCCTTGTGTATCCATTCACGCGTCAGCGCCTTCATAGATCACCCGCCCCTTTTGGAGCGCCTCCCGCAAGAACCAGTCGTCCAGCGCCAGCCGCCGGCGCAGCTTTTCGGGCGTGCGCACCAGCAGATCGAGCGGGAATGGCGCGCGCACCTTCATCTCGATCTCGACGGCCTTGCGGATGGCGCTGCCCCGGTGCGGCATAATCACCAGCAAATCCACGTCCGACGCCTCGGTGGGCCTGCCGTAGGCATAAGAACCGAAGAGAATGATCTTCTGCGGCCGGAACTCGCGCCCCACCTGCTTGCAGAATGATCGGATTGCCGTCAGGTTCGTCATGGCGCCAGGGTAAATGCAACGAAGCGCATTGTCACGCGGCAAACATTCTCGCCTTGGTGCCGCGCAAGATGTCGGCCGGCTTGCCGAGCGTCTTGAGCGCGGCCAACAAAGGGGCTCCTGTTTCCCACATTTAGAACAAACGCAACTTCGCAGTTGCCTTGCGAGATCCTGCAATCTGCGAACCCTCGCAGGGCATGCGAATGCCTTTGGCGTTGCCGTATTATGCTGCATCCCAAGGACTTGCATCCATAGTCGTGGTTTGGCACGGCTCCTGTAACAGGACAAGGAGATTGAACCGTTGCTGCCTGAAAAAACCCGGCAGGCAGGCAGGGCGGACATATTAATGCACCTGCCGATTGAGAAAGGCTCAAAACATGAACGCATTGACACGTTGGGACCCAGCCAGGGACGTGGATGAACTCCAGAACCGTCTGGCCAGGTTTTTCGGATTGGCGCCAGCCCGTGCGACCAGCGGCGGCGAGGAGGTGATGACGGTGGCCGAATGGGCGCCGTCGGTGGACATCAGCGAAGACGACAAAGAATGGCTGGTCAAAGCGGACCTGCCGGAAGTGAAGAAGGAAGACGTGAAGGTCAGCGTCGAGGATGGGGTGTTGACCGTGACGGGCGAGCGCAAGTTCGAGAAGGAGGAGAAGGGCAAGAAGTACCACCGCGTCGAGCGGTCGTATGGCAATTTCTTCCGCAGCTTCACGCTGCCCGAAGGCGCCGATGGGGCCAAGGTTAGCGCGGAGTTCAAGGACGGCGTGCTCAAGGTCCATCTGCCCAAGAACGAGAAGGCGAAAGCCAAAGCCATCGAAGTCAAGGTGGCCTGAAGGACCAAATCCCTGCCGCGGCGATTTCAAGATCGCCGCGGCGCTGGGAAAAAATGCATGAAATGAATCGGTGCTCAAGCTGCCACCGATAGGAGAGAAAAACAGAGGTTCCCGTTCATGGAAGGCGACCAGAAGTTGAATGAGGCGGTGCTGGCTGAACTCGAATCCGAGCCGAGCGTCAACCTGGAAGATATCCGAATCTCGGTCAGGGATGGCATCGCGACCCTCACGGGTTCGGTGAGCAATTATGCCGAGAAGTTGGCGGCCGGGCACGCGGTCAAGCGCGTTGCGGGCCTCAGGGGCCTGGCGGAAGACGTCTTGGTCAAGCTGCCCGAATCGTCTCGCCGTGCTGACACTGAGATTGCTGCCGCTGCACTCGATGCCATCACGTGGATGACCTCGCTTCCAGCGGACAGTGTCAGGATAACGGTCCGTGACGGGTGGCTCAGCCTCGATGGGGCCGTGGGTGGGTGGCACCAGAAGCGCGCCGCCGAGGAAGCGGTGCGGAACCTGGCCGGCCTCAAGGGAGTGACCAACCTCATCCTCATCGCACCGACCGCGGCTCCCGTGGACGGGAAAGGGGCGATCGAAGCGGCCTTTAAGCGCCATGCCCTCTTGCATGCCCTGCACGTCCAGGTCGACCGCAAGGGAGGCAAAGTAGTCCTTCGCGGCAATGTGCATAGTTTTATCGAACGGGAGGAGGCCGAACGCGCCGCCTGGGCCGCCCCGGGGGTGACCGACGTCGAGAATCGCATTGTGCTCATAAGCTGATGCGGAAAGAGAATCCTGGAGGAAGCTATGATTGACGTTGAAGATTATATCAAAAAGCAAATCGCCGTTTATCAAGCCAACCAACTCGAGGAGAAGCGCCTGGCAAATGCTCAGCAGCGGCCCGGGCGGGGCACGGAGGGCAACCTGTCCTACGGGCCCTACTTGCTGATTTCTCGAGAGAAGGGCGCGGGCGGCAACACCGTTGCCCAACGGGTCGGGGGACAATTGGGCTGGCAGGTATTTGACGACAGGATCGTGGATGAGATCGCAAAACAGGCGCACGTAAGCCGCCAATTGATCGAGAGTTTGGATGAGCGCGATCGGAACACGATCCATGATATCGTTGGCCGGCTGCTGAAGCCACACGAGATAGGCCAATCCGGCTATGTGGTCTATTTGAAGCAAGTGGTGCTCACGCTGGGCCACCAGGGGGACGTGGTCATCGTTGGCCACGCAGCTCAGTACCTTTTGCCCAACCGGTTCGGTTTGAGCGTGCGGATGGTTGCGCCGATTGAGGCGCGCATCCGGCGCGTCGCCGACAAGGCCCACCTGAGCTTGGATGCGGCGCGAGCCGAGGTCGAAAGAACCGATCGCGAGCGAGTGAGGTTGGTCCGCCGCCAATTTGGCCGGAATGTGGCCGATCCCTTAACCTACGATTTGATCATCAACACCGCCGCGATAACCGTCGAGGCGGCAGCCGAGATTGTCATGACGGCGCTTCAGCGAAAGCTGGGTGTACAGATGAAAGAGGGTTGTAATGTTCAGTAAGGAGAAAAAAACGATGAAAACAGCTCAAATCCCACGCAAGAAGAAGAGTCAAGCGACGACCGCTTCCGATGCGGCTCCATCGAGATCCAAAAGGCGGCCGAACGGACGCGCGGCCAGCGCCCTCGCTCCCGAGACCGAGGCGAGCGCCAAGCCTGCCCGGTTGTTGCCCGAGCGGTTTCCAAGCTCCGACAGACAGTGCATCTGTCTTGGGCTTTATGCTCCCGAGGCGCAAGCGGTGTGCGTCGCCGGCTCCTTCAACGGTTGGGAACCATCCGCCCTGCCTTTGCAAAGACAGGCCGATGGCCGTTGGGTGGTGGAGGTCGTGCTCGAGCCAGGGAGGCACGAATATCGCTTCGTCGTGGATGGTCAGTGGACGGACGATCCGCTGTCGCCGGCTTACGTATCGAATCCGTTCGGCGGCCTGAATTGCGTTCTGGTGGCCGGCACTGGGGCCTAACAATATGAGACGAATCAAGCCACTGAACCGGAGCGATGACGCGCTCTGCGCGGCGAGGTACGTCAGTCCCCGTCGGCGGCCCCTGAGCGGCCAAGAAGCTAAAATCCGCGCCGTGGCCTACGCCCTCAAGCAAGCCGCTCCCGAGGCCGTGGCCGCCGCCGCCCCCCGCATGGCGAGGCTGATACATGGGCCCTGCTGGCTCGTCCCCATTCCCGCCAGTGACGGCAAGGTCCGGGCGAACCTCGCGCTGTGCAAGGCTATCGCGAAGCTGGTCCCGGGTGCTCGTGTCAAAACGGCCGTTGCCCGCTCTCGAGCGGTGGCCTCATCAACCGGCCTGCGCTTGCGAGGTTTTCATGGGCTTAAGCCCGCCCAGCACCATCTCCGCCGTGCCGGTGACCGCGGGCGCCCCTTGCCGGTTTACCTCGTGGACAATGTCATCAGGACGGGAAATACGATTCGCGCAGCGCGCACGGCGCTCGCTTTGGGCGTTGGCTTGGTCTATGCCGATGCCAGAGGATCGCTTGCTTGCCGAATTCCCGAACGGCATCGGGACCGTGTCCGTGAGGTCTTTTTGGCGGCCTAAAGTCCATTTTGCCGTGGCTGCCTGGAAAGATCGGCGGGCGGGCAGTACGCGGCTGGGTTAAACAATCCGCCGGTTTAGAAAGGCATGACAGTATGACAAGTAACATAAAGAAAAGTGACACGGAGCTGAAGAATGACGTGCTCGCCGAGCTCGAATATGAGCCTGACGTAAAGGTTACAGACATCGGCGTCCTGGTTAAAGACGGAGCGGTGACGCTCAACGGCTACGCCACCAGCTATGGCGAGAAATGGGACGCGGTGCGCGCAGTCAAAAGGGTTGCGGGGGTCAACGCCATCGCTGACGACATCGAAGTGAAGCTGGCCACCTCCTTGCAGCGGAACGACGGAGATATCGCCGGCGCGGCAGCGCGTCAAATCGAATGGTCCACGACGATTCCAGCAGGAACCGTTAGGGTGACGGTGCGTGAAGGCTGGATCACCCTGGAGGGCGAGGTCGAGTGGTGGTATCAAAAGTCCTCCGCCGAAGACGCCGTACGGTACCTTGCGGGCGTCAAGGGGGTGACGAACCTGGTCACCATCAAGCCCAAAGTGGCGGCGGCGGGGGTCGAGACGGCCATCACATCGGCCTTCGAGCGAAGCGCCCTGTTGGATGCCAAGAAGATCCGGGTGGAAACTTCCGGAAACACGGTGACACTCCGCGGCAAAGTTCGGAACCATGCCGAGCGGGAGGAGGCCGAACGGGCCGCCTGGAACGCTCCGGGGGTGTACTCGGTGGACAATCAGCTCAAGGTAGCCTGGTCTTGGGCTTCGGCGGAGTAACCGGTGATTGGCCGTCCCCGAGGGGCCAGGAGTTCGCGCCTGGCCCTGCCCGGCAAGGCAGCCACCGAAGGGATATATGACAAGCCGCGAGTCAGATGAGGAAATGAGGCGATTGCTGCAGGCGCGACTCCAGGAGTGGGGCCTGCGCGAAGCGCATCCCGAGTCTCGCCCAGGGCCGGTCGTAACCATCACCCGGGAGCCAGGGTGCGGGGGTGAATCCATCGCCGAACAGCTTTGTGCCGAGCTGAACCTGCACCTGTATGACTGGGAATTGGTCGAGCAGATTGCCAAGGTGGAAAGGGAACACCGGCGGCTGGTGAAAAAGTACTTTCATGCGGACGTGCGGGATTCCACGCATTACCACCTGGTTGTCAACATGGCCCTCGTCCAACCAGGGGTGATTGTGAACCTCGTGAAAACGGTCTTGTTAGCCCAAACATGTGACAACCAACCGGAAGAGACAACACTATGATTCATTTGGGTATTGATTCGGAAGAAACGGAAGATCTAAAAGAAGTGCTCCAAGGCTGCCTCGATTCGCTCGCCGTCGAAGAGGCGCATACCGACCACCGGGTTTTCCGGGACATGCTGAAAGAGAAGGAACGAGTTCTCCGTAGTGTCCTGGAGAAATTGCCGCAGGACGCCGATCGTTAGCGGCGGAACGGCGGACCGCCACAAAGGCTGCGGCTGATCCGGCTGTGGCCGCCGAGGCTACGTATGATGCCACTATGATATCTGCATTGGGGCATCAACGAGTGAGACGGCCAACCCGCCTTTCTTGGCCTGCGGGATGACAAGAATCCAGCCGCTTGCCAATGGAGTGACCGCGAACGATAGTGGACCGGTGAGACATTCAACCAATAATCAACACAGAAAGGACAAAACCAATGAA
>Ga0181527_1001894_pt1 | contig 20600 bp, 21 predicted proteins | sample PEATcosm2014_Bin_30_FD_119762 | JGI IMG/M metagenome (GOLD analysis project Ga0181527, IMG submission 119762) | Peatland microbial communities from MTU Mesocosm Facility, Houghton, MI, USA - PEATcosm2014_Bin06_60_metaG | ecosystem: Environmental > Terrestrial > Soil > Wetlands > Peat | place...
AGCCTGGGTATGTCTGCGGGGGAGCTGGAGACGCTCGTGCGATTGAACATTCCGGCAGTGCTGATCCATTTCAACAACGGTTCTTTCGGATGGATCAAGGCATTACAGGCCCTTCACTGCAAGGCCAAATTCCTGTCTGTCGATTTCACGGCGGGCGACATGTCAACCGTTGCCCGTGGATTTGGGCTCGGAGCAGCCCACATTGAGCAGCCCGGGGAGCTGGAAAAGGCCCTCGATGAGGCCTTTGCCGCACAAGGCCCTTTCTTTCTCGATGTGGTCACGGAATCCGAGCTGAGCGAGCTTCCCCCTGTCTATTCGTGGCTCAAGAAAGCGGCGGAGATGAAACAGACGCCGGAGACCTGCGCGAACGGCGGCAAGGAGAAGGGATAGCACGCACAGGCGAGAGCGCGGTACGAGAACACAAACGCGTTGCGCCAGGCGTGCGAAAGGTCGCGCAGGCTGCAGTGTGATGAACCCGGGAATGGGCCAATGACGTGACGTACGGAAGGAGGATCGAATGAGAGTAGTAATTGTTGGAGCAGGATGGGCGGGCGCAGCCGCTGCCATCTCGGCAAGGAAGCAGGGGGCCGAGGTCTTGCTCGTGGAACGTACGGACATGCTCCTGGGCTGCGGACTGGTGGGCGGTATCATGCGCAACAACGGCCGCTTTACCGCAGCCGAAGAGATGCTGGCCATGGAAGGGGGCGAGCTCTTCAAGATTACGGATGAGATTGCCCTCCACCGGGGGATCGAATTTCCGGGACACCACCATGCCTCCCTCTACAATGCGGCCATTGTGGAGCCGACGGTCAAGAGGTTCCTGACAGGAAAAGGGGTACAGCTCCACCTCACCACCCGGATAGATGAGGTGGAGCTGCAGGATGGCGTGATCAGCGCGGTGGGCGGGAAAAAGGGAGAGGAGAAGGTGCGCCTTCCCGGCGATGTATTCATCGATGCCACCGGGACAGCCGGCCCCCCTGCCCAGTGCAACAAATACGGGAACGGCTGCGCGATGTGCATACTTCGCTGCCCGTCCTTCGGGGGAAGGGTAAGCATCACGGCAAAGTGCGGGGTCACCGAGATGGTCGGAAGAAAAGGAGCGCTCGTCGGGGCCATGAGCGGGTCCTGCGAGGTCTTTAAGGAATCGATGTCCCCCGATCTCGTCGAAGAGCTGGAGAGAACGGGGGTGCTCATAATCCCTGTCCCCAAGGCCCTCCAGTCGGAGAGCAAACTCGCGATCAAGGCGTGCCAGCAATATAACCTCCCTGCCTACAGCGAGAACGTGATCATCCTCAACACAGGCCACGGCAAGCTGATGAGCGCGTTTTTCCCGCTCGAATTGCTGCGGAAGATACCGGGTCTGGAGCAGGTGCGCTTTGAAGACCCTTACGCCGGCGGCCTCGGCAATTCCATTCGCTTCATCGGCATGGCCCCGAGAGACGACGCCCTCCGGGTGACGGGCGTGAAGAACCTGCTGGCTGCCGGTGAGAAAGCGGGACTCCTGGTCGGCCATACGGAGGCGATCGTCACGGGCACCCTCGCCGGATATAACGCAGTAAAACTGATCAAGGGGGAAAACCTCCTCACCCTGCCGGACGCGCTCGCCGTGGGTGACGCCATAAGCCATGTGCGCTCGGCCATGCAAGAACCGGAGGGTCTCGGGTACAAGTACACCTTTTCCGGCTCGGTCTACTTTGAGAGGATGCAGCAGAAGGGTTTGTATCTTACGGATCCCGGGAAGATCCGAAAAAGGGTGGATGAGACAGGAATGCTCGGCGTCTTTGCAATGACAAGCCGATAACTCAAGCGTTTGCCCGAAGGAGGAAGGGTTGGGAGAACTTACTGCAGCGCATTGGATCTATGCGCTCTTCGTAGTGCTTATCCTGATTACCATGGCGATGAGGAAAGATACCCCCCTCGTGTGTATTGTCGGCTCTTTTCTGCTGTCGTGGGTCATTACCGGGAATATCGTGAAGGCAGTGCAGGCGGTCTTCAACTCGATCAGCGTAGCCTTCAATGAACTCTTGGGAACCGTCCTGATCATCTCGCTGATCGTTTCCATGGCGAAAATGCTCGAAGAGTGCGGCCTCGCCGAGATCATGTTCCGGCCGGTGAAAACCTTGATCAGGTCGCCTGCCATCGCATTCTGGGTCATGGGTTTTGTGATCATGCTTGTCGCCTGGGTCATCTGGCCCTCCCCGGCAATCGCGCTGGTCGGGGCACTGCTTCTCCCCGCAGCGGTTGAGGTCGGGCTCCCTCCTATTTCTGCGGCAATGGCGATCAGTATGTTTGGCTACGGGTGCGCCCTCACGACGGACTTCATCATACAAGGCGCCCCCGGCATCACCTCCAAGGCCGCCGGTGTCCCCGTGGCCGACATAATGGTCAGGAGCCTTCCCATGTTTCTTGTGTGGGGAGCTATTGCGCTTCCCCTTTCCTTCCTTTCCGTAAAGAAGGACCTTAAGACCCTTGCGGGGAAGGTGGTAAAATGGGCGCCCTTCGAGGTTTCTGCGGAGGCCCTCGTCGAGAGGGAAAAGTGGTGCAAGGCCGCCCCAAGATTCAAACGATTTGCCCTCTGGATAATCGCTCTCTTCTTCGCCCTCGACATCGCGGGCATGCTCGTCTTCAAACTGAGGGGCGGGGACGCTACCGCCCTGCTCGGTGGTACGGTGGCGCTGATCATGGTGATCGTCGCCTTCGGGGTCTATCGAAGCGAAGGGTTCGAAAAACTGACCGACCATTCGAGGGCAGGGTTCATGTTCGGGGTGCGCATTTTCGCTCCCGTCTTTTTGATTGCCAGTTTCTTTTTCATGGGTGCCCCGGGAACGGCAAAGGCACTCTTTGGAGAAGGGGCGAGAGGGCTCCTCTTTGACCTGGGCCAGGCCCTGGCCAACGCGGTGCCGCTCAGCCGGGTCCCGGTCGCCATCGTCCAGGGTGTCGTGGGCGGCATCACGGGACTGGATGGTTCCGGATTCGCCGGGCTGCCGCTCATGGGCACACTTGCCCAGGCCCTGGGTGGGCCGACGCACTTGAATATCGCCACCCTTGGCGCCCTCGGCCAGTATTTTGCCGTGTGTGTGGGAGGGGGCACGATCATCCCCTGGGCGGTGATCCCCGCGGCTGCCATCACCGGTACGGATCCGGTCGAGATCGCAAGGCGTAACCTGGTGCCCACACTTCTCGGGTTTGTCGGCGTCGTGATCGTGGCGATCATCATGCTGTAATGGCGAGCTGGACTTTCCGAAAGGGAGGCAATGCGTCATGGTGAGCTATAAGAATATCGTTTTCTGCACGGACTTCTCGGAGCACGCCCGGGCAGCCCTCCCGCATGCTGCCGACCTCGCAAAAAAATATGGCGCAACCCTGCACGTCCTCCATGTCTACCAGGACGCGGGTCATATCGCAGAGTTCGAGCTTTCTTCAGACACGAGGACGGATTTGATCCGCGTTGCCCACCTGATGGGCGGGGAAATGGAGAAGCGCCTTGAAGTCCTTTGCGAGGAGATCGCGAAAGAGCTTGGATCATGCAGGAAGAAGATGGTCAGGGGAAAGGCGCATGTCGAGATCGTTCGCTTTGCGAAGGAGAACAAAATCGATTTGATCGTCATGAGCAGTCACGGTTTGAGCGGTCTAGAGCATGTGCTTTTCGGCAGCACCACAGCGCGTGTGTTGCGCGAAAGCCCCTGCCATGTGTTCGTGGTGAAGGCACACCCCGCCACATGAGCCCGCCCTCACCGGACATGGTTCTCGCCGGAAGCCTGGAAAAACGAAAAGCACTATCGGTTCAACTGTCGCAGCAAAGGTTGAAGATATCACGCTAATTTTGGAGGTAAGGATGCGAGTGAAGAATGGCGTCAGAAAGGGTAGGCTCTTTCACTCATATATGGGTTCCCATCTCTGGTATCCGTCCCTTATGAAGATTCTCTTCGATTCATCTATGAAGGATTGAAGTGCTTCTTGAGTGTCGTCAAAGTTAAGTCCCCTGGAAATCTCGTGCTCCCGGTAACCTTTGCGTGTGGTGTATAATGAGAGAAGATCAAGAAAAAAAGGGAAGCCATGACCCAAAGACTTACTGCGATCATTGAACGGGTAGGCAACGGATACGTGTCTTTGTGCCCTGAGCTTGACATTGCCGGTCAAGGCGATACCGTTGAGCAAACACGTGAGAATCTCAAAGAAGCATCGGACCTGTTTTTCGAGACGGCCTCTCGCGAGGAGATCAGGTAAAGGCTCCATAGCGACGTTTTTGTGACACAAGGCGGGCTAGGCGTTGGGTAAGCTCCGCGTCCCTTCGTGGTTTACGAGTACAAGGATATGATGGAGGTATGAAAAAGGGAGCCGGAAAGGGTGCGATTGCATTCCTTTGGGACGAGTCTTTCCTCTGGGGCATCATGGCGTATAAGGCGCTCAGAGAGGCCGGTTTGCCTTTCCGGCTCATAAGGGCTGCCGACATAGGGACCGGTGCGCTGCTGGACTGTTCTGCCCTTGTTGTGCCGGGCGGGTGGGCCTCACACAAAATCAAAGTGCTCGGTGAGCCGGGCATCTCCGGGATACGGCAATTCGTGAAGGAAGGCGGCATGTACATCGGCTTTTGCGGAGGCGCAGGACTGGCCACGAGCGATGGGATAGGGCTTCTCGATGCAAGAAGAAAGCCGACCAGCCGGCGGGTGCCCAGCTTTAGTGGGAGAATTCGGCTTATGCTGCGACATGATCCCCTTTGGAAGGGCATTGATGACCCTGTTTTCCGCGCGTGGTGGCCCTCGCAGTTAATCGTGGGAGAAGGCGTCTCCGTCCTCGCCAGGTACGGAGAGGCGCTTGCTGATGCCTACAGCTCCGATCTAAACGTGGGAGACGCCCTTGCTGTGGGTGGGTGGAAGGAGTTAGAGGAGTATTATGGGATCAATCTCGATCCCGGGCGCATGCTGAGTGAGCCCTCGGTGGTCCGCGGCACATATGGTCGAGGAACCGTGCTTCTCTCGCTCGTTCATTTTGACTCACCGGGCGATTCCAACGGTAAGATCGTCCTCGGCAACTTATGGAACAGCCTTGGAGAGCGAGGCAATCTCAAGACGGCCCAGGATGCGGTCTTCCACGTGATCGATGCGCGTCCCGCCCCCCTCGTTACGGCTCGACCTGCCCTCGTTCATGAGGTGAACGACCTCACGCAGAAAGTCGACGGTTTAATCGAGCTGGGCGTGCGAAATTTCCTCTGGTTCAGAGAAGATCCCTTCTTGCTTCACTGGAGGAGGGGCGTAAGAGGGCTCGAATACTGCACCCTAAAAGTCATGATGGACGAACTGGCACAACTCATCACCGGACCCGAAATGGTCCCACCCTCCGGGGTCACTCTCACCACTGAATCAGAGTTGGAAAAGCGCTCGGCGTCGACTGAGGCGCACCTCGCAGACATCAGAAGAATCCTCGTGCCTTTCTTGGAAGACGCGCGCCTGCTCCTTCTGCTCGAGCGTCGGGCCATGCTTCGGGAGAAGCTTACCTTCGAACATAGCGTCGATCCTCACATTCGCGCGGCAAGAGAGCGCCTCTTTTCAACCTCCAAGAGTCATGGGGGACTCTTCAAGCAGGTGATAGACCGTATGGATTCCCTGCTCTGCTCGCTCCTGGCATATCGGCATCCAACCGGGCTCGCATAGCTGTTGCGCGCCGCCTCATGTCGCAGGGCACACACATGTGGGGGGATCCCAATTTCAATGAGAGCGGAACCCTCACGTGCGAGGGAACGGATGTCGTACGGTCCGACGGATAGACAGTTTCCAAATGTCGCCCTGCTCACGACGGCGCCAGGGGCTCCTGGTCCGGGGCTTGCGTCCCGCCGAATGCAGCTCGGTATGAGAGGTTGACGACGCAATGCCGACCCATTACATTGTTATTATGAACTAGTTCGACCCTGAAACGGGGTGCTGAGGGAGGCAATTATGCACAGAGAAGTCAAAGTCCTCGTGACCGACGACGATCCCTACGTGCTGCGGCTATTCGCCTCGCTTCTCGGGAAAGAGGGATATAAAGTCTATGAAGCCAGAACGGGGAGGGAATGCCTTGAAACAGCCCGGGCTCATTGCCCTGACATGATCCTGCTCGACGTCATGCTCCCCGACATCACAGGTGTGGAGGTGTGCAGGCAGATCAAGACCGATCAGGGGTTGCAGGATACCTTCGTCATCCTTGTATCCGGGATCCGGGTCTCATCGGAATACCAGGCAGACGGGCTCTCTGTCGGGGCGGATGGCTACATCGTCAAGGATATTACCAACAGGGAGTTTCTCGCACGGGTCGATTCCATGGTGCGCATCAAGCGGATGAGCGATGTATTGCGCGCAAAGGAAAAGGAGCAGGAGAAGCTGATCTCCAAACTCCAGGAGGCACTGGCGGAGATCAAGACCCTGAAAGGGCTCATACCCATTTGCGCCTTTTGCAAGAAGATCCGTGATGATGAGGGATATTGGAACCAGTTGGAAGCCTATATTTGTAAGCATACGGACGCGAGCTTTACGCATGGCGTCTGCCCGGAATGTGCGGAAGCGTGGAGGGCCGAGATGGCGCAGGCTATAGGGAAAGAAACCTGATAAAGAGACCGGGGGCGCCGCGCCCTGACCGTTCGTCCTCACAGGGTTCCGAGCAACCTGTCCAGGATACGGCCGTCTTCGATACCCAGCACGCTCCTTCTTATGAACCGAATAACGCGAATCAGGACCTTTTGTACCAAAGGTACGTTTCTTCCGATGACCCTCACGACAAGGCCGCTTGTTTCAAGGGTGCTTACACCGGCAATAACATCCCCGTCCTGCACGAGGCCCCTGATACCCGGAAGTAACGGCTTCGGAAGGTGTGAGCCGTTGTGTATGAAATAGAGAAGGGCCGAAACAGTGTACGATTCAAGGAGGCCGGAGACTGAATAGTCTTCGTCCATGGGCCGCAGCACGAATCTATCGAAAATTATCGGCTTTTCATTGCACACCACGATAGTTGAATTGTCATATTCTTCAAACGCCAGGCTTTCTCCACGGCTCACCCGCCCGGTCGAGAACCAGTCGAGAACGAGACAGCTCGACGTTTTCTCCATCTCGACAATCGTTTTTTGCCTGAACTTGGCACCGGCAAAAGGGATGACGTAGGGCGGGACGTATTCGAGGATCGCCTTGTCCGCAATATGGAGGTGCGTCGTCTGTTCGGCATGATCAGGACCTGTGTTGAGGACTTTTGTTGCCGAAGGCGCAGTGATGAACGCGTGTGAGCCGGGCTGAAGGATAATTTTTGACTCTGCCCGATCCCCGCCCAGGAAGCCCGGTGTGGGGTTGACGATGTAGGTGTAGGCGGCCGCGTGGTTTTGCGAATAGAAAGGCGGAAAGACATGGAAAGGCATTCGGGAGAAGGATTCGGCAAGCATAGTCCTTCCCCCCTCTTTCTTGAAAACTAGGCGGAGATTGGGCGTTCCTTCCACGCTCTTAGCCGGGGTTAAGGAAGAGGACATCCTCTTTTATCCACCCGACTACCGTGTCAAGGCCCATGCCGCTTTTCAGATTGGTAAAAATGGAAGGTTTTCCTTTCCTCATCCGCTCGGCATCCCTTTCCATGACCGACAAGTCGGCGCCGACCAGAGGCGCGAGATCGACTTTGTTTATGACGAGGAGACTCGATCTCGTGACGCCGGGTCCTCCTTTCCGGGGGATCTTGTCGCCCCCCGATACATCGATCACATAGATCCAGCAGTCCACGAGCTCCGGGCTGAAACTTGCCGCCAGATTGTCGCCGCCGCTTTCGACAAAGACGATATCCAGGTCCGGGAAGCTCTCGACAAGAGTGCGCAGTGCTTCCTGGTTGAGTGATGCATCCTCTCTTATCGCGGTGTGGGGGCACCCTCCGGTCTCGACGCCCACGATGCGCTCTTCAGGTAGTACACCGGCTCGTATCAGGAACTCAGCGTCTTCTTTCGTGTAAATATCGTTCGTCACCACGGCGATGGAGAATTCCGGCGCCAGGGCCCGGCACAGTTTTTCGATGAGCGCCGTCTTTCCCGACCCTACCGGACCGCCGACTCCTATCTTTACAGGCTTTCTCATGATCAACTCCTCAAGGAGCATGGGGTCACCCTTGATCAAGGGTGACCCCTCCTACGATTTGAACAGCCGGGTGTGCAGAGACTCGTGCCGCATGGCCCGTATCTCTAACGCCGGCGCAAAGCTCGCAATATCTGCTTCTCCGAGCTGCCCTGCTTCCTTCGTGACACGCGTCATCAGTTGTTTCAAGTCATGTATCGCACGCTGGCCGTCACTGTGCCCTAAAGGTATCAATCTGACCCCTGCGCTGACAAGTGAGCTGACCGTGGCATACACGTAGGTAAGTAACGTGCTCTCCACATCTACCCCTATCGCTGCGCAGACCGCACCGAACATTACCGGGTGATGGCCCCTCAGCTCCCGGCCGTCGAGGCCCTTCCCAAGCTGCTGAACCAGGGAAGATGCATAGAGACCTTTCATGACCTGGAGCATCTGTCTTCCCATCTGCATGCTTCCCAGCCGCAGCTCTCTTGAGCATTTCATGGCATGAATAAGGTGGTCAAGCCGGCTTATTCCCTCCAAATCGGCTTCAATTGCCGAAAGGTAGGCGAGCTTGACGAAGACGAGATCGCACCGGGCGAGAAGACCGATAAGGTATGACTCGATGAAGCGGACAAGGCCTTCCTTATCTGCGACCAGACCGTCGGCCACGAAGGTTTCCAGCCCGGAGGAATAGGCAAACGCACCGGACGGAAAGAATGAATCCCCTATCTGAAGGGCAATAAGAAATCCTTCCGGTTTATCCATGACGGTGCAGTGTTCTCACGGGCTCAAATTTTTCTTTCCTGCGGCTGTACGGAACGCCAGATTTCGCCAGCACTTCTTCCACGAGACGGTCGTATGGCGTGGCGAGAAAGCCGTCGCGGAGAGAAACGGGAAGGTGCTTATTGCCCAGCTCATATGCCAGGGCCGCCGCCGTTGTCGCGTCGCGCAGGGGCACGACAAGCATGTCCTCCTGCTCGGCTTCTACCGAGACATAGAACCCCTGCCCGATGTGGACGATCTCGCCGTCGCCGAGCACGGTTCCTGTCGGCAGGGCAATGGCGATCTCTCTTCCGTGGAGCGTACTCACCCGCTGCCGGCTACGCCTCCTCTTTTCCCAACCCATGACAAGGACATCATGCTCGCAATCGGCAGGGACCGTTGCATCCCTGATGGTCTCTTCAATGACGATCATGGCTAAAACAGAAAGTACCTTTGTGTTAAGGGCAGCTCCACCGCATGCTCGCACTTTAGTGTCTGCCCGTCCGCTTTGACTACATACGTTTCAGGATCGACCTCTATGAGAGGCAGGTAGTTGTTGTGTATCATGTCTTTTTTGCCGATAGCCCGGCAGTTGCTCACGAACGCTGCCTGCGTGCTCAAGCGCAAGGCCCGGTGAACGCCCGCCTCGAATGCCGCTTTCGAGAGGAAGGTGAGCGAGGTGCTGAAGGGGGCACGGCCAAAGGCGCCGAACATAGGGCGCATCATATAAGGCTGCGGGGTGGGGATTGAGGCATTGGCGTCACCCATCTGGGCATAGGCGATAAATCCTCCCTTTATTATCATCACCGGTTTCACGCCGAAAAAGGCCGGCTCCCATAGCACGATGTCCGCAAGCTTTCCCTTTTCCAACGACCCCACATACTGGGATATCCCGTGGGTAATGGCCGGGTTGATCGTATACTTGGCGACGTACCGCCTGGCTCTCATGTTGTCGTTCCGCGGATTTTCGCCCGGCAGTTTCCCTCTCTGAAGCTTCATCTTGTGCGCGGTCTGCCAGGTTCTGATAATCACCTCGCCTACTCGCCCCATCGCCTGGGAGTCCGAGGACATCATGCTGAGCGCCCCCATATCGTGGAGGATATCTTCGGCCGCGATCGTCTCGGCCCGAATTCTCGAATCTGCAAAGGCCACATCTTCCGGTATGCGAGGATCGAGGTGATGGCACACCATGAGCATGTCAAGGTGCTCATCCATGGTATTGACGGTAAAGGGCATGGTGGGGTTGGTCGACGAGGGAAGCACATTGGCTTCGCCACACACCTTTATGATATCGGGTGCGTGGCCGCCGCCAGCGCCTTCCGTGTGGTAGGTATGGATGGTCCTTCCCTTGAAGGCCGAGATGGTCTCCTCGACAAAGCCGGCTTCATTCAGCGTGTCGGTGTGAATTGCAACCTGTACGTCGTAGTCGTCCGCCACGGAGAGGGCCGTATCGATAACGGCCGGGGTCGAGCCCCAGTCCTCGTGCAGCTTGAGCCCGATGGCACCTGCCTCGATCTGCTCCCGCAGTGGGTCGCGGGTCGAGCAATTGCCTTTTGCAAGAAAACCGAAATTCAAGGGAAAGGCTTCAACCGATTCTAGCATGCGGTGAATATTCCATTCGCCGGGGCTGCACGTGGTTGCGTTGGTTCCCGTTGCCGGACCTGTCCCACCTCCGATCATCGTGGTGATCCCCGACCCGATGGCGGTCTCGATCTGCTGAGGCGAGATGAAATGTATGTGCGTATCAATTCCTCCCGCGGTTGCGATGAGCCCTTCGCCTGCAATCGCCTCGGTGGAAGTCCCCACCACCATTCCAGGGGTGACCCCGTCCATCAGATCGGGGTTTCCCGCTTTGCCTATCCCACATATTTTTCCGTCCCTGATGCCGATATCTGCCTTCACGATGCCCGAGTGGTCCAGGATGATCGCGTTGGTGATGACCACGTCGAGAGCACCTTCTTTTCTGGTCGTGCCCGGCGCCTGTCCCATGCCGTCCCGGATCACCTTGCCCCCGCCGAACTTTACCTCATCACCATACACGGTAAAATCCTTTTCTATCTCGATGAAGATCTCGGTATCTGCCAGACGGACCCGGTCCCCTGTCGTTGGCCCGAACATATCCGCATACTGTTTCCTGTCTATCCGCGTTCCCACCTTATGCACCTCCAAAGCCTTTCTCTTTAGCCGCCCTGAATGCGCTCTCTCTCACCGATGCGTCCTGAAGGGGGCCATCAGTAAGGCCGTTAAGGCCGTGAACCACTTTATTGCCGCCGAATTCAACGAGAGAAACTTCTTTCTCCTGCCCTGGCTCGAATCTGACCGCTGTTCCCGCCGGAATGTCGAGCCTCATGGAAAACGCCTGTTTTCGGTCGAAGACCAGCTCCTTGTTCACCTCAAAGAAATGAAAGTGCGAGCCGACTTGCACGGGCCGGTCCCCGATATTGCTCACCATCAGCTTTATCCCTTGCCTTCCTTGGTTCAATTCGATCTCGCCTTCCTCGATCACATATTCTCCCGGGATCATGATGCCTCCTTGACCTTTGCTCATCGGATGGGGTGATGAATGGTAACGAGTTTTGTGCCGTCCGGAAAAGTGCCCTCTACCTGGATCTCGTTGATCATTTCCGGCACTCCTTCCATCACGTCGTCTTTTTTGAGTATCATTGCCCCGTAGGACATCAGCTCGGCGACCTTCTTCCCATCCCGTATGCCTTCGAGGACTGCCGCGGTGATGACGGCGATCGCTTCCGGATGGTTAAGTTTCAAACCCCTGGCCATCCGGTCTTTTGCGAGCATCGCCGCGGTGTAAATGAGGAGTTTCTCCTTTTCCCTCTCAGAGAATCTCATATCTTTATCCCTCCTGTAGGGTTTACAGCGTGTCTTCTCCCTGCTCTCCGGTTCGTATGCGTATCGCTTCTTCGATATCCATCACGAAGATCTTCCCGTCCCCTATGTGACCGGTTCTTCCCGCTTCCGTGATAAGACCCGTAATACTCTGCACATCCTGGTCTTTTACCACGACCAGGAGACAGGACTTCGGTAGTTTTTCATAGTGCATGTCGCCAATGGTAATACCTTTCTGCTTTCCCCGGCCCCTCACGCTGAACTCCGTCAGTGAAGGAAAGCCCGCCTCCTTGAGCCGGTCTTCGACATCCTTCAATCTATCAGGTCTCAGGATGGCAACGATCATTTTCATTAGTCAACCCTCCCTCATATAGCCAGATGGCTTTTTATCTCTTCCCTGCTCAGTTCTCTGACATTGCCATGAAACACGATTGATCCCTTTTCCATCACGTAGCAGAAATCGGCAAGTCTCAGGGCAAACTCCATGTACTGTTCCACAAGAAGGATAGAAAGTCTTCCCTGATCCTTTATAAAGCGGATGGTGTTCTCGATCTCAAAAACGATCGACGGCTGTATGCCCTCGGTCGGCTCATCGAGGAGAAGTAGTTTCGGCTCCGTGATCAGGATGCGGGCTATGGCGAGCTGCTGCTGCTGACCGCCGCTCAGGTCGCCGCCCCGCCTGTTCTGTATATCCTTAAGGTTCGGGAATAAATCGAATATGCCGTCAGGAACGACAGCCTTCCTGCCCCTGGCTTCGAGGCCGACCAGAAGGTTTTCTTGCACGGTAAGATAGGGGAATACCTCCCTCCCCTGGGGAACGTAGCCGATGCCTTGAAGCGCCCTGGTTTCCGGTTTCCAGCGGACAATGTCGCTCTCGTTGTAGGTGATTGTTCCTGACAGAGGGTGGATCAGCCCCATCACTGTTTTGAGCAGGGTCGTTTTCCCCACGCCGTTGCGACCCATAAGGGCCACGACCGCGCCTTCCGGTATATCGATATCCACGTCCCTGAGGATAACCGTTTCCCCATAAGCAGCCGTAACACCCTTAATGGAGAGCATTCTCTTGAGCCTCCCCGCCCCTTCCCAGGTACACGTCGATTACCATCGGGTCGCTGCCGACCTCTTCGAAGGTCCCTTCACACAGGAGTCTTCCCTCGTGCAGGACCGTTACCTTCTTTGCAAACTTCTTGACGAAGCTCATGTCATGTTCTACCACCAGTACCGATCGTTCTTTTGCCGTTTCCAACAGGATCTCACCCGTCCGGCTCCTTTCCCGCCCGGTCATGCCCGCAACAGGCTCATCCACCAGGAGGAGCTTCGGCTCCTGCATGACCGTCATCGCGATCTCAAGCCACTGTTTTTCTCCGTGAGACAAATAGCCGGCCTTCCGGTCAGCCTTCTCTTCGAGATCGACCATCCCGAGGACTGTGTGAATCCGGTCGATCTCGCGGCTGTCGCGCCGCCGAAAACAGGAGAAGAGAAGGCCCCGGCCGCCCTTCACGGAGAGTTCCATGTTTTCGAATACCGTGAGGTTTTCGAACACGGAAGGGGTTTGAAATTTCCTGCTCACCCCACACCTCGCTATCTGGTAGTCACTCATCTTACCGATATCAATACTCTCCCCGAACAAGACCTGCCCCTCCGTCGGCCTCACCTTGCCGCAGATCACGTCCAGCAGGGTTGTCTTGCCCGCGCCGTTCGGGCCGATGAGAAACCGCAGCTCCCCGGTATCCATATAGAAGTTTACCTTATCAAGGGCTTTGAAGCCGCTGAAATCGACCGAAACGCTGTCTACCTGAAGTATTGTTATGGGCATTGCTGTCCTCTCGCGATCGGGACCGGAGCTTTTTCTCCGGCCGTATGACCGACTTTACGAAGTCTGTCCTTCACTTTTGCAAGGAGGCCGATTATGCCCTGAGGGAAAAGCAGGACCACGCCGACAAATAAAGCCCCTTGAAAGTAGAGCCAACTATCGGGAAAGGTTTCGCTCAGGTAGGTTTTTGCAAAATTGACGGCGAGGGCGCCGAGAATGGCGCCGACCAGGCTCCCCCGCCCACCCACGGCAACCCATATCGCCATTTCGACTGAAGGGAGGATCCCCATCATGGATGGGGAGATAATGCCGACCTGCGGCACATAAAGGGCGCCGGCCAGACCGGCAAGACCTGCCGAGATGGCAAAAACCGCGACCTTAAAGAGCGTGGAGTTGTAGCCGAGAAACCTGAAACGGTTCTCACCGTCCCTGATCGCGACAAAAATCCTGCCCATCTTCGTCGACACAAGCCACTTTGCAAACAGGAAGACCACTACCAGCAGAGCCGCGGTGACAAGATAGAGACCCCGCATGGTGGCCGGCTCGGACAGCGAATGCCCGAACACATCCTGAAGATTGGTCACCCCGTTTGTGCCGCCCGTATACGGCTGTTGGCCGATAAACAGAATGGAGCAGACAAGGGCCAGGGCCTGCGTCAGGATAGCGAAATAGGGGCCCTTGATCCGCGCCCGGAACGTGGGGATTCCGATTATAACGGCAAGGGCGACGGGCACAAGGATGGCCATGGGAATGGCGAACCAGGCATGCAAAAAGGGTTTCCAAAACCAGGGAAGCTCTGTGAGTCCGGTCCACACCATGAAATCCGGGAGACTTTCAGACTGTAATTTTAGATACATCCCCATTGCGTAGGCGCCCAGACTGAAGAAAACACCGTGTCCGAGGCTCAGTATGCCTGTATAACCCCATATCAGGTCGATGCCGATTGCCACTATGGCGAAGGTAAGAAACTTGCCGAGAAGATTAAGACGGAAATCGGAGAGCACGAGCGGCAGGATGAGGAGGACCGCGCAAAAGAGGAGGAGTGAGCCTTTTCCACCATAGAGCCATTGGAAAGATATTTTTGCGTTCTTCGTCATGCCGTCAATCCAAAGCCCTCGTTTTTAGTGAAAAGAGTCCCGAAGGCTTCCGTTGGAGAAAGATGATCACAAGACTAAAAACAATGACCTTTCCCATGCTGGAAGTGGTCACATATTCGAAAAGCGGATTGGTCAGGCCGATCATCAGTGCCCCGGCCATGGTGCCCGACAGGCTGCCTATTCCCCCGAGGACGACGACCATGAAGGCATCGACGATATAGTTCTGACCCGTGGATGGACCGATTGAACCGAGCAAGCTTACGGCGCAGCCCGCCACTCCTGCTATGCCCGAGCCGATGGCAAAGGTAAAAGAGTCGACCTTCCTCGTCTTGATGCCCATGCAGGCGCTCATATCCCTGTTTTGCATGACGGCCCGCATTCTCCTCCCGCTGGAAGAGTAGTTGACGTAGCAGTACATACCTATTATGGTGAGGACGGCCAGGGACAGAATAAATATCCTGCTGTAAGGGAGCTGAAATCCGGCGAGAAGCTGAATACCGCCTTGCAGCCAGTGCGGCGCGGTAACTTCCACATTGTTGGCACCAAAGATGCTGCGGGCGCCCTGCTGGAGGATCAGGCTCAGGCCCCAGGTGGCAAGGATGCTCTCATACGGTCTTCCGTAGAGGAACCGTATAAGGAATCTCTCGACGACCATCCCGAGAAAGAACGCGACGCCAAATGCAACGGGGAGGGATAAAAGGAAGTATATCCCCGCCTGGTTCCCGGAAGAGAGTCTCTGCATCACGTAGGCCGTGTAAGCCCCGATCATAAGGAACTCACCGTGCGCGAAATTGATCACCCCCATGATGCCGAAAGTAATGCTCAGACCGAGCGCGATAAGAAGCAGGATCGAGCTTAAGCTGAGACCGTTAAAGAGTTGAGAGAGAATAGCTTCCATAATAAACCTCTTACTATGCAGGGGGTGGGGAAAGGGGGGGGAAGCCCGCACCCCCTGCCGGTGCTGCTACTTATCCACGATTTTCCCCGGGGCAAGGACCTTCTTCTTCGATACGAGCGAAGGGAAAGGATCAGGCCCGACAGGTTTGCCCGAAGTCCAGACAATGTCGAACTGGCCATCACTGTTCACCTTCCCCATTTGAACGATCTTTGACGTGTGGTTGTTAATTTTGCTTATGGTCACCAGTCCTTCCGGAGCTTTGTAGGAAATGCCCTTCACCGATTCCCTGACTTTTGCAACGTCGGTGCTTTTTGCCTTCTGGACTGCTGCCGCCCACAGATAGACACCGAAATAGGCAGCTTCGATGGGGTCGTCGGTTACCCTGTTCTGGCCGTATTTTGCCTTGTAATTTTTCACGAAGATATCGTTTTCAGGGGTCTTCATGCTCATAAAGTAGTTCCACGCGGCGTAGTGGCCGAGAATATTATCGGCGCCGATGCCCCTGATTTCATCCTCGGCGATGCTGACCGACATGGTGGGAATGTCGTTCGCTGTGATGCCTGCCGCCCGGAGCTGCTTGAAGAAGGCGACGTTGCTGTCACCGTTCAGCGTATTGAAAACGACATCCGGTTTTGCCGCCTTGATCTTATTGATGACGGTGCTGTACTCGGTGTGGCCGAGGGGTGTGTACTCTTCACCTACAAGCGTTCCGCCCTCCGCCTTCAACTGGGCCTTAATGATGAGATTGGCGGTTCTTGGGAATACATAGTCCGAGCCGAGAAGGAACATCTTCTTCTTGTTTTGCTTGAGCAGCCATGTCACCGCCGGCATGATCTGCTGGTTGGGCGCAGCGCCCGTGTATACAATGTTCTTCGACGCTTCCAGCCCTTCATACTGAACAGGGTAGAAGAGCAGATGATCGGCTTTTTCGAAAACAGGCAGCACGGCCTTGCGGCTTGCCGAGGTCCAACAGCCGAAGACCACGGCGACCTTATCCTTTGAGATCAGCTTCTTGGCTTTTTCCGCAAAGGTCGGCCAATCCGACGCCCCGTCCTCGACAATCGGCGCGATCTGCCTGCCCAGAAGTCCGCCCTTTGCGTTAATTTCAGCGATAGCCATCATAGTCCCATCTTTCACTGCCACTTCACTGATTGACATTGTGCCGCTGAGAGAATGAAGGACACCGACTTTGATCGGTTCTGCTGAATATGCCTTGCTCCATGTGCCAAAAGAGATGACGAGCATAATGGCGAGCATTACACCCATAGTCCTTCGCATCCAACGTGCCCTCTCCATTTTTGAAACCTCCTTGAGTAGATTTGCTCCCCCACTTCTTGTGAGCATTTGCCTTGGGTCCGGTACTATAGTTCTTTCACGGTCCCTGCCTATCCTCGCGGGCCTTTCCGCTCCTGACTGCCTATAGTGACGAGGGTTTCACGTTAACTGCCCGTCCGGGCGGGCCTGCATCGATGCATAGAGGGGGCCGGGCTGCGCTGCCCGGCCCTTGGGAGGAGAGGGCGCCCGGAATTTGGGGAGGGCCCCCTCTACACTTTCTGGAAACTGCCCAGGAGTTCGCGCCTCCACCGGTTGCTCCGGGACAGGTCCATCGTCAGAATAGCTACCTCATACCAAGGGACGCCATATCCTTTTGTCTTCCGCACCTTTTGTGAACTGGAGGCCGGCTCGCAGACCGGTCCGGTTATTTTCATGCCCCGCCTCCGCGATGCGCCGTTTTTAACCCATTCAATAAATATGCCAGAAGCAGGAAAGGGTGTAAGGAAGGTCGCATAGCGAAATAGAAACCTGATGATTACCGCATGTTGTATGCAACGAGAACTGTTTGAGCGGCTGGAACTGCCGGCGGTGAAGGGCTACAAAAATGTCGTATAGCCTTCCAGGTAGCTACCTTAATGTAGTTTTACTCAAAGACGCTGACCCCGGAAGCGGGGCTCGCCTCCGGTATTTGCAGTTGTGTACATTGAAAACTGCTTGAGTGGTGTGGCCACGTCCACGAAGTTCCTCCCGGCATGGGCCGGACAGTTGGCCAATAGTGTGCTAAACTCCCTGGATATGTTCCTCGACAGGGCACCTGCCGAATGATTCGAGGATAGTAAAAGCCTCGCCGCGCGTCAGATGCTGATGTTGCGACAAAAACGCGGTCATCGCCCTGTTTGTCTCATCATAGCTGTAATTCATCACGGGCTTTCGCATGCTGTGCTCTACAGCTGTGGCATCTATGATCCCGATGGAGACGCCCTTCCGGCTCATCAGGCAGGGCCACACGAAATCATAGCCCCAGCCCATCGGGGAACTTTCATCAAAAGGGAGCAGGGTTGAAAAAATGTCCCGTCGCAGGGATAGAAGCGGGCCGATCTCGACGAAGCGGGTCTTCCTGGCGATGAGGCCAGGCATCTGGGCCACGAAGTGGTGATCGATATAGCTGCGGTGAGTTCGCGCCGGTTGCGCCAGGGCAAAATCGTACTTCACCACCAGGTCGAGGTAGGTGTCAAGAAAGTCCGGAGGGAGGGAAATATCGTCATCGGAGAGTAGAATAAAATCGTAATTATCGAGGGCCTCATCGGCGAGAAGCCGGTTGAGGATCACGAATTTGGGCAGTCCTTTTTCAAGACGCAAACGGGTAACGTTCTTTACAGACGGCGCGTTTGCCTCGTCTCCTATGACAGCCCACTTCTGTGTGACCTTCCAATTATGGGAGAGGGCGAACTGTTCCACAATGTGCTCGATATTGTTCGTTTGAGCGGAAATATAGACGCCGACAACCAAAACCGATCTTTGCTCCGGTCTATTTTCAGACGGAAGATTCATGCGTGATACCCTTCTCCTTACCTCAATGTTCCGAGTATTTCTCTGACCGTTTCTTTCACCGCCCGTTCTGAATAGCGTTCTTCGATAAGCCGTATCGAGTTGGAAGAAAGGCGATTCCACAGATCCTCGTCTTTATAAACCTCGATCACGGCTTCGGCAAATTCTTCCGGGTCGTCGGCGATGAGCGCAGTTTCTTTGTTTACCAGCCCTATGCCTTCAGCCCCTATCGTGGTCGTCACCACGGGAAGACCATAGCCCATGCTCTGGCCGATCTTCCCTTTCATGCCGGCGCCGTAGCGCAGGGGAGAGACGAAGACGCGGCAGCCCTTGAAGATCGGTGAAACGTCCTGCACGTAACCCGTTACAGAGATCGTATCGGAGGCGAGGGCCAGTAGGCGCTTGGAAGGGTTACTGCCGACACAGATAAATTTTACACCGGGCAATCTCTTCCTGATGAGTGGCAAAATCTCTTCCACGAAGAAAAGGACGGCGTCCTCGTTCGGCTTATGCCAAAAGCCGCCTATGAACATCACGTCTTTTCTCTTGCCGAACGGCCTGACGTTATTCACCACTTCGTGGATGTTGGGCAATATCTTCACCACCGCGTCCGGCGCTTCTGCCAGTATTGCCCTTTTCTCATCATCGGTGATGGCGAGAACGACATCCGAGCATGCGATATTTACCATCTCCACCTTCCGGTAATGCCGGGCCTGGTCGAGCTGTTCTGCGTCATGGGTCACCGCCGCTCCTCTCTCGAACCGGAGCCAATGAAGGTCCACGGTGTCGTAGATGACCGTGCTGTTGAACGCATAGGCGCGTACAAGGGGGAGATACTTGAAGGCCTGGTCGGGCCGCGAGAGTATTACATAAGAAAAACGGCCACCCTCCTTCCGTAAATATGTTTCGACATCGACGTCGCCGCATACGACCTCGATCCCAACGGACTTTAACGCGCTCAAATAGGGCTCCCGGATAACAAGGTCATCGGCAAGGAAGGTCACGGTGTAATCGAGATCACGCAATATCTTCAAAATCGAGTACATCCGCAAAGAACCGGAATCCTGGTCATACGTAGGTATCGACCAGTCGATCACAAGAATCGTTCGCGTGTTCCAGACAGGGCTGAGGGAGGGAAAGTCATCAGAAACTCCCGCATCTTTCGATTCCATGCCTACACTCGCGTCTTCTTCCCGGACAAACCTTCGATGCCGGATGACACTCAGCAGGAACCTGGCGAGAAGCCTCAGCCGCGAACGAGGGGCGAAAAGCTTGTCTCTGATTCTGTAGTAAGCGGTTAAGAGTCTCCAGCCGTCGGAACTATAGATCTTACCCAGGGCCATTTGTGCGTCCCGTATTCGCACCTCAAGCCCCTGCAGCTCAGCCTGGAGATAATTGATGCGCTCATCCCTTTTTCGCAACTCCTGCGCCAGTTCCTCTTGCATCTCTACAAATCGCCGATCTTTCTCCTCGATCGCTGCCTGGAGGGTTTCGATTTGATCCCACTGACTTTCGATCTTCTTACTCAGATCCTTTATAAGCTTGCCGCCAAAGTCGCTCTCAGCGCCCGACGTACTGAGCTCCCATGGGGTGGCAGCATTCAGGAACCGGGTAAAGTGTTCCTTGTTCGACATTGCCCTCTCCTCAACCATAGCGCGTCCCGCGTCTATCCTTTTCGTTATCTGTTCCCGGTTTTCCTCTATAAGGTGCGCTTTCTCTATCAGTGGCTCCCGAAAATCCTGAGAGATGTTGAGACAAAAATCTTCCATGCCGAGATCGTGGCATACGCTTTCGACCTTCCGGTCATATCCCAGTGCGATAAAGGGAATTCCGGCGGCAACAGACAGGATTACCGAGTGGAGGCGCTCGCCGATCATAAAGCGGCCCTTCGAGAGAAAATTGACCATATCCTGTGGATCGGGAATGAGAGAAAGCGTCACACGCCCCCGCATATTTTCGGGAAGCCACTGCTGTAGTTTTGCGAGCAGGTTACTGTCGTTGTGCTCTTCGTTAGCCCACGTCTGGAAAGGAAGGAAGACTACGCGCAACGCTTCGTTGGTCGAAAGTATATGCTCCAGCGCCGAAGAAACTCCTTGCACCAGCCGTTGTTCCAGTTTGTCGTCCACCCATTCCCGCAAAGAAAGAAAGATTATGTTCTTTTCATCTGTATCGGCTTCCATAACCGGCTTGAGCAGGAAAGCGGGGTCGGCCGTCACCGCTACTTCCTGCTTGCCTAAGGCCTTTGCCCATTCCATGGAATGACGATCCCGTACGGAAACAAAGTCCGCAAGGAAAAGCACGAACTTTCC
>Ga0181527_1001897_pt1 | contig 20594 bp, 17 predicted proteins | sample PEATcosm2014_Bin_30_FD_119762 | JGI IMG/M metagenome (GOLD analysis project Ga0181527, IMG submission 119762) | Peatland microbial communities from MTU Mesocosm Facility, Houghton, MI, USA - PEATcosm2014_Bin06_60_metaG | ecosystem: Environmental > Terrestrial > Soil > Wetlands > Peat | place...
ACGCCGGCGGCGCAGGGCATGAAGGGCGCGGTCGCCAAGGCCAACGAACTCGCCGCCGAAAACCCCGGCTCGGTCATTCCGCAACAATTCGAGAACCCGGCCAATCCGGAAATCCACCAACTCACCACCGCCGAGGAAATCTGGAACGACACCAACGGCGTCGTGGATTATTTCGTTTCGGGCGTCGGCACGGGCGGCACCATCACCGGCGTCGGCCACGCGCTGAAGCCGCGCCGGCCCAGCTTGCGCGTCGTCGCCGTGGAGCCGGAAGACTCGGCCGTGCTCTCGGGCCGTCCGCCCGGACCGCACAAGATTCAAGGGATCGGCGCCGGTTTCGTCCCTCCGGTGCTCGACCGCGGCGTGATCGACGAAATCATCACGATCGGCAACCAGACCGCTTTCGAGACCGCGCGCCATCTTGCCCGCATCGAGGGCATACCGGTCGGCATTTCCTCCGGCGCGGCGGTGGCGGCGGCGCTTGAAATCGCCGCCCGCCCGGAAGCCGAGGGCAAGAACATCGTGCTGATCATTCCTTCCTTCGCCGAGCGCTATCTTTCGACCGCGCTGTTCGAAGGACTGTGACGCGATCGCGGCTGGCGCGCCGCGCCGGCCGCCCACCCCGGCTCCCCTCGCTCGAAAAGCTCGGGCGTTACTGCTTGGACGGCGGCTGCGCGGGCGCGGCCGCCTTCACCTTGAATTTCTCGTGGTGATAACGCGCGTAGGCGCCGGCGATATAGCCGGCGAGGGCGATCACGAAATAGACGATAATAATAAAGCCGCCGCGCTCGCTGGCCTTCTGCGCCTTGTCGAGCATTCCCGTCACATCGGAAACATCGACCAATTTGTCGACTCCAACGCCGAACACAACGCCCGCCAACAGCACCATCCAGGAAGGCAGCCGAAAATAACCCATCGCCGCGGCAATCAAGAATGCGCCCAATCCCACGAGATGGACGAATTGCAGGAAGATCGCCTGCGACACCAGACCGCCGAAACGGATAAGCTTCAACATTGGTCACCTCTTTAGACGGGGAGCCGGAACCGTAGGGTTCAAATTACACGTTTGGAAGGTGTTGCGCGAGCGCCTCGAGCACCGCCATGCGCACGGCGACCCCCATCTCCACCTGTTCGCGGATCAGCGAACGCGGTCCGTCGGCGACGGATGAATCGATTTCGACGCCTCTGTTCATCGGTCCGGGGTGCATGACCAGAGCGCCCGGCGCGGCGCGCGCGAGTTTCTCCTCGTCGAGACCGAAAAAATGGAAATATTCGCGCGAACTCGGCACCAGCGCGCCGCTCATGCGCTCGCGCTGCAGGCGCAGCATCATCACGATGTCCGCGCCGTCCAGCCCGCGCGCCATGTCGTGGTGAACCTCGACTCCCAGCCGCTCCAGGGAACGCGGAACCAGCGTCGACGGCCCCACGACGCGGAGCCGCGCGCCCATCGCGCCGAGCAGGAGAATGTTCGAGCGCGCGACGCGCGAATGCAGCACGTCGCCGCAAATGGCGACGATCAGTCCCTCGATGCGGCCCTTGTTGCGCCGGATCGTCAGTGCGTCGAGCAGCGCTTGCGTCGGATGTTCATGGGCGCCGTCGCCGGCGTTGACGACGGAGCAGTCGACCTTGCGCGCCAAGAGATGCGCGGCGCCCGCCTGCGAATGGCGCACGACGATGATGTCGGGACGCATGGCGTTGAGCGTCATGGCCGTGTCGATCAGCGTCTCGCCCTTATTCTCGGAGGATTGCGCGACCGACATATTCATCACATCGGCGCCAAGCCGCTTGCCGGCGATCTCGAAGGAGGCCTGCGTGCGGGTCGAGGCCTCGTAAAACAGATTGATCTGAGTGCGCCCACGCAGGTTGGACCGCTTCTTTTCAACCTGACGAGACACCTCGATGGCGTCCTCGGCGAGATTCAGAAGCGCCACGATATCCGGGCGCGACAGGCCCTCGATACCCAGAAGATGGCGGTGCGGATAGTGATTTGGGGAGGGGTCAAGCGGCATGGGCGGTTGATAGCATCTTTGTGGCGGGGGCGGAATCGGGGTTTTGCTCTGCTTGGGCGAGCGCGGTTTGATCGGTGGGAATGCCCGTCGCGCGGGGCGTTCGGGCTGTCCAGTCAGGCGTTGACCAATAAAGCCCTGGCCCGTTCGCCGCCGAACCGCGCCATGGCTTCGAGGCCGCGCTGCCCGATGATTGGCGGTCGGCCAGTTTGCGTTTCCGCTTCCGGCCCATTTGAGACGCAGTGGGGCGGCACGATGAGCCGCCTTAAGGACGAGCTTACGACATGCGATAGCGTCTCGAAGGCAGGTCAAAGCGACTCGATGCTCTTCTCAATTTGATCGAGCAACTCAGAAGGCGCGTTTAACTCCTTCCCCAGGCGTAGCGCCTCCTGGGCGCGTGCGCGCGCCAATTGTGGTCGCCCCGCGCCTATCAGCCCCCGCGATATCGTCGAATTAAATTGGAACCAGAATCCCTTCCAACGCGCTACGTCAGTTTCTGGCTCCGCTTGTTCTTGCCCCCTCATCAGAGGCTCCACCTCGATCAGCGTCGTTACGCCGAGCGCGGCGATATCGGGATCCGAAGAGCCTAGTCCGCGCGCATCTTCCTCGCGGCCTAAAGGCGCATTGAGAAGAGAGGCTCCAAGCATGAACAGTCGTTCGCCATCGCCTCGCGCCTTCGCCAGCAAGGCCTCGGCACAGGCGAGGATCGCGCCCTTGTCTTGAAGTTGGAACAGCTTGAAGTGTTCAAGCGTCTGCGCGATGTCCGAATAACGCTCAGCCAATTCGTCGAACTCCTTGAATGAATCGGCGGGATGGAGGGATTCTTCGCGTTTTCCAAGAGCCTGAAGCAGAAGATGCTGGGCCTTCTTTTTCTCGGCGGCTTTTGGATAGGCCGCCGCCGCCGCCGCAACGTCGAAACGACCGTCGAGCACCTGGATGAGCGTCTCCTCAACCTTCAACGGATGTCCGAGCCAGGCAATCCTCCCAGAGCCATCGACGATGAAAGTGGTTGGAATCCCCGCGGAGCAACTTGCGTCCAACCAGTCGCGGGACATTTGGCCCCGATCATCGTCCTTGCCGTCACCACACGGCGCTTGCAGCGCGACCGCATAGCCAAATTCGTCGGCCTTTCCGGCGACGAATTCTCTCACTTTCGCGACGTCGGGTTTGCGCTCGGCGATGCCGATCACCTTCGCTCTCGGATATTTACTCTGCAGATTTGTGAGATGAGGGATCGCTCCAATACAGGGACCGCACCAGATCGCCCAGAATTCGATCACATAAACCTCACCTTCCACGAGGCGAGTCGTGGGTTCTCCCTTTAGCCATTCCGCGATGGCGAGGCGGGGGGCCGCGTCCCCGATACAGAGTAACGGTAGCTCAAACCTCGTGGTCATCCCTTGAGCCTCCTAATTGACAGCGGGCTGCCGAAAATCGCGATCGTGCATCTTCAATTTGTGCCGCGCTCAGATTGATAGATTCACTTCAACGTAGCAAGCCGCGGCTTCGGCGACGAAGGTCCGCTCTTGACGGATACCGTTGAAAAACTCCGGAAAACGGCGCCCGTCAAAATTGGCGGGAAGCGGGCTTCGGCTATGCGTCACCGCTGGGAGCCATCGTCAAAGCTCAGCAGAGGCCCGTAGACGAGTTGATACTCTGGGAGGCAGAACCCCAGCCACATTTTCAATCGACGCACCGGCGGCTTCGAGAAATTTCACGCAGCCTCGCGAAAAGACTTTTTCAACGGCATCAACGCGAAGGCGAAAATTTCCAACCCGCCACCCACCCGCCCCCGGCCAAACCGCAGCCATTCCCCACTCGAACCCCTTCTTGACATATACTCTTAACGAGCATATGTAGACGCCAAGGCTTCATGCAGGATTATCCCGACATCCCCTGCGCGCTAGCTGTGCTATAGAGGCGGTCGGCATGTTCCGCCAAGAGGGTTTGGTCGGCCACCTTATGCTCATATCGAGCATAATAGCGCCGCAAGCCTCGAAGTCTCAACTGTTCCTCGCGGCGTAAAATGGGAGCGGCGTCATGAGCATATCGTCACTTATCGGCGAATCCGGCAAGGCCGCCGGCGTCGCGCCGCTCGGCCTTTCCCTTCGCCAGCGCTTTCCGGTTCTGCCGAGGCCCAATCTGGAATGGACGCCCGAGGTCGAGGCCGCGACCGCGCATCTCTACGAGCGCGTCTCGAAGGTCATGCCGCCGGTCGAATGGCCCTTCCACGCGCCTTACGTCAAGGCGATCAACGAGTTGAAGCGCGAGCGCAACGCGGTGATCCTGGCGCACAACTATCAGACGCCGGAAATCTACCACTGCGTCGCCGATTATGTCGGCGACAGCCTGCAACTCGCCAAGCTCGCCGCGGCCTCCCCCGCCGATGTGATCGTGCAGGGCGGCGTGCATTTCATGGCCGAAACCTCGAAGATTCTGAGCCCCGAAAAGACCGTGCTGATCCCCGACAGCGAGGCTGGCTGCTCTCTCGCGGCGTCGATCACCGGCGCCGACGTGCGCGCGCTTCGCAAGGAATATCCGGGGGTTCCGATCGTGGCCTACGTCAACACCTCGGCCGAGGTGAAGGCGGAAGTCGACATCTGCTGCACTTCCTCCAACGCCTTAAGAATCGTCGAGAGCCTTGGCTCCGATCGCGTGATCATGCTGCCGGACAAATATCTGGCGCAAAACGTCGCCGCGCAGACCAAGGTGAAGATCATCGCCTGGCATGGCGCCTGCGAGGTTCACGAGCGTTTCACGGCCGAGGAAATCGAAAGCTACCGCGCCGACAACCCCGGCGTGAAGATCATCGCGCATCCCGAATGTCCGCGCGAAGTCGTTGAAATTTCTGACTTCGCCGGCTCGACGGCGGCGATGATCGACTATGTCCGCACGAAGAAGCCGGCGCGCGTGCTGCTCGTCACCGAATGTTCGATGGCCGATAATGTCGCCGCCGAGACGACGGGCACGGAGTTCATCCGCCCCTGCAATTTCTGCCCGCATATGAAGCGCATCACGCTGCCGAAAATTCTCGACAGCCTGATCTATATGCGCGACGAAGTGGCGGTGGATCAAGCCCTTGCGGCGCGAGCCCGGGCCAGCGTGCAGCGCATGATCGATGTCGGCTGACCCCCTCGGCGCGGGAGATCTCGCGGACGCGAGACTGGATCGGGTGCTGGCAGCCATCGACGCCGCCAACGCCGACGACCCGCGCAAATGCGTCGTCGACGGCCGGGAGATCGCCTTCGAGCAGCTCTATTCGACGCGCATGAGCGCGCATCTCGCGCGCATTTACGCGCATCCATCCGCATTGTTGCGCATCGCCGCGCATGCGCAGCACCTGCGCCGGTGGGAGATTCCTCGCGGCGATTTTCCGCCGGGGCGCCACGGCTATAACGACTGGCGCAAGCGTTGCCGCATCCATCACGCCGACCTCGTGGGAAGCATCATGCGGGAGCATGGCTATAGCGACGCCGAGGCGGCGCATGTCGGCGGTCTCATCAAAAAAGAGCAGCTGAAAAAAGACCCGGAGTCGCAGGCGCTCGAAAACGTCGCGGCCGTTGTCTTTCTGGCTTATTATTTTGACGAATTTTTGGCCAAATATACCGGCTACGACGACGACAAGATCGTCGACATCCTGGGCAAGACCCTGTGCAAAATGTCGCCGCGCGGCCATGAGGCGGCGCTGGAGCTGCCCCTGCCCGAGCGCGCCCGCGCGCTGGTCGCGGCGGCGATAGAGAAGGAATCCGCCGCTCTCGCGCGCCTCGCCGCCGTCGCCATCGATTGAGCGCATGGACAAGAAGACGCCATCCATAATCATCGGCGGCGGCGGTCTCGCCGGCGTCTTTTGCGCGCTCAAACTGGCGCCATCGCCCGTGAAAATCCTGGCGCCGGCGGGCATCGGCGGCGCCTCGGCCTGGGCTCAGGGCGGCGTCGCGGCGGCTGTTTCGGAAGGCGACACGCCGGAGGTTCACGCCGCCGACACCATCGCCGCCGGCGCCGGACTCGTCGATCCCGACATCGCGCTCGGCGTCGCGCTGGAAGCACGGGCGCGGATCGACGATCTATTGGCTTACGGCGCGCCCTTCGATCGCGACGCGCTCGGCGTGTTGCAGCCCTCGCGCGAGGCGGCGCATACGCATCGCCGCATCGTGCGGGTGAAGGGCGACGCCGCCGGCCGCGCGATCATGGAGACTCTCGCGCGACGGGTGCGAGAGACCCCGTCCATCGAAGTCGTCGAGGGCGTCACCGCCTATGAGATCGTCGTGAAGGACGGTCGGGCGCGGGGCGTGCGCGGCGTCGACGCGGAGGGGCTTTTGCATTGGTTCCCTTGCGATTTTTTGGTGCTGGCGACGGGCGGCGTCGGCCATCTCTACCGCGTCACGACAAACCCCATCGACGCGCGCGGTTCAGGCGTCGCCATGGCGGCGCGCGCCGGGGCGCTGATCGCCGACGCCGAATTCGTGCAGTTCCATCCAACCGCCATCGACATCGGCGCCGATCCCGCGCCGCTCGCCACGGAATCGCTGCGCGGCGAAGGCGCGCTGATCGTCGACATAAACGGGCGCCGCTTTCTCGCCGACATCGACCCCGCCGCCGAACTCGCGGCGCGCGACATCGTGGCGCGCGGCGTGTTCAGCAGCATCGCCTCCGGCAATGGCGCCTTTCTCGACGCGCGCGCGGCCATCGGAGCGGCGTTCGCGACGCGTTTCCCGACGGTTTACGCAAGCTGCATGGCGGCGGGAATCGACCCGGTCACAAGCCCAATCCCCATCGCGCCCGCCGCGCATTACCACATGGGCGGCGTCGCCACCGACACGCACGGCCGCACCAGCCTGCCGGGACTTTGGGCCGCTGGCGAAGTCGCCCGCACCGGCCTGCACGGCGCAAATCGTCTCGCCTCGAACTCGCTGCTAGAGGCGCTGGTTTTTGGCGCGCGAGTCGCGGCGGACATCGCCGCGTCCGCCCATGACGAAACGACACCGCTTTTCCCTACGAGAGAGCAATCTCACGACGGCGCCATGGAACGCGCCGTCGTCGAGGAATTGCGGGACGTCATGGCGGCCTATGTCGGCGTCGTGCGCGACGGAGTCGGCCTCTCCCGCGCGCTCGCCGCGATCACGCGCCTGCGCCAGCAAACAAAAGACCCGCAAACGCAAAACATGCTGACGACGGCGCTACTGATCTCCGCCTCCGCCTTCGCCCGGCGCGAGAGTCGGGGCGCGCATTTCCGCTCGGATTTTCCTGACCTGTCACCGGAAACGGCGCGGCGCTCGCGGCTCACGCTCGCCGAAGCCGAAACAATCGCGCGGGAGGCGACATCGTGACCAACCTCCCCGCCCTGTCAAAACTTCTCGTCGCCGACGCCGTGCGCGCGGCTCTCAAAGAAGACCTCGGCCGCGCCGGCGACATCACCACGCAAGCGACCATCCCCGCGACGGCTCGCGCAAAGGCCGTCGTCGCGGCGCGCGAAGATGGCGTGATCGCCGGGCTCGCGCTGGCGCGCGAAGCCTTTTCGCAAATCGACGCTTCAATCGCCTTCGAGCCTTGCGTCGAAGACGGCGCGCATGTTGCCAAGGGCGTCGTCGTCGCGCGGATCGAGGGTTTCGCGCATGGGATTCTCTCGGCGGAGCGCGTCGCGCTGAATTTTTGGGGGCGGCTGTCCGGCGTCGCGACGATCACCGCGCGCTTCGCTGCAAAAATCGCCCACACCAAGGCCGGGGTGTGCGACACGCGCAAGACCACGCCGCTGCTGCGCGCCTTCGAGAAATACGCGGTGCGCTGCGGCGGCGGCGCCAATCACCGCTTCGGCCTCGACGACGCCATTCTGATTAAGGACAACCACATCGCCGTGGCCGGCGGCGTCGCCAACGCGCTGCGCGCCGCCAAGGCGTTTAAAGGCCATCTCGTGAAGATCGAGATCGAGGTTGATACATTGGACCAGTTGCGCGAGGTTTTGGCGGAAGGCGCCGATGTGGCGCTGCTCGACAATATGTCGCTTGGCGATTTGCGCGAGGCGGTCGCGATGATTGGCGGCCGCATGATCGTCGAGGCGTCCGGCGGCGTGACGCTGGAGACCATCGCGGGAATAGCGGAAACCGGCGTCGATCTGATTTCGGTCGGCGCGCTGACGCATTCGGCGCGGGTGCTGGATTTGGGGCTGGATGTGGTGGTCGAGGTGTGAGGCGCAGACGGCGGGCGGGTTGTAATTTCGGCTTTGCGCCAGATTCGGAAGTGCCCGCTGGTCATTGATGCTTTTCCAAACACCCAGGTCGGGTGCCTCCGTCATGGTTTGTCGTCGCCCATGCGACTTTGGGCCTGCGGAATCCAATCATGACCCAGGACGTCAGCAGCTTGAGCATGAACCTGCCAGTGTGAGCGCGCATCTCGGGAGGCGGCGTATCGCTCGTGAATCGGTTTCGATACATCGACACCCAATGGCCGCTTGTGAAATCGAGAAACATCGCCGAATTGCAGCACGTGGCGATGACCCGTCGGGTCGGGGACGCCGGTGTCAGCCGATGCTCCTCGAGATATTCCCGACCCTTGGAGCATCGAACGCGATCCTTGCGGTAGAGAATGAAGGATGTCCCGCCATCGGCGTCGAGCACCGGTGGTGCGGCAGGCAAACGCTCGAACCGACCTCCAGCCTCTCGGCAGCTCGCGCAGTAACATGCGGCACTCACAATCGGTGGACCGTACGTTTCGATCTCCACCTTTTGGCAGCGGCAAGCCGTGGCTAGGTGCGTGTCGTCTTGGTGGGACACTGTGCCCTCCCGTGCGTGCTGTGATGCGGCGTGTGCCCTTCCGCTTGAATGGGCCCGTCCCGTTGGCTGGCAATTCAGGTCGACATACGCTGGCCGGTCTCAAGCAGCGACTTGAGATCACTGAGAACCCATGGCCAGCCGCCACCGCCCTTCGTCGGATCGCCGCCGCCCGACACCATGCCGGCAACCCTTGGCGCGCCCGTGAGGTCGTGCGTGATGGTCACCGTGCAGACGCCGCCCTGGTTTTCCTTGATCTCGTAGGTCAGCCGGGTGTGCTGCTCAGCAGTTGTGTCCGCGTCGAACAGCGGATGCCATGTCTGGACCAGCTTGCGCGGCGGATCGCTCTCGATGACCTTTCCGACGATGATCTCGTCCGGCAGCCCGAGCGATTTCATTTCAGCGTTGGCCTTGTAGCTGAACCGACCACTGGCCGTCATGTCATACTCGGCCCGACCGCCATAGGCGTACCGCTGGGTCCATTCCGGCTTGGTTATCGCGTCCCAGATCGCCTGGGCGGTGGCCTTGATAACAATTCTGTAGACCTGAATGGTCGCGGCTTTATCGGTCATAGGGTCACTCCTTGTTTTCGAGTTCGGTCTTGAGCGCTGCCAGCGCAGAGAGTCCGTGTTCACTATATTTGCTGATCCATCGGTCGTGGATCGCACGGATCGGAACGGCATTGAGAAAGTGCAGTTTCTCGCGGCCGGACCGGCGTGCGATGACCAAGTCGGCATCTTCCAGAACTTTTAGATGCTTCATGACGCCGAAGCGCGTCATTGCGAGTCCAGCCTGCAGTTCCTTCAACGTCCGACCATCGCGCTGAAACAGCAGGTCCAAGAGCAACCGGCGCGTGGGGTCAGCAAGTGCTTTGAAGATGCTGTCGTCATCCATCGTCACTGGAAAATAGGTGACTAAATAGTCACCTGTCAAGCAGTGCGAACGCGTTCGCACTGGCGACGACATTTACGGATCATGAGAACCGGTGCGGCGAGCCCTTGAACGATGGCAGCGCTAGCTATTAAGCATCGCGGACCTCGAGGTCCGCAAGGGGTCACAAGCGGAATCTCAAACCGCCCCGCCGCCAAGGCGTCCCAACCTCAACCCCCGCTGCTCCAGCATCCGCGCGAAACGCGGCGACAGCAAAAACGCCAACTCCCGCTCGCGCGCCGCCGACGCCGTGAACATCGGCGTCAGGTTAGAATCGCCTTTAAGACCACAGGCGCGGGCGCCATGTCGGGCCAGTTTCTCTTTCAAGCAATGAGCGACGGACAGCCGCTCATCGACTTCCGCTTTCGACTATTTCCTGCGCCATGGCGACCTCACGCGGAGAAACACCGGCCCGCCCTTCGCCATGTGCGCCCCCGCACATTTTCGCGTCCGCGACCTCGCTAACTTCCTCCCATCAGGAAATCGATGGAGACGGTCATGTCGGATGCATTCTACCCAGTCGTCGATCTCGAATCCGTGCGCAGGCAAGCTCGGATGTCGATCGTCATCATCGCCGCCATGGCGATTGGAGCCTTCATTTTGGGCTTCGCGACGCCCATTCCGGGGCCGCAAAAGGCGACGATCATGGATGATGGCGCCGCTTTCTCCGGTCGTCTGGTCAGCTTGATCGACGAATAAGGTTCGGCCGACCGGCCGGGGACGCCAACTTCACCCCGCCCCGCCGCCAAGCCGTCCCAGCGTCAACCCCCGCCGCTCCAGCATCTCCGCGAAACGCGGCGACAGCAAAAACGCCAGCTCCTGCTCGCGCGTCACCGTCACCGGGTCTTGCGCGCGGAGATCCTCGTCGACGTGGCCGGGGTGGCACATGATCAGATGGCGCCGTCCGCGCGCGCGCAGATAGGTTTCGAATTGCGCGGCGTAGTCGTGGCCCGGATTGAAATCGGAAAAGCCGGCGAAACCGTCGTTGACGACAAAGCCGGCGCGGCGCGCGGCGCGGCGGAAGCCCGCGGCCAGCCCCCGAACCATTAGCGCCTTGCGCGCCTGCCCGCCGCGCAAAAAAATGCGGTGCAAGGCGTCGCCGCTGTCGCGCAGCCAGCACTTGCCCTGTAGCCGCCGCTGCTTTAGCGCGTCGAGAAGCGCGCCGCGAATTCCCGGCAGCGCCTGCACATGCTGGTGGCCGTCGACGAAATCCGGCGGGCGCAGCATCACCGCCTCGAAGCGGTCGAGCTGGCGGTCGATCTCGGCGCGGATTTCGTCCAGCGGCAGCTTGCGGCGCGCCGAGAGGCGGATCACCTCCGACACCGGCGGAAACGCGCCCTTCGGCGCGAATTTCGGCATGGGCCCGAGCGGGGCCCCCAGCGTCAGATTGAGATGCAGGCCGACATCGGCGTCGAACTCGCCGCGCGCGAGGTCGCGCCCGAGCGCCGGCCAGCGCGGGCCGTTGGTCAGCGCGGAGACGGCCGACAAACGCTCCGCCCGCAGCGCCTCGAGAATGCCGGCGCTGACGCCATAAGACAGGGCGTAATCGTCCGCGCAAAGCGTGATGGATTTGATTTTGGCCATTGCTTCAATGCCCTTCGCGGCGGCGTATCGCACGGGGCGGCGCGCGTGTATAGTCCGCTCCGCGCGGCCTTGTCCTTTAGGAGTCGCGCCAAACGGAAACGGAATTGACGAAGAAGCAGCAAAGCGCTCCCCGCCCCACGCCCACGCCCACCCGAGAAGACATTCTCGCCTTTCTGGCGCGCGAAAAAGAGGCGATGCGCAAGTCCGGCCAGGCCGGCAAGATCGGCAAGCGCGAGATCGCGCGCGCCTTCGGGATCAAGGGCGCCGACAAGATCGAGTTGAAGCGGCTCTTGAGCGAACTCGCGGCGGAAGGCGCCATTGAGAAGCGCGGCAAGCGGCTTACCAAGCCCGGCGCCCTGCCCGCCGTGGCGCTGGTCGACATCGTCGGGCGCGACGCCGACGGCGAGCTGATCGCGGCGCCGGTCGAGTGGAACGAGGATGAATTCGGCCCGGCGCCGCGCATATTGATCCACGCGCCGCGCAGAGCCCGGCCCGGCGAGCCGCTGCCCGGCGTCGGCGACCGCGCGCTGGCCCGCGCCGAGCCCGACCGCGAGGCCGGCCCCAACGATCCGCAATACACCGGCCGGGTCATCAAGCTGCTGGCGAAATCGCGCCATCGCCTGCTCGGCGTGTTGCACGTCGAGGAGAACGGAGCCGGCTGGCTTCAGTCCATCGACAAGAAACAGGCGGGCCGCGATCTCGTCGTCGCCAAGGAGGACCAGGGCGACGCCCGCGACGGCGATCTCGTCAGCGTCGATCTCGTCGGCAAGACGCGGCTTGGCGCCGGCCGCGCCCGCGTGCGCGAATGTCTCGGCTCCGTTAAGGGCGAAAAGGCGGTCAGCCTGATCGCGCTACGCGCCCACGACATCCCCGATCTGTTCCGGCCGGAGGCGCTGGCGGAGGCGGAAAAAGTCCACGCGCTCCGACAGGGCGCCCACCACGAGGACTGGCGCGACCTGCCGCTCGTCACGATCGATCCGCCCGACGCCAAGGATCACGATGACGCGGTCCATGCGGCGCCGGACACGGCGCCCGACAACCCAGAGGGCTTCGTCGTGACGGTGGCCATCGCCGACGTCGCCCATTATGTGCGGCCCCATACGGCGCTCGACCGCGACGCGCTGGAGCGCGGCAATTCGGTGTATTTCCCGGACCGCGTCGTGCCGATGCTGCCCGAGCGCATCTCCAACGATCTGTGTTCGCTGCGCGCGGGCGAAGACCGGCCGGCGCTGGCCGTGCGGCTGCGGCTCGACAAGCACGGCCGCAAACTCGGCCATGGCTTTCACCGCGTCATGATGCGCTCGGTCGCCAAGCTGAATTACGCCCCGGTGCAGGCGGCGATCGACGGGCGCCTGGACGAGACGACGGGGCCGCTGCTGGAGGGCGTGCTGCGCCCGCTGTGGGCGGCCTATGAGGTGGCGAAACACGCGCGCCATGTTCGCGCGCCGCTCGATCTCGATCTGCCCGAGCGCAAGATCCTGCTCAAGCCCGACGGCGCCTTCGACCGCGTCGTCATTCCGCCGCGATTGGAGGCGCATCGGCTGATCGAGGAATTCATGATCCTCGCCAATGTCGCCGCCGCCGAAACCTTGGAGGAAAACCGGCAAAGGCTGATCTACCGCGCCCATGACGAGCCCTCGCGCGAGAAACTTTCCGCGCTGTCGGAGTTCCTGGCGACGATCGGCGTGAAATTCGCGAAGGGCCAGACCGTGCGCGCCGCCAATTTCAACGCCATTCTCGCGCGCGTGAAAGGGCTGGAGCATGAAAATCTCGTCAATGAAATCGTTTTGCGCACCCAGGCGCAGGCGGAATACACGCACGAGAATTACGGTCACTTCGGCCTGAACCTGCGCCGCTACGCGCATTTCACCTCGCCGATCCGCCGCTACGCCGATCTCATCGTGCATCGCGCGCTGATCGCCGCGCTTCGACTCGGCCCCGGCGGAATGCCCGATATCGCGGTGGGAGAACTCGCCGAAATCGCCGCGCGCATCTCCGCAGCCGAGCGCCGCGCCATGGCCGCCGAGCGCGAAACCGTCGACCGCCTGATCGCCGCGCATCTCGCGGACAAAATCGGCGCGCGTTTCGAGGCGCGCATCTCCGGCGTCACGCGCTCGGGTCTCTTCGTGCGGCTGCTCGAAACCGGCGCCGACGGCTTCGTGCCCGCCGCGACCCTGGGCCAGGACTATTTCGCCTATGACGAGGCCGCGCATTCCCTCACGTCGAAACGCTCGGGGCAAAGCTACCGCCTCGCCGACGTGATCGAGGTTCGACTGGTCGAGGCGGCGCCCATCGCCGGCGCGCTGCGTTTCGAGATCGCGGCGAGCGCGGGCGGCGGCCGACCGGCCAGACAAAACGCGCGCGCGAAACCGGCGCCGCGCGGCCCAAAACGACCACGGCGGGCGCGATGATCGCGCGCCGGAGAGGAGCCGAGCCGAGCTCGAGGCGAATCCGCGGCCAAGGCCGTTTCGCGCCGCCGCGTCGCCGAATCTTCTCGAAAAAAAGCCGTGCGCGGATCTCGCGATTTTCCGCTTAGGCGTTTCGTTCCGCCGAAAAATGCGCTAGGCGTCATTGCGCCGCCGGGCGAAGAGAGACGCCCCACGGGGTGGAGCGGGCGAGCGCGATTCGGCCGTTCCCGGAAAACTCTAGTTTTCCCGGCGCGGCGTTCGCCCCAGCTTCGCGGGTGTGAAGCGCGTGCGAGAGCTTGACTCGCGGGACGACCATACGGGAGACCATGGAATGCCGTCTTATCTCGATCTGGCAGTGCTCGCCATCGTGCTGATTTCCGCGATGCTGGCCTTGCTGCGAGGATTTACTAGGGAAACGCTGGCGATTCTCTCCTGGGTCGCGGCCGGCGCGGCGGCGTATTATCTGCACCCGCTTGCGCTCCCCTATATTCGGCCCCATGTGCCCAAGGAGAATATTGCTCAGGGCGTGGCCATCGCGGCGGTGTTTTTCGTCGCCTTGATCGTCGTCTCCATCGTCACGGTCAAAGTGTCGGATCTCATTCTGGACTCGAAAGTCGGCGCGCTGGACCGCACGTTGGGATTCATTTTTGGCGCGGTGCGCGGTTTGCTTCTCGCGGTCGTCGCCTTTGCTTTCTATGGCTGGCTCGCGCCCGAGGCGAACCAGCCCCAGTGGGTGAAAGACGCGCGGATGAAGCCGATTCTCGAAGCCGGCGGCGAAAAGCTGCGCGATCTTGTCCCGCAGGACGTCGATGCGCTGATCGCCAATCTGAAGCCTAAGAAGGCCGCGCCGGCCAACGAGGAACCGGCGGCCGAAACCGACAATGACAACGAGAAGCCGGCCGCGGACAAGAAGACCGACGCTTCCCCGCAAGACGCGACGCCGGCTCCATCCACCGGCGCCAAGGCTGGCAATGCGGACAAGCCTAATTCAACGCCTTCCGGCGCGAAGCCGGCGACCAAGGCCAGATGACGCGCGCGGCGCGCGCAAGCCGCGCAACGAGAGGACTTTTCGCGATGAAGCCTTCGCCCGACGTGGAGGTCGACCACGAACAATCGCGGTCTCCAGCCGGTCCCGACGAGGACCGTCTGCGCGAATATTGCGGCGTATTCGGCATTTTCGGCCACCCCGACGCCGCGGTGTGCACGGCGCTCGGCCTGCACGCGCTTCAGCATCGCGGACAGGAGGCGGCGGGCATCGTCTCCTTCGACGGCGCCCGTTTTCACGCCGAGCGACGTCTTGGCCTCGTCGGCGATCACTTTTCCAAGGAAAGCACGATCAAGCGCCTGCCCGGCGAGTCGGCCATCGGCCATGTGCGTTACGCGACGACCGGCGAGACGATCCTGCGCAATGTCCAGCCGCTGTTCGCGGAGCTGAATTCCGGCGGCTTCGCGGTCGGTCACAACGGAAACCTGACCAATGCGCAAACGCTACGCCGCGAGCTCATCGGCGAGGGCGCGATCTTTCAGTCAACGTCCGACACGGAGGTCATTCTCCATCTCGTCGCCCGCAGCCGCAAGACCAAGCTGGTCGAGCGCTTCATAGAGGCGCTGCGGCAGATCGAGGGCGCCTACGCGCTGGTGGTGCTGACCAATCTCAAGCTGATCGGCGCGCGCGATCCCCTGGGGATTCGCCCCTTGGTGATCGGCGAACTCGAAGGCAGATATATCCTGGCCTCCGAAACCTGCGCGCTCGACATTCTCGGCGCGCGCTTCGTGCGCGATGTCGAGAACGGCGAGATCGTGGTTATCTCGGAAGACGGCATCGAGAGCATAAAGCCCTTTCCCAGGCAGGCGATGCGGCCCTGCATCTTCGAATATATTTATTTCGCGCGTCCCGACTCGATCGTGCATGGACGCCCCGTCTACGACGTGCGCAAGGCGATGGGCGCGCAGCTGGCCCGCGAGCGCAAGATCGACGCCGACGTCGTGGTGCCGGTCCCCGACTCCGGCGTGCCAGCGGCGCTCGGCTATTCGCGCGAGGCGGGCATTCCCTTCGAGCTCGGCATCATCCGCAACCATTATGTCGGCAGAACCTTCATTCAGCCGACGCAATCGGTGCGCGAAATCGGCGTGCGCCTGAAGCACAGCGCAAACCGCTCGGTCGTCGAAGGCAAGCGGGTCATTCTGATCGACGACTCCATCGTGCGCGGAACGACTTCCGTGAAGATCGTGCAAATGATGCGCGACGCCGGCGCGACGGAGGTGCATTTTCTGATCTCGTCGCCGCCGATCACCCATCCCGATTATTACGGCATCGACACGCCGCAAAAGGACAAGCTGCTCGCCGCGACGCACAGTCTCGAGGAAATGCGGGCCTGGATCGGCTCCGACTCGCTGGCCTTCCTGTCCATCGACGGCATTTATCGCGCGATGGGCGAGCCCGGTCGCAACAACCGCCAACCCCAGTTCACCGACCATTGCTTCACCGGCGACTATCCGACGGCGCTCACCGATCTTGGCGCGGAGAACCGCGGGCAGCTGTCGCTGCTGGCGGAGGCGAGCTGAGCGACGAAAGAAACGCATGGCTTGCCTGACTTCGCGACGCGCATGACCTCTCCTTCCGCCCGCATCGCGCTCGTCACCGGAGCCTCGCGCGGGATCGGGCGCGCCTTGGCGCTCTCCCTCGCCCGGCAGGGCGCCCATGTCGTGGCGCTCGCCCGCACGCAGGGCGCGCTCGACGAACTCGACGACGAGATCCGCGCGTTGGGCGGACAGGCGACGCTCGTCCCCTGCGACCTCGCCGACTTCGACGCGCTCGACCGGCTTGGCGCCGCCTTGTTCGAGCGCTTCGGCCGGCTCGACGTTCTCGTGGGGAACGGCGGCATTCTGGGGCCGCTCACGCCGCTGGCCCATGCCGATCCGAAGGACTGGAACAAGGTGATGGCGATCAACGTGACCGCCAATTGGCGGTTAATCCGCTCGCTGGACCCGTTGCTGCGGGCTTCAAGCGCCGGACGCGCCCTGTTCATCACCTCGGGCGCGGCGCATCGCGCGCGAATGAAGCCATACTGGGGCCCCTACGCCGTTTCGAAAGCCGCGCTGGAAGCGATCGCGCGCACTTATGCGGCGGAAACCGAAAACACCAGCTCGATCAAAGTCATGCTCGCCAACCCCGGCCCGTTGCGAACCCGCATGCGCGCCCTGGCGATGCCCGGCGAAGACCCCGCGACGCTGAGAACGCCCGAGGAATTCGCGGAAAAAGCGGTCCCTCTCTGCGCGCCGGAATGGCTCGAGAGCGGCAGGCTTTACGATTTTCCAAGCGACCGCGTGCTGGATTTCGCCGCGCCTATGTAGTGGTTGGAATCTGACGCTTGGAACCCTGTTTTTGGCTTTGAGAGGAGACGTTGTCGGAGCTGGTTATGCGCCAGGAGCCGACGTTCTCGCCATTGGCCGCCACAACTCGCGATCGAACCCAGGCAGTCTCCGCTTTGAGGAATCCACCATCTGGACTCGCGGCAGACTCGTCTAAAAACTTCCGCCACGACAGATCAGGCGCGACCTGTCGGTCTTTGCCGGCGCCGCGCAACAAAAAAGCCCGGCCACACTACCGGGCTCCTTCTCGATCGGTTCCGCAACAGGAGACGAAATCTGCAGCAGACGATCAACATTTCGCGAGGACCGGAGCCGGCGCGCTGCAGTTGAAGCGGTAGTTCACGCAGGCGCGCACGATGTCAACTTGCGGATGACGATGGTAGCCGTAATTCCAGCCGACAGTTCCGGTGGCGCCGCTGCTGGCCAGGTCCGCGTAAAGAGATTCGAGTTCGCGGACCAGTTGGGCTGAACATGCATTCGACGCCGCCAGCGGCGTTCCAACCCGTGCGCCCGTTATTCTGGTTGAAGGTGGTCAGCCGCCATAGGCGCGACCTCAAATCGCGCGCCGTCCTTGGTGGACTTCATCACCACTATGTCGGGACGTAATTTTCGGCACACACGGCAGCTGGCATGCAAGCAGGCGCATGCCGACCTCGTCCCGGTTTCGACAATATTGCGGCGCAATATGAAGTCCTGGCGACGGGCGTCCGCAACCCGGCGCTAGCCCGCCGCTTATAAGAAACGCGCTCCCTGGGAAAACGCCCTGATCTTGTCCTCGTTGGCCAAAAACTCCCCGACGTTCGCCCTCGTCCTTCGAGGTCTCGCGGCGCTCGCGCTTGCTCCCGCTCTTGGCGGCTGCGTGTCGGACGGAATCACCATGGTCAACGGCCATGCCAACAACGCCGTCTCATATGTTTTGGGCCCGGGCGGCGAGCCAGCGCGCGGGCAGCTGTTCCTCGCCTCCATGCGGCGCGGCGAGGACGGGACCGACGGCGAGGGCCACCCGGGATTTTCTTTGGATTCGATCGGCGTGCCCGCGAACCATCGCGTCGGCGCGATCGAGCGGGCGAGTTTTGGCGGGCCCGATTCGAAGCGGCATTTCGCTCTGCTCTCGCATCGCTCGATGGAGGAGGGGGAGTTCTTAAGCGAAATCGCCGCGCATGTGTCCGGCCGCGTCGGCGTCTCCAGCGATATTCTGCTCTATGTCCACGGCTTCAACACCAGCCTGGACGAGGCGCGCTTCCGCATCGCCCAGATCGTCGTGGACGGGCGTTTTACCGGCGTTCCCGCGCTCTTCGCCTGGAATTCGAAAGGCGAGCTTTTCGCTTATGAATCCGACAAGGAAAGCGCCACTGTCGCGCGCGACGCCTTGGAAAAGCTGATTGTCGATCTCTCGCATACACCAGGCGTCGGCCGCGTGCATATTCTGGCGCACTCCATGGGCTCCTGGCTGACAATGGAGGCGTTGCGCTCCATTTCCATTTCCGGCCATCCCGATCTCGACGGAAAGCTCGGCGAGGTCATGCTGGCCGCGCCCGACATCGACCTCAACGTGTTCGAACGGCAGGTCGCGCGGCTCGATCCCAGGCATGTATCGATTTTCGTGGCGAACAACGACCGCGCGCTGTCGCTGTCGTCACGCATCGCCGGCGACCGCCGGCGCCTCGGGTCCATGGACCCGACAAACCCTAGGGACAAAGCCGAGCTCGATCGGCTGGGGGTAACCGTCCACGACATTTCGTCCTTTTCGACCGATTTCGTCGGCCACGGCGCCTTTGCGGAAGCGCCGGACGTGGTGCGCCTCATCGGTGCTCAATTGACGGTTCCGCGCCCCGCGGACGCCGGAGAAACAGCTAATCCCGATTTTCGCGGCGGCGAGACGAGTGTGGCGCCCACGCCGCCACCTGCGCCGAGCCAAAAGGTCGAAAGCCAGCCGCTTCCGCCGCTCGCGGCGAAGTGAGCGTCACCGCGTAGCGGGTACTCAGCCGGCTGGCGACGTGGCGCGGAGTGCGCCGGTGGCGCTGCTAAAAAGGAATCCATCTCCAATCGGCTAACGGGCGCTCAACCTCACTTCGAATGCGCGGATCAGACCCGACACGTGCTTCCGGGCGCCCTGTCCGAGCCGACCTACCTATTGTAATTCCCGATACGCCATCCATATACCATCCATGGGGATGTTTTTTGGGGGCATCATGGCCGGAGAGATACACAGACTGCACGATAAATCTGGCGAGACCGAGAAAATCACAATCAACCTCGGGTTCGTCGACCTTGGCCATATCGATCTGTTGGTGCGCGAGGGCTTCTATTCCAATCGCACCGACTTCATCAGGACGGCGATCCGCAACCAGTTCGCCGCACACGCGGATGCCGTCAAGCAATCAATCGTGAGGCACACTCTCGAACTCGGGTTACGACGCTATAGCCGCGAAGAGTTGGAGGCGGTGAAGGCCGCGGGCGGCAAGTTGCGCATCCAGGTCGTCGGGCTTGCGACAATCGCCGAAGACGTCACGCCCGAACTCGCGCTTTCGACAATTGAATCGATCACCGTCCTTGGCGCTCTCCACGCCAGCAAAGCAGTCAAGGCGGCGCTCTACGATCGCATCGGGTGATCACCCGGGCATCGCTTCTCCCATGAGGATGCAAGAATGAAAACGGTCTTCGGCGCCGCCATGCGGCACGCCACGAAACTCACGCGCGCGCAAAGCGTCATTGAGGCGACGCGGGTTATCCAACGAGCCCTATTGGGACGAGCGCACGGCGTTTCGCCGGACCAACAGACGCCCGAAAGCCCTCGATTGATCACGCCGCCAACTAATGGCGCCGGGAGCGCGGATGCGTTCGAACAGCCCCGACAGGATGCGAGAATTGAGAGGCGTAGCTCGCGGGATTCGACCGCCGAACAAACTCCCACCACGCGCATGAGAAGGCCGTTAGGAGAAGTCTTGACGCTGTTGCGTCAAGCCAATCTTCCGAGCTTCGGTCACGGCCCCGCGCCGTTCGCGAAATCTCGCAAAACGCCGCCGGCGCCAGTTCCGCATGGGGCGGCCTATCTCACTCGGACGTTCTCCTGCGAGGCGGGGTCCAGAGACTACAAGGTTTACGTCCCCAGCCACGCAAAAGACCGGACGCTTCCTTTGATTATCATGCTCCACGGCTGCACTCAGAACCCCGACGATTTCGCGGTGGGGACCGGCATGAACCGGCTTTCCGAAGAGCATGGCTTCATCGTCGCCTATCCGTGGCAGCCGATTCACGCCAATCAGTCGGGATGCTGGAATTGGTTCAATATCAAGGACCAGATGCGCGATGCGGGGGAACCAAGCATTATCGCCGGGATTACGCGCACGATAATGGCGGAGTTCAATATCGACGCCAAGCGGGTCTATGTGGCGGGCCTTTCAGCCGGGGGCGCCATGGCCGCGATCATGAGCGTCACCTATCCCGAGCTTTACGCCGCGACAGGCGTTCACTCAGGCCTCGCTCATGGGTCCGCCACCGACGTGGTTTCGGCGTTCGCCGCCATGCGCGGC
>Ga0181527_1001898_pt1 | contig 20592 bp, 20 predicted proteins | sample PEATcosm2014_Bin_30_FD_119762 | JGI IMG/M metagenome (GOLD analysis project Ga0181527, IMG submission 119762) | Peatland microbial communities from MTU Mesocosm Facility, Houghton, MI, USA - PEATcosm2014_Bin06_60_metaG | ecosystem: Environmental > Terrestrial > Soil > Wetlands > Peat | place...
GGTCTTCGTTCCCGGCATCCGGCAGCCCTACGATGCGAGACAGAGCAACCGCGACATCCGGGGCACGATTCGGCAGGAGTGGAAGCCGTCGGGACCAAAACAGGTGTGGTCCGCAAAAACTCCGTCCGGACCGTCTTCATGCTCCCCATCCCATTGATTTGATTATCACCCTCCAAACACCTCATGTCGAGAGTAGTGTCGGTTTATCCCAGTCCGAGTCCGCTTCTCCGAAACCACCCAACCACTTGGAATAGATCGTTTTGCTCAATTGGCGATCCGCCTCCCCGGCACCATAATTGTGCAAAACACCCCACCACCCGAGTACCCCATTTCCATCATATCCTGTCTTGCCTCCCTCGGCTTATCGAGAACACAAAACCCGGTAGTGTCCCAGTTGTAACAACACCACAATTATCCACATTCTCGACAGGCTCTCCACAGTCTGAGTACAATCGGGCTGCTTGCTTTACATTACTGTCCTTCGGCAGGGTCCTACCGGGGTGTCCGTCAGCTCACCACGTCTAAACCCCGGCAGCTTTCACCCCGAGCAGTCCATCCGGCTTCGATTCCAGCGTGACGGTTCCGTCTCCGCCCACCAGAATCCGGGCCACCGACTGCTGGATCGCCTCCCGGACCTTCCCGTTCACCCCACTGCGGAGTTTCTCGGTCATCCCTTGGAGATGCCGTTCGAGTGCGGCGGGAGTAAGCTGGACCACTGCGGGCTGCTGATTCCCGTCGAGTTGGGCCAGGTCGGCTTGGAGGGTCGCCCGACGCTGCTCGGCAGCCGCCAGCGCCTGTTCCAGCGATGAGAAATCTCCCTTGGCAATGGCCCGGGTGTAGTTGGCGATCTCCCGGTCTAGCTGCGTCAGGGCCTTCCGAAGCTCCTTGATCCGGGGTCGAGACACCGTAGCCTGGGCACGCAGCCGGGCGTTCACGACGGTGAGCAATCGCTCTAGCGTGGCCGGGGTGAGGACCGCCTGCTGGAGAAGCTCTAAGAGTTCTCGCTCGATGGCTGCCTGCGGGAGCAGGGTAGAGTTCTGACAGACCGAGGTGCCCCGGCGGGCACGAAACGCGCACCCATAGTAGTAGTACCGCCCGCTACCTCTCCGCGTCTGCGCCACCCGTGCGGCGAAGTTCGCCCCGCAGACCGCGCACTGGAGGAGCCCGGTCAGCAGGAACCGGGTCTGGAGGCTCTTGGTGGCGCCGAAGTGATGCTCGTACCCCTCGTACGCCTGGGCCACGGCATCGCGCCGGTTCTTGACCCGATCCCAAAGTTCCGTCTCGATGATTACCGGGTGGGCGCCTTCCTTGATCGTCCGGGTGGTCTCGGGGCGGGACCGCTTGGACCGGGTGCCCTGCGCCGTCTTCACCTTCCGGATCCGCCCGTAGACCCGGGCGCCTCGGTACGCGTCGTTCCGGAGGATCTCCCGGATGGCCGAGCCATCCCAACTCTGACTCCAGGGACCGGGGACGCCCTCCTCGTTCAGGCGCTTGGCGATCCGGGTGTACCCTGATCCCGCGGCGTACAGCTCGAAGAGCCGCCGGACGATGGCCGCCTCGGTGTGTTCGATCGCTAGGGTCATCCGCCGGATGGGGCGCCCCGTCCGGTCCGTCCGGCCCCGAGGATCGGGGACCTCGACCCGCCGGTAGCCGTAGGGGGCACGCCCGCCCGTGGAGAAGCCCTCCAGCGTGGCCTCCCGCTGCCCCCGGCGGACCTCCTCGGCGAGGCGGGCGCTGTAGAACTGGTCCTGGATCTCGATGATCCCCTCGACCAACACCCCCATGGCCGAGTCCCGGTCCACGGGTTCACTGACCGAGAGGACCTCCACCCCGTGCCGGCGAAGCAAGCTTTTGTGGATCGCGGAATCCTCCCGGTTCCGGGCGAACCTGGAGAACTTCCACACCAGGATGATGCCGAAGGGCTTGGGGGTCCGCTGCGCCATCGCCAGCATGGCCTGGAACTGGTCGCGCTGCTCGGTGGTGGTCCCCTCCTTGGCGCGGTCCACGAACAGGGCGTCCTCCACGATGACGAGCCCGTGCGTACGGGCGTAGGCCCGGCACTCGCGGACCTGGGACTCGATGGTCGAGGTCCCGTCCTGCTCACGGGAACTATAGCGGGCGTAGATGGCGCAGCGAGTAGGACCGCTCACGGGGCCACCTCTGGTAAGAAAGACCCTGCCTTCCCTCGACGCCGGACACGAGTACCCATCGGCTCCCAGCAGGCCGAGGGGCCCTGGGCTCCGGTCGGATCGGGAGGGCGTTCCATCTCGTTCAACTCACTCTTCCGCATTAGCGGTGCGAGGACTCCATTGCCCCAACAGGCGCTCGACGGCAACTGCGGTGATGGGCCGCCCGAGGTGGTTTAAGATGCCGCGGCGTCGTAACTCGGTGGCGATCTCCTCGTGATTGAATCCCTTCGCAGCCAGGGTCTCTATTAGGTGGCGTCGCCCCAAGCGCCCGAACAAGACGCGCTCCAGCACCGCGCCTGTGTGCAGGGTCACCCGCACTCGGATCACCTCTCCCGTCTCTGGGATGTCGATCCGGCGCACGACTAGGCGCACCACGGCCTTGCGTTCCTGCGGACCAAGCCGTCCTGAGTGCCAAAGCTGAGGGAACTCGTCAAAGACGGCCGCCATCTTCGACAGGAAAGCCGGGGACTCATCGATGAGCGTCGGCGTCGGCGTGGTCGCTCTTCGTCGCTCGGCCTCCCGGGCGAGGCAGAGGGCCTTCTCCAACTCGTCCTCGTACAGCTGGGTCACGTTCGGATTCCTGCCGCGGTGGCGGCTGTCCTCCAAGCGAGCCCGAGCCTCCGCCACCTCCGCTTGGGCCCGTCGGACTTCCGCAAGGAGGAGGCGTCCGGTCGCCTGACGGCGGTCATTCTCCTTCTTGATCGCGCAACGCAGCGTGGTGTGTGAGGGGCATCGAAGCTCGCTGAGGACAATCTCCTCAACCGCCCTGTCAAGCATCCGGCCACTTACCGTCATACACAATGGACCAGGGCCTCGATCCGGCAAGGAGCCAGGACAAACATACGTATGCCCCCGGCGATGGTCGGAGGGCTCCTTCATCACTAACGCGTATAGTACGTAGAAGCGCCGTCCATGGTGCCCGCAGTAAACCAGACCGGCGACGAGGGCCGCCCCCTCTCCCAGGGGAACGCCCTTGAACGTGTTCCGGGCCGCCATCAGGGCCTGAACCCGCTCGAACTCCTCCCCCGACACGTAGGCCTCAACCTTCCCCGGGAGCCACTGCTGATCCTGACGGGGCGTCCGGCACTGCCGCTTTCCCTCCGGTCCCCGTTCCATGTGATGCCGCCAGAGGACCAGGAGCCCCCCGTAGAGAGGATTGCGGAGAATCCGGAAGACCGCGGAGCGGCTGACCGGCATCCACACGAGCCTTCCCTTCGGGTCATGGGCGGGCAGCTTTAACCCCTCCTTCTGCAGTCCCCTGGCAATGCGCCCCACACTCCAATCCTGGAGGGCCTCCCGCCACACCCGCTGCAAGATCTCCCGCACGGCAGGGTTCGCCGTCTTGATCGCCGACTCGTCGGGGGCGCGGTCAAAGCCACAGGGCAACCGGAAGGTCGGGATGCCCGTGAGGGCCTTCGCCGTTCTCCCCGCCTGGCTGCGTTGGGTCTTGCGCCGATTCTCCTGCTCCGCGAGAACGGCCTGAATCTGGACAAGCGTCCAATCCCCGATTTCGCGCAAGTCCCGTGGGATGCCATTCTCGAAGATGAGCACCCCCTTCGACTCGCAGAGCCATAAGAATTTCATCAAATCTAGCTCGTCGCGGCCGAGCCGGGAGACTTCACTCACGGCCACGGCGCGGATCACCCCACTCGTAACGCCCTCCACGACCTTCTGCCATCCGGTCCGGCGTGTGGTGGAAGTCCCGGATTCGCCCTGGTCCTCGTCGATGACCCGGATGCGGCTCTCCGGGAATCCCATCGCCTTCAGGAGTTCTACCTGGGACGCTTGGAAGAGCGCGCTGCCTTTGGAGTCTCGAACTTGCGCCATCGACGATTGACGCACGTACACAACCGCCTCGCCGGCAAGGTGCCAATCCGTCAGTTGTGGGGGGCGGTTGGGGCTGGAACTCACAGCCTACTCCTCCCGCTCGACCAGGACCCATTGCAGGAGCAACCGGGCGAGCAGCAGGTCCAGCTCATCCGAGTTCCCGGTGGCGTTTGCCGTGCCCGACCCCTGTACGGGGCCATCACTTGGATCTCCCGGTGCCCTCGCCACCCCGGGGACCTTCCTGTCCTGGGGCTCCGGACTGTTCCTGTCCATTGCAGACGAAGGGGCGAAGGAGGTCGTACAATTCAAGGAGTTGGGTAATCGGAACGCCCAACTCCACTCTCGTAGCATGACATGCATCCTGCGGAGGATAGGTCCCTATTGTCTTCAGGATACATACCTTCTGCCCCGCCACGTCTCCCAGGGGGGTAGCGACACGGCCGGAGGTACCACCTCGGGCTATCGCACCGCCCTCCAACGAGGTGAACTGGGGGTCGTCGGGGGGACCGGCAGAGGGCAGTGGGAGTGGGGGCGCATCCTGCTGGCCAGAGGGGGCGACGCCAGGCAGGACCAGGACCATCTGCGCCGACCCCTCGTTGGGATTGTCAGACTTCGTTGCCTTGGTTCGGGGTCTCCGATTCCTCATGCAGCACCTCCTTGACGATGACCTCGGTGAGAACGTTGACCCACAACTCCAGGGCGGTGTCACGCTTGGGGGTTGTGGGGTGCCGTTGATCTGCTGGCCTGCGGATCATTGCCCCCCCGCTGCCTTCGCGCGGCCGCTCACCACCTGCTTGTCCAGCGTGGCCACGACTGGCGCGAGGGTCTGCATGAACGACGGGCGCTCCTGCCGCTCCCGTATGGCAACGTGGATCTTGGTTGCCAACTCACGAGGAACTGGCGTTGGTGCGAGCTCAACCCGGCACAGCGACGGCGGGCTAATTCCCAAGCGATCCGCCAGCGCAGCCTGCGTGATCGACAAGCGTGCGCGCTGCATCCTGATCCACCGGCCCGTCATGGCTATGCCTCCACGCGAAAGGAAATTTCTGTTCGCTGTGAGAGAGTATAGACGGCGGCTAGAGGCGGATAGGCGGACGACAGCTACTAAGCTATGGCAAATACTGGCTTATTTTTTTCGCTTGACACCAGGCAGGCGGACAGGTGGGAGGATCTACCAGGTCCAAGGGAGGCGTTCGGCCTTCTTACGATGAGCCTCGCAACAGTACTTCTCATGCCCCCTGTTAGAGGTGGCCAAAAAGTATGGGCGGCGACACGTTGGGCATCTGCAGCGCCGAAGTCTCGCCCACCATTGGTCTTGGATTCGGACGGTGGAAAAGACGAGATACACGGCAATGTCCCATCCGAAGTACCTGGGGACTACTTTGTCTGCATCTGACTTGATACGATGAAGGAGGGCCAAATAGTCGAGAGCACAAATGTAGGCAGCATCCCTCCCGCCACGAGAGCTGTCTCCAACCATCGCGTCAGTGAAATCAACCACGGCACACACCGCGATCGTGAGGGGGAGCCCGAGGTCAAATCCGCCAGTTTTTCGAAAGCGAGTAATGGCTGATCGTAACTGGGGCAGATGTTTCTGGATCGTATTGAGGAACTCCACGGTATTCGGTGGCTCCATGGCCAGAATGTCTCTGACTCTCTTGGCCATCATCCTGAGCCCCTTCTCGCGGCAATAATATACTTGACTCAGCGGCTCTCTTGCCCTATATTATGGGTAGAGAGGAGAGAGCCATGAACGAGCCACGGACCCTTCAAGAAGCCATCCGGTACTTCTCCGATCCAGCCGGCTGCCTGGACTATGTCGCCAAGCTCCGCTGGCCGAACGGGATCACCTGCCCGACCTGCGGGAGCGCCGACGTGCGGTTCCTGGCCACCCGGCGGCTCTGGGAGTGCAAGGCTAAGCATCCCCGGCGGCAGTTCTCGGTCAAGGTCGGGACGATCTTCGAGGATAGCCCCATCGGCCTGGACAAGTGGCTGGCCGCCATGTGGATCATTGCCAACGCTAAGAACGGCGTGAGTTCGCACGAAATGCACCGGACCCTCGGCGTCACCCAGAAAACCGCCTGGTTCATGCTCCATCGGATTCGCCTGGCGATGCAGACCAAGACCTTTGCCAAGTTCGGCGGGGAAGTCGAAGCGGACGAAACCTTCATCGGCGGCAAGGCGCGGTTCATGCACAAGGCCCAACGCGCCAAGAAGATTCTCGGGACTGGCGGCAAGGACAAGACCCCCGTCATGGGACTGCTGGAGCGGCATGGGCCAGAGGGCCACAGCGCCGTCAAGGTGAAGGTAGTGCCGAACGTCCGAAAGCACACCCTGACCGAGGAAGTGCGAGAGCATGTCGCGCCGGGAGCCGAGGTTTTCACCGACGCGCTGGCTTCCTATGCCGGATTGAGCGAGGACTTCGCGCATCAAGTCATCGACCACGCCGAGGCGTACGCGGAAGGCAAGGTCCACACCAACGGACTCGAAAACTTCTGGAGCCTGCTGAAGCGGGCCATCAAGGGAAGCTATATCAACGTTGAGCCGTTTCACCTGTTCCGCTACCTGGACGAGGAATCCTTCCGGTTCAACAGCCGCAAGGCGGACGATGCCAGCCGGTTTCACGAGGTCGCCAGCATGGTGACCGGGAAGCGGCTCACCTACAAGGACCTGACCGGCGTCGGCGCGGTTGCCGTGTCTACGACGCCTGCGTAGGCAGGGACGGGGGAAGCGAAGGCGATGAGCCGAAAGTCCGCCCTGGTGGATACCAGCATCATCTATTGCGGAGACTGCCTCGAACAGCTTCGCCGATTGCCGGACGCCTGTGTGGACCTGATCTACATTGACCCCCCGTTCAATTCGAATCGGAACTACGAAGTCTTTTGGGGCGAGACGAAAGAGAAGCGCGCCTTCGAGGACCGGCACGCCTCTACCCAGGCGTACATTGAGTTCATGCGCCCGCGCTGCGTCGAATTGGCGCGAGTTCTCAAGAAGACGGGGAGCTTCTATTATCACTGCGACTGGCACGCGAGCCATTACGTCAAGATCATGCTGGATCAGATTTTCGGGGAGAACCAATTTCAGAACGAGATTATCTGGAAGCGCCAGAGCGGCCATAGCGACGCGAAGCAGGGTGCGCATCACTTCGGCCGACTGCACGACACAATCTTTCTCTACAACAATGGCAGCGAGCCCACCTGGCATACTCAGTACGATCCTTATGGCGAGGAATACCTTTCGACGTTCTACGGCAACGTCGAGCCCGAAACGGGGCGGCGCTTCCAGTACGGTGATCTCACCGGACCAGGCGGCGCAGCAAAGGGGAACCCTCGGTACGAATTTCTCGGCGTGACACGCTACTGGCGATACAGCAAGGAAAAGATGGAGGAGTTGCATCGAGAGGGTCGCATCGTCTTCCGACCGGGTGGGGAGGTGCCACGCCTGAAGCGATACCTCGACGAAGCGAAGGGGATACCGCTTCAATCGGTGTGGATCGACATCCGGCCCCTCATCAACTTCGGCAACGAGTCGCTGGGCTATCCCACACAGAAGCCGCTCGCGCTCCTGGAACGGATCATCAAAGCGAGCAGTAACGAAAACGATGTGGTACTTGACGCTTTTTGCGGCTGCGGGACCGCCCTCGTCGCGTCTCAGACCCTCAAACGTCAATGGATCGGCATCGACGTATCCCCTACCGCCTGCCGTGTCATGGCGAAGCGGCTGCGAAATGACTGCGGGCTCAAGGAAGATGAAAAGCTCTGGCGCGCCGGGCGCGGCTTCGTGGTTCGTGATCTGCCGTGGAGCGAGGAGCGGTTGCGCAAGATTCCAGCGTTCGAGTTTGAGAACTGGGCGGTCATTGCCCTCGGCGGGATTCCGAACAAGGCCAAGGTCGGAGACATGGGCATTGATGGGAAAATCTTTCCCGTTTCCGCTGTCCCGGCGCGGAAAGCGGGAGAGCTTCAGTTCATGGATGTCTGGTATCCGATTCAGGTGAAGCAGAAGGATAAAGCCGGCCGACCCGACATTGATGCGTTCGAGGCAGTGATGATGCGAGAGGATCGGACCAAGGGATTCTTCGTCTCGTTCGACTATACCTCGGACGCGCTGATCGAGATTGATTCCTATTTTCGAAAATCCCATAAGGTAATCGTACCCCTCACCGTTCGCGAAATCCTTGAGGAGCGCCTTGCAGAGAAGCTCGCATAGATCGAAGAACCGGAGGACGATTTCCATGAAACACACCGAAAGCACGAAACCCCCGAAGACATCATTCCAGCGCCTTACAGATTTCACGCGAAGGATCATCGCCGTCTCTAAGTCAGAGGTCAGGCAACCACAGCAAAAGCCCACGCGAGAGAAAGGCGCATAGAATAACCGGCATTGAAACTCGATGATCGTGCATAGGGCGGGGCCTCGCGGGCCTTCCTTTCATCGAAAAGATACCAATACTCGTGTCTCAAATGAGAACGGTTTCACATATGCCTGAGACTTTTCCCGGTAGCGGAATTTTCCATTGACCCTTAACGCCAGGCATGTAGTTTGTGGCGCGCACGACTTTATATAATCGACTTCCGTTCGAGTAAGGTTCTTGTGGTCGTGGTAATACTGGCAGTGTTCTCCTGCCCGAATTTTCGGAGAACTAGGTTCTATACTCACAGACCCGAAACTTCTTCCTTCAATGATTATATCAAGCGGCATAGGGTCCAGATCAAGATCAACCGGCCATCGATTTACAACCCGAATATTTATACCGACGATGTCCTCTCGGTGTTGATTTATGATGATCGTTGGTCCAGAATCGCCCGGAGAGATGAAGATATCTTCAAGCGACCGCGCGCGTTGTCGCATCGCCGGCAAGAGTCCTATCGAGGATAGATACCAAGGGATGCCTATTAATAGGCTAAATGCCCATGTCGCAATCTCCCACCATGGTGCGTTTATCAACCGCACACCGATGCTACCGAGAACGACAGAGAGGAAAGCTGATGCAACGAGCCCCTTACAAATCCACCATAAAAATTCAAATGCCAAATGATCCGCAAGCCATTTGACTAACCGAACGCCCTTACTCATAATCAGCTTGTCATCGGTTGTCATCGAACCGCTCCTTTTCATGGTCCATCCGACGGTAGCCTCTCAGCGAGTAGCCGCATCAGTGATCGTGTGGCATTCAAAATATCCGAGGCCACTTCCTCCGTGTACACGCTCTCGCTAGGGAGGATTCGCGTCTCGAAGTGCGAGACCTTATCTCGCCAGGCCCGCTTAACGGCGTAGAGTTGAGGAAGACTGTCACGAAAGAGCGCCTGGTACGGCTGCGCGTCTTTCGGCCATTTGGGGAATGGCGTCGTCTGCAATAGCTGCTCGACCTTCTTCAGGACCGAGCCGAATTGCGGCTTCGGGTCAGTGGGATCAATAACCTTGCCAAACTCTAGCACGGCCGTCTCAGTCACCCGCATGAGATGGAACACGCAAGCGGGATATCGGCCTAGGGCGAAGCACTTTTCAGCTTCTTCGATATCATCCCCCGCAAGGGGAAACCTGTTCAGTGCGGCCGTCCACGCCTGACGCGGCTCTTCGTATTGGCGTTTTCTTGAAATCGGCACATACAGGAACAGTCGTCCCTCCAATTCATCCATGATCCTGGTATGGAGTTCCATCAGAAGACGCGCGAGTTCTTGGTCGGCTAGAGGCGACCGATCAAGCGTCTCCTTGATCCTTTTCACCTGAGCCAGGATTGATGGGACTTCTAATGACTCACATTCCCGTTCGAGGTCTCCTAGTGCGCTGCCGAGATGTCCCAACGTTTCCGGGGTCGGATGGAAACCATGCTGAACCTGAGTAAAGACCTGCGCTAGTGTTCCAGTGACCCAAGAAAACAGGTTAGCATGGAAGCGGAGGAGATTCATAAGGCTCACCAACCGCCACTTTCGCTTCAGCCAAGATTCATCAACAGGCGCAAGCCTACCATACCCTCCCCCTCCCGCTGAGTCAAGTATATTGTTGCCCTTCTCGCGGCCCATCTGCAGGATCTCTGACTTTGTTCGCCGCCGCCTCGGCCTGCTTTCCATGGGAATCTACCTCGCGGTTACCGCAGAGGTGCCACACACTCGGGCGAATCGTTCGCCGGATTGTTCACCCGCGTGCTGACGGGGTAGGCCGTCATGTCATCCGAAGGATACGGGTGCAGGAGCGGCTGAAGCACTTCCGGCTCCTGGAGGATCGGATCAAGCCACCGGTCGTACCCAGTGACCGTCGCAGACAAGGCGGCCCGCCTCGGGGCGGATCACCTTGCATGCGGGGGTTTCCCATAGATGTGTGTGAGCACGTCCGCGGTCTCCCTGATCGTCGCCAGGGCAAGGTCCTCACTGCATGTCCCGGAATGGACAGCCTCGTTACCGACTTCCCGGATGCGATGGCCTTTCGCCACCAAGTCGGGGGACAGGGTCTTCGTGCTGCTTGCCAAATTGATCAGTTTCATCAGCCAGTCCCGGCGGTCGACCTCACCCAACGAGACACCCCCAACTTTGGGGATCGCATCCTCCAAGGTGAATTGCAGGACGGCTCGGCAAAGGATTACGGCGGCTGTGGGTAGGCCATGCAGGTAGCATGTGGTGGCCTGCCGGAGGTAGTCGGCCACTTCCTTCCTAGAGGGCAGGATGACGACTTCAATCGCCCGGAGGTTCTTCCAGCGCCGCACGATCTCTGGGATCATCTGGAGTTCGAGGCGCGTGAAACATTCATCAAGTGTGCCATCACCGAGGATGCCAACGAGAATTCGGATTACTTCATCCGACAATTCCCTGGAAAGTTCCTGCCGGGCGTTCACGATCTTGGAGACGGCGGTACGGATGTCGTGTGCGGCCCTCACTTCGGCGGCATTTAGGAAGCGAAAATTTATGAGATCATCCCTGACCGTGTCGTGCACGAACCCATGGACGTAGCCCAAATCCGTTCCTACTTCATCAAGTAGGTCGAGAAACGCGAGGATTCCACTGGAGGTGGCCACGGCTTCCTCCTGTAACCCCACCGAGTGCTGGTTTCTGTGCCCACGCGAACCGACGGCCGACTAATCGACCCAAAAAAGGCAAGCCCCTTTAATTCGCCCGGCCCGAACGGCAGCACGTCATCCGCCACGATCATCGCGGCCCGAATCTCCCCCAGGTCTTAGTCTGTCGCGGATTGCCTCTCTGCCTCCATCAATGAAGCACTTATAGAAACTTGCTAGCTCTTCGACGGGCAGGGCCAATTCTTGGGCCTCCTGTTCAATGGTCGTAACGCCTCGCAGAACCCTTAACACCGAAGCTGTTAGGGTGAAGGCAGACTGGTTTATGTCGCCAGGCATGACTGCGGTTGTCTCAACAGCGCCCTCAACTTTATAATTTACGAGTATTTTCTTTACTTTCTCCTGAACGTCTTCGTACGCGTTCTTTGCTATTACGCACAGTTGCGAAAGTGTAATCTTGCCGTCCTTCCATTCCCGTACGTGCTGCGGGAGAGGACTCCCGTGAACCCTTTCTTGGTCGCCCTCTTCCAGGACCCAGGCTGGTATGGTTTCCGGGTCGCCGCCGAAAACAAGCTTTTTGAAAAAGCGATGATTCCCATCAGCGATGTAGTAGAGCCCATCGTCAGCCTCTACAAGCAAGATTGGCGCGTAAATTTCTTCCCGGATGTCTCTGGAGGGCGCATTTGTTGGGCGGACCCTCTTGACGGGAATCTGCCTCGGGGCCTTTCCTTCTAGCCAAGACCTGGTTGAAGGGCGTGACATGCTATCGAGGGCTATGAATCATTTCGTCTCGTCAACGACCCATATCTCCCAGTGCCTGCCCACCGACACCTTGGGGACCCGGCGCATCATGAGTTCCTGCGTCACTGTGGGCTGGGCCTCAATGGCTGCCAGGGCCTCAGCAGCTTTTTCTCGGTCCACATCGGCCAGGTCGGCAATCTGCCGGTTGGCGGCGGCGTGTCCCTCTCCCTGGGGGCTCTCTCGGGCGGCCACAAGCTCGGCTTGGAGTTCGGTCAGCAGATCCCCTGGCACGTCCCCGGCCTCGACGGCCTGCGCCACGCGATGCAGGAGCCAAGACTCGAAGGCGTGCATCGGTGTAGGGGCAACCTAATTATGAGCGATTTCTTTGAGGAAAATGGGTAACACTTTCTTGTTCTGAGTGATGGTGATGACTCCGTTTCTTTGTAACCACGCTTCCACCGCCAGACGCCGGGCTGTTTCGGCTTGACGTTGGGTATGAACCGCCCGGGCCTGAATGAACATCCGGGTCAGTGCGTTGATCCCATCGAAGACCTCCTTTCGCTTGCGGCGAGTATACGCCTTCAGGGCGGGCCTGGCATCCTGAAACACCCTGCAGGCCACTTGCCCATCGAGACAGCGGCGGGGGCGATGGTTCAGTGCGTACGCCAACACCTCCGCCCAGACTTGCACCTGGGACGCCGGGATCGGACCGCTGGCGAGGAGCTTCTCCACCAGCGGAGGTTTCAGTTCCCGGACCGCGCATTCCATCCCGCCGTTGTAGGGCGGATACTGGGGGGGCGAGTTCAGCGGTATGACCAGGTGACGGGCCAGCACCTCATCGACTGCTTGCTGATTGAGATTGGAACCGTTGTCGCGCTTGAGCACCAGCGGCGGTCCATGCTGCAAGAACAGTTGTTCCAGGTGCACGGCCACGGTTTCTCCCCAGACCCGCTCTCCCACCCAGGGGGTGAACTTATAGCGCGAGGCGAGATCCTGCACTTGATGCAGATGCAATTTGTGGTGGGCGAACCTCGCCAACTCCGCGTCGTCCAGCGACCAGACCAGGCCGGGAACGTGCCAGGTGATCTGGCGTAATTCGGCCTGGCGCTGCTGGGCCCGCTCCCGCCGCAGCGTCTCGGTCAGCGCCTGCAGCTCGCGACGAGAGACCTGCGTGTGGTACTGCCGGTACACTGCACCGACTCCCCGGCTGCGCTGGCGGCCATGGTTCAGGCGGTACAAGTCACCGTGCAGCTCTTCCAGGGTCAGGGGCGCCACCTTCTTGGGACCCGGCCGGGAAACGGCCGGCTGGCCACACTCCAGGCGGTGCTTCCACCACCGGAAGCTCCCATACGGCACCCCCAGGGATCGGCAGAGGCGTCGGTACGGCCAGCGCACTTGTCGCTTCAGTTGGGTCAGGGTGGTCAGCATCAGGGCGGCTACCTCAGACTTTTTTTATCCGGCTGCGCCAACAACTGACGGATCCGCTCCGTCTGCTCCAGGACGTCGAGCTTTGCCTGCAGCACCTGGGTCCGGCGGTGGAGGGCTTCCTTCTCCGGGTCGATGGGCCGCGGCGGGCGCCCGTGGTCCCGATTGCCCAAGGCCTCGACCATCGCTGCCAAGGCCCGTCGCTCCCACTTGTCATACGTCTTGCGGGAGATCCCCAGTTGCCGGGCGGCTTCCTGGGCACTCAACACCCCGCTCCGCACCTGCATGATCAGCTGCGCCCGCTGCCGGGCCAAGGCTTGGTGGTGAGGGCTGGGGTTCGGCTCGCTCATCGCGGATTCCTCCTGCCCCGCGGGGATGGTCTACTTGGCCGGCGGCGGGGATTTTGGTTCCTGCAGCTTGGCCAGCCGCTTCTCCAGCTTGGCCATGCGGCCCTTCTGCTGCACCGCCTGGCGCGCCACCAGCCGCTCCAGTTTTGGGCTCAGCGCGGGTCCCGGTTCGAGGCGCGTCCGCGCCTCCAGCGCCTTGAGCATCGCCGCCAGCGCCCGCTCTTCCCAGTGGGAGAGCACCTTCGGACTGATCGCCAGCTCCTGGCAGAGGTCCGCCGGGCGACGCCGCTCGGTCCAGATCGACAGCACCGCCTGCACTCGCTGCTGGGCATTGTACGGCAGCGGCTTCTTCTTGGCTTTGATTTCCGTGCTCACGGGCTCCTCCTTCCAGGTCGTAGGTGACCTCCTGAGGCGGCCGCGGCTCCGCGCCATCGACGAGCATCTTCACTTGGCCCTTCTCGGCACGAATCACCACCGATTGCTCGCCCATCCGTCCCACCATGTAGAACGGGCTGCGCGGTTGCCCCCGCAGCGCCAGCTCCAGCACGTTGTCCTGCAGGCCGCGCTCGATGACCTGCCGCAGCTCCTGGGCGATGGCAAAGAAGCGATCGGCGGGACACAGCCCCTCCAGGGCCTGATGGGGCCGCCGGTGGTTGTAGTGCTTCACCCACAGCCGGATCCGCTCGCAGGCCGACTCGAAGCTGTCGAACTGGGCGCGCGCCAGGAACTCCTCCCAGATGGTCTTCCAGAAGCGTTCGATCTTGCCCAGGGTCATGGGGTGATGCGGCCGGCTCTTGAGGTGGCGGACTCGATCCTTGCGCAACGCTGCCTCGAAACGGGTCGTGCCCCGCCAACTGGAGTACTGGCGGCCTTGATCGGAGAGCATTTCTTTGGGCACGCCGTACTCCGCCACCGCCCGGCGGTACACCTCCAACACGTGCTCCGCCGTCTGGCTGCGAAACACCTCCAGCCCCACCACGTAGCGGGAGTGATCGTCGATAAAGCCGATGAGGTAGGCGTTCTTGCCTCCCAGCCGGAAGGTGAAGATATCGGTCTGCCACATCTGGTTGGGAGTGGCGCGCTCAAAGAAGCGCGGCTGGGGCGGGTTACGCTGGGGTTTGCGGCGAGGTTGCTTGAGGAGCTGGTGCTCGTGCAGGGTGCGGCGCACCGTCTCCCGGCTCACCGGCAGAAACAGCACGCGCCGCAGGAACTGGCTGATTTTCTGGATCCCCAAGTCGGGATGGCGCCGCTTGAGTTCGACGACTTGCGTCTTCACCACCGGGGCCACTTTCGGCCGCTGACGGCCCCGACGGGTCGGCTTCGACTGCAAGCCCGCTTCCCCCTGGGCGCGGTACACCCTCACCCACTTGGACAACGTACTGAGGCCCACGCCCATTTCGCGGGCGACCTGCTCGACTGGGAAGCCTTCCTCCAGACATAACTGCACCGCTTTGCGCCGGACCGCAAACGGGTAGGAGTGAGCGTGCGGACGAGTTGACCGCTGCCCCGCCCCCCGAGGGGAGCGGGTCCTCTTCCTCTTCCCTTCGACCTGGCTGATCCCTTCCATGGGTCACACTCCTTCCGGTTCCTCCTGGGAACCCCGGCGTTGGAGTGTCACCCGTTTTCCTCACGTGCTTTTGCTCATGATCTGGTCGTTAGCCCATCCTCTTTCTCCTCGCGGGGACCGTCGGTGGCTTCGTCGCCGGGTACGCCTTTCGGGAGCTGTTTCCCCGGCAAGCGCGGACACGTCCGGACGAAGCCGTGGGGGTAAAGGGGGGGCAAGGTCTGTCGACTGTGCGCGGTGAGGCCGAAGAAGGTTCTGCCCGGCAGCGCGGAATCACGGCAGGATAGTTCTGCGCGGCGCGATGGTCCGCAACGTGATGCGGCCAAGACGATTGGCCAGCGTCTGCCTGCGGAAGAGGTGATCCACTATTCCATTATGGGGCCGTCCACTCAGCATCAATGTATTCAATCACTTACGTTTGTCAAGAGCCTACCCGCCTTCCTCGTTCTTCCCAATTATGCCCGAAACTATGCCCGCATGAGCGAGTCCTGAGTATTTTTGTATTGCTTATCGGTAGCCGCCCAAAAGCTCAGGCGTTCTGAAGACTGTTTCCTGAGCCGCTAGCCTCCCGTGGCCCGGTCAACCGCAGAAATTCTGCCTGGATTCTCCTCATGCGAGCTATCGACTTGATTTGACGACTCCTCTCCAGCGGCACATGCGGCGGTGATCGCCGGGCGGGACTTTCCCCGAAAAGTGTCTTGACAATGTCATGCGCATGGTACAGATTACCACCAGAAAGACTCCGCAGTACTCCGTAGCCCCCTGCAACGCTGCGCGATCCGGGTTGCCCGCGCGCTCAGAGAGGCGACTGTGCCGACCACCGCGATCTCCCTCCCGCAGTTCGAGGCCGCCTGCCGGGCCCACGGCGTGCGCGTCACCGTGCAGCGCCGGCGGATCTTCGAAGCCATCTGCGACCGCACCGACCACCCCACCCCCGACCAGGTGTATGCGGCCGTCAAGGACACCCTGCCCGGCGTCTCGCGCACGACCGTCTACCGGGTCCTCGACACCCTGGGGCGGCTCGGGGTGCTCGCCAAGGCGTGCAGCCCGACCGCGACCACCCGGGTCGATCCCCGCACGCACCGGCATCACCATCTCGTCTGCCAGCGCTGCGATCTGCTGGTCGACGTGGACGACGCGGCCGTCACGCATCAGATCCGCCCGCCCGACGTCCGCCGGCTGAGGTTCACCATCGCCGATTACTCCATCTACTTCACCGGCCTGTGCGCCGCGTGCCAGCAGCAGGACTCGGCTGGCCGCCTGGCCCCCCGGCGGGCTCGGAAGCGGCAGACGGCCAAAGCACGATCCCCGGCGGCCCGGGCCCGGGGCTAACCCCTCCCGGCGCACCGCCGCGCACACCCCCTCACCGAAAGGAGATTGCCCATGGACGAAAAGAAGCAGCTGACCACCGTTGCCGGCGCCCCCGTCCCCGACAACCAGAACGTCATGACCGCCGGGCCGCGCGGCCCACTCCTTGTGCAGGATTGGCAACTGTCTTTTCGTTGACAGCCTTGTCCCGTCCGCCGGATCCTCCGTTCCAACCTGGGGAGGCGAGACACCGCCATCCCGGTCCAGCCGGAATCGGGCCTACTGGCCCGGCGCGGGAGGGCTCCCGGCCTGGCGAAGTGGATCGTCGCGCGACCCCGAAAAGCAAATTCCTATCACCAACTGGACCGAGTCGTTGAGTGCAAACGACCAAAGGAGAGAACCCATGTCAACCGAAGCAAAATCCCCGTTCAAACAGACTGCCGGCAGCGGCATGTCGAATCGTGACTGGTGGCCGAACCAGTTGCGGCTGGACATCCTGCACCAGCATTCCTCCAAGTCCAATCCGATGGGCGAGGACTTCAATTACGCGGAAGAGTTCAAGAGCCTCGACCTCGCTGCTGTGAAGAAAGATCTCGCAGCGCTGATGACCGACTCGCAGGACTGGTGGCCGGCGGACTTCCGTCACTACGGACCCTTGTTCATTCGCATGGCGTGGCACAGCGCCGGCACGTACCGCACCGGTGACGGCCGCGGCGGCGGCGGCAGGGGCCAGCAGCGCTTCGCGCCGCTCAACAGCTGGCCGGACAACGTCAGCCTGGACAAGGCGCGTCGCCTGCTCTGGCCGATCAAGCAGAAGTACGGCCGGAAGATTTCATGGGCCGACCTGATGATCCTCACAGGCAACGTCGCCCTGGAAACGATGGGATTCAAGACCTTCGGCTTCGGTGGCGGTCGCGAGGACGTCTGGGAGCCGGATCATGACGTCTATTGGGGCGCCGAGAAGACCTGGCTGGGTGGCGACAAGCGCTATTCCGGAGAGCGGGACCTCGAGAATCCGCTCGCTGCGGTGCAGATGGGCCTGATCTACGTGAACCCGGAAGGCCCGAACGGCAACCCGGATCCGATCGCCGCAGCCAGGGATATCCGCGAGACCTTCGCCCGCATGGCGATGAACGACGAAGAAACGGTTGCGCTGATCGCGGGTGGTCACACCTTCGGCAAGACCCACGGCGCCGGCGATGCGAAACATGTGGGGCCTGCTCCGGAAGCGGCCGGCATCGAGGAGCAGGGCCTCGGCTGGAAGAGCAGCTTCGGCACGGGCAAGGGCGCTGACACGATCACCAGCGGCCTGGAAGTCACCTGGACCTCCTCGCCCACGAAGTGGAGCAACAACTTCTTCTGGAACCTGTTCGGCTACGAATGGGAACTGACCAAGAGCCCGGCCGGTGCGCACCAGTGGACACCGAAGGGTGGCGCGGGCGCCGGTACGGTGCCGGATGCCCACGACCGCTCGAAGCGCATCGCGCCTTCCATGCTGACCACCGACCTCGCCCTGCGGTTCGACCCGGCCTACGAGAAGATCTCGCGGCGCTTCATGGAGAATCCGGACGAGTTCGCGGACGCGTTCGCCCGGGCCTGGTTCAAGCTCACGCACCGCGACATGGGCCCGCGCGCGCGCTATCTCGGCCCGGAGGTTCCTGCCGAAGAGCTCATCTGGCAGGACCCCATCCCCGCGGTCAATCACAAGCTGGTCGATGAACAGGACATCGCCTCGCTCAAGGGCAAGATCCTGGCTTCGGGGCTGACGGTGTCGGAACTGGTTTCGACGGCCTGGGCGTCGGCTTCCACCTTCCGCGGCTCCGACAAGCGCGGCGGTGCGAACGGCGCCCGCATTCGTCTGGCACCGCAGAAGGATTGGGAAGTCAACCAGCCTGCCCAGCTGGCGAAGGTGCTCAAGACCCTGGAGGGCATCCAGAGCGCGTTCAACAGCGCGCAGTCCGGCGGCAAGAAGGTCTCGCTGGCTGACCTGATCGTTCTGGCCGGTTGCGCGGGCGTCGAGCAGGCTGCGAAGAATGCTGGTCACGAGGTGACGGTTCCCTTCACGCCGGGACGCATGGACGCCTCGCAGGAGCAAACCGATGCGGCCTCCTTCGCCGTGCTCGAGCCGATCGCGGACGGCTTCCGCAACTACCAAAAGACCCGCTATGCCGTATCGGCCGAGGAGTTGCTGGTTGACAAGGCGCAATTGCTGACCCTGACCGCGCCCGAAATGACGGTGCTCGTGGGCGGCATGCGCGTCCTGAAGACCAACTTCGGAGGGTCCCAGCACGGCGTCTTCACCAAGCGGCCGGAGGCGCTGACCAACGACTTCTTCGTGAACCTGCTCGACATGGGCACGACGTGGAAGGCGGTTTCGAAAGACGCGGACGTGTTGGAAGGGCGCGATCGCAGGACGGGCGCGCTCAAGTGGACCGGCACGCGTGTCGATCTCGTCTTCGGTTCAAACTCCCAACTCCGCGCCCTAGCTGAAGTCTACGGAAGCTCGGACGCGCAGAAGAAGTTTGTCGATGACTTCGTGGCGGCCTGGAACAAGGTGATGAACCTGGATCGCTTCGACCTTGCGTGATCTCAGAGGATAGGCCTTAAAGGTCTTATGCTGATCTGCCTCGACCTGGCATCCGGTTATCCCGGACCAGGTCGAGGTTGAGTGAACCCAACACCGCCCGCGCCATGGGGGACGCCCCCCGGGCGATCAAGCTCCGGCACATCGGCAACTGTCTGAAGGCCGATCCGGCGTATGGGAAGGGCGTCGCCGACGCCTTGGGCATCCCCCTGAGCGAAGTGCCCAAGTAGAGAGCCACGACCCCGCGACCGACCAGAGGAGGCCCCGCCGGTGGGGGCCTCCTCGTTTCACCTCACCGGAAAGGAGCCACGCCGTGAAGCTGTCCAAGGGTCTGCAGGCGGCCGCAAAAATGGCATCGGTCGGCCTTGGATGTCGGCATGGCTCCTCCCTGATGCAGAGCCCCGAGAGGGAACCCACGGCAACCGCTCGGGAAGCGGCTTTCGGCTGGCCAGCCTAGCCATGGGCATGGAGAAAGGGGTCATAGTCCCTCTAGTATACTCTACTCGGAATCGGATGGGTCCCTTCCTGCCCGTCTTCACGCGACCCATTGTCCCTGGAACGGAATCAGAAGTTCAGGCTGGATAGCAAAAATACCCTTGGCTCCGGGCCCCCGGCACCCCAATTGAGCAAAAGTCACCCATCCCCAGTCGACCTTGTTCCATCCAGCCGTAGTCTCAGACGACGCGCCCTTGGGCAACGCAGACCAGGCCGGGCGCGGAGGATTCGGTGGGGCAATCCGTGGTGAGCTGCTGCCACGGTGAGCTTGTGCCATCCCCCGGGGCGCAAAAAGCCACCCCGTGACGTCCTTGGCCCGCTCCCGCATCCGACGCCCGCCACAGAGCCATCGGGCTTGACAGGCCGAGAAGGCCGGGAGTACCCTTCGGACTGTCGCCCCTCCCTGTGACGACCGACGGAGGAGGCCCCATGGGATCGGCCAGGGACGGTGCTCCGGACCCGAGGCGGGCAGGCAGCCCGATGCGCCCGCCACTGTCCGCGCGTCCGCATCTCCATCCCGTCTCGGCCATCGCGCCGACCCGTCGATCCTCCAGCCGGTCGTCAAGGCCGCAGCCGCCGCGACGGGGCTCGCCAAGCCTGCGACCTGCCTCACCCTGCGCCATTCCTTCGCGACCCACCTCCTGGAGGACGGCTACGACATTCGCACGGTGCAGGAGTTGCTCGGGCACCAAGACGTGCGGACCACCATGATCTACACCCATGTCGTGAATCGCGGCGGGAAGGGTGCGCGCAGCCCGGCGGACACGCTGTGATGCCTCGGTTCCAGCGGGGGCTTATGCCGATCCACATACGACGCCACGCGAAAATGACACCACCACGGAAAAGGCCCGCAGATTCGCGACTTGCGGCCGAAGAGCGTCACCGCCCAAAGTGCGCGTTATGCTGACAGGAACTGCGGCGTTGGGTTCTTATCTGGACCCAGAGAATCAATAGTTAGGCCGCCGCACAACCAGCGCATGATTCATCCTCAAAAAAGCGCGAAGCTGACCATTTTTCGTAGGGCTCTAGACGTGGCAAGCGAATGGCCCACTTGCAAGAACGAAACTCTCGAGGGAGCCGCAGCCATCCGGTGGCGCGCGTTTTCGGCA
>Ga0181527_1001899_pt1 | contig 20584 bp, 15 predicted proteins | sample PEATcosm2014_Bin_30_FD_119762 | JGI IMG/M metagenome (GOLD analysis project Ga0181527, IMG submission 119762) | Peatland microbial communities from MTU Mesocosm Facility, Houghton, MI, USA - PEATcosm2014_Bin06_60_metaG | ecosystem: Environmental > Terrestrial > Soil > Wetlands > Peat | place...
AGAGGGCTTCCGCAAGATCCCCGTCACCGTTGGCCTATCCAACGGATCCGTCACCGAAATCGTCTCCGGTCTCAAAGAAGGCGACCAGGTTGTGTTGCAGCAGTGATCTTCATATCCCAAAATCACTCCAGGCCCTCCCGGTTGGTATGATGTCCACGATCAGCCATGCCCACAAAGAAAGACATCGTCGTTGGGCTTGACAGCAGCACCACCGCGACCAAGGCCATTGCCTTTCACGCGGACGGCACGGTTGCCGGCATTGGGCGCAGTCCGATTCCGCTCGCGAGCCCCGCGCACAATCAATACGAGCAGAACCCGGAGGACTGGTGGCTGTCAGCCTGCGAGGCTTTGCGGGAGCTCTCAAGACAAGTTGACCCCGGCGCCATCGCCGCCCTTGCCATCTCAAACCAGAGGGAAACTTTTGTGCCTCTGGACGGCGATGGGCAGCCGGTGCGGCCGGCGATCGTCTGGCTCGATCAGCGCTGCGAAAACGAGATCGCGTGGCTCACTGGGAGAGTAGGCGCCGAAAACATGCATCGCATCACCGGCAAGCCCCCGGACCTTGCGCCGGTGGCGTATCGCATTGCCTGGATGCTGCGCAACGAGCCGGAACTCTTTCGCCGCACTGCCATGTTCGCAGACGTGCACGGCTATCTTGCGTGGCGGCTCACGGGAATGTTCCAAACCAGTTGGGCGAGCGCGGACCCGCTCGGCCTCTTCGACATGCAGCGGCAGCGGTGGTCGCCGGAGGTGCTGGAGGCGCTTGAGCTCAAGCCGCAGCAGTTGCCGCAGGCCGTGCGCCCCGGAACCGTGATCGGAGCTGTGAGCGAGCAGGCCGCAGCCAGCACCGGCCTCAGCCGCGGTACGCCGGTGGTAGCCGGCGGCGGCGATGGGCAGGCGGCTGGCCTCGGCGTGAATGCTCTGGGCGGGGGCCGCGCCTACCTCAATCTCGGCACCGCGGTCGTCGGTGGCATTTATTCGCAGCAGTACCGCATCGGCAATGCATGGCGCACTATGGGAAGCCTGACCGGCGATGGCTACTACTTCGAAACCAGTTTGCGCGCGGGAACGTTTCTCATCGACTGGTTTGCGCGCCAAGTTTGCCAGGCTGGGAGTGACGCCACGGCGCTCCTCAGGGAACTCGAAAGCGAAGCGGCCGCGATCCCCATCGGGAGCGACGGGCTGCTGGCGCTGCCTTACTGGGGCGCGGTGATGACTCCCTATTGGGACCCGCAGGCGCGCGGATGCTGGATCGGCTTGAGCGGGTCGCACCGCAGGGGCCACTTGTACCGGTCGCTGCTCGAGGGCATTGCTCTCGAACAGGCGCTGGTGACCGGCATGATTGAAGACGCGACTGGAATTGCGGTCAGAGACTTCATCGCCATCGGCGGCGGCGCGGCCAACCACCTCTGGTGCCAAATCATGGCCGATGCCACGGGAAAATGCATCCGGCGCTCGCGGACTCTGGAAGCCTCGAGCCTGGGCGCGGCCATCTGCGCCGCTGTGGGCGCCGGCCTCTACGGAAACGCACAGGACGCGGCGCAGGCGATGAGCGACAAGGTCCTCAGCGACACGGAACCCCATGCGGAAAACTGCGTGCGCTACACGGAACTGCTCGAAACTTACCGGGAAGTCTATGGCAGCCTGCGCGGCACCTTCGCGAAACTGGCGCAGTTCCGAGCCGGGGAAGCAGCGAACAAAGATTCGCCCCCTGGGCAATGAGTTCAGTGCTTCGTGGTTCGTGTTTCGCGGTTCGTGGTTTCCCGGATCCGAAAATCCGGAGCCGGGATTTCCACGCACCTGCGTCGCGCGCCCGACAAAGAAGGCGCCCGGTCTGTTATTTGTTGTTCATGGCCACCAAGATCAAGCGCATCGGGATTCTAACCGCCGGCGGCGACAGCCCCGGCTTGAACGCTGCCATCCGCGGCGTGGGCAAGGCCGCGCTCGGCTACTACGGCATGGAGATCGTGGGTTTTCGCGACGGTTTTCGCGGTTTGGTCGAGAACCGGCGGATCAATCTGGATCGCGCCACGCTTTCCGGCATTCTCACCGTGGGCGGCACCATCCTCGGCACCAGCCGCGACAAGCCGCATCGCATGGAGATCGACGGCAAGACCAAGGACATGACCGGCGTCATCAAAGACAATCTCAAAAAGTGGGGAGTCGAATGCGTGGTTTGCCTGGGCGGAGGCGGCACGCAGAAGAGCGCCCTGCGCTTGTATCGGGCCGGCATCGACGTGATCACGCTGCCCAAGACCATTGACAACGACGTGGCCATGACCGACTCGACCTTTGGCTACGCCACCGCCCTCGATATTGCGACCGAGGCCATCGATCGCCTGCACTCGACCGCGCACAGCCACCACCGCATTATCGTGGCTGAGATCATGGGGCATCGCGCCGGCTGGCTTACGCTCGGCGCCGGACTGGCCGGGGGCGCGGACGTGATCCTCATCCCCGAGATCCCCTACGACGTGGAGAAAATCGCCGAAGCCATCGGGCAACGCAGCAAGCGGGGCAGCAACTTCAGCATTGTGGCCGTAGCCGAGGGCGCGATGAGCCGCGACGATGCGCGCGTCTTTGACAGCGCCGAGAAGAAACTGGAACGCGCCAAGACCCTGAACGAAAAAATCGAGGCCAAGCACGCCATCGCCGCTCTCGAGGTTCGGCATCAGGACAACACGCTGCGCCTGGCCCACCAGCTCGAGGAGCTGACGCACCTGGAATCGCGCGTGACCATTCTTGGCCATGTCCAGCGCGGCGGCACACCGTGCGCGGCCGATCGCATCCTGGCTACGCGCCTGGGCACGGCCTGCGCCGACTTGATCGCCAAGGGGCAGTTTGGAGTGATGGTGGCGGCCCGCGGCGAAAACGCCGAGCCAGTGCCCCTGGATCAGGTCGCAGGCAAGCGCAAGTCGGTTCCACGCGACCATCCGTGGGTCGAGTCTGCCCGCCGCTTGGAGACGTGCCTTGGGGATTAGGGCAACTGTGCTTCACTTTGGCGCGAGCGAAAGTGAGAAACCGGCTCTGGTGCGAGCAGCCTGTGCCTGTGGCGGTCTTGCAGCCCTCCCGGCTCACGAAAGCGGGATCCAGGGCGCCCCATACAGAGGCAGGACCCACTTTTGTCGGAGCTAAAATAGTTCCCATGCCCAGACGAACAGAAGCGCTTCACGTTGAAGATTGCGGAGACCACCTGACCGTCACTGCGGAATTGGCGGATGGTGCTCAGCTCGGACGGCGGGATATGTTCGTGTTCAAGCGACAGACCAGTCTTCGCAGAAAGCAGGATGGTACACACTACCGTATCGCCGTGAGCGTCCGGGACATTTTCGATTCGCCCGATTTGCTATCAGTGATCCGATCTGCAAGGCTGAACGGTGTGTTGGATGGATTCGGCATATCAGTCGAAGATGGAATTCTTCGGGCGGTAGTGCCGATCATCCCCGAAGCCACGAAACATTGGACTCGGGCAAGACAAGGCGATACTGCCTACAGGGTCGTTCATTTCACTTTGCCCAAATACAGGCGCTTAGGCAGTGACAGCGATAGTATGACGCCCGTTGTCGAAATCTGCGTGAGCCGATGGGTTCCTAAAGCAGCCGCAGAACTTCCCGCGTGGGTTCTGCGCGTCCCGTAGACTTTGCCGTTACAATGCTGCCATGCCTCAAGAAAGCGAAAGCAAAAGGCTGAGCAAAGCCCTTGCGCGTCCGCCGACTGACGATCGAGAAATTGGCTTGCCGCCCTCGAAAGCCACGTCAGATGCGGTGCGAAAGTTCCTGAAGCAATATGTGAAAGAAGTCAATAAGAGCGTAGAACTCTCGCAGGCCTCCAAGACAATGTACATCGACTTTGCAGAGTGCTTCGTTCGATGGATGCACGGCGGATTCCAGCCCGGATTGCGCGGCGCGAATTCTCGCACTCTTAGAAGACTGCGGGGGCGGACCCTGTGACGGACGCTGCCCGGTTAGCAGAGACGATAAGCCGCCTTGAAAGGCGCTAATATCGTGGCTATGACATCACAACTGGCTACAGTCCTTGGAGCCTTGCTCGGATCAGGTCTGCTGTCAGCAATCGTCACCAACTGGATGACCCGGCGCACAAATAAAAGTGTTGAGCAGTTGAAAGCTCGTTTGGAACGTGGCCTTTATGTGACCAAGGCACATTACGATCTCGAACTGGAGTCGTTTAGGAGCTTGTGGACTGCCGTAAGCAGGATTCAACTCAAGGCCCGCGCATTTATCGCACCCGACAAGTTCCGCATAAAGACGCCCGAAGGGGAAGACCTTGACTGGTACGTACGGGCCTTTCCTGGCGTGACCAAAGACTTTCTCGATGAGCACAATGCTTTGGTACGTGCTGTTACTGAGACCGCGCCATTCTACCCCGCTAACATTAAGAAAGCCGCTGAAGCAATACTTGACATCGATCTACAGTGCATTCGGAGACTGTCGAACATTGACGGTACAGAAATGTCCGATCAGTGGTTTGAAGATTTCAGAACGATTTCAGGCGCCCTCGATAGACAGGCTCACGAAGTAGAGCAACTAATCCGGGCACGACTGGAGTCATTGCGAATCGTTGCTTAGGAGCGAAAAATGGCGGAGCCGAAGCCCCCTCATCTACTCCGTGCCGGGCAATAGGGGCAATAGGGGGACATGATACCTATTCCCACAGTTTCAGCTGTTTGTCGGCTGTGAATTCGGTTGTCGGTCTGCGGCCCGGGGCGCGCCGCGCAATCTACAGCCTTGCCTTGGCAAAAGCTCGACCAGATCCGGACTTCAGATACTTCTCGAAGGCGATAGCCCGTGCCTCGTCCGCAAACGCGATATAGCTCTTGATACCCCAAGGGCGGAACTTTGAAGTGTGGGTTACAGCGCCTGCATTGTGTTTCGACAATCGGGCGTCCAAGTCGTCGGTGATGCCCGTGTAGAAATGCTCTCCGGCAAGGCTTTGAAGAATGTAGACGTATTTCAAGACAGCCTTCGCCCCCTTTCGGACATTCGAGCTTATCAGACTATTGGGTTGGTTGGCATGTCCGCCTCCGCCAAGGCTCCGGCGCGAGAGCCCGAGCCGTAGCCCTCACAAAAGAGGATAGGTCCGCCTCCGCTAAAGCTACGGCGCGACAGCCTTCGCCGTTCCAATGGCTTGCCGAGCCGAAGCCTGCGCAGCAGGCGAAGGCTGGTGGGCGGTGCAGGACTCGAACCTGCGACCTCCTGCGTGTGAAGCAGGCGCTCTAACCAACTGAGCTAACCGCCCGGAAAAGGCTTGGGAGGGGGTTGGGGTCACCGTCCCGGCCCCGGAAAACTCCCGGTTCCCGCGAGGCGTGGCCTGCGGTCTTTCCTTCCCTGAAATCGGCCTTGAAACCGGTCCGGAAACCAGTTTGAAACCCCTGCCACAGGAAGGTCGCCCCAGAGGGCGTTCCGTAGGGTAGAGTAACACCAGCAGGGCTTTACGTCCAAGTTCGGCGCCGAATCAGGGGCGCGATTTGCCCTTCACTCCGCCAGGGCCGGACGGGAAACCGGGTATGTTCAGGAGAGCGCGTTCAATCCGCCAGGAAAGTGAGCTGCCTTTCGACGGGGAAGCCGTGCTCGGCCCTGTTCCCGGCCTGGCAGGCCCCGGATTGCCCCCCTCGGTTTCGGGCCGGAAAAGCCACCTTGCCGCCTTTTCCCCCAGCGGGACCCCGAGCCCCGGCGCGGACGACCAGGAAAACGGAAATTCCGGGGAAGAAACCGGTTACGGGACGCAACCTTCTGGCACGGATGGGGTTCCAGAAGATATGGCAACCATGGTCCTTAGCGGTCCTGCCTTGGATGCCGGTTCGGCCCTTCGGCCGGGCACGGCGCCTGACCCGAACATGGGCGTTCGGGAGGGACTGGACCCCACCAGCGACGCGGCCATTATGCTGCGCGTGGCCGAAGGGGATGAGACCGGCTTTACGTACCTGGCGGAAAAATACCACCGGCCGATGATTCATTTCCTCTTCCGGATGGTAGGCAACCAGGCCATTGCCGAGGAGTTAGCCCAGGAAGTGTTTTTGCGCGTCTATCGTGCCAGGGGAAGTTACCGGGCCGAGGCCAGGTTTACCACCTGGCTCTACCGTATCGCGACCAACCTGGCGGTGAACTACGCGCGCGACACCAGGAACGAGCGCACGGCGCAAACCGTGTACCTGGACCAGCCTGACCCAGAGACCGGTACGTCCCCGGATCTGGCCGATGACGAGCCTTCGGCGGAAGAGCGGTTGCTGCGCGAGGAGCGCATGGCCGCGATTCGCCGTCATGTGATGGCCCTGCCTGGGCGGCAGCGCATGGCAGTGCTGATGCACAAGTACCAGGGAATGGATTACCGCCAGATCGGCGAGGTGCTCAAGCTGAGCGAGTCAGCGACCAAGTCGCTCCTCTTCCGCGCCTACCAGACGCTGCGGGAAAAGTTGAAGGATTTTGTTTGATTTGGAAGGCGGAAGGAAGCCGGAACCAACCGGCAGAGAGCGGGGTGGCAAGCCATGAAACAGACGAAGACAAATTGCAAAATGGTGGAGGAGAAGCTGGCTGATCTGCTGCTCGATCCACATGCTGTGCCTGCCAAGGTTCAAGCGCATGTTGCCGAGTGCGGCGACTGCCAGGCCGAGCTTGCGAAACTGCAGGCTGCCATGCAGTTGCTCGATACCTGGGAAGCTCCCGAACCGAGCCCTTACTTTCTCACGCGGCTTGGCGCCCGGATGCGGGAAGAGCGCGAAGCCGCGCCGGCCGGTTGGCTGGCGGGCAGAATCGCGCGCATCCGCGCCATCATTGCGTATGGTCCAGGCCTGCATGTGCGTCCTCTGGCTGCCATGGCGTTGACCGTCGTGCTGCTCGTGGGCGGCGGCACCTATCTTGGCGTTACCGACTGGATGCAGCCCCCGCAGCCCACCCCGCTTGCCGCCACGGTGAACGATCTGCAAATACTCGATAGCAATGCTCAGGTGCTGGACCAGATGGAATCTCTCTCCAGCAACGAAAGCGGAGATTGATTTTTTTGAGATTCTGGCAACCGGCCGGGAGAACGACTTGTGAACTGGACCTGGAACGCGGAAAGAATGCGTCCGGCGGCCTCGACCGCCGCTGCGGTCCTGCTTCTCTGCCTGCCCGCAGCCGGACTCCATTCTCAGCGTCGAACTGATTTCCGTCCCTTCCCTGCCATGCGGGCGCGTCTCGGCCAGAACCAGCCGCGCACAGGCAATCAGCAGAACCCTCCTCGCCAGGTCCAGAGCCCGCAGCGCGGCAACCAGAACCAGCAACGCCAGTACCAGAACCAGCAACGCCAGTACCAGAATCAACAGCGGCAGAACCAGAACCAGCAACGCCAGTACCAGAATCAACAGCGGCAGAGCCAGAATCAGCAGAGACCGTACCAGAATCAGCAGCCGCAGTATCAGAATCAGCAGAGACCGTACCAGAACCAGCAACGCCAGTACCAGAATCAACAGCGGCAGAGCCAGAATCAGCAGAGACCGTACCAGAATCAGCAGCGGCCCTACCAGCAGCCGAACGGTGGAGTGCGTCCGGCTCCCGGCTACCCCGCGAATCCCGGTGCGCAAAGTCCCTCATTCGGTCATCCGACCTATCCCAGCGCTGTCCGCCCAGGCACTGCTTATCCGGGCGCCGCTCCTCCGGGACATCTGGGCGACTGGCTGAATCAGCACCGCGGACTTCCTGTCGATCAACAGGAGCGGCTGCTGCGCAACGATCCCAGCTTCAATCGGTTGGCTCCCGCGCAGCAGCAGCGGCTCGTCCAGCAGTTGCACCAGTTGAACCAGATGCCGGACGCGCAGCGCGATCGCCGCCTGGCTCGCAGCGAAATGTTGGAACGCATGTCGCCGCAGGAGCAGATGCAGGTGCGCCAGGCCGGCCAAAGCCTGATGGCGCTCCCGCCCGGCCGCCAGACACTCGTCAAGCATGCATTTCAGGATCTGAGCGCCGTGCCGCTCGATCAGCGCAACACCGTGCTCAACTCCGCGCGTTATCAGAACACCTTCTCGCCGGATGAGCGCAATATCCTGTCGAACCTGTTGCGCGCCGAGCCCTACGAACCGCCGCGCTAACTCCGCGGCGCTGCGCCCGCGCCGTGCCCAATCTTGCTTCTAAAATAATCCAGCGATTTCTGGAGCCCTTCTACGAGCTGCACCCGCGGCTCCCAGCCCAGCACCGTCCGCGCCTTGGTAATATCGGGGCGGCGGCGCGCCGGATCGTCCACCGGCAGATCGACAAAGCACAGTTCGCTCTTCGATCCCGTAATGTCCAAAACGGTTTGCGCGCACTCCAGAATCGTAAACTCCACAGGATTGCCGATGTTGACCGGGAAGTGCTCCTCGCTCTGCGCCAGGCGCATGATGCCCTCGATCAGATCGTCGACATAACAGAAGCTGCGCGTCTGCTGGCCGTCGCCGTAGATGGTCAGCGGCTCGCCGCGCAACGCCTGCATCATGAAGTTCGAAATCACCCGGCCGTCGCCCGGATGCAAACGCGGGCCGTAGGTGTTGAAGATGCGCGCCAGGTGCGTATTCACTCCGCGCGAACGGTGGTAGGCCATCACCAGCGCTTCGCCAAACCGCTTGGCCTCGTCGTACACCGATCGCGGACCCACCGGGTTCACATTGCCCCAGTAGCTCTCGCTTTGCGGATGCTCGAGCGGATCGCCGTAGCACTCTGAAGTCGAGGCGTGAAGGTAGGCCGCGTTGTAACGCGCGGCGATTTCCAGCGTATGCTCCACGCCTGCGGAACCCACGCGCAGCGTCTGGATGCCCAGGCGCAGATACTCCGGCGGGCTGGCCGGCGAAGCCAGATTGAAAATGGTTTCCACCGGGCCCGGATCGAAACTCGTGCAGATATCCCGCTCCTCAAACCGGAAGCGCGGATGGCCGGCGAGATGGGCAAGGTTTCCGAGATCTCCCGTCGACAGATTGTCCACGCCAAGAACGGTGTGGCCGTCGCTCAACAGGCGATCGCAAAGGTGCGAACCAAGAAACCCTGCGGCGCCGGTGACGAGAACATGCATGCTCAAGATTCATTGCTCCAGTGCCAGTTAGAAGTTATCAGCTATCAGTGGACAGCGAACAGTGTGAGTGCGAGTGTGTGTCGTCAGCGATCAGCCCACACCCACACCCACACTCACACTCGCACAGTTCCCTAGTTCCCTTGGTCCCTTGTTCCCTTGGTCCCTGCATTTCGCGGCTTGCCTTCCTGCGCATGGTACGCGGTCGTTCTGCCCACGCTCACGTATGTAAATCCGTGGCTCTGCATCTCCTGCGGCTGGTACAGGTTTCTCCCGTCGATCACGATGGGGAAGCGCATGGCCCGGTTCAGCCGCGCCAGGTCCACCGTGGCAAACTCTTTCCAGTCGGTCAGAATCAGCACCGCGTCGGCGTCTTTCGCCGCTTCATATAGATCGCTCGCATAGAGCATGTTCTTCGCGGGAGGCAGCACTTCCCTGGCGCGCTCCATCGCCGCGGGATCGAAAGCAGTGACAATCGCGCCCGCATGCAGCAGCATTTCGATCATATTGATGGCCGGCGACTCCCGGATGTCGTCGGTCTCGCCCTTGAAGGCCAGGCCCAATGCGGCCAGCCGCTTGCCGCGCAATGTCCACAGTGCGGAGCGCACCTTGTTGAAGAAGACTTCCCTCTGCGTCTCGTTGATCTTGCGCACTTCCTCGAGCAGTTGAAAATCCACGCCCCGTTCCTGCGCCACCCAGTGGAATGCGGCCACGTCCTTCGGGAAACATGAGCCCCCATACCCCAGCCCTGCACGCAGAAACCTGGGACCGATCCGGCTGTCGAGACCTAGCCCCAAGGAAATGTCCTCGATGTCCGCATCCACCGCTTCGGCCAGGTTCGCAACGGCGTTGATGAACGAGATCTTCATGGCCAGGAACGCATTCGATGCGTGCTTGATGATCTCCGCGCTTTGCGTCGAGGTCACAATAAGACGCGCAGTGCTGCACGCTCCTGCAAGCGCGTCCGCCTGGGCGTAATACCTGCCGCTGGTCAGCGGCTCATAAATACGCTTGAGCACTTCCGCGGACCGTTCGTTGTTGGCGCCCACCACAATGCGGTCGGGATGGAGAAAATCCAGCACTGCCGTGCCTTCGCGCAGAAACTCGGGGTTCGAAACTACATCGAATCTCTCCGGCTCGATGCCATGGCGATGCAGCACGCGGCGAATCCAGTCGTTGGTATAAACCGGAACCGTGCTCTTCTCCACAATCACCTTGTAGCTGGTAATGGTGCGCGCAATCTCCGCCACCACGGCCTCAACGTACGACAAATCCGCGGCGCCGCTGTCGCCTTGCGGCGTGCCCACGGCGATAAACACCGCTTCGCTCTTCTCCACCGCCTCGCCCAGGTCTGAGGTGAAAACCACCGAGCGGCCACGGTGCCTGGCCAGCAACTCCGGCAGATGCTCCTCGAAAATGGGCACGCCGCCGTCGCGAAGTTGCTTCACCCTGGCTTCATCGTTGTCCACGCAGAACACGTGGTGGCCGATCTCGGCAAAACACGCAGCCGCCACAAGTCCCACATAACCCGACCCGATCACACAGATAGAAACTGGCTTGCTCATGTGCTGATGCTTTCTCCCCGCGGTTTCTCGCTGGTTCATCGCTATTCTATATCGCGCCTGTAATAGATCTGCTCCCTTGCTCCCTCGCTCCCTTGCTCCCTTGTTCTTCGCACTGCCCGCTGGGCTACAATAGATAGAAGCCAAACGGCATTTTTCATTGCGCACTGCGCGCAAATCCAGCAAGGAGCTGCACCATTTATGGCGATTCCCGCCACTCAACTTCGTCCGGGCATGATCATCAAACACAACGACCAGTTGCACACGGTCTTCAAGGTCGAGCACCGCACGCCCGGCAACCTCCGCGCCTTCATCCAGGCCAAGTTGCGCAACCTGAAATCCGGCGCCATGTTCGAGCACCGCTTCCGCTCCGCCGACGCCATTGAGAAAGTCGTCGTCGACGAAATCCTCATGGAGTTCCTCTACGCCGACGGTGACGACTACTACTTCATGAACCCGCAGGATTTCGAACAGACCGTGCTCAAAAGTGCGACCCTCGGCGACGCCGTCGAGTACCTCACTCCCAACCTGCAGATTCACGTCAGCTATTTCGATGGTCTGCCGGTGGGCATTGAACTGCCGCAAACCGTCGACCTGGAAGTCGTCGAAACCGAGCCGGGATTGAAGTCGGCGACCGCCTCCAGCGTCACCAAACCCGCCAAGACCGAAACCGGCCTTGTGGTCCAGGTTCCACCCTTCATCAACGAAGGGGAAAAGATCCGCGTCGACACCAGTGAAGGCGCGTATCTGAGCCGCGCCTAGGGAGGATCGTGCAGTTCTATGAACCGCAATGATTTTCAGCGACTTGCGGACTTGCGGCTCAAGGAAGCCAGGGCTCTTTTAGCCGCCGGTCTTCCCGATGGAGCTTTCTATCTCGCGGGATATGCAGTGGAATGCGCTCTGAAGGCTTGCATTGCCAGACAGACGCAGCAGCACGATTTCCCCGATAAGAAGGTTGTCGACAAAAGCTACACGCACGACATCGACAAGCTGTTGGATGCTGCCGGGTTGTCGGGCTCTCTCAAGAGTGATATCGCCATGAACCCGCGCCTGGAATCGGACTGGGAGATGGTGAGATTTTGGTCCGAGCAGAGCAGGTATGAGTTGTCCGACGATGATCCACTTGCCGGTTTAACCACTGCACGGGAACTGATAAAGGCGGTAGAATCCGAACAGGACGGGGCATTGCCATGGATCAAACAGCGCTGGTAAGTTTCGATATCGAGAAAGCAAAGCGTGTTATCGATTCACTCGATCGTGCCGGCCACCCTCCTGAGGTGGCAATGTGGGCCATACTGCCCCAGTATGACGAATGGAGGTTTGTCCTGTCCTCGAGTCACATACACGGCTATGAGGAGATGGTCGCCCAACTTCGAAGCGCTGGGGTGATGCCGAGTTTACGCCCTTCCATCTACCTCCGAGAGATCAGCGATCCATTTATCGCAGAGCTTCGTGAGAAGTATGCCAGGCTCAATCCGGAGATTGGCTATCGTATCTCCAGCCAGTATTTTGGGCGGCAATACGTGGATGAGGCCTACGTCTATCGGATCCGCTGAGCCGCGCTTGAGACGCCCCGCGCACAGTCAACATCAGGAGGTTCCATGCCTACCCCCGCATTCATCGCAACGGCCGCACACAACTACCGCTTCAACTCCGATTTTCTGGTGAAGACGGTCCAAGACCTTACGCCCGAAGAGTGGCTCCGCCGCCCCGACGAAAAATGTAATCACATCGCCTGGATCGTGGGCCACGTGGTGTGGACGCGCAAGCAGTTGCTTGGCCGGCTCGGCACGGAGTGGTCGCAGCCTTGGCTGGACATGTTCGCGCGCGGCAGCAAGTGCGAGGATGGCGCCGCCTATCCGTCGCCCGACACCCTGCTCGATGCCTGGCGCGAAATCTCCGGCGTGCTGGCCGGCACACTCGACACGGTATCGGAGGAGGCGCTCGCGCAACCTGTAACCAAGGGGCCGCCGAGTACCGACGGCAAGGAAAGCGGCATCGTCGGCTTCCTCGCGATCCACGAAACTTACCACATCGGACAGGCGTCTTATCTGCGCGGCTGGCTGGGGCACAAGGGTCTGATGGGCTAACTGCGAGACCGGCGCATCGGCAGGCCGCGATTTTTTGTTGCAAGAAAGGCTGCCTGCTGCGATCCCTGTTGTGATCTAAGATCAGCTGGTGCCTTTCTGCACCTCCATCCAGGGGGCTTCGATGAAGTCGCTGCTTTCTCTTCTTCTCGCGTTGTTCTGTGGCCCGGCGGTTGTTGCCGCCCAGGCGCCGCCCGCTGCAAATGCCGATCAGGCCGAGGCCGTCAAGGGCAGCAATGCCTTCGCCATCGATCTCTACGGCCGGCTCAGTGCCACACCCGGCAATCTCTTCTTCTCGCCGGAAAGCATCTCCACGGCCTTTGCCATGGCCTACGCCGGTGCGCACGGCCAGACCGCCACCGAGATGGCGCACGTCTTCCACTACACGCTCCCGCCGGAGCGCCTGCACCCGGCCATCGGCGCGCTGCTGGCCGGCATGAATGCCCCCCACCAGGGATACGCTCTGAGCGTGGCCGACGCGCTTTGGGCCCAGCAGGACGAGCACTTCCTCCCCGCCTACCTCAAGCTGGTCAAAAGCAACTACGGCGCGGGATTTCACCCTGTCGATTTCAAGTCCGCCCCTGACAACGTGCGCGCCACCATCAATCAGTGGGTCGAAAAGCAGACCAACGACAAGATCCAGAACCTGCTCGGCCCCGGCGCCGTCACGCCGCTCACCCGCCTGATTCTCACCAACGCCATCTACTTCAAGGCTGCGTGGGCCGATCAGTTCAGCAAGAACGCCACCGAAGACGCGGATTTTCACCTGTCCGCGGCCAAAACCATTCAAGCGCCCACGATGCACAACTCGGGAGGCTACTACTACCTCAAAGGCCCATCCTTCCAGGCGCTCCTGATGCCTTACGAGAAGGACGAAATCTCGATGTTGATCCTGCTTCCCGACAACGTCGACGGCTTGTCCGCCCTGGAACGCTCGCTCACCGCCGCGAATCTTGAGAAGTGGACCCAGGCGCTCGATTACGCACATGAGGTCATCGTCTCGCTGCCGCGCTTCAAAATCACCCAGCAGTTCGAGTTGAGTTCTACGCTCGAAGGCCTGGGAATGAAAGCGGCCTTCGACCCAGACGCCGCCGACTTTTCCGCCATGACGGGCGACAAAACCCTCGACATCTCCGCCGCCATCCACAAGGCCTACATCGATCTGGACGAGAACGGCACCGAGGCCGCAGCGGCCACGGCGGTGGTGATCGAGATGGCCACCGCCATGCCGCCCCAGTTCGCCCCTCCGCCGCCTATTATCTTCACCGCCGACCATCCCTTCCTGTTCCTCATTCGGGATAACGAGAGCGGAGCCGTCCTCTTCATGGGCCGCGTCACCGATCCGACGAAGTGACGACTTCGAGGTGCACGTATTTTGCCGGCGAGCACGCGCGAAAGTGCGCGCATCGGCGGTGCGCTGAGTACTGCACGGTGGAAGATCGCTGGAACGGAACCTGTGGTGACATGTGGTCGGCCCGCATTCCAGGAACCTCACCCAACCACGATCTGGGGTGCCCCGGGTCTCGATTCTGAGACCGGGGATCGCACGAATCCCTTCACTTCGCCTTCGCCTTCGTCTTGTCTTTGCTCTTGAGATTCAGCGCCACTGCCGCGCGGATCAGATTCTTCAGTGCCGCCTCATTGATCTTTTCGCCTTCGTGGATGTCGATGGCGCGCCGCACATTTCCCTCGAGCGAGGAGTTGAAGAGACCTGAAGGATCGGGCAGCGCAGCGCCTTTGGCAAATGTCATCTTGACGACGCTCTTGTAGGTCTCTCCCGTGCAGACGATGCCGCCGTGAGACCAGACGGGAGTTCCCATCCACTTTGACTCTTCGACGATCTCAGGGTCCGCCTGGAGAATGATTGCGCGCACCCTGGCGAGCGTCTTGCCGCGCCAGTCGCCAAGTTCGTTGATCTTCGCGTCGATGAATGCAGAGCCAGATTCCGCGGGGACGGGCTTTTTCATGAGCACCTCCAATACTCGCAATTATTTTCGCGCCCCCTGAGGCAACCTGCAACCTCTGCGCGAATGGATTGGTGGCAACCGGATTCGCAAGGGGAAGCCGGTTAGCATAGAGTGGCCGTGCGCAACCACCTGCAATGCTTCCCGCTATCGCTTTCGCGATCCCTGCGATGGAAGTGGTCTCCATGCCGTTGCTTCCCGGCTCTCGGAATGAACTATCTTTCTCTTCGCTTTGCGCGTACAGTTCTGGCATGCAGACATAAGGCGGCCCGATCTCGGGGTCACGCCTGCAAGGGAACCGTCTCAGCCGATCCCGCAGAACCGAGCCGTTATGTCGTACGTGGGCATCAACATCGGTGCACTCAGAGTGAAGGTGGTCGCGCTTCGGGGCAACGCCACAAGCGCCCACGTGATCGCCCACCAGGGACGTCCGCTGGAAACTCTGGAGCGGTTGCTGGCCGCGCCTGAATTCGCCGACGCCGAAGCCTTCGGCGTGTCCGGTCAAATGGGCCATATTTCCGAGTTTGCCGCCATCCAGCGCGCTCTCCACGAATTGCGCGAACACGCCGACGGCGAGTTTGACGCTGTCGCTTCCCTGGGCGGCGAATCCTTTCTGGTCTACACGCTCGCCGATGGCAGAGTCACCAACGTCTTGTCGCATAACAAATGTGCGGCGGGCAGCGGTGAATTCTTCGTGCAATTGATCGGCCGCATGGGACTCGACATCGACACGGCGATCGCCCTCTCGTCTTCCGGCAACGTGGTGCCTTTGGCTTCGCGCTGCACCGTGCATTGCAAGTCGGACGTGACGCACAAGCTGAATCGGCATGAGGCCACGCCTGCCGACATCCTCAAGACGCTGCACGAAAGCATGGCCGGCAAACTTGTCTCGCTTCTCGAAAAAGGTTAAAATTCGCTGCGGCGCGTACTGCTGATCGGCGGCGTCACGCGCAACGCCGCATTGCTCGAAGCGCTCGGCGAGCAACTTCCAGATACCGAGTTTGCCGTGCTGCCGGAGAGCGAGTGGTTTGAAGCGTGGGGCACCGCATTGCTCACGCGCGACAACCCCGTTCACAAATCGCCGCAGCTTTCTCATCCCCCGGTCTTCGATACGCTGCCGCCTCTCTCTCGCTTTGCAGACCAGGTGCAGGTGATGACCGCTCCACCCATGCAGCCGGCCCCCGGCGGTCCCATGGTTCTGGGAGTGGATGCCGGCTCGACAACCACGAAGGCGGTCCTGCTCGATCCCGCCACGCGCGCTATCGTAGCGTCGCATTACGCGCGCACGCACGACGATCCTGTGGCTGCGGTTCGTGGCTGCGTGAAAGCGCTCATCGGCCAGGTTGGCAATCGCTCCGTGGGTCTGGTGGGCGTAACCGGCTCGGCCCGGGAAATGGTCGGCGCCTGGTTGGGCACGGAGCGGGTCTACAACGAGATTTCATCTCACGCCACCGGCGCCACCCACTTTGCCGCGGACGTTGACACCATCTTTGAGATTGGCGGTCAGGACGCCAAGTACATTTACCTGCGCAATGGCGTGCCCATCGGCTATGCCATGAACAACGCCTGCTCAGCGGGCACAGGTTCGTTCTTGGAAGAAAGCGCGCAGAGCGATTTGGGAGTCGGCGTCTCTGCAATTGCGGATATTGCAGCGGCCGCGCCCGCTCCGGTCAAATTCAAGGCCACCTGCGCGGCGTTTATCAACTCTGACATCCGCATCGCGCAGCAACAGGGCCAGGAGCGCGACAACATTCTTGCCGGGCTGGTGTACTCGATCGCGGATAACTACCTCACGAAAGTCAAAGGGCAGCGCCCCGTGGGCAAAAAGGTGCTCTTGCAGGGAGGGGTGGCTCTGAATCGCGCAGTTGGGTATGCATTCGCGCAGCGCGTAGGGCGTCCCATTGTGATCCCGGCCAATCCGGAATTGCTCGGCGCTCTGGGCGTGGCGCTGCTGGCGTTTGATCGCGCAGGCGGCATGCTGGGCGCGGCCTCCGATCTTGAATCTCTCACCGCGGCAGAGATGAAACTCGTAGGCCGATTCACTTGCCGGGCATGCAAGATGTATTGCAGCATCGAGCGCTTCGAAGTGGATGGCCGCAAGTTTCCTTTCGGTGGCCGCTGCAGCCTCTATGAAAATGTATGGAAGAGAAAGTCCCGCATCGCTCCGGCCCGGGACCTGGTCCAGGAGCGTGCCGCCATCGTCTATGGTGTTGCCAAGCCCACGGACCAGGAGCCAATTCACGATGCCCCGGCAAAGCGCGATCTGTGGGACGTTGGCCCCGCGCTTGAGGCCGCCAGATCCTATTTGGAGGAGTCCTTTGGCCTGGCCAATGCAAAGCCGCGCACCGCAGAGACGCGCATTGGCATTCCTCGCGCGCTCACCACGCACTCCCTGTTCCCCCTGTATTCGTCTTTTTTCTCCGCCCTGGGGATGGAAGTCGTGTTGTCCGGCGTAGACCCGAAGGGCGATCTCAAGTCGAATTCCGGCTTTTGCCTGCCCGCGCAAATTGCCCACGGCGCAGTATTCGATTTGGTGCAAAAGGGCCTGCGCTTGGTCTTCCTTCCGCAGTTGGCGCGCATGCCTCAAAACGGCTCTCCCAAGGACTCGTATCTCTGCCCTATCACGCAAGCCGGTCCTTATTTTCTTGCCAAGGCATTTCCCGATACGCAGTTCCTGGCGCCGGTTCTGGATTTTTCCGACGGATACGCAGACAATTCGGCACTCACGGAGATGGCAGTGAGCGAGTTGGGATTCTCGCGGGAGTCGGTCGATGAGGCCTGGCAAGTGGCCGTGCGCAACCAGACGGCAGCCGAGCACGCTCTGTTGGAGATGGGCCGCCAGGCTCTCGCGCAGGCCCTGGCCAGCGGCAAGCCCGCGATCCTGTTGGCGGGTCACAGCTATAACGCCTACACACCCGAGGCTTCGCAATCGGTGGGCAAAAAGCTCACCAGCATGGGCGTGCCTGTGATTCCCGCCGACTGCCTTGAGCCGGTCGGCGCGGGGCCAACGGCATGGCATTTCGCAAATCAGATCATGAATGCGGCATGGCTCACAAAACAGCATCCCAACCTGTTTCTCCTCAGTGTCAGCAACTTCAGTTGCACCATCGATGCCTTCACGCACTCCTTGCTCGCCTCTGAGCTCGGATCCAAGCCGTATCTGATTCTCGAAATCGATGCCCACACCGCCGACGCCGGCGTGCAAACCCGCCTCGAGGCTTTCCTCGATGTCGTGGAAAACTATCGCGCGGCTCAACCCGGTCCCACCAGGCCCTTTGTCCCATGCACACTGCTCACAGACGGGATCGTTCTCAATTCGGATGGCGAGCGCGTCAAGCTTACCGACCCGCGGGTTAAACTGCATCTTCTTAATTTCTCGCAATACCACGAGCAGTCCGCGGCCATGGCCCTCGGTTGGCTTGGTTTGCACGCCGGCCGGGAGATCCCCATCGATCGCAGTCAGCTCGACCTGGGCCTCCAGTTCACCTCCGGCCGGGAGTGTCTCCCGTTGCCTCTCGCCATCGGACAACTGCTCAAAATCCTGCGCGATCGCAAACCCGGCGAGATCGTCGGCTTCTTCATGATGCGGGGTGGCGCTCCCTGTGCATCCGAAGCTTATTTGGAGTATTTCGAAAGGTTCATCGTCGAGCATCAGTTGGCCGATGTATTTATGGTCTCGCCTGGTTCGGAGGACGGCTATCTCGGCTTCGGACCCACCGTTCTAATGAACCATATGTCCCCGGCTATTTTGCTGGCCGACATCCTTGTCGAGATCGATCATGTTCTGCGCGTCGTGGGCGTTCCCGGCTGCATCAGGCAATTCCAGCAGGAGTGGCAACAATTCAGGTTCGAGGCCAGAACGCTGGATGAATTCTCTACCCGCCTGCCCGCATTCGTTGAGCGCTTAACCGAGCTGCCGCTCACGCGAGATCCCGCTGCCTGCCCCAAGGTGGTCGTCACAGGCGACTTCTACGCCCGCTTCAGTCCATTTTTCATGGATGGAGTCCGCGATCTTTATGCTGCGCGCGGAATCATCCTCAAGCCCGTCGATCTGACCGAGTTATTCCTCTATGTCACTTATGACGGTATGAGGGAAATGGCCAATAACTGGGGACTGAAGCCGGGAGGCTTTGCCCTCGCCAAAGCCTGCACAAGAATGCTGGAACCCGATGGACAGCAGTATCTGCAGCAGTGGTGGGGATATCAGGCCGGAAGAAAAGCCGAGCAGCATTACCGCGAGATCTTCTCTGCTACGGGACTTCTGATTTCCCGGTCCAACGACGTTGTGAGTGTGATTGAGAAGAGCTCGAAGCATATCTCGCCGCAGATCTTTGGCGAAGTCACTCCGACAGTTGGCCGGGGCTTGAATGCGGAATACGAGGGCTACGACGGCATCATCCTGATCGGGCCATTCAACTGCCTTCCCTTCAGGATCTCCGAATCGATTCTCAAACCTCTCAGCATTCAACACGGCATGCCCCTTCTCAGCTATGAAACCGACGGCTGCGCGGTGACGCCTGCTGTCCTCAGGCAAGTGGACGTGCATATTCAGCAGGTTCTCGATCACTCCGCCAGAACCCATTCAACGCAACTGGATTCGTAACCGGAAGCCGGTTGCACGGCCGCCGATTTTCTCGCCAGCGACCGGGAAAAGAGGCCCATAATAGGTACGCAGCGCAAGAGGACGGTGGATTGCGCCCCAAAAAGGCACGCCCTCTTGCCAGTACGTCAGGGGGCTCAGATGAAATCACTTCTTTGCGCAATTCTTATTGCATCGACCGCAGCCGCAGTCACAGCCGCGACGGTGGCCGCGCAATCACCATCCGCCAACACCGCCGACCAGACCGCGGTCGTTAAAGGCAGCAATGCCTTCGCCCTCGATCTCTACGCGCAGCTGCGCACCCAGCCCGGCAATCTGTTCTTCTCGCCGGAGAGCATCTCCACGGCCTTCGCCATGGCCTATGCGGGAGCGCGCGGTGAGACGGCGACGGAGATGGCACACGTTTTCCACTACACGCTGCCGCAGGAGCGGTTGCATCCCGCCGTGGGCGCGCTGCTGGCCGGCATGAACGGCACGCACGATGGCTACGAACTACACGTGGCCGACGCGCTCTGGGCGCAACAGAGTACAAACTTCCTGCCCGCCTACTTGAACCTGGTCCAGACCGATTACGGCGCCGGATTCCGCCAGGTCAATTTCAGCACGTCGGCCGAAAGCGTGCGCGCCACCATCAACGCCTGGGTCGCGCAAGAGACCAACAACAAGATCCAGAACCTGCTGGCGCCCGGCACCATCACGCCCGCCACGTTGCTGGTGCTCACCAACGCCATCTACTTCAAGGGCGCCTGGCTCAATCCGTTCAAGAAGGCCTACACCGAGCCGGACGACTTTCATCTTTCCGCGACGCAGACGGTAAAGACGCCGATGATGGACCGCACCGGCAGCTACAACTACTATGACGGAGGCACATTTCAGGAGGTCGAGCTGCCATACCAGGGCAACGAGCTCTCCATGGTGGTGCTGCTGCCGAAGACCATCGATGGGCTCCCGGCTCTTGAGAAATCCTTCACCGCCGCAAACCTGAGCGCGTGGCTCAACAGGCTTGCGCCCGCGCCCAAGGTCAACCTGGAGCTTCCAGTCTTCACCATGACCGACTCGTTCGACCTGGGCGGCATTTTGAGCGCGATGGGCATGCCGCAGGCCTTCAGCAGAACCGCGGATTTCTCGGGCATGACCGGCAAGCCGCTCTTCCAGATCTCGAAAGCGGTGCACAAGGCCTACGTGGACGTGAACGAGACGGGCACCGAAGCCGCCGCGGCCACAGCCGTGATGATGGTGGGCGCATCGATGGCCGAGGAGCAAGAAATCATCGCCTTCGATGCCGATCACCCGTTCCTGTTCCTGATCCGCGACACGACCACGGGAAGCATTTTGTTCCTG